>OAVH01000037.1_pt1 | contig 100524 bp, 91 predicted proteins | sample 1495281 | NCBI WGS metagenome assembly OAVH01 (sample SAMEA2580082, study PRJEB22360) | human gut metagenome | biome: human gut; feature: human-associated habitat; material: faeces | place: Denmark | collected 2008/2010
TAAGACAACTGGAGGTATTTATCAATAATGTAAAAAGCAGAGAATGCTATTAAGACTCCTGCCCAAACATGAATATTCAAAAATAAGAGACTTCAAACTGTTGTATAACAACAAATTCTGAAATCTCTTTTTGTCAAAGTGAGTAAGGGCTTATCTGAAGATGATCTTCTTTTCAAGCAATATACAATGTGTTATATCGTTTACGATAAGGACAATTCCGCAATGGTCAGCTCTGACAGGTAAAGCTTTAGACTGTCATCAATCGGTGTCCAAACCTCCCGCATCAGCATTTTTTTCATAGGATCTGTTTCATCCTGTTTACTGACGATGCATGTATCATTTTCCATCAGTTGAATAATTTCATAAATGGTAATACTCTCAATGGGACGGATAAGCTGGTACCCTCCCTGACTACCTCTTGCACTCGTTATAAATCCCGCTTTTTTTAATGTCGCAAAAATCAATTCCAAATAACGCTCAGATATTTGTTCCCGACTGCCAATCTCTGTTATAGACAGAGGACGCTCTTTCCCATATATGGCAAGATCAATCAGACATCTTGCCGCATATCTGGATTTCGTTGATAATTTCACGCACTCACCTCATTCTTATAAATATCCGTTAAATAGCGTAAGGTCTTTCCCTCAAGAACTTTATAAATTTCATCCTGCATCCCCATCCATACAGGCTGTGTCCGGCATATACCGGCACGCATACAGGTGTGGGAAAGGCACACAACGGGATCCAGCTTTTCTTCAACAGCTAAAATAATGTCCTTGGCCGTGATATCATTAGGATTTTTTGCAATCTGATAGCCGCCGTCCTTCCCTCGTATACTGATAAGAAGCTGGGCTTTTTTTAATTGCTTAAAAATCTGTTCCAGATATTTGACAGAACAATTTCTAGCTTCTGCTATATCACGGATACTGACACAAGTATCGGCTCTGGATGCTAATTCGATCATTGCTTCCAGTGCGTAGACGCCTTTTGTAGAAATTTTCATCATAAATCTCTCCCATCAATCTCTTAACTTATATTTTAGTAGAAATACATAGAAAAGACAAGCAAATCATACGGAAATTATAGGAATATTTGAATCATTTCATTGACATTGCAATTAAAATGGCATATAATCCCAGTAAAATGATAGGGGTTGAACTTATGAAACTTCATATACACATCACAGTCAAGTTTCATCACACATCACGATGTTGCTTCATCGTCATGCCATATAATAATATGCCGTTAAATGAGGTGCTATAAAAGGAGGATAAACTATATGACAAGAATTTATGAGAGTATTACAGAGCTGATTGGCAATACACCACTTATACGAATCAATCGGCTGCAAGCAGATAGGAAAGCGGAAATTCTCGCAAAAATTGAGTATTTTAATCCAGGAGGAAGTGTAAAGGATCGAATCGCCTATCAAATGATAATGGAGGCGAAAAGAGATAAAAAGCTGGATGAGAGTACAGTTTTGATTGAGCCGACAAGCGGAAATACCGGAATTGGACTGGCTATGACTGCTGCAGCACTCGGTATTCGTCTGATTATTGTATTACCGGAAACAATGAGCATTGAGCGCAGAAAACTGATTCGCGGCTATGGGGCTGAGCTGGTGCTGACAGAGGGAAGCAAGGGGATGAAGGGGGCAATCGCCAAAGCGGAAGAGCTGCATAAGGAGATTCCAAATTCTATCATCCTGCAGCAATTTGAGAATGAAAATAATCCAAAGGCACATCTTCTGCATACCGGAGAAGAAATATGGAGGGATACAGAAGGAATGGTTGATGTATTTATCGCAGGGGTAGGTACCGGAGGTACTATTAGCGGTACGGCTGCATATTTGAAGAAGAAAAATCCAGCAATCCGCATTGTAGCGGTGGAGCCTGAAAATTCTCCTGTTTTGTCAGGTGGCAGTGCAGGCCCTCATAAAATTCAGGGAATCGGTGCCGGTTTTATTCCCAGGAATTATCATGCAGAGCTGGTGGATGAAATTGTTCAGATTCGTGATGAGGAGGCTGTTTCTACTGCAAAGAAGCTGGCCAGAGAGGAAGGGATTGCTGTTGGGATTTCAAGTGGAGCAGCAATGTGTGCAGCATTAAAGCTGGCAGAGAAAGAGGAGTATGCAGGAAAGCGGATTGTCGTACTTTTACCGGATACGGCAGAGCGTTACTTATCCACAGTGCTTTATGAGGAAGAAGGAATAGAAAGGATATAAAACATGAGATCACTGTTGCATCGTTGAGGAACGGTGTAAAAAGTCTTTTCTAAATCAAAAAACAGAAGCCCGATTTCTTCCACCTGAAAAGTGGGAAAGTCTATACCAGCGGAATTATCTGCAGGAATAGACTTTCTTTTTTCTATGCAAATATGGAAAGGCCGCAAAGAATTATTTTGTCTGAAGGTATCATATTACCTTATGTGATACCTTTTTTCACATTGTATTACTGCATTCTCATGATTCCTTAAGCATCTGTTTCAAGGTGAAATTTTATCTTATGTAATATGTAAAACAGACCTATAGTATTAGGGCGTGTACGTTATCATATGTTATATTTATTCTGGTAAGTAGGTTTCCTGATAAGTGCTCTCATCATATAATACTTATCTTCATACAGCCTTTACATTTATAATGGAATTCTGCTGCATATTAAATCTGATAATTTAATCTCAGCTTCATATAAATACAATATACAGAAAAAAACACCGCATAGCGATGTTTCTGTTTAAAATGGCGGAGTAGGAGAGATTTGAACTCTCGCGCCAGTTTCCCGACCTATACCCTTAGCAGGGGCACCTCTTCAGCCGCTTGAGTACTACTCCAGTTCTGATTCGCAGTTGTTAGTTTCATAAAAACCATTTCATTTCACTGCCATAAAAGTATATCATAATCATTTTTAAAAGTCCATACCTATTTTTTAAATTTCTGTCTCTTTTCAGGCGTAACCTACCGTCTTTGTATCATTCACTGGCACTAATTTATAGATAAGCAGAATGCATGAAGCTGAAATACGGAACAGGAAAAACAATGACGAGCATAATATCATAGGAGCATTTCTAATCCAACTGGAAACAGCGAATGACAGCTACGGCGAGTCTCTTTACATTGCCAACAGCCACAAAGCGAATTCTAACATCGCTTTTTTATGACTTCCATCTACCCATTCTAGGAAATCATAGTTATAATCTATTACCCGTATATTTTAGCTTGCTTTTTATTAAATAAGTAAAAAAATGCAATTCTTTCAAATTGTTTTAGGAATTCCACCTCTTTTCTTCGTATATAAGAGTATAAAGAATAAGGAGGTTTTCGGAAATGTATCGAACAATCAAAATCAGACTAAAGGCTACCAAAGCACAGAAGGAGCATCTTTTCACTTATGAAGCAGAGTATCACCAGCAGCTGGATTCACTTGTAGCACAAATGCGCCCACATCCCTACAATGTAAAATTCAAAGATATAAGCATTGCAGAATCGATTGCAGTTCACAGTCGATGGACACTGTATCAGCTTGCTTTGAAAATGCATAACAGGGAAAAAGAACAAAAAAGAACAGGCTATAATAAATCAAGTACATGGAGTCCTAGATCCTTTACCATTAACAAAGATCGGCTGACGCTTCATTACGGTAAGCAGTTTTCCCATCGAAAAGATACGGTTACGCTGAAGCCGCTTGCCACTGAGCTGCTGCAATTGGAGGAGCATGAGATTATACGGATGGATCTTGTGCATGATGAGTATTTCTGGTATGCGAATTTTCTTGTCCGTATTTGTGTTAATCCGTGAAATAGTGTAGCCATTTTCTGCAAAATATGCTACGATAATTAACGGTTACAGTGTAATAGATGAGGTTATTATGAAAACAGATGGAATCATATTTGATGTTGATGGAACGCTTTGGGATGCGACAGAGCAGATTGCGGAGGCATATACGGTTATCCTGCAGCAGGAGCATATCGAACATAAGGTAATCACTGCAGAGATTCTCAGCTCTGTGATGGGTCTTATGAATGAGGATATTGCCGCAAGGCTGTTTCCTGAGCTGTCATATGAAAAACGTATGCATCTTATAGAACGATGCTGTGCGTTTGAGTGTGATTATCTGCGCAAGCATGGTGGAAGACTGTACCCTCAGGCTCTTGAGGTTTTGAAAAAGCTGTCAGCGAGATATCCGTTATATATCGTATCTAATTGTCAGGATGGCTATATAGAAGCGATGTTTGATGTTCATGGACTGCAAACATATTTCAGGGATTATGAATGTTCGGGAAGAACAGGAAAACCAAAATATGAAAATCTGAACATGATAAAAGAGAGAAACCATCTGCAGCAGCCGGTTTATATCGGAGATACCAAAACAGACCAGATTTCCTGTGAGAAGGCCGGTATTCCCTTTGTATATGCGGCGTTCGGCTTTGGAGAGGCAACTGCCTATGCCGCTAGGGTAAATTCATTTGCTGAGCTTGAACAGTTATTTTTATCAGATGAATCAACATACATACAAAAGCAGTAAATCGAAGTATATGAAGTATATAGTGTTGGAGGTAAGGCCATGAGTGAAGAAAAGAACGAAAAGAAAACAGTTTCCGATGCTGAGAATACACAGAGTGCTCCGGAAATCGAAGATAAGGAAGAATTGATTACAGCAGACAGTCTTGATAAAATGATGGAGGAGCTGAAGGAGGAAGCAGATGGAAGTGTTCAGACTCCACCTGTGGAAGCTGATAAGCCTGCAGTGGCAGAGACTGCAGAAAATGTGAAAAAATATAAGCTTTTCTTTGTATCTGATATGGATGAGGAAGCGGAATTTTTACATAAGATGTCCAAAGACGGTCTGCATTTTGTAAGTAAAAACGGTATTCAATACCTTTTTAAAAAGGGCGAACCAAAAAATTATTATTATCACCTTGGATATTATGAAAAAGATATTCGTGATCCGGAACAATATGTTGAGAATTACAAAGAGGCTGGATGGGATAATATTTATCATGAAAAGGGAGAGTTTGACGGTGTGTGGAATTATTTCCGAACAGAGATGGACGATGGAACAGAACCAAAAATTTTCAGTGACAGAATGTCCAGAATTGCACTCTATAAGCGTCTGCTCACAAGCTGGAGATCCCTGCTGACAATGCTTGCAATCTGCTCTGTATTTATCCTTGGGCTGCTTGCATTTCTTTGGCTTGGGGTCAATGCTTCCTCCATTACAACTATAGGAATGCGCGTTTCAGGTATCATCCTGCTGCTGATACTGGCTGTTTTTCTGTTATATCTGCGCCTGTATCATAAAATTGGCAGAAAGCTGGAGGAGCTTGTTAAGCATTAAAGGATCAATGATTTGGAAAATAAAAAGCTGTAACGGGAAGATCAGTTCTGTCATCCGTTACAGCTTTTCTAATTACCGATAAAGAAATCGAGGATATTCCATCCGGCATCTGTTTCCTGCTTATACAATTCCGTGTAACCGCATTGGGTACAAGATATTGTGATGAATTTCTTGTTCTGGATATCAAAAATCTTTGAAAAATTACCACCTGTTGCCTGAAATTGATCGCTTTCATACTGTGTATTTCCACATTTTGGACAGATATATTGCTTTTTCTCCATAGGTGCCTCCTTGTTTTTTTGATTATAGCATGATGCATTATAAAAGGAAAGAGCATCCTGCGAGTTGTCCTCTTCATTCAGTGATAACAGCAGATACCGTATTTTATTTCAATGATACAAGATATATGCTAGGCTGTATCCGCTATAGAGAATTGTTTTTTCATCGCATACGGCTTTCAAGATTGATCAACCCCTTATTCTTCATAACAAAGAACACCCTCATGGTCAGTAAACAATAATAATTTTTTTTGCATTTGCACAAGAATAATTTCAGCTAATGATTGCCCGTATTTTCCACAATCTGGATTGTTTTTTCTTTTAACGGTACCTGTAAACATTGATTGCTGTTGTTAAAATATTGTATAATAGCAGAATGAGGTGAGATTATGCTTGATTTGCAGAAACACAAGGAGTATTTATGGAAGTATCTTCTGACATATGGAAGAGCAAAAAGAAAGCGTGGCGATTATGAAAAGCTGGTATTTCCATTTCATGATATCGTTATGGAGGAAGGAAAGTCCATAGAAGATTATCGCAGTGAGGAGCTGAAGCAGCAGCTGGATGCCTGTGCTTCGATTGTAGACATTTTTGATTTGATTTCACTGGAATATAGGGATTACTATTTCATGGAAATCAGTTCGCTATTACATGATGATCAAAAGCTGTATTCCTGCCTTTTGAAAAAGACGATGGATACGGCAGGAATTACCGACTACATATCGGCCCATAATTATGAATATCTTATAAAGTTCGCCGATGAACCAACGCAGCAGTATATACAGGCTAAGCTGCCATGATCCGGTATAAGGATGTGCAGGCTTCCTGCTCGTCAGCGCTGAAAAATACCGGCATTCAAAGGACTGAGTAAAAAAGTTAGGTTTCATATCTAAAAACAGCGGGGTTTGCGCTTTGCGCTCATGAGTTATTCAAAAGCATTTCCATTGTTAAAAATTGTAGCAGATAAGGCAGGCGATGTTCTATTCGCCTGCTTTTCAGGCGTTGATTCTTTCTTTTCTTGGAAAAGAAACAAAAAGAAGCTGTGTTTCTGTAAAATGCTGCGTAGGGATATACTCCTACAACCAATTTGTAAGTGGAAAGATAATCGGCCTGCAGCCGTATGATTAGCTTATGTATGTACAAGCGAAAACCGTCATTCGCCATAATAGCTGGACATACCCCTGTGCGATATCGATACATACAGACTTCTGTATTGCTGCTTGTATAATCTCACTGAATTTTATATAGGTTTCTTCCTACAATGCATCTCCTGTATCCCCATGTATTTTTTAATTAAACGAATGAAATTTCGCCTGCTTCAGCAGTTATTCAATCCTTCACCTGGAATAAAGAAAGCTGATAAAACAGGCTTTTTTTAGCTGTTTAAGAAAAAGAACCAAGCTTGGTGCAAATTCTGGGAACGCTTACAATTTGCACCAAGATGGTGCACAAAGAGACTTTATGAGCCATAGCAATTCTGATTTGTTTACGGTAAGATAAAGGTGCAAAAAGAAACCGCATACAACGAAGGGAGGAATCGTTCGTGATTGACCGGATGACCGAAAAAACAATACGACTGCTGCTGGAACAAAAAGAGCCAATCACCACATCCGTGATTGCGAATGAAATCGGTGTTTCAAGAAGCAGTATCAAGCATAATCTGGATTACGTAAAGAAAACACTGCAAAAGGCAGATGTACTGCTGCATTCCATACCGGGCAAGGGAGTCTGGCTGTCGGCCGATGAACCACAGCGAAAGGCTGTCTTGCAGCTTCTACAGGAAAACAGTGATCATTCCTCCTCCTATAATTACCGGAAAAAATATATCCTCGATGTTTTATTTGAATACAATTCCAGCTATACGATACAGCTGTTTGCCGAGGAACTGAATGTTGCACGCAATGTCATTGCCAAGGATTTAGAGGTTTTGGAGCAATGGTTGTTGAAATTCGACTTAAAGATTGTGAAAAAGCGCAATATGGGAATCGGGGTTGAAGGTGGAGAATTTAATATCCGGCAGGCAATCCTGGAAAATAATAAGGAATTTATGCATGAAGTATACGGCAATGCCGCTGTTCCTGAGGGCATGGACTATCGTATCTCGGAAAAGTTTTATAACTATTTCCTGGAAATGTATGATGATTTCGACATTTTATATTTACAAGAGCTGTTAAAGGATGTGGAGGATGATTTGGAGCTGACGTTCTCCGATACCGATTATTGGCAGCTTATGGAATATGTGGCTGTCACCCTTCGCAGAGTACGCAAAGGAAATGTCATCGTAGAAAAGAACATCATGAACAAGCTGAATGTGAACAACGAACAATATACTGCAGCGAAAAATCTGTTTGATACGGCTGTGAGTGGTCTGCAGGCATATCTGGGCCTGGAAATCCGCTGTATGGCAGCACAATTCATCGTTTTCAGTAATCATGGTCTGGATGATGAGATCAATATGGAATACTTTGACGCAATCACCCGCGAATTTCTGGAGCATTTAAAAGCCATCGTCTCCAACAAACGCTTTGTGATCAGCGAGGGTCTTGTCCATGATGTGAGCCTGTTCATACAGAAGAAAAAAGCACAGGAAACCTTTGCCATATCCAAGCGCTATGACTTCCGACAGGATATCAAGCATCGCTTTCCAAGTCTGTACGGCATTACACTGACAACGATTGAGGAAGTGGAATCCTGTTTGAAAATCAGCTTTACGGATGATGATATCGCCTATATTGTCATGCTGATCAACAATGCAATCGATGAATCGGATCATCCCATCAATACCGTGTTTATATCGGCGGCGGATTTCCATACATCCAAGTATCAGGCGAATAAAATCATGCGGAATGTGGAAAATCTGACAATCAGTAAAATTCTGCATTATGAGGATATCCGGGAAAGCTCTATTACAAAATTTGAGCTGATTATCACAACGGTGCCTCTGGAGCTGAAGAAAAACGTATTGCTCGTCAGCCGTGAAATTAGTGATGAGGATATTGAAAATATCAGCCGTGCGATTTCGGAAAAGCAGAATATCGAGGTCGCAGATTTGGATGAATCCTTCCATCTGTTTGATCCCAAGCTGATTTTGTGTGATGTGAATGTCAAGCGCAAGGAGGATGTCATATCCAAAGGCTGTCAGCTATTGTATGAAAAAGGATATGTGAAGAAAGGCTTTGAGAAAAAAATATGGGAGCGGGAGAAAACAACTCCGACCTCCATTGGGAACAGCATCGCCGTTCCACACGGCTATAAGGCCTATGTGAAAAAGAGCGGTATCGTCGTCATGCGCTTAAAGCGCCCGATCAACTGGACATACGAGGATCGCATTGAAATTGTATTTTTAATGGCCATTGATTTCAATACGCAGTCTGAAGTATATAACTTTTTCCAGCAGTTCTATGCATTCATCGATGATCGATCAAATATCAAGGCCCTGAAGAATGCACGGGATGAAATGGAAATCTGGGAGATTCTGCAGCAGAGCGGAATCACCGCATAGAAAGTGAGGGATACGATGAGATTTGGAGTAGATACCTTTATCTGGAGTGAGGTATTTTCAGAAAAGGATATATGGGTCATCACTAAGGCGGAGGAGCTGGGCTTCTCTACCATCGATATTGCCATTGCCCATCCGGAAAGCTTTCCGACGCAGCTTGTAAAGGCAGAGCTGGCAAAGACAAAGCTGGAGGTAGTCACAACAACGACACTGGATGCACAGACGAATCTGATATCGGCGGATGAAGCAATTCGTAAAAATGGAGTGAAGGCTTTGAAAATGCTGGTGGATATCAACAGAGAATTGGGCAGTACTATTCTCGGCGGTGTGAATTATGCAGGCTGGGGATGTCTGAGCGGCAAACCAAAGACGGATGAGGAATGGAAGCATTCTGTGGAGGCTATGCGGGAGGTTGCGCAATACGCACAGAGAACGCATCCGGATTTGCGCATCTGTGTGGAACCGGTAAACCGTTTTGAAACCCACTTCATCAATACTGCCGAGGAGGGTGTTCGTTATTGCAAGGCAGTAGGCACCGGCAACATGGGCGTGCATCTGGATTGCTTTCACATGATCCGGGAGGAAACCAGCTATAGGGAAGCGGTTCTTACCTGTGGAAAGGAATATCTGGGCTATGTGCATGTATGTGAAAACAACCGCGGTATCCCGGGAACCGGACTGGTTCCATGGAAGGAATTTTTCACAGCGCTTCATGATATCGGATACGAAGGCCCCTGTGTGATTGAGTCCTTTGATCCAAGCTTCGAGGAGCTGAATGCGAATTGTGCCATATGGCGTAAATTTGCGGATACCGGAGAAGAGCTGGCCGTCCAGGGACTTGCCAATCTGAAACGCATTGCCGCCGAGCTGGGCGTATAAACAGCACACTTATTAAGGAGGAGTATAGAAAATGTTAGTAAACATGAAAGAAATCTTGAAGGAAGCAGAAGAAAAGGGATATGCCATCGGCTGTATCAATACACCGAATATGGAAACGCTGCGTGCGGTTGTGGATGCAGCGGAGGAATTGAACGTTCCGATTATCATTGACCATGCACAGGTACATGATCCACTGATTCCAATCGAAAGCATCGGACCGAAGATGGTTGAATATGCAAAGCAGGCGAAGGTTCCGGTATGTGTACATTTGGATCACGGAAGTGATTACAGCTTCGTTATGCGTGCGATTCGCTGCGGATTCTCCAGTATCATGTATGATCTGAGTGCATTGCCGTATGAAGAAAACATGGCAAAGCTGAAGGAATTTACGAAGCTTGCTCATGCACTGGATATCACTGTGGAGGCAGAGCTTGGCATTATGACGAGTACGGAGGAGGACTCTCATGGAGGAAGTGTAGGCTGGACACATGAGAGCATTAAAAAGACATTCACCGATCCACAGCAGGCAGCGGAATTTGCATCAAATACCGGCGTGGATGCATTGGCGGTATGCTTTGGTACCGCACATGGAATTTATGCGGAACCACCATTGCTGGATATCGAGCGTGTAAAGGCGATTCGTGCGGCTATGCCAAAGGAATCCCGTGTCGTTATGCATGGCGGCAGCGGTGTAGACGAAGCACAGGTACGTGCCGCTATCACAGCAGGCTGCTCCAAGGTTAATTACTACAGCTATATGGCAACAGCCACCAGTAAGCACATAAGCGAGTATCTGAATGAGCGTGACGGCAAAGCCTTCTGGCATGAGGTGGAGGAAGAAAGCTATCGCTTTATGAAGGAATATGCAAAGGATGTACTGACTGTATTCAAAAACGGAAAGTAACAGCAGGGGGAGAGTATCGTTATGAACGAAGTAAATTTATCAGAGGTTCTGAGCAGAGATACCGTCATGCTGGATGTGGAGCCGTTTGCGAATAAGGAATCCATGTTTGAGACACTGGCAGCTAAATTTGAAGAAGCAGGTATCGTTACAAATGCGAAGGAATATATCAAGGCGCTGGAAGAAAGGGAAACCCTGGGGTCCACCTATATGGGAAACCTGATCGCATTACCGCACGGCAAATGTGATGCAGTGGTAAAACCGGGTATAGGCTTCTGTCGCTGCAAGCATACCTTTCGCTACTGCTCCCATGATGAGGAGGGCGATGTACGCTATGTGTTCATGCTGGCGATTGCCGGCAGTCAAAGCGGTGATCAGTATCTGCGGGTGCTTGCCACACTGGCAGGATTGCTGACACATGAGGAATTTCTCGAAGTATTGGAGCATGCACAAAGCTATGAAGAAATCATTCAGGCTATCAATACCCTGCAATCGAATTGTGCGTAAGGAACACAATGGATAAGAAAAAGAGGTGAAATCAAATGAAAATCGTTGCGATCACATCCTGTGCCACGGGAATCGCTCATACGTATATGGCCGCAGAGGCTATAAAAAAGGAATGCAAAAAAAGGGGGTATGAGTGCAAGGTGGAAATGCAGGGAGCTTTAGGGATTGAAAACAAGCTCTCGGAAAAGGATATCAAAACGGCTGACCTGATCGTTTTTGCCAATGACGTGGGAATCAGTAAGGCAGAACGCTTTGACGCTTATAAGGAGAAAATCGTCAGACATACACCGCATCAGGTGATTCAGAAGCCGGATATCATCTTTGAAACACTGCAATAATTCATACAGTATGTTATTTAGGAGGACGAAAATAGTCATGAAAGAATAACTTAGTGAAATAAAAGGGGCGCTGTTGACAGGTGTCAGCTACATGCTGCCATTCGTTATTGCCGGAGGTATCCTGATTGCCCTGGGATTTGCCATCGGCGGCTATGATATTCCAAATTCCGTGGAGGAATACGGAAATTTTGCATCCACGATCTTCTGGTTAGGAAAAAAGGCATTTGCACTGATGGTTCCGGTTTTGGGTGCCTATGTTGCGTATTCGATTGCTGATAAGCCAGGTATTGCTGTCGGTATGGTCGGCGGTGCACTTGCGGATATGCAGGGGTCTGGCTTCTTGGGCGCATTGATTGCCGGTATCATTGCCGGTTACCTTGTAAATCTGTTAAAGAAAATCAATCTGCCAATGGCATTGAAATCTCTGCTGCCAACACTCATCATTCCAATTATAGGGGTAGGGGCTATCGGTCTGATTATGGTCTATGTGATCGGTACACCATTATCCGCTTTAACAACTGCATTAACAGATATGCTGAACTCTCTGGGAACCGGAAATCTTGTATTGCTGGGAATCATTCAGGGCTGCATGCTTGCATTTGATATGGGTGGTCCTTGCAACAAGGTTGCCTATGCCTTTGCACTGGCTGCCATGGATGCCGGAAACTATATGCCGATGGCTGCGAACTTCATCGGAAGTATGGCACCTCCACTGGCTATCGCTGTTGCGGCTCTTGTTGCAAAAAAGAAATTTACAAAGGAAGAACGTGCAGCTATTCCAGGTCTGTTTGCCGGAGCGTTTGGTATGATTACAGAATTTGCCATTCCATTTGCAGCTGCTAATCCGTTAACGGTCATTCCTTCTCTGATGGCAGGCTCTGCTGTAGGCTGTGCATTATCCTATGTATTCGGTTTGACAATGCGTGCACCGCATGGAGGTCTGTTTGTACTGTTTGCTTTAAATAATGCGATTCTGTTTATCGTGGCGTTGCTGATTGCCGGTGCAGTCAGTGCAGCATTGCTTGTATTGCTGCGTAAGCCGGTAACGGAAGAAGAATAAGGGGAGGACACAAGCTATGGCAAAATTATTTGATATCATGGGGAATTTCCCCTTCAAGGTGGAGGACAAGAAGCCGACACTGATCCGCAAGAGTGATTACTCAACGGCTCTGTATCCGCCAAACAATGCATTTACTTCCGATAACACCTTTACTATGGTGACAACGGATACCTTTATGCTCGGTATCTATGAGCTGGGACCGGGCGGCGTATTTGCACCGCTGGATATTCATCCAGGAGATGAATCCTATTATATCCTGAACGGCCCTGTCGTACAGCGAAGCGGCAACGGACAGTTTGCTTACCTGGAAACAGGTGAGGGTCTGTTCATGCCAGAGGGCGCATGGCACTGCTGCCACAATTTCTCCGATCAAAAGGCTAGAATCCTGTATTTCATCACGCCAAAGGCATGGAGTGAATCCATTCCGCCTGCTGTCATTCCAAGCGATGAGGAAACGAAATTTTATAAGGGACCAAACAATGACAAGCTGCCGGATATGCGAGGAAAGATTCAGGATATCTCCCGTCAGGGCTGCACGGATGATATCGGTGCATGGCCGGTGGATCCAAAAGAGGCAAGAGAGACCGGAGCAGTCTATGCTGTCAGAGATTTTGAAAAGCTGAACAATGTACATGGTACCAAGCACCCGATGCTGATGCGCTTCATTACCAGCAATGATTACGGACATTTTGGAGAATTCATACTGCCGGCAGGCGGCTATGGGCCAAGATGCTCGGATCCGGATACGCATGAGGGAGATGCAGCCCTGTATTGTGTAGAGGGTCCGGTGACGGTGAATCTGGTGGATTTGGAGGAAAGCTTCGTACTGGAGCCGGAGGATACCTTCTTCATTCCGGCAGGTGTGAAATATCAGCTTGTGAACTTTGAAAATCATCCTGTAAAAACTGTTTTCGCAATCACGAAACTATAATAGCTTAGGAAACGGCCGTGAGCGATTGCTGCGGCCTTTCTTATAGACAAAGGAAGGCATGGTCTGCATTTGCAGGTACAGCAGGTGATTACTTATAGCAACGTATCCATAAAGCAAAGGGATACAGTAGTGTTACGGATAAGGAGGATATATGAATATTGTCATTGGATGTGATGAGGCGGCATACCGCCTGAAGGAAATAATAAAGGAATATGTAGAAGAGCTAGGTCATACGGTTACCGATATCGGGGTGTATAATGAAGAGCCTTCCCTGTATCCAGATACCGCACAGAGACTGTGTGAAAAAATTACGGATCATAGCTGTGAACGGGGCATTCTGCTTTGTGGCACAGGAATTGGAATGGCTATCACCGCCAATAAGATACCGGGTATCCGCGCTGCTGTTGGGCATGATCTGTTTTCTGTGGAGCGCAGTATCAAATCCAACAACTGTCAGGTGCTTTGCATGGGAGCCAGAGTCATTGCGCCGCAATATGCAAAGCTGCTGGTGGAGCGCTGGCTGGAGTGTACGTTTGCCGGTGGAGCCAGTGCGGAAAAGGTAGAGCGCATTATGGAAATTGAACAGGATTACCGGAAATAAGGGAGGCAGATACAATGCAGAGAATAATAAATGATCCAAACATGGTCGTTGAGGATATGCTGAAGGGCTTTGAAAAATGTCATCGGGATATTCTTCATGTGGATGAACACAATCCAAGAGTCGTTATCAGCAATTCCTTTGCCAAGCAGAAAAAGGTGGGAATCGTGACCGGGGGAGGAAGCGGTCATAAACCGGCCTTCATCGGCTATTGCGGAGAGCATATGGTGGATGCTGTGGCAGTGGGAGAAATCTTTTCCTCACCGACCGCAAAGAGCTTCTATGACTGTATCCGTGCAGTGGATCAAGGCATGGGGGTAGCGGTTTTGTATGGTAACTATGCCGGGGATAATATGAATGTGAAGATGGCAATGGAGCTTGCAGATGATGATGACATCGAGGTAAAGACCGTTGTTGCGAATGACGATGTGGCGAGTGCGCCAAAGGAAGATATCGCCAAGCGCAGAGGGGTTGCCGGAGAAGTCTTCCTGTGGAAGGTTGGCGGAGCGAAGGCGAGCCAGGGGGCGGATCTGGATGCGGTTATCAAAGCGGCACAAAAGGCGATCGATCATACGCGAAGTGTCGGTGTGGGTCTTGGCCCGTGCACCATTCCTGCGAATGGAAAGCCAAACTTTCATATCGAACCGGGTACGATGGAATTTGGTATCGGACATCATGGCGAGCCCGGGGTACGTGTGGAACCGCTGGGAACAGCAAAGGAAATGGCAAAGGAAATGGTGGATATGGTTCTTGGGGATGTGCCGTTTACGAGTGGTGATGAGGTAGCGGTACTTGTCAGCGGTCTGGGGGCAACACCGGTGATGGAGCAGTATATCTTCTATGATGAGGTGGAGCGCTGTATGAAGGAAGCAGGAATCTCGGTATATCGATCCTATGTGGGAAACTATTTCACATCGCTGGAAATGAACGGTGTAACATTAACGGTGATGAAGCTGGATGAGGAGCTGAAGGAATGTCTGGATATGGATTGTGCATGTGTGGGACTGACACAGGTGAGGAGATAATCATAATGGAATATATCAGAAATGAGAAGCAGGGAGCGATCGCTCTAGCCATGTGTGATGCGATCCATCAGCATGCGGCCTATCTGAGCGAGATCGATGGGGCAACGGGAGATGGAGATCACGGAGTCAACATGAACAAGGGCTTTCTGATGGCGAAGGAGCGCCTGATGGAGGATATGAGTTTTACGGAGAGTATGAAAACAATTTCCCGTACCCTGGTCATGGATATCGGCGGAAGCATGGGTCCGATTTACGGAACGATGTTTTCAAGGCTGAGCAAGGCGACAAAAAAGGAAGAAAGGATCACTAGGGAAGTATTTTTAAAAGCACTGCAGGATGCGCTGCTGGGACTGCAGGAGCTGGCTGGAGCGAAGGAGGGGGATAAGACACTGATTGATACCCTTGCGCCAGCAACCCGGGCCTTTGAGAAGGCGGTAAAGGAAGGAAGCAGCTTTGCCCAATGCCTGCAGGCCTTATGTGATGGTGCTCAGGAGGGGAAGGAGCATACAAAGGAGCTTGTCGCAAAAATCGGAAGAGCGGCAAGGCTGGGGGAGAGAAGCCGTGGCTATCTGGATGCAGGAGCGACTAGCTGCTGGATTTTATTAAAAACCATGGCAGAAAAGCTGTGCGAGGTCATTGAGACAGACTAGCTATAAGAGATACAGAATCACGAAGGTGAAGACTGTATCTTTTTTTTGGAAAGTGCCTAGTGATAGGAATGATTTTTTATAACGGAAGTATAAAAGCGGTAATAAGGAAGCCTTGTGGCTATCGCCATGTTCGTCTATGCCGTTTGTATAGTTGTCTGTGATAAAACTGCCTTCGTGAACATATAAGGTGCAAAAGGAATTTCTCTTGACTGAATATGATTCAGTATGTAATAATTGAACTATATTCAGTGGAGGTGCTGTAATGACTAGAATTGTAAAACAGCCGGATATCCGGAAACAGGAATTACTGGATATCGGAGTGCGACTGTATTTTGAAGCTGGGGAAAAGGGGGTAAGCATCCAGCAGGTAGTGAAACAGGCAGGCGTTGCCACCGGTCTGTTTTACTATTACTTTTCCTCAAAGGATGCATTTCTCGATGAGGCGTTAAACGACTATATTGATAAGGAAATTCAGGAGATGGAAATGCTGCTGGTAACGGAAGACCAGACGGCTTTAGAGAAGCTGGACGCTGTATGCAATGCCTATTTTGCGTATGCAGAAAAAATGGCACCGCATCGCTCAAGCAGGGCATTTCATACAGAGCGGCATTATGTACTTACGGAAAAGCTGATTGCCCGTCTTAAAAAAAGGATTTGTACGGTTTTGCTTCAGGGACAGGCACAGCAGGAATTTAACCTGCAGGACATAGAGCTGACAGCAGGCTTTCTCTTGCATGGCTTAACGAGTATGTTCGATGCGGATACAGAGGTCAGTGAACAACGTCTTCAGCATATCAAACAGCTTATATATAAGGTATTAAAGGGATGATGGAAATGAAAATATATATCGAAGGCAAGGAATTTACAAAAGCTGAATGCGATGCATGGAAAAGAAAACGGGCCAAAAAGGTTTTTCGCATTTTGAAAAAGCAAATGCCAAAGGAAAGCGATGCAGATCATTTATGCGAGCTGCTGACAGAATGGAAGCTGCATATGTCGTATGAGGACATCGTCTCCTGTATCCATATCCGGCTGGCTGTGGGCAGTATTGCGATGAAGGTGGCGGCTCTGTGCTCCGGTAAAAGGCGAAGGAAGGCAATAACGATGATTTATGCGGATGGAATAAAGGCAGAGACTCTGCACCCTATCATAGAAGCGTTAATGCTGCAGGACAATGAAGTACATCGGCGGGTGAATGTAGGAGCATATCCGGATCACTATGCCTTGATACCACGCAATGACACCCTGGAGGTGATTGAGACCACAGGAAATGCTCCGGTTCCCACACAGTTTTTTATCACCTTTCACGAGGAAAGCGGAATACAGGAGCCGCGGGATGCTTCCTATCCCTTCCAGTCTGTGGGGGTGGCAAAGCTGAAGGATGGCACACTGATTGGCGGTGTCCGTCATCAATTCAAGAATACAGAAGCAGGTATCGAGGTACGAACCCTTGTGGAATTTCCCGGCATCTGTCCCAGGATGATCGTAAAAGCGCATCAGAAGCATCTTGCTGTGGAATGGTCAAACTGGATCCGCTGGGCGAAAGAGCATCAAAGGGAATATACAGAATATGAAGAAGAGCACTGCGCAAACGGATAAAGGATAAAAATTTTATAAACCGTCTCATTGCATACAGAAGGAAAACATACTATGCTTGTTATAGGAGGTGATAAAATGGCACAGGAGAATACGAAGGATTTCAATGCCATGCTGCATGATAGTAAGGATATGCCAAAGCTTCAAATCATAACGGATGCCAAAAGCATTGAACGCTACGGAGGAAGCAATATGTATTTTGCACCGCCGATTGATTATGACAGGGTTATGCGAAGGATTCCATATGGCAAGGTCATTACAGTAGGAGAAATACGCGCCTATTTTGCAAAGGTGAATCATGCGGATTTTACAGATCCGATCACAGCGGGAATTTTTGTATCCATTGCAGCCTGGGCGAGTTATCAGCGTAGTGAGGATGAGACACCTTATTGGAGAACATTGAAGGCAAATGGAGAATTGAATCCAAAATACCCCGGTGGTGTGGAGGCACAAAAAGAGAAGCTGGAGGCTGAAGGACATTGTATCCTCAAAAAAGGAAGAACGAATATCCGTTATTTTGTAAAGGAGTATGAAGCAGTCCTGTACAAGCTGGAGGAAGCGGATTGTAAATGATCTACACCTGATAACAGGATACAGGCTATGAAATGCATACCGTTACTGGAATTAACGACGGCGTATTCACACAGGAATGCATCGGCTTTTCATGAAAACAGGACTATGAGAACCATTACAAAAACGTTAAGCTGGAAGAGGAGAAGAAGTAGATAGCAGCAAGCTTTGATGAAGCATTGAATTTGCTGCTTTTTTTATTTGCAACGCAATATACAGGAGGAAAATGAACCGATACAGTGAGCTTTCTCTCTTCTGTCGCATTCCTATGCTTGCACCATATGGTACAGCGAAAGGTGCGTGTGGTTTAGACCACTTAGACCATGGTATAATCCATACATAAAAGCGTTTTCAGGTCATATTGTCACAAAGCTGCAACATTTATTTAGCTCATAAAGAAATTTTTAAATCTTAAAATAATGCGATAAATAAAGGGTTATTTGCATATCCTATAGAATGGAAGAGGAATCTGTATAGAAAAAAATAGAAATTTAGAAAGAAAACGCTTGCATTATTTAAAAGGGTGTTGTATCATATGAGTGTACCAAGTGGTATAGACCACTAGAAAGGGGTAAAACTCATGACAAATATCTTACTTGTATGCTCTGCAGGAATGTCTACCAGCATGATGGTTAAGAAGATGCAGGAAGCAGCGGCTGAAAAAGGAATCGAAGCAGAAATCTGGGCTGTCGGTGATGCGGACGCTGTAAACAATGTAGAAAAAATGGACGTGATGCTTCTTGGACCTCAGGTTCGTTTCCTGGAATCCAAAATGAAAGGGATTGCAGGTGGTAAGCCGGTGGCTGTTATCGATATGCAGGCATACGGAACCATGAACGGTAAAAAGGTTCTGGAACAGGCGTTAAAGCTTCTTGGGATGTAGTTCCCTCACAGTGGCATTGTCACTATCGGTATAAGGTGGCTCCTTTGCCGGACAGTGTAAAATAATTCATTTTTTAGGAGGAGAAAGAAAAAATGGAAAAATTCACAGCGTGGATGGAGAAACATTTTGTGCCAATCGCGGCAAAAATCGGTTCTCAAAAACATCTGGTAGCGATTCGTGATGGATTCATCGGTATTATGCCAATTACCATGGCAGGTGCTGTCGCTACCTTATTGAACGTATTCTTCCGTGATCTACCGAATAACTATCTGCCAGACTGGCATATAGCAGAAACGTTTCAGTGGCTGATCGGCATTAACGGAAATGTATGGTGGGGAACACTGGCAATGCTGGCCATTGCATTTGCATTTTCCTTCGGTTACCATCTGGCAAAGGCCTATGATGTGAACCCGCTTGCTGGAGGTCTTGTTGCACTGGCTTCCTTCATTACAATCTTATCTCAGAGCGCTACATTTAACTATCAGCTTCCTGACGTTGCAGTTGATGCACTGAACACCTTAAAGAGCGCAGGACTTGATGTTGCATTGAATGATACCAAGGATGCAATTATCCTGAACAATGCGACCGGATGGGGCTTCCTGCCATATGCATGGACAAATTCAGGCGGGCTGTTCTCTGCATTGATTATCGGACTGATTTCTGTTATCATTTATGCTAAACTGATGATTAAGAAGGTTACAATCAAGCTGCCGGAGCAGGTACCACCAGCAGTATCCAAAGCATTTGCTGCTATTATTCCTGGTACGATTGCAATTTATACAGCTGGTATCATCCAGTACCTCTGCACACAATTCTTAGGTAACGGTCTGCCAGAGCTGATCAATCAGTATCTGCAGGTTCCATTCCAGAATCTGTCTCAGGGACTTGGCGCTATCATCATTCTTGTATTTGCTGTACAGGTATTCTGGTTCTTCGGTCTGCACGGACCAAATGTACTGGCACCGATCCTGGATGGCGGCTATATCCCATTGCTGAACGACAACACCAACATCTACAATACAGCTATGGCTGCAGGAAAATCTTTGAATGATGTGGTTGATCAGATGTTCATTTGGACACGTGGATCCTTCGATGCCTTTGTCTGGATGGGTGGTTCCGGATGTACGATTGCACTGCTGATTGCGATTATGATCTTCTCTAAGAGAGACGACGCAAGAGCTGTTGCGAAGCTGAGTCTGCCAATGGGCTGCTTCAACATCAACGAGCCGGTTATCTTCGGTTTGCCAATCGTATTAAATCCAATCTACTTCATCCCTTGGCTGATTACCCCGGTTATTCTTGCAGTAATCGCTTATCTGGCAACAGCTTCCGGATTGATCCCACCGGTATTCATCACAGTACCTTGGGTTGTTCCACCAGTAATCTACGCAATCTTGGCAACAGGTGGTAGTCTGATGGCCGGAGTTATCGCCGCAATCAACCTGGTTGTAGCAGTGCTTTGCTGGATTCCATTCGTTCTTGTGGCAAACAGAATGAACAATGTAGAAGAATAAAAAACTATAGCAACAAAAGTAAATAGAAAGGGAAGAGGATATTTACTCTTCCCTTACTTACTATAAGGAGGACAATATGGAAGGTTTAGAACTGATCTGTTTTGAAATTATTTCAAGCGTGGGAATGGCGCGTTCTTTATACATCGAAGCTATTCAGGAAGCTAAGGCCGGTAATTTTGAACAGGCACAGGAGCTTATTAAGCAGGGTGATGAATCCTTTACCGAGGGACATCATTCCCATGCAAAGCTGATTCAGCAGGAAGCCGGCGGAGAGGCTACCCAAATGACACTGCTGCTGACACATGCAGAGGATCAGCTGATGAGTGCGGAGGCATTCAAAATCCTGTCTCAGGAATTTATGGATTTATATAAGGAAATCAGAAAGTAAGAAAAGAATAAGGGAAACCAGAGGTGAACAGAATGATATACATCAGTTGCGGATTAAATCAGGAATTTATTATTGATCTGCTGGAGAAGACGACGGAGGAAGGCGTCAGCTTCAAATACGAGGGTAAAACGGGAATCAAGCTTGCATTTCATGTAACCACAGAGGATCTAGACAAGGCATGTGCTATTGCCAAGAAAACCATCAAGGCAACGCCGATCGGCAGTGTCATGTATTTCCAGGTAACAACGAAATAACGAAAAATAGCGATAACAAAATAGGAAAAAGGTGATATTTATGACACGCTGGGGTTTATTTGCTGTAACAATCGGCTGCATCATCATGATGTATTCTCAAACTTATAATGACTTTTCACAAAAAATATTGTATTGTATTTGTGGAGTCACTGTTGTATGTCTTGGAGCTTTTATGGTGTACAAGGACAAAAAGAATGTAAAAAAGAAATAAAAGGAGAAGCAGCATGATCAAAGTTGAAGAAAAATTATATGTCAATGCAGATGTGTTTTTCGAGAAAATCGCAGAATCTGTCGCATATGATGTCACAGCATCCACAGGCAAGAAGGTTCGCCCTAAGCAGATTCATAAGGGGTATTCCTACATGAAGGAAATGAAAAACAAAATGAAGCGTGAAGGCAAGGTTAAGGTTACCATCACTGATTTTGAAGCTCCAAGGATCTATAAGGCGAAATTTGAAAGCAGTCAGGGTATCAATACGATTTCCTATGAAATCGAACAGCTGGATGAGGATCATATCGGTGTAACGTATATGGAGGATTTTTCCGGAGCCAGTGGGGCAAAGAGTGTGAATTTTAAAATTATGTCCTTCTTTTATAACCGCGGCGCAAAGAAAAAGGCAGTAAAGCTTCTGCGTAATATGGAAAGCTACATTCAGAACGAAGCAAAAGAGAAGTCAGAAGCAACCGAATCGTAATAGTATTGGCTGCTTGTCAAAGGAGGAGCTAATCATGGCTAGATTAGGAATTTCTCTTTATCCGGAGCATTCTACTCTGGAAAAAGATAAGGCATATGTAACACTTGCCGCAAAATACGGATTTAAACGAATTTTTACCTGTCTGCTGAGTGTTGAAAAACAGCGGGAGGAAATTCTTTCAGAATTCAGAGAATTGATTGACCACGCACATTCCTATGGAATGGAAGTCATACTGGACGTCGCGCCGTTTGTATTTGAAAAGCTGCAGGTTTCCTATGATGATCTGTCGTTTTTCGCCGAAATGCATGCCGACGGTATCCGTCTGGATGAGGGATTTGATTCCTTAAAGGAATCCTTAATGACCTACAACCCGCAAAACTTGAAAATCGAAATCAATGCAAGTCTGGGTACGAAATATCTGGACAATATTATGAGCCATTATCCAAAGCTGGATAACATCATTACCTGTCATAACTTTTATCCGCAGCGTTACAGTGGAATCAGTTATGCGCATTTTGAAAAATGCAGTCAGGATATCAAGAATCTGAATATGAAAGTGGCAGCCTTTGTTTCCTCCCAGGAAGAGGGAACCTACGGCCCATGGCCAGTTAACGAGGGGCTGTGCACTTTAGAAATACACCGTGACCTGCCGATTGATGTGCAGGCAAGACATCTGTTCGCCACAAGGCTGGTGGATGATGTCATCATTGCAAATGCTTATGCGAGTGAGGAAGAACTCTCTACGCTTTCAAAAATTGATCCTGGCAAGCTAACGTTTAAGATTGATTTTGAGGCAGAGCTTCACCCGACAGAAGAAAAAATTATCTACGAGCATCCGCATTTTGTCCGCGGAGATATGAGCGAGTATATGGCGAGAAGCACGATGCCGCGTGTTACCTATGCGAAGGAAAGTGTTCCGCCAAAAAATACCAGAGATTTAAAACGCGGCGATGTTGTCATTGTGAATGATGAATATTCCCGTTACAAAGGAGAATTGCATATTGTGTTGAAGGATATGCCGAATGATGGCAGAAAGAATGTCATCGGGCATATACCGGAAAATGAGACCATGCTGCTGGATTACATCAAACCATGGAAATCCTTCGGCTTTATGCGCTAGAATCAGGAAAGAGGTGAAAGTATGGCAACTCCTATCTACCGGAAAATCAAAGACCTGATTATGCAGGAAATTGAGGATAAGGCTGCCAATTCACCGATTGATTCAGAACGTGATATGGCGGTTCGCTTTGATGCGAGCCGTATGACTGTGCGAAAAGCAATTGATGAGCTTGTTGAGGAGGGTTTCCTCTACCGCGATAAAAACAAGGGAACCTTTGTGGCTGACCGGAAGCTGTTAAAGAAGAATACAGCTGCGGAAATGCTGCAGGAAGAAATCAGCGAGTTCATCGTTATGTATTTTAATGTAAAGGATGCCGCAGATATTGCTCCTATCCTGGAAATCGACCAGGATGACCAGGTGCTGAGTGTTGTCCGGTTGAATACCGTCAATTCTAAGCCAACGAGTGTTGAGGAAATTTTCTTTATCCGTAATCAGATATCCGATGCGGATATGAAGAATCTGAAAAATCTGCTGGATTTGAATGACTATGTAAAGAACGGACGTGTTACACAGAAGTTTATCCCTATGCTGGTTCCGGTACAGTTCGCAAATCTGCTGAAAATCAAAATGAATACTCCTATTATTTGTGTGGAGTCGGTTATCAGCAGTATGAGCGGGAAGCCGCTTGTATACGTTCGTGCCTATAATAACCCTTTTGAAAACGTGATAGAAATTACATTATAATTTGATGAGATGCACCCGGTACGCCCAGCCGGGTGTTTTTATTATTTAGAAGGTCATATTGGATACAGTTATGATGGTTTAACTATAAAAACGATTACAATTGTTAGTGTAAGAGGTTACAAAGTTCACTTTATAACAATTCACTCTGTTTGATATACTGATGTTGAGAGAAAGGTAAGGAGGAATTGTTGTATGCGATGGCGATTTTTGGGACAAATAACAAAACTGAGCATGTGCACATTGCTTGCAGTAAGTGGGATGCACATGGAAGCTCTGTGGCTGAAGGCTGCAGAAAATTATCAAAACAACTATACACAGAAATTTTCTGATGAGATTACGATGGAGAATATGGGTGTGGATAATATGCTGATTCTGGATTCTTTAGGATCTTATGAGGGAGATGTTACATTTGAAGCTGATGTAACATTAACCGATTCCAATGAAGAACAATCCGCAGCTTTAATAGCTGGCATTACGAGTGATGACATCACAGACGCTACATCTATTCGAGCTAATTTTCATAAAAAAATTGATTGGACACAACCGGCCAGAATATGGGGGGATGCATTAGAAAGAGAGATTACATGTCCAGGGGAAAAAGGACAAGCCAATACATGGTTTTTTGAAAACGGCATAAATGTTATGGAAACGGTACACATGAAAGTTTCCATTACGGAGAATACAGTAACGTATACGCTTAACAATCTTAATAAAAAGGAAGTGACAGTAGGAACAGCAACGTTAAAGGATGGATATGCAGGAGGACGCCTTGGTATTATGACCTACGGCTCAAAAGCAGTGTTCTCCAATATCAAAGTAAATGATGTAGCCTATGGCACTGTGGAACATGATGAAAACGGCTTTGTCATTCGTGGCTTATCTGGAGATTCTCATACCGTTAATGAAGCTCTGGGAACGATGACTGCATTTACCTATGAAGCAGATGTTGCTATGAATGCAGGGCAGTCCGCTGCCCTAACCTTTGGAATAAAGGATAAAGACAAGCCAGAGAAGAATTGGTTTTCTGCAAACTTTGACGGTCAAAAAGCCAGAGTATTCCATGTGGAGGAAGGAAAAGAGGTCGTCAATTTTGGAGAGGCGACGATTACTTCTCTTGATATGGCAAAAACGGTTCACATGAAACTGGATGTTGATACAGAAGGTAATTTCAAGTATTATCTCTACAATAAGGAAGTAGCTAATGAAAATCCAGCAATCAGCGGAAAACTGGAGGATTATACAGGTGGTTATCTTGGTGCCTTGACCTTTAACAGCTCTGCGGCCTTTTCAAATGTGACAATCACAAATCAGGCACAGGGACTTACGAGCTTTACCAATATTGGGGAAGGGGAAGTTACTGTAGATGAAGATAATAAAACGGTAACTCTATCAGGCGCAAGCGGCGACCACTTCGCAATGTATGACGGTCTTTCTAAGAAGGCAAATGATTTTAAATTAGAAGCAGATGTTCAGCTTACAGGAGAAAATTCACGTTCTGCAGCACTTGTGTTTGGTGCTTCCAGCAAGACTGGAAACAGTACGACCTGGTATGGTGCGAATTTCGATAAGAAAGAGGCTGATGATAAAAAAATTCGTGTTTTCGGTGGTGGAATGACCGAATATAAAGCTGGATTAGAAGATATCGATCTTTCTAAATCCATGCATCTTTGTATTGATGTCAAAGCAGATGGAAATTTTACCTATACCTTTGGTAACAGCGGAGAAAGTATGAAATCTATAAATGGTAAAATTCCTGACTGGAAGGGCGGCTTTGTCGGCTTGCTTACCTTTGATTCGGAAGCAGTCTTCTCCAATGTGGCATTTGAAAATAGAACAGATTACAATGTTGTAAATAATGAGGTGGCATTGGATGACAGATATCATACAAACCTAAATGATTTAAGCTATACGAGCGGAACCTGGGAAATCAGAGAGGATGGTTTATATTCCAATGCAGCCGGTAAGGGTGACAGCTTCCTGTATACAAAAAGTGAAGGAGCAAACTTCGTATACCGTACAGATGTGAAGTTCCATAAACCGGAGGGTGCGGCAGCTCTTGTATTTCGCAGTACGGAGGATAAAGAAAATAAAAACAACTATGCAGTGAATATCGACGGCGGCAGTGGTTCCTATAAATTCTGGAGATGGCAAAATAATGACGATTATCAAATGATTGACAGTCGTCAGGTTGAAGTAAAAGACACCTATAAGCTGGAGGTTGTAGCGTATAACGGCTGGATTTCCTACTATCTTGACGGACAGCTTGTGGGAAATACGGGCGATTATACAATTCAGAATGCCGATTTGGGACAAAGCACGTACTTGGATAAAGGGTATTTTGGTTTATTGAACTTTAATGGTGAAGTAAGCTTCCAAAACACCTACTATAAAGAATTCGATGATAGCTTTACACCTCTACTGGAAGATTTGACTGTTACTGCCTCCACGGGAACGGTAGAGGCAGCCGGACAGTTTCAACCTACAGAAAGTGTATATATGCAGTATGTGTCCAATGAAGCAGCTACGGTAAACCTGAAGGCTTCCCCAAAATCCTCAAATGCTGTGCTAAAGGCGGAAACAGAGGATGGAAAGACCTACAGCAGCCTGCAGAACATACCTGTTAAGGTAGGTAAAAATATTATTACAGTGACTTCAACAGTAACTGACGATAACTGTAATGCTACCTTGACCTATAAGGTAATCATCATTCGCAGAAAGGACTCCGCAGCATATTACAATGAGGAATATCGTGACCAGTATCACTATTCGGTAAAAGAAGGCTGGGCGAATGATCCTAACGGACTTGTGTACTATAACGGAAAGTATCATATGTTCTATCAGTTTTACAGTGATACGAAGTGGGGGCCGATGCACTGGGCACATGCGACCAGCACCGATCTGCTTTACTGGGAGGAACAGCCGATTGCATTTTATCCAGATGAGAACGGCTCTATGTTCTCCGGCTGTATCGTTGTGGATGAACACAACACAAGCCGATTGTTTGGTGATGGAAATACAGGAGGACTTGTAGCCCTTATTACAGCAAATGGAAACGGACAGCGGATTAAGCTCGCATACAGTACGGATGAAGGAAAGACATGGAAAAAGACAGATAAAATTGTAGCTGACTGGTCAAAGGATCCGTTAAACAGCAGAGATTTTCGTGATCCTAAGGTATTCCGGTGGGAAGGCAAGTGGTTCATGGTTGTAGCCGGAGGGCCGCTGCGCATTTACTCCTCTGAAAATTTGCTGGACTGGAAGGTGGAATCCACGTACAAGGATTTGCATACCGAATGTCCGGATTTGTATCCAATCAAGTCCTCCGATGGTAAAGTGAAGTGGGTATTGTCACGAGGGGGACGATACTATAAGGTTGGTGATTTCAAGGAAGATAATGGAAAATGGAAATTTGTGGCAGATTCCCAATATGAAGGGAATGACACAGCAAATGATGGAATCATGAATTTTGGTAAGGATTCCTATGCCGCAATGACATATTATGTTCAGGATTTTGGAACAGAGGAAAACCCAACACTGCCTAAGCTCGTTGAATTGAACTGGATGAATACCTGGGATGATTATTGTAACAGTGTTGCGGATAAAACAGGAAATGATACCTTTAACGGTACATTCAATCTGAATCTGACTCTGGGGCTGACAAAAGCAGCAGATGGTAAATATGTGCTGACACAGAAGCCTGTTAAACAATATGAAAAACTGCGGGGAACACCAGTTTCATTCGAGAATGCAGTGATTGAGGAAAATAATAATATCCTGAAGGATTTCAAGGGAGATACCTATGAAATCGTGGCAAATCTGAAACCGGACAGTGCAACGCATAAGGTAGGCTTTAAGGTACGCACAGGAAATAAGGAAGAAACTGTCATTAGCTATGATATATCCAGCAAAAAGCTATCCATTGACCGCTCCAGGTCAGGTATTATTCTTTCTGATAAATTTGCACAGATAGACGCACAGACGATTTCTGAAAAAGCGGATGGTTCTATTGATCTGCATATCTTTGTAGATAAAGCAAGTGTCGAGGTATTTGCGAATGACTATACAGTTGCAGGGGCTAATCAGATTTTTCCGACACCGACAAGCCTGGGAGCTGAGGTATTCAGTATCGGCGGCAAGACAAAAGCGAATATTACCATTTACCCGTTAGACAGTATCTGGAAAGCAAAAGAAGCTGTGACAGATATTCAGAAGGTTGGTTTAAACAAAACTGCTGTTGACGCTTATGTTCAGGACAGCTTCCAGCTGAATGCCTATGTATTGCCAGTTACACAGCCACAGGATATTTTATGGAGTGTCAGTGATCCTGCTGCCTTGAAGCTTGAGAAAAAGGGAAACCAGGCAGAATTTACTGCATTAAAGGAAGGATTTGTGACAATTACAGCCGCAAGTGCGAAGGCACCTTCTGTGAAAGCGGAATGCAAGGTAACAATTCGGAAAAATGCCCTGAAAACAAATTTGGACGGTTTTAAAACAACAGCTAACGGCTGGTATATTGACGGGGAGAAATACATCGGCTCGATTGGCGGAGAGAATGGTTTTACCCTTGCGGATACGAAAGCCAAAACAGGGGTTTACACCTATTCCGCAGATATCCGAATGACAAAGGGAATCTTCAATATGATTATGGAATCACAGCCTGATGCATTTGCCGGAAGCTATGCGGTACAGCTGCGCAGTGGTGAACGTAGCGTACGTCTGTTTGATTTCCGCAATGACCATACATTTGCAGAAGCAAGCATGAAGAAGGTTTCGGATACAGGTGAATATCATATAGATATTACCAAGGACGATACAACAATTATCGTACGAATCAATGGTGAAACGGTATTAACACATACGATTGAGGCCGCAGACCGTCAGTATTCAAAAGGGCTGTTTGGCTTCGGTATCTATAACGCTGAGGTTGAGGTTTCCAATATTTATGTAAGAGATGGCTATCCTGTCATCAAGGTAGTGAGTGTCATTGAGGATATCCAGCTGCGTGATGATCAAAAGAAAGCGGACGCACAAAAACTGCTTCCAGGAAAGGTACGGGTTGAGGATGTTAACGGCATAGAAAAGGAAGAATCCATTACCTGGAATTTTGATAAGGTAGCATTTCAAACACCGGGTGCCTATGATATTACAGGTGTGACAGAAAGCGGATTATCCATACGTATTAAAGCTGTTATTACAACAGATCAGCGCGCTTTGCAGGAAGAATTAAAAGCGGCAGAGGCCATAACGAATAAAAAATACACAGAAGAAAGCTGGAATGCTTTGAAAAAAGCGATTGCGGAAGCAAAGCGTGTCACGGATAAAGAATTTGCTCATGCAGCAGAGGTAAAAGCCGCTTTGCAAGAGCTGAAAGCAGCGGTACAAAATCTAAAAATAGCAGATTTAACAATCAGTGATAAAAAAGCAGTCGTGCAGCTGATTGGCGATCTTCCGGAGAACGTTGAGCTTCATATGAAGGATGTTTCGGATTCTGTGACAGATAAACTAAACGCAAATTCCAAATTGCTTTTCCAAGTGCATCAGGCATATGATATCGAGCTATTAAGGGAGAATCAGACATATCAGCCGGATGGAACTATTCTGCTTCGATTAAAGCTTTCCTCTGCCCTGATGAAAGAGAAGGTGTATATTGCTTATCTTAATGAGCGCGGAGATGTTGATGTATTAAAAACAACTGTGAAGGACGGCTACGCACAGGCAGCGATTACGCACTTTTCCGTGTATGCAATCGTAACCTATAAGGATCAGTCTTCTGATCAGCCAGGAACAGAACATCCAGATCCAATACCTGGTGATAAACCGCAAAATCAGGATATGCAGACTCCTTCGGATGCTGGACAAACCAAGAATCCAGAAGTCTCACAGAATGGAAACGGCGATAAGATGGAGAATGTAAACACCGGGGATAACAGCAATACAGCTGGTTTGGCTACATTATGCTTATTGAGCATTACAGGGGTAATTCTTCTTCGCAGAAGAAGAAAAGCAGATTAAGAGAGAAAGGAGCTCTTTGATCCTGCTGGAGAAATGAAATAGAAAAAGCAGACTTGATCCCGTATGCAAATATAACGAGATCAAGTCACTTTTCTTCCATGAATTGAAATCGTTTACATATGTAAATGGACATATAAAAATGACTGCTTTATAATGTTTTTAGGAAAGGGGCAGTAAGGCTTTAGGGAAAGGGAGATGCAGTATGATTGAAATCATGATCGCAGAGGATCAGCAGCTGATCAGAGAAAGTCTGAAAATCATTATCGACAGCCAGCCTGAATATACAGTTGTCGCAGCACTGGAAAATGGTGAACAGGTGCTTCAGGCATTAAAGCAGCAAAGAGCGGATATCATCCTGATGGATATCCGTATGCCGGTCATGGATGGGGTGGAGTGTACAAGACGGATAAAGGAAAGCTATCCGGATGTTCACGTTCTGATTCTGACAACGTTTGTTGAGGATGAGCTTGTCATGCAGGCGCTGCTGCACGGGGCAAGCGGTTATGTGCTGAAGGGAATATCCTTACAGGAGCTGCGCAGGGCAGTACGTATTGTCCTCGAAGGAGGCAGTATACTTGATCCTGAGGTTGCACAGCGTATGATTGCTATGATGCAAAAGACGGCGGAAGCATCCAAATGTACAGCGGGATCCGCAGCGGCTTGTGCACAAGTGAATACAGAGAAGCTGAATAAGCGCGAATGGAAGATTATTCAGCTGATAGGAGAAGGACTATCGAATCGTGAAATAGCAAGAAGGCTTATCTTTACAGAAGGGACAATTCGCAATAACCTGACCGTTATTCTGGAAAAGCTTCAGCTGCGCGATCGTACACAGCTGGCAATCTGGTATTTACAAAACGGAAAGCAGCTACAGTCTTATACTGTGAAATGAAAGGGGATTCAGTAAGAAAGAATCCTCTTTTTTCATGTAACTCCAGTATTTACTGTAATTTTTCTTCTATTTCTAGTATAATAAAACTAATTGGTTTCAGGAGGCACTTATATGGATAAAACAGTATTAGAGAAATATACAAAGACATACGGCACCCGCTTCAGCAGACGGCAGAAGAAACGTTTCATTGAAGATTTGAATCAGGAATTTCATTCCCTGGGGTATGAATCCACAATGATCGAAGGCAAGAAGCTGTTATCCCGTGCACATAACTATCTGTATGGAAACATGAAGCAGATCAAGACGATCATCGTTGTACCCTATGATACACCGGAAAGAAAATTCTGGAAAAAGGTGCTGTACTTTCCTTTTGACGGAACGAAGACGGCGAATAAGACCATGGTGGCTACCTATGTACCTATCTTTATATTCTTCGCATTGATCTTTGGCGGTTTGTATGGCTTGCAGCCGCTGATTACCTCTACAGGGCTGGCATCGCTGATATCGTTTGGACTGTTTCTGTTGACGGTCATGCTGATGTACTGGATGATGCACGGCTTTCATAATTCACATAACTATAACCGCAATTCAGCAACGATTGCCGCAGCGGTGGAAATTGCAAGAGGTCTGAGCAGGGATGAGCGTAAGAAAACAGGCTTCCTGTTCACAGATAAAAATAAAATGCGGTATATCGGTGCAGAGGCAGCCGCAAAGGATCTTGCAAATGCAGGGAAAAATCCAACGCTGATCTGTCTGGACTGCATTGGTAAGGGAGACACTGTACAGATTGGTTTCAACCCGCAAAACCGTAAGCTGGCAAACGAAATTGCCAAATATCATCCCAAAAAGAAAGCAATCGATGTTATTAAATTAAGTGAGGATATGCGCACACAAAGCGCGATGGCTTATTTTAAAAAGGCTGTCGTCATTGCCTGCGGAGAACTGGATGACGCCGGAAGTCTTTGTGTTTACGGTACCGGAACGGGTAAGGATAAGCATATCGATCTGGATACCCTGGATGGCAATATCACCATGGTGAAGGAATATCTGCATAATCAGAAATAAAAAAAGGAGGGATCTGCATGATTCGTAAATTACTGTCCCTTTTACATAATAAGATATTGATCGTAACGGTACTGATTCTGATTCAGTTATTTGTATTTTTTGGTATCGTGTTCAAGCTCAGTGAGTACTTTGTGGCAATCTACTTTATTTTGATTGCATTAAGCTTCTGCATGAGCATCTATATTATCAATAAAAATGACAATCCAACCTATAAGCTGACCTGGGTTCTGCTCATTATGGCGGTACCGGTGTTCGGCGGTCTGATCTATCTGCTGTTTGGCGGTCAGAAGGTTCCCAAGGAGCTTCGTAAGCGCGACAGTGAAGCGATGGAGAATTATCAGGAGATTTCCTGGCAGAATACAGAAATCATGGAAGCACTGGAGGCTGAGGATCCGCTTGCACATAAGCAGGCAAATTATCTGTGGAAAAATGCTATCTTTCCGATATATAACCATACAGAAACCACCTATTTCCCAGTCGGTGAGGATAAATTCAAGGCAATGATAGAGGAATTGAAAAAGGCTGAGAAATTTATATTTATGGAATATTTCATCATTGCCCCCGGTATTATGTGGGATACGATTCTGGATATATTGATAGATAAGGTTAAGCAGGGTGTGGAAGTGCGAGTCATGTATGATGATGCCGGCTGTATTACAACACTGCCTCAGGATTATTATCTGACCCTACGCAGACTTGGTATACAGGCGAAGGTGTTTAATCCAATTAAGCCGCGGCTTGCCATGCAGATGAATAATCGAGATCATCGAAAAATTCTTGTCATTGACGGCAAGGTGGGAATGACAGGCGGTATCAATCTGGCGGATGAGTATATCAATAAGAAAAAACGCTTTGGGCACTGGAAGGATTGCAGTGTCATGATTCGCGGTGAGGCGGTATGGAATCTGACGCTGATGTTTCTGCAATTCTGGAATTATGATGAAAAAGAAAAGGATAATGTATTCGATTATAAGCCGGATTTTCGGGTATTTGCGGATATTCGCAATGACGGCTATGTGCAGCCATACAGTGATTCTCCAACCGATGAAGAAAATGTAGGGGAATACACGCATATCAATATGATCAACAGTGCAAATCGTTACGTATATGCAACGACGCCGTATCTGGTGATAGATAATGAAATGAAAACGGCGCTGCTGCTGGCTGCCAAAAACGGGATAGATGTACGTATTCTTGTACCGCATATACCGGATAAATGGTATGTGTTTGCGGTTACCCGTTCCAATTATAAGGATTTGATTGAGGGTGGCGTTAAGATTTATGAATATACTCCTGGCTTTGTTCATGGAAAGACCTTTGTTGTGGATGACAAAATGGCAATCGTAGGAACCGTCAATATGGATTACCGCTCTTATTACCTGCATTATGAATGCGGTGTGTGGTTCTATCGCAGCAAGGTGGTTATGGATGTGAAAAGGGATTACCTGGATACACTCGCTAAGAGCCATCAGGTAACGCTGGAGGAATGCCATCAGGTTCGCTTGCCTATACGCATTATGCGTGCGATTCTGAATCTTTTCTCTCCAATGATGTGATTACGGAGGGTATGATTGGGCGTATAACAATAAAGTTAAAATAGAGGATTCGAAAAGGCTGTAAGCAGGCTCATGATCGTTAATTGAACAACGGATCATTTCCCTGGAGGCAGCCTTTTCTTATGCAGTTTTCCTATAAAATAGCTGAAATACCAATTTCTATCGGTATGCAGCTGGATGAATTTTTGTTAATCCGGTATAAAAGTGATTAAAGGCAGTATGTCCGTGATACAGCTTTTAGATAGGTAATTATTATTCATTTATATAAATTAAAAGAAGCAGGTTACAGCATATGGGATTATCTGTTATAATCAAAAAAGGAAGCAGGGTATAAGCTATGTCAGAAAAATCAGAAAAAAGAATATTAAAACTTATTTTACCACTGATTGCGGTTTTAATGCTGCTTGTATGGAGTGTGAAGCCTCATGCGGATGAAACAAGGATCATTACGTCAAAGGATGGTACATGGGATTTAACGCATATGGATCTTATGCAGGAGAAGGTAAAACTCTCCGGAACAGTGGAATATGTACCGAATGCGCTATTGAGCCCTCAGGATTTTTCAAAGCGTGATGACTTCCAATTGGGACAGCCTGGTGATGTGGTGCAGTATGCTACGAGTAGAATGCATATCAAGGTTCCTCAGGGCAGCTATCTCATCTGCGGCTATAGTGTTGATTTTGCAAGTCGTATGTATGTAAATGGTACGCTTGTTTATGAAGCTGGAAAACCGGGAAGCAGCCGGAAGCAGGCATTGCCGGGTGTGGAATATTATGTGGTACCTGCAGTACCGGATGCAAACGGTGATATCGTTATTGTTCAGCAGGTATCTAACTTTACCCATAAAGACGGAGGTACACATGGAACTCTCTATCTTGGAGCACCCAGGCTGATAAATCAGTACGTAACACGCAATGAATGGCCGGAGGCGGTTCTCATGGGAGGATACCTTTTGTTATTCCTTGTTCATCTGATTCTGTTTCTAATGATTCGCGGATATAAGCCAAATCTTCTGTTCTCGCTTTTTTGTCTTACATGGTTTATCCGGACAGGTGTGAGTGGACAGCGGTTACTTGGAGCTGTATTTCCAGCTCTATCCTGGACGACAATTTTTCGCCTAGAATATCTGACAATGCCAATCAGTGGTATCCTGCTTGTATGGCTGCTGTATCAGCTGTTTCCAAGCATCCTGCCAAGACGATTCGTCTTGGCTGCCACGTTTTTCTGTGCTTGCTTTGCGGCGATTGATCTGTTTGGCCCTACACTGCTGATGTCGTATACTGCAATCTGTCGAATTGTTATTCTGGGATTGATTGGCCTGTATTTCTTTATTCGCCTTATCAAGTACCACTCACATATGAATATTGAGCAGGCTGCAGTATTATCCGGCTTTGTGTTTCTGCTTATTGCGGCTGTCTGGGACATGCTCTATCATCGTGACATTTATATCCTTTCGGCAATGCGCTTTGCCATATCTGAAATGGCAGTTGCTGTATTTGTGCTGTATTCCATGACAGCGATGTTTTTTGGAACCATGCAGGAGGTTCGCAAAGCAAAGGAAGGTGAGGAACGCATGAGTGCGGAAAGAGATATGCTTGAGGAATTGAATCACTTAAAGAATCAATTTTATACCGACATGTCTCATGAAATGAAAACACCGCTTACCGTAATTTCTGTCAATGCGCAATTTGTTGCACAGAATATTGAAAGCGGCACTATAGATAAAGAAACAATCGCCGATGTAACTGCGATTTCCACAGAGGCGAAAAGACTTGCACAGATGGTAACAAGTCTAGTAGGTCTTGGGCAAATGCAGGGTACTACTGTAAAAGAGCATCTGCTTTCTGTGAACTCGCTTGTAGAAGAAACAGTCCGTATCTATCAATCTATGTTTGCAAGACAGAAAAATGTATTGACTGCGCAAACGGATCCGCATAATCCAAGTGTGGAAGGTAATGCCGATCAATTGATACAGGTCTTAATCAATCTGCTTAGCAATGCCAATCGCCATACAGAAAATGGAAGGGTGGTAGTGAGCATAGAGAAGCTGACGAATGAAGTACGTGTGAATGTTACAGATAATGGCAGCGGTATAGAAGCTGATTTGCTTCCTCATGTGTTTGAGCGCTATCAGCGTGGTGAAGAAGGCGTAACAGGTCTTGGATTGACAATCTGTAAAAAAATCATAGAGGAGCATCATGGAAAAATCGGTATTGAAAGTGTAATAGGAAAAGGAACACAGGTATGGTTTACCCTGCCGGTAAAGGAGGATGCGTGATATGAACAATACAGGAAGCGTTCTTCTGGTGGAGGATGATGCAAATATTCAGCGTATTAACCGCAGAATACTGGAACGGGAGGGATTTTATGTATACTGTGCCGCATGCCTGCAGGAAGCTTATGAAATATTAAATGAGCATACACCGGATGTGCTGGTACTTGACATCATGCTGCCGGATGGAAGCGGTCTTGCCTTTTGTGAAAAAATTCGCCCGAAAACTACAATTCCTGTCTTATTCCTAACGGCATTGGATGAGAAAAATGAAATAATCCAGGGACTTGTAGCCGGAGGGAATGATTATATTACGAAGCCCTATGATGTAGATGAATTTGTTGCTCGTGTAAATGCACAGCTGCGTCTGGCAAGAATGAATCAACAGGCAATCAAACAGATAAAGACAATTACACGGGGCCCGTTATCTGTGGATACCGTAGCCCTGCGGGCGTTCCTTCATGGCAGGGATATGCTGCTTACCTCTCGGGAATTCTCCATTTTGCTATATCTGTTAAAAAATGAGGGAAAAACAATTCCAGCAAAGGATATATATGAAAATGTATGGAAGCAGCCAATGTCCGGAAATGCTAATGCAGTATGGAAAAGTATATCAAGATTAAAAAATAAGCTGACGGATGCAGACGGCGAAATAGCCTTGTTGAGTTTTCGGAATGAAGGCTATCTTTTGGAAATCATATCTCATCATACGTAATCATACATAAAAAAAGAAAACGTGAACCTGACATTTTGGTAAGGTTCACGTTTTTTCCTGTATTCATCTGTTATGCTGAACGTGTGGAAGTGGTGTTAAACGATTAGAAAAAGGAGGGATAGATCATGGAATTACTTACAAATCCGTCAGAGTATGCTTCCCGCATGTATCATCTGAAGAAGGCGGAGTATAATGAACGTTTTGTTGGAGAATGCCTGAAGCTGATTATGCAGGCAGTTAGTGCTGAAGACGGACTGCGGCAGCTGCTGCAGTATCTGGGCAGAGAGCTGAAGTGTGACAGGGTATACGTCTTTGAAGAAATGGATAGACAGAATATTCGTAATACGTATGAATGGTGCAGACCCGGTGTTCCATCCGGTATGGAGGAGCTTCCCTATGTAACAAAAAAAGATTTGTTTCCATGGTATGGGCATTTGATCAATGGTGGTAATATCATAGAACCGGATGTCGAAAGTCTAAAAGAAAATGAGCGATATATTTATGATATATTAAAGGCCCAAAATATTCATTCCATTATCTTAAGTCCTTTGCGGGCACAAGGGAAAATGTACGGACTGCTGGGAGCGGATAATCCTCCAGCAGAGAATTTAAAGCATATTTCTATAGTATTTGATGTATTGGCTTACTTTGTATATTCCCTGGTAAGTCAAAGAGAATTAACCCGCTTTCAAGAATCTGCCATAGCAATCAAAGCATCAGAAGCAAATATACACCTTCATGAGGATAAAACAGTACTGCTCATAGATGACAGTACACAATTGCTGCGCTTGAATGAGCGCATCCTTCGGCAGCAGGGATACCGTATTCTGTGTGCGGAAACATTGCAGAGGGCACAGGCTGTGTTAATGGATACAATGCCGGATGCTGTCATATCTGATATTGATCTTCCAGATGGCAGCGGTCTTGATTTTTGCAGGAAGCTGCACGAGAGAAGGGCAATTCCTATTGTATTTCTGACTGCACATTGTGATGAATGGACAGTGCGGGAGGGAATGCAGGCAGGAGGCTGTGCAGTGTTAACAAAGCCGTATCAACTGGTGGATTTACAGGAGGCGGTGGCAGCCGCGATAAATGATAATAGTTCATAAGGGTTGTTTACATCATATCATAATAACTGCGGTGGTCTGTTTTCATAACGAAGCCTCTAATGAAATAATAAAAGAGATAAGACATAGAAGCAAAGCATATAAATCGAGCAAGTGAGCTTGACCGATTTATAATAGCCTGCCGTACATGTAGAAAGGAAATGATTATCACAATCTATAAGGACTCATCTGTTTGAAAAGGTATACGTTTTTATACTACCTGTTTTCCTCTGTTTTTACAAGTTTTTCCCCCGAAAAAATAAGAAAACAGACACTTTTTACAGAAAAAATGAATATTTCATATAGTATAGGTTTATGTGCATCAGGCGATTATTGAGAAGGGGATATGTACGTATCCACCTTATGAGCATCCTTCTATGTCAGAATTGCTGAGCATCCATACTTGTTTAACTGAAACATGTGTTAGGGATGAAGATGCGCATAAAAGCTTATACAGGCAGGGCTGATTTCAACTTGGTGATTTTTTAGCATATAGCATCATATGTACCAAGGAATTTGCATAAGACTAATATTCATATTGTCTGTTGAAGGGAGGCGAGTCGTAATCACGCTATATCTTTTAAAAGTCATAGTGCTTAATGAATGTAAAATCCTTTCCCGTGGAAGGTCGGACTCATAGATATCAGGCAGCTGCTTTTGATTGAATTGTATCATTTTGTACATATTCCTGTGCAGCGACCTGCTTCTGAATGGACTTTCTTTGCTCATAGTGCATAATCACAGAGGTATAAAAAACATGTTCCCTGTATTCGAAACGTGCGCTTCCATGATAGCGCCGTGCAATGTCCTGTATGGAAACAGTACCGATTCCCACACCGTTTCGTTTTGAGGATAAAGGTTTTCCGTCTTGAAACTGTATGCGATCTAAACAGCTGTTATCTGTGAGTACAAGTAATTCATTGCTACCGTGACACCGTATGCGAAGTTTGATGAATGGGGTAGAATCTATGCTCCGCTGACAGGCTTCTACTGCATTTTCAAGCATGTTACCAATTAGTACAGTCATATCCGTTTCTGTGATGGAACAGCCCTCCGGATAATCGACTTTCGCATCAAAGAATATGCCATGTTCCCTTGATATACCTGCATAATAACAAATAATTGCGTTTATAACATCATTGCGGCTATATAATTCCATAACGTCAGGGGGTAACTCACGATGATACATTTCGATATAGGTTCTCAATCCTTCCTTATCGTCCTTATCAATATAGGAGCTTATAACAGCCAGATGCTGCCGGACATCATGTCTTGCCTTTCGCATTTCGTCCATATGATCAGCAAGACTGTTAAACTGCTTCTTCTGTGCTTCTATACTCTGATCTGCGTATTTCAGCGCCTCTTGCAGCTGCGTTCGTTTTTTTGAAACTTCCAAAACTTTTAAAGCAACATAAGATACATAACAGGTACCAAACAGCATGAGGTAGCGGGAAATGAGAAATTCCCAGGTGGCATAGGCATAAATGTCATCACTGAAGCAATACAGCATGCCAAACAGAGTGGAAAATAAAGGAATCTTCCAAAGATGCCGCCATAAATCGGAATCCTGAATCTGCATCGCTTCGGAAACTGTATGATTGAAAAAGCGGAGCATAAACGGGCAGGTAATGAGATAAATGATGATTCTGCATATATTATAGATTAGATAAGGATGCTCATCGGAAAATGTCCAGAAAAATTTACTTTCTATATAATTGGCATTACCAAATACGAAAAAGGACCATGAAAATAGCAGCAGATACGTGAACATGAGCTTTGAAAAGCTGTCCTTTATCAGGGTGAAGGATAGAATAAGGTTTATTAGCATGAAGCCGTAGCGCATGACAGTTGTCCATCGCATAGCCATATCATATCCCTGGGCATTGATATAATAAAAGGTTAAACTGTTTACTGTTGCTACAGCGAACAGCAAAAACATTATATATTTAAATGGTATCCGCAGCTTATTTTGAAACATTAAATAGCGTGGAATTGCAAAGGGTATAAAGTCAAGGTATGGAAACAATATCGTCATTATGGTGTCTGTCATAAAAGCTCCTCCTCTCTTGCTTTCTGAAACAGATATGTGTGGTAATCTGATTCTATTTTTTTCCGATCCCTTTTAGAAACAGGAATCTTCTCTTTATTTGTCAAAATAAAATCAAGCTCAGACATTTGTTCCACATGGTCCAGGTTTATGATGCAGCCCTTATAACAAATCAGAAACTGCGGATAATTCAAAAGCAGCTCAGATACCTTTGTGAATGGAATCCGAATGCGCATGATACCGCGCTGCTCTGTATGAATTTGCATATAATGTCCAACGATATTGCACCAGAGTATCTCACGCAGCAGAATCTTTTCATTCTCTATTTCAATAAATCTTGCATTTTTCAGCTTTGTAATTCCTGCTGTTGTCAGGGTATATTCAAAATCTGTAAAGGTAAATGGCTTCAGCAGATAACCGGATGCGCGTACCTGATAGCTGTCAATGGCATGATCTCTACTCGTTGTAATAAATATCAGAATGACAAGCGGATCCTCTTGCCGAATCTGTTTCGCTGTATCAATACCGGAAAGCTGCTTCATGTACTGATCAATAAAAATCAAATCATATGTATCCTTGACAAATCCCGATAAAAACTGTTCCCCGCTGCTGAATCCTGTAATCGTTATATCATCGTCTGCACAGTGCTTTGAAAGATATTGCTTTAGACATGTCTGTATATCTTCTCTGCATTCGGACAGATCGTCAATGATTGCTGCTTTCATAGCTATCCCCGCTTTCTTCATTATTCTGTTCAATCTTATTTTACATGATTGCCGTGTTACAAACAATGCAACTTGCGGCCAAAACTTGCGTGATGAAGCCAAAATCTTGTTATTCTCTGCCAATCTGTTATTTTGTAAATAGAGGAACAGTAATAAGAGGAGGCGTGCAGCATGGATTTTATCATATGTGACAGGATACATAAAGAATGCAGTCTGCTGGAAACTTATATCCGTATCTACTATGGCAATCGTGATGTGCAGATACGATGCTGTAAGGACTGGCAGGAATTAAGTAAACAGATTAGGGAGAGAAATGCCGATGCGGTAATTATTGCACAGAATGGAACGGAAGGTCTTGATATCATAACGGGTTTAAAACTTACTTCCGGGAAAATCATATGGTTTTCTGATCTTGATTTCGCTGTACAGGCGTATCGTTTATGTATTCCACATTTCAGCATGAAGCCGATAACATTGGAGAAAATGAAGTTCGTGCTGGATCACCTTTGATATATAAAGGAATGAAGCCCGGAAATCTTACAATATAAAAGGAATTAGAAGCTGTTATTCGATGTGATATTTCTATATGGAATATGTAGTTGCGAAGCTGACATTGGGATACAAGCTTTATGTATATGGAAAGAAAGGGATTATATAATGAAAGAGATGAAATCTGAAAAAGATACAGTTTTGGTACCCGATTCAGGTTATAAAGCCTGTGAATGCGACTGGCTGACAGGCGTATATACCCGAGAGTTTACAGAGAAAAGAATAAATCAGTTTTTGAAGGAACAAAAAGCAGGCGTATTGATTGTTGTCGATGTGGATGATTTCAAACAGGTGAATGACCGCTTTGGACACATTATCGGGGATCGTTTGCTTAATAGACTTGCATCCATGCTAAAGCAGCTGACTTTGCATAATGATCTTGTTGGTAGGGTAGGGGGCGATGAGTTCGTAATTTTTATGCCGATACAGCAGGATGAAAAATTTGTGGAAAACCGATGCCGTCAAATTCACAAGAGAGTAAAGGAGCTGTATCTAAACAGTACTCCGGCAATAACACTTTCTGTTACGGCAGCGGGAAGCTCCTACCGCCCGGGAGACGATTACAGCAATTTATTTGACCGGGCAGACCAGCAGCTGCTTGTTAAGAAAAGCAGTCGCAGGCGTGGAAGGAAAACAGGAGAGCCGATGGATATATCAGATATCATGTGCAGAGGCGTATCCATGGACATGAAATGTATACAGGAGGAGCTGTCGGAACAGGAGCTTGCAGCAGGTGCCTATTGCCAGGATTATGAAACCTTTAAGAGCATTTACCGGTTTATGGAACGCCGTATGCAGCGTATGGACAGCAAGTCCTATATCATTCTTCTGACATTGACGAACGAACAAAGAGAGTTTCCATCTTTATCAGAGAGAGACCTATTGATGCAATATTTAAAGCAACAGATACAGGATTCACTTCGCGCCGGAGATGTTTTTACACAATACAGCAGCTGTCAGTTTCTTGTGATGGCGGCAGATGTGGAGAAGCAGCAGGCAGATCTGATTGCAGAAAGAATCAACACCTCGTTTTACGCAAGAAACGTTATTTGTAAAGATAATATTCTGTTGCATCACTGTTATCCATTGCAGCCTGCAGGAGCTTTAAAATAGCTGTATAGATTTTGGTTTTTGTTAAACGTATATAAAGGTATACCATATGAAATACTGCTGAAACAGCATGATTTGCTGCTTTTTTTATCCTTTTTCTACATATAAAGCATCATTTTTGCGGCATTTCCCTATATGTTTAAATGTATAGGTTTATGTGCATTAGTCATGAAGAGGGAGGAATTTCTATGGATGCCGCAAAAATGTATATTCATTTGTTTGATAGCTTTACAATTGAATATCAGGGTGAGATACTCAATATGCGTGAGCATCTGTCCCGCCAGTCTTTAAGCTTACTGGAGGTTTTTGTCTTACATAATCAAAAGAATATCTCAAGAGAGTTTTTAATGGAGCTGTTTTGGGAAAACAGCGATAACCCGTTAAGCTCCTTAAAATTCAATATTTTCCGTTTACGGAAGCTGTTGAAGGAAATTGCGGTATTTCAGGACATTGACATCATTCAGACGGAAAAAGGCGGTTACCGCTTTCAGCCGGAGGTCGAAACGATTATAGATACAACGATTTTTGAACAGGAATATGAAAAAATCGAGAAGCAGCAGACTTATAAGGAGGATGCGGTCATTCATGCAAGAATTCTCACAGATTTATATGACGGTAATCTTTATCAGGAGGCAGAACAGCTATGGTTTGTACAAAAGGTTGAATATTTCAGAAATATTTATCTTACCGTAGTAAAAAAATTATGTGAATATTATTTAAAGCAAAAGCATTATGCGGATTTGAAAAGCGTTGCATTGAAAGCTGCTACGCTGGAGCCTTCCGTAGAGGAAAATCATTTTTATTACATCCAGGCGTTGATCAGCGAAGGAGATTATGCATCAGCCTATGAATATTACAATAAATCTACGAGAATGCTGGTTAGTGAATATGCGGTAAGTCTTTCTGAACGTATGAAAGACTTATATGCCAATATCGTAAATAAGAATGAGGAAAAGAAAAATATTGAAGGAATTGCATCATACTATAGAAATAAGAAAATATCACATGGCGCCTTATATTGTGATAACACGGCATTTGATTACATATATGAAATCAGTATGCGGAATGCACTTCGCGAAAACCTGAAATACTATCTGTTTATTTTTGAAATTAAATCAGAGGGTGATGAGCATCATCAGGAAATTCTCATGAATAAGGTGAAAAACTGTATACAAACCTCATTGCGGAGCGGTGATGTTTTCACAAGACTGAATCGTTATCAATATCTTGTATTGCTTCCTTGTGCCAAAGAGGATGATGCATACAGAATTGCACAACGGATATCTACGAGCTTTCAGATAAAGGTTCGCAGGCGAAAAGACCGATTGCATTACTATATTCAGACAACCAGATAGGATAACAGGAATACAGCTTTGAAAGGCTGTATTTTTTTCTTTTTCTTTTTTTGGCTAAAATCTTATTCTAACCAAATTCTAACTTGACCAAACCTATAATGAAACCGTAAAGTGGGAAATACTTTATGAAGTAAGTAAGAGAAAGGAGAGGATGTATATGAAAAAACGGTTCAGTAAGTTACTTCTGGCTGTAGCCATGACCTTGCAGCTGACGCCATCGTCATTGGGAACAATAATTGCCAATGACAGTGTAGCGTACAGCAGTGAATACATACAAATCGGCATGGAAAATCAACCAGCGGGAACTTTTGAAGCAGCGTCTAGTGACATACCGGAAGGTGTTGAAAAGCTGAATGTTACCGTAAATGTAGATGGTACAGTGAAGGATACAAAGCTGCTTACCTTTACATCCGGTACCGATCCTGCGAAAACAGAGATCGCAGCCAACGACGGGTACGCTATTGAATCTGTAACACTGGATGGTGAAGCATTCAACGGCAGTATTGGATATAACAGAGAGGTTGGCGAAAACGAAAAGAACCTTATCGTTAATGTTTACACAAAAGCTTCTCTCACCATTCATTATCAGGATGCAAACGGTCATGCGATTGCGGCAGATGATGTAAAAGAGGGTAAGCTGAATGGGGAAGTACCGATTGAGGCGAAGGCTATTGAAGGCTACACAGCCGTGGGTGAGAAAGTAAAAGATTTTACATTAACAAAAGTATATAATGAAATAACAGTAAAGTATGAAAAGTCAGTATCTCCTGCCCCAAAAGCAAGGATGACAACAACAAATGCAAAAGCTGGGGAATGCTCTGTATCCATAACGAAAAACTGTTATAAAGCAGATGGAACTTATGTGGATGAAAAGGGTGTCGAGTATCCTGTTTATCTGAATGCAGATACATTAGGACCAAGCGGACATAAACCACATACGGTTGCATTTGTTCCAGGGCAGAGCAGCAACAATTGTCAGCAGAATATGTATATTGGAACATATGGACCAAGAAATATTCATTATGTTGTAATTAAATATTCTCCAAGCTCTAATGAAATTACATATATCCGTTGTGATAAATATGATGGTGAGGAGGAAGATAAAAATTATTACAAGGTAACCTATACGGATGAATATGATAAATTCCTTGGAGAAGAAGCTGTTTTAGAAAACACAAAACCCATGAAGGTTCCTGATATGCAGGAATCTGGATATTGGACATTGCAAGGAGAAACAAAACAGGTTGATCCAAAGGAGTATACTGTTAATGGAACTACAGTTTTCGTTTATAAATATAATCCAGTAACAGAGATTAAGGCAACATATCATTCGACAAGCAATGACGATAACTTTCCAAAATATTTTAAATATGGTATAGATCAGAACATCGTGGTTGAAAAAGTTGATCCACTGCCGAATGATCATGATCAAAGCGGCAAGCATATATTTGTTGGATGGGTTACCAGCATTGATGGATATAAAGGAACACAGGTCATAAGTAATTCTAATCAATGGAACAAAATCAAAAGCAAAATCAAATATCCTGGAGATACCCTAGGCATTTTGAAGGATGATGTGCATCTATATGCTGTATTTGCTGATCGTAGTGCCATAAAAGATGAAAAAGTTACGATACGATATGCTGTGAATCCTGATAATAGCGGTAAACTTAGTAAAACATATGAAACAATTAACGAATATACAGGAACACCAGAGGGATCAACTGCTGCTGCTAATACAGGATATGAATTCGTGAACTGGACAGATGCAGAAGGAAATGAAGTTGGCACAAATGCAAAATTTATACCTCAAAAGGTTGACGGAATAAGATATTCAAACAGTGTATATTATGCGAACTTTGAGAAAAAAGAAAGTACAGTTATAATAAAATATAAGTCTAATGATGTGAATATGGGGACTGTTAATCCTACATATGAGAGGTTAGGCGAAGAAACAGGTATTGCAATTGGCAGTGCTGCGACAGCTAAAAAGGGCTATGCTTTCAAAAACTGGACGGATCAAAACGGCAAAATCGTAAGCTGGGAAAAAGAGTTCAAGCCAGCTAAGGTTGAAGGAAAAAATGTTGCAGGAACATATACGGCAAACTTTGGTAAGGATGATAATGGTGACAATATTCCAGACGATTATCAGATCAAAGTAACCTATAGTGCAGTCAATGGAACCATCGACAGCGCACATGCAGGAAAGATTCATTATGTTACTCTGTACAAGGATGGTAAAATGGCAACAGCAGCAGACGGCGGTGTCGGTTCATTGACAGCAGATCAGATCGCAACAGCAACAGCGGCTGACGGATACAGACAGAATAGTCTGAAATGGACTCCAAAGACACCGACAACCTCACTGGAGCTGAACAGCGATACTGAATTCAAGGCAACCTTTAGTAAAGACTACTTCAAGTACCGAGTGGAATATTACTATGATGGAGAACTTGGAACGACGGACTATAAAGGCGCAGTGGAATTTGAGAAGGAAGTTTCAGTAACACCAAAAAAATCAGTGGAATATGAAAACAAGACATATGCACTGGATAAAACGGTAAACACCCCTTTAAAGATCACCAGCAATGAGAAAAACAATGTGATCAAGGTCTACTATGGACTGGATGAAAACAAGGACGTAGTACCTGATATTTACCAGGCCAAGGTAACCTATAGTGCAGTCAATGGAACCATCGACAGCGCACATGCCGGAAAGACCTATCATGTTACTCTGTTCAAGGATGGAAAATGGGCAACCGCGAAGGATGGCGGCATCGGCACATTGACAGCGGATCAGATTGCAACCGCAACAGCAGCCAATGGGTATGCGCAGAATAGTCTGAACTGGACACCGGATGTACCAACAACATTACTGAAGCTGAACAGCGATACCGAATTCAAGGCAACCTTTAGTAAAGACTACTTCAAGTACCGCGTGGAATATTACTATGATGGAAATCTTGGAACGACAGACAACAAAGATGCAGTGGAATTTGAGAAGGAAGTTTCAGTAACACCGAAAAAATCAGTGGAATATGAAAACAAGACATATGCACTTGATAAGACGGAGAACAACCCTTTAAAGATCACCAGCAATGTTGAAAAGAATGTAATCAGAGTGTACTATGGACTGGACGAAAACAAGGATGTAGTACCTGATGATTACCAAGCCATTGTTACTTATAAGGCTGTAAATGGTATAGTAGGCTTTGATAAGGTATATGTAACTTTATTCAACAATGAAGGTGAATGGGCAAAAGATGGTGTTGGTCAGCTTACAAAAGAGCAGATACCGACAACAACTCCGAATAAAGGCTATCACTTTGTGAACTGGACACCGGCAACGCCTGTGGAAGGAACAAAGATCACTAGGAATGGCACTACTACGTTCACAGCAAATCACGCAATCAATACGTATTCCGCAACTGTAAACTACATTGATGAGGATAGTGGAAAAGAAATTGCACCAGCAACCCCTGTTGCGGATATTGAGCACGATAAGGAGCTCGATGGAAATACATATGCAAAAGCGATTGATGGGTATGCATTTACACAAGCAGAAAAAGTGACAATTACCCAGGACAATATGGCAGTTAATGTATACTACAGTGTCGATGTCGTTGGAACCGATCCAAACAATCCGGATCAGCCGGATGGAATACCTGATAAATACCAGGCAGAGGTAACCTTCGCAGCAGTAAATGGAGCTGTAAGCTTTAACAGAACATATGTAACCTTATATATGGACAATGTATATTCAGTAAAGGGCATTGGATTCCTTTCCAATCAGCAGATACCGACAACAACTCCGAATGAAGGCTATCACTTTGTGAACTGGTCTCCTATGGAACCAGCGATTGATAGAAGTATTACAAAGCAGGGGGCAGCGTTCACTGCAAATCATGCAATCAACACGTATAGTGCAACCGTGAGATTCATAGACGAAGATAACGGTACTGAGATTGCACCTGCTGAAACTATCAATGGAATTGAACACGGCTTTATTCTCAATGGTGCAGCACACCGCATTGCTATCACGGGCTATGCCTTTACCACTGCGGATACGGCAATCATTGAACGTGATCATGCGATTGTAAATGTTTATTACTCTGTAGATACCAAGGGCGGCGAAGGCAATCCAGATAATACATCCGATGGAATACCGGATAAATATCAGGTACGCTTTGCTTACACAGCGGCTGAAAACGGCAGTGTTAACGGAACTGTGATTGAATATGTAACACGTCCGGGCCATGTGACAACCGCACCGGTAAGACCACAGGCACTGGTTGATGCTCTTGCTGATGATGGATACAGCTTTGTAAACTGGACAGCGGATGGAAATGTCTATCTGAATACCGATGCAATCAGAAATACCTATTTCACAGGCGATACAGTCTTTACCGCAGGTTTTGCAGCCGTTCCTGTACCGGTTGTCCCGATTCCGGTTGTACCTACACCACCGGCAGTATCACCGACAGTAACACCGACTGCACCTGTTCTTCCTGTAGCACCGCTTGTAACACCACCTGCAGTGGTACCGGTAGTTCCTGCACCTGCTCCGGCTCCTGCACCTGGGCCAACGGTCGAAGAGAATGAACCTGAACGGCCAAAGGTTGAAGAAACTGAGGAAGTCGATGAAAATGTGACAGCGAAGGCTGGTTCTGAAGGTTCATGGGCACTAATCAATCTGTTATGCTCCGGCGGTACAGTTCTTCTGGGTCTGATTCTTCTGCTTTCCAAATTGAAGAAGGAAGAGGATGAGGAAGAAGATAAGACAGCAGCAATGCGCAATGGAAACAACAAGCAGTCTGAACGTTACAAGAGAAGAAAATGGCTGCGTGCTGTAAGTACAGTAACGGCAGTTGTATCCGTCATTGTATTCTTCCTAACGGAAGATATGTCTCTTGCAATGGTACTGATTGACAAATGGACACTGCTGATGGCAGCCTTCCTGATCATTCAGATTATCTTCGTTCTATTTGGTAGAAAATGGAAAGAGCTGGATGAAAAAGCGGAAAATACGGAGGCAGCACATTCATAAAGATAACAAAATTTAACTATTGTGAAATGCAAATCAGCTTTGCTTAACAGCATACGATATGTGGAAAAGTGATTTGGATTGTTAAGAATGAAGGCGGGCAGGCATCCTGATACGGTGTTACTGCCCGCTTTCCCTTATGAGATCAGCGGCTTTGCTGGAAAGCCCTGTTTTCCTACATAGGAATTTTGTGAAGCCTGGCGTAATAGCTGTTATGCTCCCTGGCAGAAAGCTTATCAACCCTAACCCCTACCTATATGACTGCATAATAAAGGAAAGCAAGGTGAGGAAATTATGAAGAATATCTGTGCATTGTTTATTATAGATGATAATATTGCCAGCCAGCTTTTAAAGCAGGAAAAAGAAGAAATCAGTTATCAAATTCTCCATGAAGAATATTTCTATCGGCATTTAATTGATATGCAGGAGTTTCCAATCATACAAAGCTATGCGAAAACCGCGAGGAAAAACCGTATTTTGATGATCCGCTCCTGGCAGGAAATCAATGAGATTTTACAGAATATTCATAAAGAGGAAAATATATACAGGTGGGAAGCCTTATTACCGAAGCAGCTCTATATGGATGATGCAACCGCAAGAAAAAGCATTCAAAACGGACTTGCCGATGCTGAACAGCTTCTGGAACGGGCGGTACGGGAACAGAAATATGTTATGTTTTACTGCTGAATACAGCGGATTAGCGGGATACTCATAGATTTGCCGATATATGTGACTCCCGCTTTTTATTTGGGGTCTCTAATTAACGTAGGGTTTTGAAAAAAGCTATAGATTAACGCAGGATTGAGTGATGGTTGAGGCAGGCCTTTAAGTATTAGGGTCTTGAATTATCGTAGGGTTATGGCAGGTAAAGGGGCTGCTCTAATTATCTTGGGGATTCAAAAAGGAGTAATTAAGTTGGGAAAATGAATGTTTACGTATACGAAAGGTAAATTTTACAAATAAATATTATAGATACATGTAAAAGGAAAACATAATGCATATATGTTAACAGGACTGTAAGCTATGAAAACAGAGGGATAAGGAAACAGCATTGTAATTATTATAAATGGCTTCTGTCTCTGCAGACATCGTGGTCAGGCAGAAGGATTTTACAGCATTGTAAAGGCTGTATACCAGCTGTAATGTGCGTGCATTGAGAAAAAGAGAGGTTAATTTCGTACCTGTATGCTTCTGAGTAAAAAAGATAGCTTTGGGCTTGTAAGCTTCTAGGCAATATGGTAAATTTTTCCCTATTATTATTTCCCTTGTAATTATTCCTTTACCTTGCCGTCTGCTCATAGTATAATAAAATAGCTGCGAGGTGTAGAAAAATGGCAGATAAAATTGGTTTGATTTGCGAAGGCGGAGGCACAAAGGCTGCATATACATGCGGTGTTCTGCAGTGCTTTCTGGACTATGATATTGAATTTCCCTATACCGTGGGGATCAGTGCCGGTGCAGAGGTTCTGCTGCCGTTTGTCGCAAAACAGAAGGATCGTCTACGTGTCACGGGAGTGGATGCGGCATGTGAGTCAGGCGCAATCGGAGTATCTCCGCTGATTCATGAAAAAGGTGTTTTCGGAATTGGCTATGTATGCAAATTTATCGAGGAGCATGCACCCCTTGATTATGAAGCCTTTATGAAAAACAAAACAAAGCTGGATATTGGTGTATATAATATGGATACCAATGAGGTTGAGTATTTTCCAAAGGAATATTTCGATCCCAAAGATCAGATTCTGATGCAGGCAAGCTGTGCGCTGTTTCTGCTGACAAGACCATATAAATTCCGGGGACATACGTATATGGATGCAGGTCTGGTGGATATGATTCCCATTGAACAAAGCATCCGTGCAGGGAATACAAAGCATGTTTTTATTTCCACTAAGGAAGAAAACTATGTGCGTAAGGCGGCTCCCGGATGGCAGATACAGCTGGCGAAGCTGATGTATCCGGGGAATAAGAAAATCCGGGAGAATCTGAAAATACGTCATATCAATTATCAGAAGCAATGGCAGATTGTAAAGGATCTGCAGGAGCAGGGGAATGCGCTCGTACTCCGTCCAAGTGCAGATTACGGGGTAACACGCTATACTCATGATAAAGATTTGCTGGGACGCTGGTTTGATCTTGGGTATGAGGACACCAAAAACCGTCTGGATATGATTCGGGAATTCATGGAGAAGTAGGCAGAGAAATCTGCTTTTCTTTTCATTTGTTTTCATTGACGTGAAAACATTATCATGATAAAATGTAACAAAATCAAAGACAAGGATGAGAAGAGTATGCAGGGTGAAGCTTACAGAGAGTTTTCCGCTTATGGTGTAAGGAAACAGGGAATCCCTGAGGAAGATGGTCTTGGAGTCGCATGGGCAATCGGAGTTCATGACGAATAAGCGCCCGTTACAGCGCAAAGGTATAACCGGATGTATCCGGCGTACTGGAGAAGATTCGCCAGACTTAGGCGGATTGTAAATAGGTGGTAACACGGAATACAGCTTTCGTCCTATGGGAGAGAGCTTTTTTATTTATAAGGAGGATGCCGGTTATGCGTAGGGAATTAACAGCTATCAGTGAAAAGGAAATTCTGCATTTTCTTGGCTATGGAGAGGCTTTGCCGGATGAACAGACAGCTTACGTCCTGCAGGAAATGAAGCAGCTTGTTTTATCATTCAGTGAACCGCGTGTAGTATACCGTGTGTTTGATTTACTGAATATGCAGCCTGTCGGCTGTGAGGTTGACCTTAGCGGAAGCGATATAAAGCGTCTGTTGAAGGAAAGCCATGCCTGTATCTTTATGGCGGCAACGCTTGGCTCCCGAATTGACAGGGAAATGAAAAAGCTGCAGGTGCAGGATATGATGAAGGCAGTGCTGTTTGACAGCTGTGCCAGTGCGGCCATTGAGGCGGTGTGTGATGATATGCAGCGTGAGCTGAATGAGCAGTATCCGTATTTAACAGATCGTTATTCCTGCGGCTATGGTGATTTGCCCATTACCCTGCAATCGTCATTCATCCAGGCTCTGGATGCCCAAAAGCTAATCGGCCTGCATGTTAATGAAAGCAGTCTGCTTGTGCCTATGAAAAGTGTGACTGCAATTATCGGCATTGCGGACAGGATACAGCCGGCTGTGCTGCGCGGGTGCGCTCATTGCCTGCTGGCGAAGCAGTGTGAATATCGAAAGAGAGGGAAATTCTGTGGAAATTGAAAATAGAATCCAGTTTCTGGATGGTGCCATGGGGACGCAGCTTCAGGCGAAGGGGCTTCCTGCCGGAGCGTCTCCGGAGCTGTTCATGATGGAGCATGGAGAGATCGTAGAGGAGGTACACGCAGCCTATATTGAAAGCGGCAGCGATATTATTTATACCAACACGTTTACAGCGAATGCAAAGAAGCTGAAAAATACAGGCTATACAGTTGAGGAAATCATAACCAGAGGGGTGCAGCTGGCAAGGTCTGCCGCCCGTAAAAAAGAGGGGGTGCGCATTGCCCTTGATATCGGGCCAATCGGAGAGCTGCTGGAACCGAATGGGTATCTGCCGTTTGAGGAAGCATACGAGCTGTTTCGGCAGCAGGTGGTCGCAGGAGAACAGGCAGGGGCTGACGTAATCGTATTTGAAACGATGAGCGATCTGTATGAGGTGAAGGCCGCAATCCTTGCGGCTAAGGAGAACACCGCTCTGCCGGTATTTGTTACGATGAGCTTTGAGGCAGACCATCGAACCTTTACCGGCTGTACGACAGCGAGCTTTGCCTTATGTGCCGAGGGCCTTGGAGCGGATGCCATTGGTATCAACTGTTCTCTTGGCCCTGACCAGATTCTGCCGATTGCCGATGAGCTGGCTGCGATGTCAAATCTGCCGCTCATTATGAAAGCAAACGCAGGTCTGCCGGATCCCCTTACCAATACCTACAGCATGAATGCACAGGAATATGCGAAGCTGCTGCTTCCCTTCACCAAGCTTCCGGTACAGTATGTCGGAGGATGCTGCGGTACCACACCGCAGTTTATACGGGAATTGAAGAAAGCTCTTCCTGAAACGGTGCATAGGACGAAGAAGAAGGCGCGCAGCGGTTCCTATGCCTGTACACCGACAAAATGTCTTTGTATTCAGGATGTTCATGTTATTGGAGAACGTATCAACCCAACCGGAAACAAGCGGATGAAGGCAGCTTTAAAGGAACACCGCATGGATGAGATTCTGGCAATCGCTATGGAGGAGGTCGAAGGCGGTGCCGATATTCTTGATGTGAATGTCGGTCTGCCGGGAATCGATGAGGAGAAAATGATGGTGGAGGTAATCAAGGAGCTGCAATCCGTCATTGATCTTCCCTTACAGATTGATTCCACCAATCCGCAGGTGATCAAGGCTGCTCTGCGTGCAGTTAACGGTGTCGCAATCGTCAATTCCGTGAACGGAGAAGCAGCGGTAATGGAAAGCATTCTGCCAGATGTTAAAAAATACGGAGCCAATGTTGTCGGACTGACGATGGATGAGGGAGGCATACCGCAAAGCTGTGAAGAACGCCTTGCCATTGGAGCACGCATTGTAGAAACAGCGCAGCGCTACGGTATCGCAAAGGAGCGTGTCTTTCTGGATTGTCTGACCCTGACAGTCTCAGCCCAGCAAAGCGGTGCTCGTGAAACACTGAAGGCTTTACGTGCAATCCGCTCACAGCTTGGTGTTCATACAGTGCTGGGTGTATCCAATATATCCTTTGGACTGCCGTCCCGTATCATTTTAAATCAGAATTTTTTAACAATGGCGATGCAGGCGGGACTCAGCATGCCGATTATGAATCCAAATCAGACAGCGATGATGGATGCTGTACGTGCTTTTCGTGTATTGCAGGGAATCGATACGGACTCGCAGGCATACATACTTGCCTACGCACAGCAGAAAAAAACAGAAGAAAAACCGGTTGCCTCCTCTCACCTGGATATTAAGGAAAGCATTATGCGCGGCTTAAAAGAGGAAACACGGCATCTTTGCAGTGAGCTTTTGAAAACGAAGGAGCCGTTACAGATTGTCAATGAATATCTGATACCGGCGCTGGATGCCGTGGGAAACCGGTATGAAAAAAAGGAAATCTATCTGCCGCAGCTGATCAATGCCGCGACAGCATCCCAGTGTGCGTTTGAGGAAATACGCAGCCATATGCAATCCAGCGGTCAGGAATCGATATCCAAAGGAAAAATCATACTGGCGACGGTAAAGGGGGATGTGCATGATATCGGTAAAAATATCGTTAAGGTCGTGCTGGAAAACTACGGCTATCAGGTGTTTGATCTGGGAAAGGATGTCCCTGTGGAAACTGTTGTACATACCGCCATTAAGGAACAGGTGCATTTGATTGGGTTAAGCGCTCTGATGACCACGACGCTGCAGTCGATGGAGGATACGATTACCGCTCTGCATGAAAGCGGACATGATTGTAAAATCATGGTCGGCGGGGCAGTTGTTTCACCGGAATATGCAAAGCAGATACATGCGGATTATTATGCGAAGGATGCCAAGGAGAGTGCAGATATCGCAAGGGAGGTGCTGGGATGATTACAGAATATATAAAGAAACAGGGCTATTTTCTGTTTGACGGGGCCTTTGGCACCTATTATGCACAGAAATATGAGGACGATCAGGAGCCGTGTGAGCTGGCGAATCTGTATCATCCCCAGCGTGTAGCCAATATTCATCGGGAGTATATTGAAGCCGGAGCGGATGCTGTTAAAACGAATACCTTTTCCGCAAACGAGCAGCAGCTGGAATGCAGCTGGGATATCATACGGAGGCTCCTGCAGGAGGGATATCGCATCGCAAAAAACGTAGCACAGGATCAGGCCCTGGTGTTTGCCGATATCGGACCAATCATGGAACAGAAAAATGTATCCTTGTTCACACAGTACAAACGCATCATAGATGTTTTTCTGGAAGAGGGGGCAGACTGCTTTCTGTTTGAAACCCTGCTGAATACGCATGCACTGCATGAAGTAAGTGCCTATATTAAAAAAAGGTGTCCCAATGCCACGATCGTTGTATCGTTTGCCGTTACAGCTGATGGCTACAGCAGACAGGGCATCGCTATGAGCAAACTGCTGCAGGACTGCTTTGCGGATGATGATGTGGATGCCTGCGGCTTAAACTGTGTCTGCGGACCGATGCATATGAAGCGGCTTCTGGATACGATTGACAAGACGAAGAAGCCGATTCTTATTATGCCGAATGCCGGTTATCCAACCATTCTGGCAAACAGGACCTATTTCCGGGACAGCTCTACGTATTTTGCGAAGGAGATGAAGGAGATTCTGGAAAAGGGTGCTGCATTGCTGGGAGGCTGCTGTGGAACCACACCGGTTTATATCCGTAAACTAAAGGATGCGCTGCAGGAGCGTAAGGAACAGATGGAGGCTGTAGTTCAAACTGTACCTGCACAAAAGAACATCACCCGCAGGGACTGCAATCCGCTGCGCAGAAAGCTGCAGAAAAAGCAGCCGGTCATCGCCGTGGAGTTTGATCCGCCTGCAAACTGTGAAATCGAACGCTTTTTAAACAATGCCGAGTTTTTGAAGGAAGCCGGGGTGGATGCAATCACCATTGCGGATTGTCCAATAGCCCGTGCAAGAGTGGACAGCTCCTTACTGGCATGCAAGCTGCACCGTGAGCTCGACCTGGAGGTGATACCGCACATGACCTGCCGTGACCGCAATATCAATGCGACCAAGGCCTTGCTGTTCGGTCTTCAGATTGAAGGCATCCGCAATGTGCTTGTTGTCACCGGAGACCCGATTCCCAGTGAAGACCGTCAGGAGGTAAAGGGGGTCTTTAACTTCAATTCACAGATTCTGGCAGGCTACATCCACGATTTGAATGAAACGATGTTTTCCGAGCCGTTCATGATATTCGGTGCACTGAATCTGAATGCGGTTAATTTTGAAGCAGAGCTGATGAAGGCAAAGCGCAAGGTGGAGCAGGGGGTGGAGGGCTTTTTAACACAGCCGGTACACTCACATCAGGCACTTGCAAATCTGCGCAGGGCACACGCAGAGCTGGATGCCTACCTGCTGGGAGGTGTTCTCCCCATCGTTTCACACCGCAATGCCGTCTATATGAACAATGAGATATCAGGCATCGAGGTGGATGAGGAAATCGTTTCCCTGTATGAGGGGACAACAAGGGAGGAAGCACAGCGGCTGGCCGTTACTATTAGTTGTCAGAGTGTTGATGAAATGCGTCCTTATGTTGACGGATACTATCTGATCACACCGTTTAACCGGGTTGAAATTATCGCTGATATCGTCGCACATCTTCATCGACAGGAAGAGGTCACTTCCAAAAAGCAATAGAAATCAGGAATCCGACATCCTTTTTTCTGATAAATAGTGTATACTAAATACAAACAGGAGGTCACTATGAAACAGAAAACATTTATGATGCTGAAGCCCGACGCATTTGCAGGCAATCATGCACAGGAGGTTTTAAAGGAGCTTCGCGCACATGGTCTTGTGATTGAAAAAAGCTGTACGCTTACCGTTACCATGGAGGTAATGAAAACACTGATTGATCATTATGCAGGTGTGATTGATTCCATGAGTAAGGATTTTAATTTCCCGGGAAAACTTTTTAATTCCTTTTATTATGACGGCCCGCATACCATTCAGCCGATGGAGGTCACCTATGAAGGCGATGAGGATATCATCACACTTACAAGAACACTGGCAGGAAAGACCAATCCACAGGATGCAGGAGCGGATACGATTCGTGGAAAATACAGCGATGACAGCTATGATAAGGCTTCTGCCGCTGTCCGTCTTGTAAACAATGTAATCCATGCATCGGATTCTCACGAAAGTGCACAGCGGGAATTAAGCATCTGGAATTCCTATCTGAAATAACCTTGAAGGGCAGAGTAATCTGTCTTTCTTTTTGTTTATGGATGAGGTATGCTCTAGCTGGCATAGAAAAAGGAAAGGTGTTTCTACCTCTCCTATATGTAATAATGATTGTCGCATTGCCTCCGTTTGCCGGATATATGCTGTTAGGCTTTTACATCGCTTTTTCTGCTCTTTATCAGCTTATGAAAATCGTGAAGCGGCATCGGCTTGTAATAATAATAGCCCTGTACCATATCACAGCCGATTTCCTTTAGAAAATCCAGGCATTCCTTTGTTTCAATCCCCTCCGCAAGCACCTGCATATTCAATGTATGTGCAATTTCCACAATATGCTGAATGATGCTTTTATTTTTGTCATCCAGTGGCTTCTCAAAAAACATCTTATCTATTTTCAATATATCAACCAGGTTTTCCAGCAGGATGTTGAAGGAGGAATATCCACTTCCGAAATCATCCAGAGAGCAGGTAAAGCCATATTGCTTAAAGGCATCGATCATATCCTTTACCTGATCGTAGTAATCAAAGCGGATATTTTCCATAAACTCAAACTCAATCAGCTGTTCATTGATATTGTACTTATGAAATATATCCAGATAGTCATGTAGGAAATCCTCATCAAATAATGAGGTATTTGTAATATTGAAGCTCATCGGTACTACCGGCTCACCATCTGCCAGTGCGGTGTGCAGGTAGGCGCAGACGGTATCAAAGAGATTCAAATCAACCATATAGATATCCCCGTTCGCATTCAGCACAGGAAGAAAGGAGGATAAGGGAATCAGATTTCCCTCATGATCCTGCCAGCGCAGCAGCACTTCACCACCGACGATTGCTTCATCACATAACCGTATTTTCGGCTGTACATAGGGAATAAATTCATGTGCGAAGCGTGCCCTGGTAACCTGTTCCGCAGTTTCCCGCACACGGATATATTCATGAAACATATCGGCATGATAAATATCATAGGAAAAGGTACGACGTTTTAACTGTGGGCATTCTTTTCTGGCAATTTGCGCCCGGTTCTGTGCTTCATAAAAATCACAGGGCTGCTGCTCCAGAAAATAGAAGCCGAAGGATAAATAGATATTATGAAAGAACAGTGGATCGGGATCATCGAATACAGCATCTACAAAAGGAATCAAAAATTTTTCAAACATAGCTTCCATGGTGTCATAATGTAAAAGCAGATTGTAATCATCAGCACAGATTCTTGCGATATATTCCTGCTCTGAAAGAAATTGTGAGGTGATATCATATAAATGCTTTAAAGCACGATCCGCATGGGCTCTGCCATATTTATTGTTCATATACTGAAAGCGTTTGATATTCATATCTATAAAAACATAGGAGGATGATTGCTGCTTTTGCTGTGTATCATACATTTCTTTTAGCCAGGCCTCATTACCTCCGCCTGTAATAGAATCTCTGTATTCGTCCTTTATGTCCGCTGTATTTTTCATCCCGCTGCTCTCCCGTCTGTTTCTATGTACTATTATATCATTGTTTCATTATAATATAAATGCTGTTGTGTTCGCATAGTAAGTTCACTTAAAGAGAAGAATGTTTATTTTAATAGGAGAAAAAAGCTTTCATGAGGACTTAAAATAAATATGATAGAGTGATTTTTCAGTAAAGCCTTTCCAGTGCTTGTGATCTATCCCTGAATTCTTCATCTTTATTTCTATCCTTTGCGGCGACCTTGCTTTTCTTGCGAATTCTAGAGTAGTTTGGATGATTTCAAAATCATAAGAGCATCTGATGCAATCACAAGCAACTTATTATCCTCAAAAGTGATTGGCACCGCTCATCGTTTTTTTGTAGAGCCAATATTCTGATTTCCTCACAAATCGGGTGTTTTTCTTTTGTTTTTCGAAAGCTGTTGACATAAAATTTTTAATACGGCATAATGAGCATATAGCTGGCGCCGGCTCTATGAAGGAGCTGAATATATGAAGCATTATAACTGGAACAAAGATCCCTATGCGGCAGGCTTCGCATATGGAAACGAATTAAACAAGGAACACCGCAGTATTACGGAAACTCTGCGGATGGTGAAAAGTGATGAGCGCAGGGCCTTTGCGCAGGAGTGCAGAAAATGCTATGAAACATGGTATCCCTCTGTATTGGAGGAGATGCAGGGGCTTGCGGATGCCCAGCAGATCGCGGTGGAGGAGCTGGAACAATTATTATTGTGTATGTACGCATTTCCTCTGGAAATCCGCTGTACCTGTGTTGCTTTTCGTGCTGTGGACGGACATGTATATTTAGGAAGAAACAGTGATTTCTTTACTGCTATGGAGGAGGTGTATGAATCCAATCTTGTAGCAATCCCGGCAAGGATCGCCTTTATCGGCAATACCACCGCCTGTATACAGTATGAGGATGGTATCAATGCGTATGGACTTGCGGCAGGCTTGACGTTTATTGCCCCGGTATGCCGCAAGCCGGGTCTGCATGCCGGATTTCTGATTCGCTATGTGCTGGAGCATTGTACCTGTGTTAAAGAGGCTCTAAAGGCTTTGCAGAGATTGCCGATTGCCAGTGCACAGACGATTACGCTTGCAGATCAAAAGGAAATGGCGGTAGTGGAATGCAACTGCGAGCGTATACGTATAAAAGCATCCGATTCCCATGTATGGGCAACGAACCGGTTTCACGATCCCGATATGCTGCATTACAATGTAGATAATATCGATGATATGGGAAGTGAGATACGCTGGCAGACTGTAGCGCGGGCCATGCAGCATCCAAAGCGGTTTTCAGAAGGCTATATGCGGCAGCTGCTGTCCGGTAAGCTTGGCTTCCTGTGTCAGTATGACCGTCAAAGAGGCGGAGATACGGTTTGGAGCAGTCTGTATGATGTGACGGCTAAACAGGTATGGCGCAGTGAGGGCAATCCTTCCAGCGTCCCATTTGAAAAGGATGAACGTCTGATATTCAAAGGCTAAATGGCTGTATCATAGGATATGAAAAAAGATTCCTTTATGACAAAGTGTCACATGGGAATCTTTTATTGTCCTGTATCACTACATTTTGTGTAAAAAAAAGCAGCGGGTGCCGTTTTTTTATACTTACGGTAAAATCCAGGTGATATAATGATACATAGGATACTGTATATGCAGCACGCATTTGCAGAAGAGGGTGAAGGAATGAAGAAAAACAGACTGGTGAAAACAAATATATTGATAGGCCTTGTACTGCTTACAGGCTTTGCTCTTACTGCATGCTTGGCATATCAGGCGAATTATCAGACATCGCTGAACAATATTGAACAGGTTTCCTCTCTTTCCTCAGAAGGAATTCAGTATCAGCTGACCTCCATGCTTACCCGTCCTGTCAATACTTCCCTGGCCATGGCTCATGACAGCTTTTTGAAGGAGCATCTGGCAAAGGAAAATGAACAAATTACAGATCAAAGCTACATAGATGCATTGCGGACATATTTATATGCATATAAGGAAAAATATAAGTTTGATTCGGTGTTCCTTGTATCCTGTAAATCCGGAAGATATTACAGCTACAACGGTCTGGACCGTATACTTGATAAAAAGAACAGGGAAAATGCATGGTATTATGATTTGCTGTACAGTAAGGATGAATATTCACTTCACGTAGATAATGATGAAGTAGATGGAGCAGGAAATGAGATTACCGTATTTGTGAATTGCAGAATTACGGATGAAGCGCACAATACGATTGGTGTTGTCGGCGTCGGCATTCGCTTAAAAAATCTGAGGGAGCTGCTGGCTGCCTATGAGAAAAAGTATAACATCAAAGCATATCTTGTCGATGATACAGGAAATATACAGGTTTCAACGGCAAACAGCGCTCAGGAACAGGTGAACTGGTTCGCAAAATACAAACAGCAGGAAAACCAGGAGGAAATTTTGCAGTGGAAGCAGGATCAGAAGAATCTGGAGCTGTGGACGAAGCAGGATGGTGAAAAAAGCTATCTAGTGACACGCTATGTGCCGGAGCTGTCCTGGCATCTGATCGTTCAGCAGAATACAGAAACGGTATTGCAGCAGATGTATGCGCAGCTATTGCATATCGCCTTGATGATGCTTGCGGTCATCCTGATTGTTTTGGCAATCATTACGTTTGTAATTCGCAGCTTCAATCGGCAGATCACCTCACTGATTGAAGAAAAGCAGGCCATTTTTAGAAAGGCAACAGAGGAGCTGTATGATAACATTTATGAGCTGAATATAACGAAAAACAGTTATGTCGGTGAACGTACGGCAAATTATTTTGAAAGCCTGGGCGCAAAGGGACTGCCTTATGATGAAGTATTGACGGTTATTGCCCAAAAGCAGATTAAGGAGGAATTTCGTGACGGCTATGTATCGCTGTTTACACCGGAGCATGTGATACAGGAGTATGAAGCGGGAAACAACCATCTCCAATATGATTTTATGATTTCGGAGGAAGGCAGTGATTATTTCTGGATGCGGATCGATGCTTATGTCTTTCTTTCAACAGAGGATAATTGTATCCATATGTTTACCTATCGCAAAAATATCAATGCTGAAAAGAACAGAGAGCGGCTTGCCGCCATTGACGATATGACCGGCTTTTATACGAGAAAGGCGTGTGTTGAAGCAATTTCAATACGGTTGGAACGGCGTACGGAGGAAGCCTATGCATTCCTTCTGTTTGATATTGATAATTTTAAGCAGGCGAATGATCAGTTTGGACATGCATTTGGTGATTACTGTATCACGGAGTTTACGAAAGCGATTCGGACGCATTTCCGTAAGGGGGATATTTTAGGAAGAGTCGGCGGTGATGAATTTGTTGTGCTGTGTAAATATAAAACATATGAGCAGCTGATGAACCGTGTTCATGTCCTTTCGCAGGATCTGGTTATGCAGTGTGAACGGAAGCAGGCATCATGGCATATGTCCGCAAGCATTGGAATTGCACTATCACCAAAGCACGGCAGTGATTTTGAAACACTGTATGAATGTGCAGATAAGGCGTTGTATGAGACAAAGGTCAAAGGCAAAAACGGATTTTGCGTATATCATAGCGGGCATTTCGGTGAAAAGTAATCAGGCTGGCTGTATGGATTTACCACTCATTTCGTAAAAGGCTATGTGGAAGTTATGTGGAAAGGGTTCCTCCGTGCGTTCGCTGCTTATTCAGTCAGTAATAATTTGATGCAAATAAAGCTGTGGTATCTTCCAGACACGAAAGATTTCACAGCTTTTGTATGGTGGCTGACAAAGCTCTTAATTATGATGGTGATAAAGGCTTTAACAAGAATTCGTTACGAAGTATGCATAGAGCTGTCAAAATGCTGAAGTTATATTGGTCGTGTCTAAGATAGCGATGTATGTACTGCCCGTATATAATATATACGTTAGATAATGCTCATACATTCATATTAGAACAAGTAAAAGAATACGCATTCTGCTTTGCTTCATAAAAAAAGCCAGATTGATCTGGCAGTTTCAGTAATTGTTTATCTGTTGTTTTTTACCCATTTCCCATAGATACCGCAGGGAAGAACACTGTCTCCAGTTGTAATCGGCAAACCAATTTCTCCGGCATGGATTGTGCCATCTGTATATTTTTTTCCTACGGTTGTACGTAAGAGATTATATAAGACGGTTGGCGGGAATCCTGTGGTATAGGAATTCACAAGGAAAAACAGGGGATCGTCATCCAGAATTTCCATACAGGCGGAAATCAGCGGGTACAGCTGTTCCTCAATCTTCCATATCTCTCCATTTGGGCCTCTGCCATAGCTTGGCGGATCCATGATGATGGCGTGGTAGGTTCTGCCTCTGCGCTTTTCTCTTGCGACAAATTTTAATACATCATCCACGATAAAGCGGATTTTATGCTGCTCCAGGTGAGAAAGCACCATGTTTTCCTTTGCCCAGTTCACCATTCCCTTGCTGGCATCCACATGAACGACCTCTGCAGCACCTGCACTTGCACATGCCATGGTCGCACCTCCGGTATAGGCAAATAGATTTAAAACACGCAGGTCGCTTCGTCCGCTTTCCCGTATCGTATCCATCATCCAGTCCCAGTTGGCTGCCTGCTCCGGAAACAGACCTGTATGCTTGAAGCCTGTCGGTGAAACCTTGAAACGCAGCTCACCATAGGAAATTGTCCAGCTCTCTTTGCATTTCTTTTTAAATTCCCAGCTTCCTCCTCCGCTTTTTGAGCGGTGGTAATGGGCATGGGGATGTCTCCACATTTCATTTTCTTCCATCGGCCAGATCACCTGCGGATCGGGACGACGCAAAATAATATCTTTCCATCGTTCCAGCTTTTCTCCGCTGCCGGCATCGATGCATTCATAATCCTTCCAGTGTTTCGCTACCTGATTCATTTCATCAACTCCTGACGCATACCATTATAGCATGAGATTGCGTGTTAGTTACATGAGTTTCTTGAGAAAAAGGCGGAAAAGTGTGGTAGAATATAAGAAAACACATCGGAAAAGGAGGATACTTATGATCAACAAACTGTATGATAATTGTTTTACAACGGAGCTTTCCACAAAGGTTCTGGAAGTCCGGGAAGATAACGGCCTGTTCTGGCATGCCTGCAAGGACACCATCTTCTATAAAGAAGGCGGTGGAATGGCGAGTGATATCGGTATGATCGATGAGCACATGGTATTGGATCTGAAGTATGAAGAAGGTCATATGTGGCATCTTCTGGATACGAAGCTGGAAGGCACTGTCTTTATGAGTGTGAATCTGCATGAACGCTTTCGCAAATGCCAGATTCATACGGCACAGCATCTGATCAGTGCAGTTCTCGGCAATGTTTATAAGGTGGAAACACTGGCGCACCATGTCGGTGATGAGGAAAACGATATTGAATTTAACTTTGAGGATTTTACAGATAAGATGGCATTTGAGCTGCAGGTTTTGTGCAATGGTCTGATCCGTGATGATCTGGATGTCAGTATCCAGTATCCGACCCGGGTAGAGGCAAGCAAAATGGCCAAGGGGAAAAACATAGACCGCGATGATCTGCGTGTTGTGCGCATCGGAGCTCTGGATTATAATATGTGCGGCTGTATGCATGTACCATCCCTGCGTTATCTGCAGATGCTGTACATCAGCGGGTATGAAAAATCAGCAAAGGGGTATAAAATTAAATATCTGGTAGGAGACCAGCTGCTTGACTGTGTGACCAGACGCTACAAGGTGCTGGATGAGGCAAGCCGTTCTCTGGCGGTTTCCCATCTTTATGTGAATACCGGTGTAAACCGTCTGATCAATGAAACTCGTCAGCTCAACCGGGATGTCATTGTCTGGAAGCAGAAATATTATGAAATGTTTGCGAAGGAGCTTGGTCAGTGCACAGAGGATGTTATCGTTCATTTCTTCGATGATATTGATGTGAAATCCGAAGCGGATGTCGCGAAATACGTAACCGAGCATTATAAAAAGGCTGTTATCTTTGTGGCAAAGACATATGACAATGTTCATGTTGTCGTAGCCGCCCATAAGGATATGGACTTTGATTCCGCAAAGGTATTCAAAGAAATTGCGGATGCCTACCATCTGAAGGGCGGCGGTAACAGGCAGCTTTCTCAGGGTGGCGGTATGTATTCTGAAGAAATTATTAAATTTGTCAAAACGCATAGGTTTTCCTGAAAATCTATGATATACTAATTAAGTTTTATGGAGGTCTGTATGAATCAAATAGCAAAGAAACTACTTCTCTGCGTTGGAATTTTATCGGTTACCATGGTGAGCGGATGCAGTTCCGATGACAGCAGCAAGAAAAAAGAGACAGCAAAAAATGAAGAGAAATCGGAAGTGAAGATGGTAGCCAATGATTTGTATGTGGAACCGCTGAACCCTACCGAAGCTCAGATTAAAGCATATAACAAGCTGTCGGAAGCAATTACCAGCGAAAATAAAAAAGAAGAGGCCACGATGGTGGCAGTGAGCTTTGCATTTGATTTCTTCACACTATCCAATAAAGAGGATGCCCAGGATCTTGGTGGATTACAGTTTATTCCAAGTGACAAGATTCGCAACTTTATGGAGTTTGCACAGGCATACTATTACGGAAACTATCCAACCATCGTAAACGAATACGGTAAGAAAAGTCTCCCTGAGGTAACCGGCTATAAGGTAGAAGCTGTCGAGGAAAAGGATTTCACCTATAACGGCTCTGCCTGCAGAGGATATGATGTCAGGCTATCCCTGACATATGCGGATACGGAAGTGGAGAGTCTGAAGAAATCCATGACGATCAGTGTGATTGAAATTCAGGATTATGAGTATGACCGTACAAAGAATTACAAAAAGGATGTCGTATACGATGGTGAAATGAAAAATGTTTACCGTATATTGGCAGTTGAGTAAGGGACTGAGAAATCAGTTCCTTTTTGAAAGGGGTTTTGACATGTCTATTGAAATTGTATTGGAAGGACAACTGGAGAAGGAATCAGACAGAGAGCAATTCAGTGCTTTTCTGAAGCAGGTGTGCGATGATAAAAAACTGAAAATGGAGGATTACGATACCAGTATCATGATAGATATCTGTCCGGAAGGGTATATCGAATGCGGATATGAGGATCGTTTTGTGAGCATTGCGGCACAGACCAATGTCGCAGGGCCGGGCTTTCATGCCTATGTGTGTACTGTATTCGATGCCATCATCAGCGGTTCTCAGATTCCGCTGGAGGTAAGTGATCCAACCGGTTATTATACAGACCGTAATTTTGAAACCTTGCGGTATCAGTATTTTTACCGTTGGTTAAAGGATATCCAGGGCTATGTGCTGGAGCATATGGAAGAGGAAAAGGAGCTGTGTATTTCCTGGCCGCAGGAGTATTATCATCCGGTGTGGAGAGATGGATTCGTAGTCACGCCGATGGGATATATACATAAGGAGGATTTTCGTACCAGAGATGTAGAGGATTTGGCGGATGATTTCTTTGTATGGAATGATTTCGAGCGTACGGCACGGTATTACCGCAACTGTGCTATGGTGTTGTTATGGAAGGAATGCTATTTTACATACAGCTCTATGAATGAGTATACTGATAAGGTGGCGAACAGTATTATAGATTATCTGGAGGCGGCATACGAAAAGGATGATCTTCTGCCGCTGCCCATGGATGCGTACCGAAGTATTTGTACGGCAATTAAGCGGGAAATTCTGATACATCATGCGGATGAGCTAAAGGTTGCTAATCTGGGCTATCGCAATGGTATTGTTTCCTATCATTTTGGCAGCTGGAGTATTCCTGCTCATGGCTGCTGTGAAAAAAGCTTTGATGAAACGACGCAGACGATGCATTTTATGGCGCCATATAAGGAGCAGGATGAGCCATGGAAATGGATGATGAAGGCAAATGCTTACTCATTTGAAAAAGAAATTCCAACCTTTTTGGAGAAGCTGGAAAATCCGCAGGATGTTATGGATTCCTTCAGCTTTGAAAAGGAAACAGTTAGCTGTAAGGGAATCGTTGAAAATATGGATGAGTATTACATGGTTGTCGTTCAGGCAAACTGTGAAAAGGACACGCTGTTTCTTGAATGTATCGTGCGCGATGAGCAGGATGTAGCCATGATAAAGGAATGGTGTCAGGGAATCCGGCATTGTGTAACGCTCAGTGATGAGCTGCACAGTTAAATAATTGAAGCATGTCAGGCTGTATGCTGAGGAAGGAACATCACCTTTTTCCATACAGCTCTTTTTTTAATCTGGTATCTTTTTGATTATTAAAGCATGTTAGGCTGTACACTGAGGGATGAGCATTCCCCTTTTCGTACAGACCTTTCTCATATCTTTTTTCTTTACGCCAGCATAAGCATTCAAAATCAGCTGTTCAAGGCATAAAAAAAGCACCTTCTTTTCAAAGGATGCTTTGTATATCTGTTAATGCGGATTGCTTGCCATTGTATCCCACAGAATAGTCGGGTCATCATTGATAGCAGGGGTATCCTTGTATAAATCGTCCATATTGAAATGGAAATCTGCCATTTGCAGCTGATTGCTGGCACCGTCGTAAGCATTGACAACCGCATGTACCTCATCCTTGTTAAAGAGGTACACATCATACGGGCCTTCCAGCGGATTCAGACTAGCCACCTGCTGGGAATCATAAACACCGGTATCCGATATCACACTGGAAATCGTCCAGGGCTTCATATTGTCAAGCTCACTCGAAACAAATTTTGTAATCTGGTTAGCCGGCATATCTGTAATTACATAATTCGGCGCCACATCCAGAAGATCGTTCACATAACCGAGTGCAGATGGGGAAATCAGCTTGTTTATGATTGCCTTGATAATGCGCTGCTGTGCACGCTCTCTTCCGGCGTTGTCATAGCCTTCGGTTTTTCTGTGCCGGGAATAGGCCAGTGCCTGCTTCCCATTCAGATGCTGCTCTCCCTTTTTCAGACAGATTAAGTCTTTCTTTTTGAAGCTGCGGTTTTCATCCTGCTCACAGAAATCAATTTCCACATCCACATCAATACCGCCAATCGTATCCACGATTTCAATCATGGAATTGAAGCTGACGCGGGCATAGTAATCAACCGGGATTCCAAAGAATTGTGAAATGGTATCCACACTCGTATCAATACCATAAATACCGGTATGTGTCAGCTTGTCATTGGCATTGTTCAATGCAGTGTTTGGTACCAGGGCGTCTCTCGGTATGGAAACCATATCGATGTGATTTGCGACTGGATTGACAATCAAAAGCAGGTTGGTATCCGTACGTGTCTGCTGGTCAGGGGAACCGGTACTGTCCAGACCGCTTAAATATACAGTAAAGGTCTGCTTTGTGATATCCTTTTGTTCCTTGGTTTTTACCGTATCAGTCTTAGAGTAGGTCTTTAGAATCTGTACATTTTTTTCGAAATCCTCGATATTGGCCTTTGACATGTTATAGAAAGTTTCGGAAATCGCCATGGCAGAAACAAAGCCCTGCTCCATCTGGTCATACAGGGTTGTATAATCCAGCTCCTCCTTTGCAGTATATTCGCTGATGTCTTTTGATACAGAGGACTTGGCAAATGCAAGGTTATCCGCATCGCTGCCGTTTTGAAAGCCAATGACCTTGTTGGACAGATCGGCTTCCTTTTTGATATTGCTGTTCTTCGCTGTAATCAGGTACACGTTAGTGGTAATGGTAGTGGTACCGTCATCATTTACTTTTGTGGTCTTACTCATCTTGTTGATGGTCGTACGGGATTTGTCCATGAAGTAGCCGAAGGTTCCAATCAATGCGACAAGAAGCACTAGAAACATGCGTTTAATGACTAGTCCCCAGGTTGGCATTCGTTTAAATGCCAGCAGCAGCAGAATCAGAAACAGAACTGCGAAGATGCCTGCCGCAATGGTAATCCATTTAAAGGGAAGAAGCCCAAAGCTGTAGGCGATGTAAAATGAAATGATACTTACGATAAGAAATACAGCAAGCAGGCTGATGTCGATCAGCAGGCTTCTGCGTTTAACTTTTTTATTTTCCATGAAAACACCTCAATAATCTACATTATAGTATAAAAGATGCGGAAATTCCAGATTACCTGTAATTACTCTATGTGAACGTTTTGTGAATTTTTGAAAAACAGCAGGGAAATTACATAAATCATAGAAAAAAAGGAAGAATTTGCTTTTTCGAGGCATTGTATTATAAAATAACAGTATTAAAATTTAAAAGAGGTGTTCGCTATGATACCGTTTACGGGAAAACAGTTACAGCTGATTCAGCTGCTGATGAATCGATCCTCCCCTGTTGCCTTTGAGGAGCTGTCACAGCTTCTGGAGGCAGGCAGACGCAGTGTGTATTACATCGTGAATAAGACAAACGAGGTTCTGCAAATGAATGCACTGGAGCCGGTTTTCTGTAAACGCGGGGCTGGATATTATCTGAAGGAGGAACAAAAGCAGCGGCTTTCTGAATTACTGAAAAATGAAAAGAAGCTGCTCAGTGAGGTACTGACACCACAACAGCGTGTGAGCTTTTTGATCTGCTGTATGATTTATCCAAAATCCGTTATTCATGTGGAGGATATCATGCAGCTGCTAAAATGCAGCCGCAATACGGTGTTCAGTGATTTAAAGAATGTAAAGGAGCAGTTAAAAGCCTATGGTCTGGAGCTGCGCATTGATTTGAAAAACGGCTATGGGGTTGAAGGTAAGGCATTCAATAAGCGGGCAGTATTGCTTTATTTTCTGAAGCAGCTACTCAATGAGGTCGATGTGCATACACTGCCGTTTCTCGATATGGAGCAGGTGGATGATTATTATGACAGATTGTTGAAAATCTCCAGTGAACGGGAGCATGAGTATCGCAAGGACAATCTGTTGTCCATTGCCTGTATGCTCAGTATCATACGGGATTCTCCCGAACAGTATGATTTTTCTTTGATGGAGCTGCGTGATTTGTGCGAAACACAGGAGCTGGATTTGATTGACCGCTATTTTCAGGAGCTGAATGTACATGAGCGCCTGTATCTGGCATTGCACCTGCTTGGCTCCAAGGCGAGCAGAGAGCTGAATCCGCAGGATGATGAACATGATATCCGCATTTTTGAATTATCAAGCAGACTGGTGGAATCCTTTGAACGTACAGCCTGTGTGTCCTTTGATGATAAAAATGATCTCATCAATTCCATTTATATGCATCTAAAGCTTTCCATGTATTATAATCGCCTGGGAATACAGGTGGTGAATCCGCTCATTGACGAGATACAAAAGCAATATACAGACATCTATATGATTACACAGCTGGTTTGTGAGGATCTTCGTGATTTATTTCAGATGCCGATCATGGATAGTGAAATCGCCTATCTGACCATGCATTTCGGCGGTCATTTGAAGCAGGGAGTTCGCTGCTATGATGAAATCCGCATTCTGGTGGTCTGTCCAAGCGGTATTTCCACATCTACACTTTTGAAGCGGGAGATTGAAGGCTTATATGCAAATGTGCGGGTTGTGGATACGGCGAGTCTGGATCATGTTCAGGATTATGAGCAGCAGGTGGATTTTATCGTATCTACCATAGATGTGAAAAGTGAAGTACCTGTGATTCAGGTACATCCGATATTGACCAGAGAGGATAAGGCAAGGATTGCCTCTATGATGATGCTGAATTTCGACTGTTATGAAATTAACAATGAAAAGCTGGGTGGTCTGTTTTCCATTATAGCAGCCTATGTGAAGGATACGGATATGGATGCATTGAAACGGGATGTGCTGGCATATCTAAATCATGGAAATTCCTTTGTGGGTATCCGTGATCAAGCGCATATCGGTCTGCTGGATATCCTGAGTGAGGAGAATATACAGGTCGTGGAGCACGCTGGTTCCTGGAAGGATATGATACAGACGGCTTCCCGTCCGCTGCTGAACCGTGGCATCATTCAAAGCAGCTATGTACAGGAGATGATTCATCTGGTGGATGAATATGGTCCTTATATTTTACTTGCCAATGCGGTTGCGGTAGCCCATGCAAAGCCGGAGCATGGCGCATTCCGATTGGGGCTGTCTCTGCTGGTAAGTCATGAAGAGGTATTCTTTGATGAAGTGTCATCTGTACGCTACCTCTTTGTGTTGTCGGATGCAGCCCATGATAAGCATTTGAACGTTCTGCATGAAATCCTGCAGCTGAGTAGAAGCAGTACGCTTTTACAGCAGCTGGATGCATGCTCCTGTGCACAGGAGGTTCTGCATATTTTACAATCTGCCTTTTCCTGAGCCTTAGAAGGTGCTGTTTACAGCTTTGATACAGGAGAAAGCAGGCTGATGTGGTGTGTATGGTGTATCCATTTTCAGTCATTGCAGGTACCACACAACGCCGTGCTGCCAATAAACGATAACAAAGAAGTCCAACGACTTGCACTTTCAAGTTCTGCCAGGTTGGACTTTTTTTCTATCCCCTTGTGTCTGTATAATGTACATGTAAAGAGATGCATATCTTTCAACCGTGGAGGTGAAGGCGATGAAAGAAGAGCTGTTAAGCATTGATAATATTCAGGTATTGCAAGCGATAGACAACTGGGAAGCCGCAATTAAAACGGCGGTTGAGCCACTGATACGAAATGGCTTTGTCGAGGAGAATTATACCCGTGCCATTTTAAAAAATATCAAAGCATGGGGGCCCTATTTCATGGCCGGCCCCTACATCATTCTTCCTCATGCAAGACCGGAGGAGGGTGTGAAAAAGAATCAGATTTCCATTCTGTCAATAAAAAAACCGGTTTATTTTGACAATGGAAAGGTACCGATCCGCTTGTTGATGATTCTGGCTTCTGTAGATTCAAAATCACATCTGAGAATCCTGAAACTACTGGCGAGTGTGTTAACGGATGAAACAGTGCTGCGGAGTCTGCTGAAAAGCGATACCCCGCAAAGACTGCTTCAATGTTTTCAAGCAAAGGAATGGAAGGGAGGGAAAGAAGATGGGATTTCAATTCATACCGCAGCTGATTGAGACAGACCTGCAGGTACAAAATAAGGAAGAGGTTATCCGTTATCTGGCGAACAAGCTGCAGGCTCATGGCTTCAGCAATCCGTCCTATGCGGACAAGGTATTGATGCGTGAGCAGGAATATCCAACCGGCTTACGTACCAAATGTGCAGCGATTGCCATACCGCATGCCTTTGATCCCGGAATCAGCGGGAATCATGTTGCACTGGCAATACTGAAGCATCCCATTCGCTTTTACAATATGGAAGACATGGACAGCGAAATTGAGGTGGACATGGTATTCCTTATGGCAATCAGCAGTGCTCACGAGCAGTTGGAAATGCTGAAAACAATTATGCAGATGCTGGGGGATGATACCCTGTTTACCCGGCTTGTAAAGCTGCATGATGCAAATGCTGTATGCAGTCAGCTGAATGCATTTATAGAAGGACAGAAATCATAACAAAAAGGAGAAGCTATTATGAAGAAAATTGTAATCGCCTGCGGTGCAGGTCTGGCAACATCCAGTATGGTGCGTGAAAAGGTGGAGGAAGAGCTGAAGAAGCATGGAATACCATGTGAAATTATTCAGTGCACCCTGCATGAGGTGGAGGGATATGACGGACAGGTCGATCTCATCATCACCACAATGAAGGTGAAAAAGAAATTTACGTCACCACTCGTTCATGGCAGCGCCTATCTGACAGGAATCAATGAGGACGCTGTAACGCAGCAGATTATGGATATTCTTGCGTAATTGCAGGAAAACAGGAAAGAACAGGAGAAAACATTATGCAGACAGTATTAGATATCATTCAGTATATCGTCGATCTGGGGAGCTATGTATTCGTACCAATTTTGATGTGTATCATCGGATTGATTTTTGGATTGAAGCCCTCCAAGGCCATCAAAGCCGGAGTTACCGTAGGAATCGGACTCATCGGCGTAAGCATCGTATCCACCCTGACAGCGGATTCCCTGTCACCAGTCATAAACGAAATGGTCAAGGTGCTGCATCTGAATCTGACCGCTATCGATGTCGGCGGTTCACCGGCAGCAGCGGTAGGCTTTGGAAGTCTGTTGGGGGCAGCACTGATTATTGTCATTTTAATTACCAATATCGTTCTGGTTGCCCTGAAGCTGACCAAGACCGTGAATGTGGATATTTATAATTTCTGGTATTTCGCTATCACCGCAGGCTTTGTACAGCTTTTGACAGGAAGCTACTGGCTGGCAATTTTAGCAGGTGTGACCCATGCTATTTTAGGGCTGAAGGTAGCGGACGTTATGGCGCATCGTACACAGGAAATCATTGGTATCGACGCGATTTCCATACCGCACGGCTTTGCGGCAGCCAGTGCTCCGCTGTTCATGGTACTGGATAAGGTGTATGATCGGATTCCGTATCTGAAGCACCGCAAAGAAAGTGAAGAAGAAAATGGAGAAGGGCATGGCATCGGTAAGCTGATCGGTTCTGTACTTGGTCAGCCGATTTATTTGGGATTGATTATGGGCCTGCTGTTCGGAGTTATTGCCGGCTATGATTTTAAGGGGATCGCGGATGTCACCATGAAAACCGCCGCCATCATGATGCTGTTTCCAACCATGGTAAAAATGATCGTCAACGGACTGATTCCGATTTCCAACCAGGCAAAGAAATTCTTTACCACGCATTTCAAGGACAGAGAGCTGTATATCGGTCTGGATTCCGCGGTAACGATTGGGCATCCGGTAACTATCAGTGTAGGCTTTCTGATGATTCCTGTATTCATGGTATTTGCGGCTATCCTTCCGGGCAATACGACACTGCCGCTTGGCGAGGTACCGTTTGCGGCCTTCTATGTTTGCTTTGCGACCATCGTACACCGCGGCAACCGCAGAAGAACCATCGTATCCAGTCTGATTTTCATACCGATCGTTTTGTGGATTTCCAGTTGGGCTGCACCGCTGTTTACTGAGCTTGCCTCCAATGCGGGACTCAGCTATGTACAGGCAGGACAGCAGGCTACCACCATGGCATTGGGAAATATGTTTATCTGGCTGCCGACCGTACTGGCACAGACTCCGCTCATCGGTGCGGTTATCCTGATTGTTATCGATATCGCAGTTCTGTTTGGCGGTAAATTCATTGAGCGCTATTATGCGAAGGAAGATGCGGCATTTGAAGCAGAATATTACGAATGAGCAAAGACTTGATGAACATGCTTTCTATATTGCTTTAAAGATTGAAAAATGAAACAACATTGTATTTCATACGGGGATATCATGAAAGAAATGAGGAAAAAAAGAAATGAAAAAAATTAAAATCGGTGTGGTAGGTGCCGGTATTTACGGAAACTATCATATCCATACGTATACCTGTGATCCGCATGTGGAAAAGGTGGTATTCTGTGATTTGAACGAGGAACGCCGAGCAGCAACGGCACAACGCTATCATGTAACAGGATATGCCAGTGTTAAGGAAATGATACAGGCTGAAGCATTGGATGCCGTTAGCATCGCCACTCCTGATCCATACCATTTTGAGCCCGCAAAGGATGCCATGGAAGCAGGAATCAAATATCTGATGATTGAAAAGCCGCTGGCGACAACCGTAGAGGAATGTGAGCAGCTGATTGCAATGGCAGAAGCATATGACGTTCAGATCGCAGTGGATTTTCACAAGCGCTGGGATCCGGCTTATAACAATATGCGGGATGAGATTCAGAAGGATAAAGAAAACATCATCCGCGGCTATATGTCACTGGACGATGTGATTGATGTTCCGACTAGCTGGTTTACCTGGACAGACAAATCCTCGCCATCCTGGTTTCTGGGTGTGCACTGCTATGATTTGATACGCTATCTGAGCGGCAGCGAGGTGAAACGTGTATACGCTGTTGGAAACAAAGAGGTATTAAAAAAGCAAGGCTATCAGACCTATGACAATATCCAGGCAATTCTGACCATGGAGGACGGAAGCAACTGGACGGTCGAAAACTCCTGGATTCTGCCAAATACCTATCCGAAGTCAAATGACGGACAGCTTGTGATCGTGACGGAGCACAAGTATTTGAAAAATGAATCCTATCGCGGGGTTAAGACCTATACTGACAAAAAGGCAAGCCTGCCAAACTATATCTTCATGAACTTTGATGAGCACCATGCAAGCGGCTTCGGACTGGAGCCGATGCAGGAATTCGTCAGTGATATTGTAAACGGGAAAGCATTCCGGACAAATGCTTACGATGGTTTACAGGCAACGAGAATTGCAGCGGCTGTGCATGCATCTGCACAAAGCGGCAGCGTCATACAATTATAAAGAACAGGGCAGTGCGTACTGATATCTTGCAAGTATAGTATACTACAAATATCCGGTATCGTCCTGCCCTTTTTCAGAAAGGATATGAATTATGATACAGCTTGAATCAGAGCACCTGACGGTAAGCATTGATCCCTTTGGTGCGCAGCTAAACAGTATATATGGGAAACAGGACGATCTGGAATATCTGTGGCAGAAGGATCCTGATGTTTGGAACAGCTCAGCTCCTGTTGTTTTTCCTATCATAGGAAAGCTGAATAATATGGAATACCGTTTAAACGGAAAACACTACAGCATGCGCTCAAACGGTTTGATCCGCTATGAGCAGCTGCAGGTACTTTCTGCGGATTGCGAAAAAGCCATTCTGCAATTTACCTCTACAAAGCAAACATATGAACAGTATCCGTTTCACTGTCATGTGATTCTGACGTTTACGTTATCCGGGCGCTGTCTGCAGGTGCATACGGATATATATAACGACGATGATAAGCCGATGTATTTCAATTACGGAGGGCATCCGGGCTTTCGCATTCCTTTGCAGGAAGGTGAGTCCAGCAACGATTATTATGTAGAGTTTGAAGAGAATGAAAACGCATGGATTTATGAGGTATGTGAAAGCGGACAGCTGACAGAGGTACAGCGGCAGTTTTTTATGGATGAACGGCGGTTTTTTATTCGCAGAGAGCTGTTTCTGAAGGAGGCACTGGCCTTTCAGAATGTGAAATCGCAGGCTGTTTCTATACGGAATCTATACAATGATAAGGCGGTAACGCTTCGCTTTTCTGGCTTTGATGGTCTTGGTATCTGGTCACCCTGCAGAAAGCAGCCGGTACGCTTTATCTGTCTGGAGCCATGGCTGGGACATGCGGACTTTGTTGGTTTTCATGGGGAATTGAGCCAGCGCCATGGTATGCAGAGCTTGCGTGCAGGGGAAGCATATTCCTGTGATTATGAAATAGAAATTAGTCAGGGTATCAGTGGTGGATAAGCTGAAATGCAGTTGATTTCCATAATTAGCGGGCTCTTTCAGTTAAAAAGCTATATCTTTCTTCCGCTGTTTCTGCTGGCTATGTGCACGGTTATGCGGATGCATCCAAAAAAGGCACTTCCCTGCTGTGTATGGGTAGGAACCGGATTGCTTGGAGTCAGCTGTGTGAGTACATTGCTTTCTGATACGCTTGCTCCTTTGGTTGTACAGGTACAGCAGCATTGGCATCTGCAGTATCAGGCACTTGATATCGGAAGTGCACCAGCCTCCATAACAGCGTTTTCATTACCGTTTGCGCCGCTTTTATTGCCGCTGTTGCTGGGAATTAATTTAATTCTGGTACGGAAGCAGTGGGTACAGACGCTGCACATTGATTTGTTTAATTACTGGTTTTATCTGATCACTGCAGGCTTTGCGTATCAGGTCAGCGGCAGTCTGGCTACCGCAATTCTTGCGGCGTTAGCTCACTCTGTAATAACGCTGTTGCTTGCAGATTACAGCGCTGAGCAGGTGTGTTCTTTTACGGGGATGAACAATATTTCCGTACCGCATGGCTTTGCTGCAGCTACGATTCCGCTGTTGCTCGGACTGAATCGTTTATTTATGAGGATACTGCCGAAAAAGCATACTAGGAAAGTCGGACGTATCGCCGGTATATGGAATAATCCCGCATGTATTGGACTGCTGTTTGGTGCGGCCTTTGCTTTGCTGGCAGGCTGCGGGTTCGCTGAGCTGTTACAGGTAGCTATGAAAACCGCTGCGATGATGGTGCTGTTTCCGGAAATGCTGCATTTTCTAATTGACGGGTTGCTTCCAATTTCCAATCATGCATCTGTATTCTTTACCTCCAGGCTGAAGCTAAAGAATGTTCGCATCGGCATTGGATCCTCTTTGCTTGCGGCTAATCAGGATGTATTGCGTTTGGGCTTTTGTATGATACCTGTTTTACTTTTATTGTCTGTATGCCTTCCCGGAAATACGACACTGCCTTTGGGAGAGTTGCCATTTGCAGCCTATTATGTTTGTTATGGAGCAGTGCTGATAAAGGGGACGGGAGGTCATCGGTTTTTGGCCTGTGCTTTTATGATGCCGATCGTGTTATGGATTGCAAGCTGGGCTGCTCCTTATTTCACACAGCTTTGCGCAGGTACTGGTGTGGAACTTGGTGTTAAAGGGCAGTTGATTACTACTCTTGCCCTTGGAAATCCCTTTCTATTATTTTTCACTGTATTGTCTCGCTTTCATTTATTTGGTGATTTCTGTATACTGCTGATTATGAGTTTTCCTATCTATCGAAGGAGTAGAGAGCGTGTATAAGTATGATTATTGGATATAAGAATTTATCTGACTATGTTAAGCTGTTTATACAATTTTTGAAATTCAAGCAGTGGTGTGTGAATGATAGGGATTGCTAAGTTATATCGACAGATTAAAAAAATACTATTGCAATGAAGGCCGTAATATTTTATAATGAGGGTGCCAAAATTCTGAGGCTGAAAAGCCTAAAGAAAGGGACAGAGCTTACTTGATCGGACTCTGTCCCTTTAGACGTGTAAGAGGCACCAAAATTCCGGGAGTTACGATTGGCGGTAAATTCACCTCCTTTCCGTTTCGCAATATCAGGATGGTGTAATTCCATCTATCAATCGCTACTTATGCCGCCGTCTGTTTTTAAGAATGATATCCAGAACATGACCAAGCTCTCTTGTGATATCTGCAGTATTCCAGATCAGCACAATGAGAATGGCTGTTATGTAATGCATTCTTCCTCCTTTCATCCCAGTGCGACAAAAGATAAATCTTCGCATGGTATATTACCTCCTACACCCTTATATACGAGTAAAAAGTGTGAAATTCCTAAATAATATGAAAAAAGAGAAATTTTTTATATAGAAATACAGTAAGCTGTTATCGTAAGATTATCCCTATTCATAAGATTTATAATTCAATTTCAGAAGATAGCTTGAAATTTTAGGTAGCTTATTTTCCAACAGCATAAGAAAAGGATATATACAAATTGCCATTTCGTTATGGTTCGTATATATCCTTGTTTTTATTTCATATGATGTTTCCGGGTAATTTTATACTGACAGACAGATGATTACTGCGGATTTTGTGCCATATCTGCATAACGGATATTATCTGATGTATTGATGTTAGGTGTATTCGCATAAAGATTATTCAAATCAAACGCAAAGCTGTTCAGCTTCAGCTGCTTTCGTGCACCATCGTATGCATTAACTACTGCATGCACCTCATCACGGCTAAACAGATATACATTGCTTGCCCCAAGAGACGGATCCAGACTAGCGACATACAGATCCTCATAAACACCATTATCACTGGTAATGGAAGAAATTGTCCACGGCTTCAGCTCATTCAGCTCTCCGGATACAAAATCTGCAATTTTTTCAGCAGGCATATTCGTAATAATATAATTCGGTGCGATATCCATTAAATCATTTACCTTGGTCAGTCCGTTTGCGGAAATCAGCTTATTGATAATCGCCTTGATGATGCGCTGCTGCGCACGCTCTCTGCCGGCATTGTCATAGCCCTTCGTCTTACGGTGACGGGAATAGGCAAGTGCCTGCTTTCCATTCAAATGCTGTTTTCCCTTTTTCAGACAAATCAGATCCTCTTTCTTAAAGCTCCGATTTTCATCCTGCTCACAGAAGCTGATCTCCACATCCACATCAATCCCGCCAATCGTATCCACAATTTCAATCAGGGAATTAAAGCTCACACGGGCATAGTAATCAATCGGAATACCGAAGAAATTTTGTATTGTTTCTACACTGTTTTCGATTCCGTCATTTCCGGTATGTGTCAGCTTGTCATTTTGATAATTATAGGCAGCATTTGGAATATACCCGTCTCTTGGCAAGGAAACCATATCAATGTGATTTGCCTTCGGATTGACGATCAGAATCAGATTGGTATCACTTCGTGTCTGCTGATCCGGACTACCCATATTATCCAATCCGCTTAGATAGACGGTAAAGGTATCCTTTGTGACATCAATATCCGGTCCACTTGCAGTATCATTTTTCCTTTTATATGTCTGAATGATATCTACACTATCCGCAAAGCCGTCAATATTGGATTTGGACATATCATAATAGGAATCGCTAATAACAAACGCATTCACAGTTTCTAAATTCAGATCACTGTACAGGGTTGTGTAATCCAGCTCATCCTTAGCTGTAGTATTACTTACCTCTTTGTCAACCTGTTCCTTTGCATAGGCTGCATTGATTTTATCAACGCCCTTCTGGTAGCCGATGGTTTTTCCCTCCAGCTGGGAAAGAGAATCAATTCCACTACCTTTTTTCACAACAACATAGATTTCTGTTGTAGAGCCTGCCGCATTTTTGCTCATCTTATGCAGGGTACTGCGTGATTTATCCAGGAAATATCCGCCGGTTCCAATCATCACCGTTAACAGAATGATAAATAGACGCTTTACGATAACCGCCCATTTGGGAAGCTTCTTCATGGACAGCATAAATAATATAAGGAAAATAAGCAGCAAGATACCAGCGGCAGCCATTGTCCATTTTACCGGAAGGATGCCGAACGTAAATGCTATGTAAAAGGATACGATACTCACAATCAGAAAGACCAGTAAAAACAGCAGGTCAATGGTACGTGTATAGTATCGTTTCGGTTTTTGTTTTGCCATATGTATCACACCTCAGTTAGTCAGTCTACATTATAGTATAAACAAAATTAAAATACTATGGCGGATTTCTGAAAATTTCGTAATAACTATAGAGTACCATGGCGATTTAGGTTATAATTGAAGTTGTTTTCGTGAAGAAAATACAGACAAAGTATAGTATAATAACCGAGAAGGTAAATAAGAGGTGATTTTGTGTCGTTTTTAGATCAATTAAATGAACATCAGTTAGAGGCAGTACAATGTGTGGATCATCACCTGCGGATCATTGCGGGGGCAGGAAGTGGAAAGACCCGGGTGGTAACGACCAGAATTGCATATCTGATCAATAACTGCGGCGTATATCCGAATAAAGTATTAGCCATCACCTTTACAAATAAGGCGGCTAGGGAAATGAAAGAGCGTGTGGAAGCGCTGCTTGGGGATGTAGCCAAGGCAGTTACGATTTCCACTATACACTCCTTTTGTGTACGGTTACTGCGGGAGGATATTCTGGAGCTGGGATATCCGAGAAATTTTACGATTCTGGATTCCGATGATCAGAAAAGTATTCTGCGGGATGCGTACAAGCAGATGCATATTGATGTAAAAAGCTACAGCTACAACAGTGTGCTTTCGTACATAAGCAACAATAAAACGAATTTTATCGATGCCGCAATGGCTAAGGCAAGTGCGGGAAAGTGGGCAGGAGAGCAGATAAAGGCGGACGTTTATGAGTTTTATGAAAAGCGTTTAAAGGAAATGTATGCGCTGGATTTCGATGATTTATTGATTTTTGCCTACCGTATTTTAAAGAACAATGAGGAAATACGTGCCAAATGGCAGCGCCGATTCAATTATCTGCATGTGGATGAGTTTCAGGACGTCGATAATCTGCAGTATGCCATTATTAAGCTGCTGGTAAAAGAGGGCAGTTATTTGTGTGTAGTTGGTGATCCCGATCAGACAATTTATACCTGGCGTGGTGCCCAGGTGGATATCATCATGAATTTTGAAAAGGATTTCCCAGACAGCCATACGGTTGTGCTCAATGAGAACTACCGTTCCACCCAGCAGATTCTGAACGGTGCCAATGCGTTGATTAAAAATAACCGAAACCGTATCGACAAGGATCTGTTTACCCGTGTGGAAAGTGATGATAAAATCATACACTTCTCTGCTATGGATGATGCGAACGAACCGGTCTGGGTTGCCAGCAAAATTATGACCTTGCATCATGATCATGTGAACTACCGGGATATTGCCATTTTGTATCGCTCCAACTTCCTGTCAAGAGGACTGGAAAAGGCGCTGCTGGATTTTCATATTCCATACCGCATCTATGGCGGTATACGTTTCTACGACCGTGCGGAAATCAAGGATGCATTAAGCTATTTGCGTCTTTTGGCTCCCTTTGATGAACAGGATCCTAAGGCGCTGTATAAAAACCTTGCCGTAAAGCGTGTCATCAATTCACCAAAGCGGGGAATCGGTGCCAAAACGCTGGAAACGATAGAGCTGCAGGCGCAGCATGATGATACGAATATGTATGATATCCTGTGTGAATATGAAATTGGAAAGGGCAAGGCTAAAGCGAATATACAGGCGTTTGTGGCGATGATTGAGGAATGCCGTGCATTGGTGGATACCATCAGCATCGACCAGCTGCTGGAGAAGGTGCTGGAGGACAGCGGCTATCTGGATATGCTGCGTGAGGATAAGGAAATTGAGCGCCTGGAAAATATCAAGGAGCTGATTGGGGATATTTCGGATTATGTAGAGGAGCATCCCGAGGGTACCCTGAATGAATACCTGCAGGAAATCTCCTTGTATTCGGATAAAGAGGAGCAGGAAAACGGAGATTTTGTTCAGCTGATGACAATACATGCCGCAAAGGGTCTGGAATTTGATAATGTATTTGTTTACAGTCTGTGTGAAGGAATTTTCCCAAATGAGCGTTCTGTGGGAGAGGGCGGACAGCCGGCACTGGAGGAGGAACGGCGTCTTGCCTATGTTGCCTTTACCCGTGCGAGGAAGCAGCTGTTCTTATCCGATTCCTACGGCTACAGCTATGTCCTGGATAAAATCAAAACGACCTCCCGTTTCATAAAGGAATTACCTGAGGAGTGTATTGAGGATGTCGGGGCAAAGCCGCGCAATACCTTCTCCAGTGATATTGATACATACAGCGGCAGTGATTTTCTGTCGATGCACAGCAATGATATCGTACAGCACCGGCCACAGGAAACCAGTGGATATGCACAGCAGGCACAGCGAAAGCTCTCGGATATCCGCATCAGCGATTCCTTTGATGATGCTCCGGTTACAAATGAGGATAGGAAACCTAAAAAAAGGGGTAAAATAAGAAAAGGAGATCTTGTTCATCACGAGAGCTTCGGAGACGGCGTTGTTATCAAGCTGGAGGAACAGCTGGCAACGATCGCCTTTGAACAGAAATTCGGAATCCGAAAGATCAAGATCGACCATCCGGCTTTATCGAAAAAATAGGAGGTTTCTAATGAGTCAGCAGAGGATTTTGGAGTTACGTAAAATATTGGATCGACTGGCATATGAGTATTACGTATTGGATCAGCCGAGTATGAGCGATCAGGAATATGACCGCTATTATCAGGAGCTTGTCGCATTGGAGGAGAAATATCCGCAATACCGCGATCCCAATTCCATCACACAGCGTGTCGGCGGTGTCGTTTTGGACGCCTTTACAAAGGTGGAGCATAAGCGCACCATGTTGTCATTAGGCAATGCATTCAATCTGGATGATCTGCACGCCTTTGATGAGCGTGTGCGGGAAGTGGTTCCCAGGGTGCGTTATGTTGTGGAGCTGAAGATTGACGGACTTGCGATGTCACTGATCTATCGTGACGGCCGCTTTGTACAGGCGCTGACACGGGGAGACGGTGTAGTTGGCGAGGATGTCAGCCACAATGTAAAAACGATTGCATCCATTCCCATGAATATTCCTTTACAGGGAGAGGTGGAAGTTCGCGGTGAGGTGTATATGCCCAATGCGAGCTTTGATATGCTGAATGCGGAACGTGAGAAAAACGGGGAGGAGCTGTTTGCGAACCCGCGCAATGCGGCGGCCGGCAGTATTCGGCAGCTGGACAGCTCGATTGCAGCGAAGCGAAAGCTGGACGCCTTCTGGTATTACTTCGTGAATGCACAGGAGTATGATATTCACTCACACGAGGAAGCACTGGAAAAAATGAGTGAAATGCATCTGCGGGTGAATCCACTGCGTAAGGTATGTGACAGCATTGCTGAGGTCTGGGCGTTTATCGAGGAAATTACCAAGCAGCGAAATACGTTACCGTATGCGATTGACGGTATGGTAATCAAGGTGGATGATCTGGATGCTCAAAATCGTCTGGGCTCCACCGTCAAGGTACCCCGCTGGGCGATTGCATATAAATTTCCAGCGGAGGAGGTTGTCACAAAGCTGCTGGATATCGTCGTAACAGTAGGAAGAACTGGGCGAATCACACCGAATGCGGTGCTGGAGCCGGTACGGGTTGCCGGAACAACGGTATCTGCGGCACAGCTGCATAATGAAGATATGATTAAGGAAAAGGATATCCGTATTCAGGATGATGTTGTTGTGCGAAAGGCGGGAGATATCATACCGGAGGTCGTTCGTCCTCTTGTCGAGCGTCGAAATGACACCCAGGCGATATATCATTTCCCAACCCACTGTCCAATTTGTGGCAGTGAGCTGGTACGGTTTCCGGAGGAAGCGGCACATTACTGTATCAATCAGGACTGTCCTGCCCGTGTCGTGGAAAGCATGATCCATTTCGCGAGCCGGGATGCGATGGATATCGATACCTTGGGAGATAAGAAAATAGAATTTTTCCATAAACAGGGCTTTCTGAATACGATTGAGGATATTTACTGCTTAAAGGAGCATAAGCAGGAGCTGATTGATCTGGAGGGCTTCAAGGAGAAATCTGTTGCGAAGCTGCTGGATGCAATCGAGGACAGCAAACAGAATCCGCTGGAGGATCTGGTCTATGGACTGGGAATCCGGCAGGTTGGTAAAAAGGCTGCAAAGGTTTTGGCAAAGCAGTTTCTTACGATGGATGCATTGATGGCTGCGTCTGTGGAGGAGCTTGTCGCAATTAAGGATATCGGACAAATCACGGCGGAAAGTATTACTGCCTTCTTCCATGAACCAAAAAATATGGAGCTGATTTCCCACCTGAAGGGCTATGGTCTGCGTATGGATACAGAGGCTGAGCAGATTCAGGAGAGCCAATTCAGTGGAAAAACAGTCGTATTAACCGGAACACTGACACAGATGACGAGGAATGATGCCAAAGCACTGCTGGAATCCCTCGGCGCCAATGTCAGCGGTTCTGTTTCTAAAAAAACGGATTTGGTTATTTATGGTGAAGCTGCCGGAAGCAAGCTGACAAAAGCCAATTCCCTTGGTGTCATGACCATGGATGAGGATACCTTCATGAAAGAGGTGAGCGGAAATGAAAATGAAACCTAGAGCTCTGTCAATCGCTTTTCTATGTGCGATGCTGGGACTGCTTGGCGGGTGCAGTAAAGAGGATAAAAACAAGGCGGATAATGATAAAAGCAGTGAGGAAACAAAGGCTATCAACGAGGGGGATTACTCAGCGCTGCTGCCGTTTTCAGCGAGTGATGCCGGACAGAAGCATGCACAGATGCAGACAAATCTGAGTGATACACTGACCATCGGTACCGGCCTGATGGAGCTTTCCAAGGAATACTTTTCCAGTAAGACCTATGCATTTCGCGGCGGTAAGTATCTGGATTATAATACGCTGGATGCTTCTGCGGATCAAAGCGGGCTGCTGGGAAGAACGAGCAAGAAAAATGCAAACGGTCTGAATCCGGCTGTCGGGGATGTGTTTCCAACCGATGACGGAGATAAAAAAATCACTGCCAATGATATTCTGCTGCTGGATATATTTGAATATGACTGGTATCAGAACAAGGAGCTGAAGGGCTTATCACTAGCTCTGGTACTGAATGATAAAATAGGTACAGAACCGGATGAGGCAACGATCAACAGCGATAAAATGAAGCTATATGGAGAGGAGAGCGCCAGAAAGCTGGTGAACTATCTGCGCAAGGCAAAGCCGGAAATCGGAAGCAATACACCGATTTATGTAGCGCTGTATAACACCTCCAGCGAGGATGCGACCTTACCGGGAACCTTCTTTGAGGGAGCGTATTTTGAATCCAAGACAAATGCAGAATTTAAAACGATCAACGAGAAATGGGCATTATTCCCAACCTCGACAGCAACCAAACTGGATGGAACAAATGCAACCTATTTTGACCGTTATAAGGCAAGCTTCCAGGATTTTCTGGGACAGGACATCGATATGATCGGAAAGGGTCATTTCATGGATAACGAGTTAGAGGCACTGCGCATCAATGTGAAGCTGCATGCGAAAAGTGCGGATGAGGTCATTGCGGCGGTACAGCTGTTGGATGAGCGGCTATCCATCTTTTCCAGCAATAATTTCAAGATTACGGTGGTTGTTAAGGCAGATGATGTGGATGTAGCGACGATTACCAGAAACAAGGGTACAAGCACTACCGTTGCACAGACACTGCTATATTGATGTAGAAGGAGGAGAATCATGGAAGAATTTAGTGCAGAATATTTCAAGAAGCTGGCACATGATATCATGTTCGATCTGAAGGATGATGAGGTCAGTGAATTGCAGGATGAGTTTAAGGTTTTGTTACAGCAAATCGAATTACTGGACGGCATTGATACAGAGGGTGTCGAGGAAATGATCTATCCGTTTGAAGCGGAAACAACGTTTTTGCGTGAGGATAGCGTAGATAATGTGATTTCACAGGATGCAGCGCTTGCGAATGTGAAGAGCGTAAAAGCAGGGCATGTGCACGTGCCAAAGGTGGTGAAGTAGGATGGATTTCGAAAGAGCGAGAAAGCAGGATGTGGAAAGCCGCATTCAGGAGGCTTTGGAAAAAGCAAAAGAATCTCAAAAACGGCTGAATGCAGTTGTGACCTTTGTAGATCCAAAGGAACAACTGGAACATCTAGCATCGGTTGATGCAGATGCACCGATGTACGGTATGCCGATTGTCTTAAAGGACAACGTAAATACAAAGGGAATCCGTACAACGGCATCCTCCCGTATTCTGGATAACTATGTACCGGTATACAATGCACATATCGTGGATAAGCTGCAAGCGGCAGGGGCTGTTGTGATTGCCAAGGCCAGTATGGATGAGCTGGGCATGGGCGGTACCAATCGCAATGCCTATACAGGACCGGTGCATAACGCCTGGGATGAAAGCAGGATTTCTGGTGGAAGCAGCGGTGGAAGTGCGGCTCTTGTGGCAGCGGGCATTGTTCCCTTTGCCATCGGAACCGATACCGGAGACAGTGTGCGCAAGCCGGCTGCCTATCAGGGAATCATCGGTATGAAGCCGACCTATGGCAGAATCTCCCGTTATGGTATTATTCCCTATGCATCCAGTTTGGATCATGTAGGCTACTTTGCGACATCTGTGCAGGACACAGCGACGGCTTTGGAGGTTCTTGCCGGCCGGGATGATCGTGATATGACCTCCTCCCACAAAGAGGTTGAAGCATATGCGGCCAATCTGAACAGCGATTTGCGTGGAAAACGGATTGCTGTTTTGGATAATGTACAGGAAGCGGTACAGGATCCGCAGATTCGTGAAAATCTAACAGCGTTATTGAAAAAGCTGGAAGCGCGCGGTGCTGTTGTAGAGCATGTCCGCATGGATGATAAGCTGATGAAGGCACTCATGCCAACCTACTATATTATTGCCAATGCGGAAGCAACGGCAAATCATTCCAATCTCGACGGTATTCGCTTCGGCATGCGTGAGGATGGGGAAAGCGTTGAGGACGTCATGATCAACACCCGGACTAAGGGATTTTGTTCCTATGTCCGCAAGCGCTTTGTGATTGGCAGCTATTCTTTGTTTGTGGAAAACCAGGATAAGATTTTCCGTAAGGCACAAAAGGTCCGCCGCCTGATTGTGGAGGAGCTAAACCGTGTTCTTGCGGGGTACGATGTTGTGATAGCTTCTGCGGCCGGAACGATTGCGCCACATGGAAGTGAATCAACGGATTCTCATCTCGGTGCAGATAACAATGTTGCGGAAAATCATATGGTTCTCGGTAACTTCTCCGGTTATCCGAGTATAACGGTTCCTACAGGCTTTTCTGAAGGAATGCCGGTCGGAATCAATATGACTGCCAAGGCATTTGATGAGCAGACACTGTTTAACATCGCACTGGCGATTGAAGAGGAAACAGGACTTAAAGGAAATGATGTGGAGGTAGACGCATGAAATACGAAACAGTCATAGGAATTGAAATTCACTGCGAGCTGAAAACGAAAACCAAAATGTTCTCCGGTGCTCCCACATCCTTTGGCGAGGTGGCGAATACCTGCGTTAATGAGGTGGATTTGGGACATCCCGGTACATTGCCATGTGTAAATAAGGATGCTGTACGCCTCGCTATTCTGGCAGCGACAGCATTAAAATGTGAAATTGATCCCCTTGTGAAATTTGATCGGAAAAACTATTACTATTCTGATCTTCCCAAAGGCTTTCAGATTACACAGCAGTTCCATCCAATCGGCTCTCACGGTGTAATTACCATTAAAACGGATACAGGCATGAAGGATATCCGCATTAACCGTATTCATATGGAAGAGGATACGGCAAAGCAGTTTCATAGTGATGCAGGGACATTGGTGGACTATAATCGTGCAGGAACACCGCTAGTGGAAATCGTCAGTGAGCCGGATATCCGAAACGGTGCTGAGGCGGCAGCCTATGTGGAAAAGCTGAGAAGTATTTTATATTATCTCGGTGTCAGCGATGTGAAAATGGAAGAAGGAAGCATGCGCTGTGATGTCAATGTATCCATTCGCCCGGAGGGCAGTGATGTATTAGGTACCAAAACAGAGGTTAAAAATCTAAACTCTATCTCCAATGTACAAAAGGCGATTGATGCAGAGGTGGAGCGTCAAAAGCAGCTCTTGGAAAACGGAGAACAGGTTGTTCAGGCAACCCGCCGCTATGATGAAACACAGAAAACAACCATCCTGATGCGGAAGAAGGAGGGGAATGTTGATTACAAATTCTTCCCGGAACCAAACATTCCGCCAATCCGTCTGGATGCGGCATGGATCAAGGATATCCAGGAGCATATGGAAGAGCTTCCGGATGAGCGTAAGGCACGCTATATGAGCGATTATGTATTAAAGGAATACGATGCGGATGTTCTGGTTGCGAATCGTGAGCTGAGCAATTTCTTTGATGCCGTTTGCCAGCATACCAAAAACTATAAAAAGGCCGCTAACTGGGTCATTGTAGAGGTACCGGCTGCGTTGAATAAAGCGAATATAAAGCTGAATGACAACCCATGTGATCCTAAGCATCTTGCGGATATGGTGAATATGGTCGATGCCGGAGAAATCAGCGGCAAACAGGCTAAGGTTGTTTTTGAAGAAATCATGAAGGGCAAGGATCCAAAGAAGGTCGTTGAAGAAAAGGGAATGAAGCAGATGAGTGACAGCAGTGAGCTTCTTGCGATGGTGACAACGGTGCTGGACAACAATCCGCAGTCCATTGAAGATTTCAAAAACGGAAAAGACCGTGCTGTCGGCTTCCTGGTTGGTCAGGTGATGAAGGCCAGCAAGGGGCAGGCAAATCCGGCAATGACGAATAAGCTGATTCAGGAGGAGTTGAAAAAACGCTAGATTTTAGGAAATCGTAAGAAGATTTCCGCTGTAATTCTCACGGCTTTGTGTTATACTGGTAAATGTGCTATACTAAAAACACAAATGTGTAAGCAGGCATGACTCCTAAGGAGAATGCTCATTGTCTATAGAGTCAGGAGTGAACCCCATGAGTAAAAAGAAAAAAACAAAATCAGGTGGCAGCGGAAAGAGTAAGATTCTGTACTGGATAGCCGGTATCGTTATTTTGATCCCGCTTCTGTTGCTTGGATGGATCTATCTGAGTGCCAAGGAGAGCAGTGGAAGTCCTACCGTAGGAAGCCGTTTTGACAATTCCCTGAACCCGGCTATCACCGAGGAGCAGCTGGATAAGGTGAAGTCAGCAATGAAGTTTGATGGTGTGGACAGTGTTGAGGTCAACCTGATCAGTGCCACTCTGCGTATCAATATTGATACAAAGGATAATGCAAGTAGTTCAAAGGTAAAGAGTATTATGAATGAAGCCTATGATAAGGTGAACGATATTCTGCCGATCAAGAAGTATTTTACAAATAATGATTCCGATAAGATGTATGATCTGGAAGTGCATGTATATAATTTCATTCCGGATGATAAGCATTCTGCGGATGATCAGATTTATATGATTAAGACAAAAACGGCTGCAGCTAAGAAGCCTAATGTATCAACGCCTTCTTCTCCGAAAAATAAATCCGTCGCAGAGAAGCTGTTGAAGCAGCAGGAAGAAGCAGCAAAGAAAGCAAAATAAAAAGGGCGGCTGCCCTTTTTTCCATGAGGTGAGAGTATGAAGAAAAATGATCAGGTACACGGTGTCTGCAGCGGGTATACTCATGATGGACACGGTGTTGTAAAGGTGAATGGTTTCCCATTGTTTGTGAAAGGAATGCTGGAGGGGGAGGAAGGTGATCTTGTTGTAACGATGGCAAAGAAAACCTTCGGCTATGGCAGACTGCTGAAGCGAAGTGTTACTTCTCCACAGCGTGTTACACCGCCCTGTCCAATCGCAAAGCAGTGCGGAGGCTGTCAGCTTCAGCATATGTCCTACAGTGAACAGCTGCGGTTTAAAAAGCAGAAGGTACAGGATGTGATTCAGCGGATTGCCCACCTGGATGTTGAAGTACAGGATGTTTTGGGAATGCAGGAGTATACGCATTACCGCAATAAGGGACAGATTCCGGTTGGTATGGATAAGGGGAAAACTGTGACAGGGTTTTATCGCATCAATTCCAATTCCATTATAGATACGGATACTTGTCTGATTCAGAGTGAGCGAATCAATGAGGTATTGCAGGAAATGCGCAGATTGCTTCAAACATATAATAATGCAAGGGTGTTCCGCCATCTATTGATTAAGCATGCGTTTTCCAGTGATGAGGTAATGGTTGTCTGGATCGTGCGTTCTTTTCAGATACCGCATGAGAAAGAAATGGTTCGAGAGCTGAGTGAGGCGCTGCCTTTTGTGAAAAGTATAATAGTGAATCTGAATCAGCGTACAGATAATGTTATCCTGGGGGATAAGGAGAAGCTGCTGTATGGGGAACGTGTGATTGTTGACAGTATTCATGATTTAAAATTTTCCATATCCTCAAAGTCATTTTATCAGGTGAATCCAAAGCAGACGGAGGTGCTGTATGGAAAGGCGCTGGAGTTTGCACAGCTTACCGGTAAGGAGACAGTACTGGATTTATATTGCGGTGTGGGGACGATTTCCATGTTTTTAGCGCAGCAAGCACGTCATGTGACAGGGATTGAAATCGTACCGCAGGCAATTCAGGATGCGAGGAAGAATGCGGCTTTGAATGGGATAGCGAATATAGAGTTTGTGTGCAGTGATGCAGCCAGTTATGCGAAGAAGCTGTGTGAGCAGGGGATGCATCCGGATGTGATCGTTGTGGATCCGCCGCGGAAGGGCTGTGATGCAGAGGCGATAGAGAGTATGGTGATGATGCAGCCAAAGCGGATCGTGTATGTGTCCTGTGACCCGGGTACACTGGCTAGAGATTTGAAGCTGCTAAAGGAGAAGGGATATCATACCGAGATAGTGCAGCCTGTTGAGATGTTTCCGTTTACGCATCATGTGGAGACTACTGTGTTGATACAAAAGAAAAACTCGTAGAAATCCTTTATTTTAGGCACTTTGCGAAGCATTTCGTGTTCTCACCAGAGGGCAAAAATAGTCGCAATAAACACCTAAAAAACTATTTTGATGTTTCGGTGGTTGTTGATATGGGGGGGAACACAAACGAAAAATAGGGATTTTTCAAAGGTCACATATCTATGTAGTGTCCATATTACAGTAAAAATGCAGACAACAGATGTTTGGAAATTGATTGAGATAGGCGTATCATTAGAAATAGTGGTACGCTTATTTTTTCGCTCAAATTGCACATTTGAGCCGCTTTCCGTTTCTACATATAATGGAATTGAAGAAATGGAGGTGCTGATGATGAGAGAAAAAACATATCACGCATATTTGGATAACCACGAGCGACAGATAGTTTTACATAGCATTGTGGAGCTGAAAAATAAGCTCATACAGCAGGGCAGATATACGGACTGCGTTGACGAGCTGATATTCAAGGTCATAAATGCACCTGTTAAGAAACTGAAAGTAAGACTGACAGGAGGGTGCGATGTATGATGAAAGATTTACCGAGCTTGTAAAGGTGGCGGTGGAAAAACTGAAAGATGATACCGTTTTTCAGATGATACAGCTTAGTCCAGAGTATCAAAAGGAAAAAGATGCGAGAGAATGGGCGGAGCAGCAATATAACGAGCTTGAACTGATAAAGGAACAGCGAAAGGTCTGTCAAGAGCTTTTGGATTGCAGGGATAGTCAGAACTTAGAATACTCCGATTATTCATATATAGCAGGCTTATATGATGCGTTCCGCATATTAGCAGCTCTATTCCCTGATAAGTGGGATATGGAGCAGATACAGAAAGCCTTATCCCTCAATGAAAACTGAATACAGAAGATTTTACATAGCCAATTGGTGTAATAGCCAGTCGGCTTTTCTTCGTTTTAAGGAACTTTACATAGCCGCCTTGACAAAGCGGCTAAATAAATGCGAAAGGAGGACGCACCTATGTCAAATTGCAAAGTGATTGCTCTGACAAACCAGAAAGGCGGTGTCGGAAAGACAACCACGGCGGTCAATCTGGGTGTGGGTCTGGCAAAGCAGGACAAGAAAGTCCTACTCATTGATGCCGATGCACAGGCAAATCTCACAATGGCTCTGGGCTATAAAAAGCCTGATGATATTCCTATAACCCTCTCCACCGTGATGCAAAGTATCATAGACGATAAATCTTTTGATGTATCAATATGTGACTGCCGATGAGTATTTATCGGGGAATGTGCGGACAAAGCTCTTAATCGCAGAAGCCGCAGCAAAGGACAATCCAGAGCTTGCGGTCAGTGTGGAAGCCTTAAAGCAGGTCATACCGAAAGACCTGTCTGCGGCTGAAATCTCCGTCCGTCTGGGTACAACATGGATACCGCAGGAGGATATTCAGCGGTTTGTGGTGGAGCTATTAACCCCGTCAAGCTATGCAATGGGCAGGCTCAAGGTACGCTACACCCCGATGAACGGCGACTGGTTTATTGAGAATAAGAGTTCCAATTTTGGGAATATCAAGGCGGACAGCACCTACGGTACAAAGAGGGCCGTATTATTGAGGATACCCTAAATCTGCGTGACACCCGTATCTTTGATTATGTGTATGATGAAAACGGCAACAAAAAAGCGGTGTTCAATGCAAAAGAAACCACAGCGGCACAGGCAAAGCAGGAGGTTATCAAGAAGGCGTTTCAGGATTGGATATGGAAAGACCCAGAGCGGCGAAACTGCCTTGTCAGGTACTACAACGATACCTTTAATTCAGTACGCCCCCGTGAGTATGACGGAAGCCATATCACGTTTGGTGGTATCAGCCCAGAGATTACCCTAAGACCCCATCAGGTCAATGCCATTGCCCATATCCTTTATGGGGGGCAATACGCTCCTTGCCCACAAGGTAGGGGCAGGCAAGACCTTTGAAATGGTCGCCGCCGCACAGGAAAGCAAGCGGCTCGGACTTTGCAATAAAGCGATGTTCGTTGTTCCAAATCATCTTGTCGGTCAATGGGCTTCTGAGTATCTGCGTCTATATCCGAGTGCCAATATCCTTGTGACACGAAAGCAGGATTTTGAAACGGGCAACCGCAAAAAGTTCTGTTCCCGTATTGCCACAGGTGATTACGATGCGGTCATTATCGGACATTCGCAGTTTGAAAAAATCCCAATGAGCATTGAACGGCAACGGGAACAGCTTGAACAGCAGCTTGATGACATTGAGCGTGGTATTGACGATGTGCAGGCAAGCAAAGGAGAACAGTTCACGGTTAAGCAGCTTATGAAAACCCGAAAAGGGATTAAGATGAAGCTCGACAAGCTCAACGATACCAAGCGAAAGGATACGGTTATTGACTTTGAACAGCTCGGCGTTGACAGGCTTTTTATTGACGAGAGCCATTTTCACAAAAATATGTATTTGTATACAAAAATGAGAAATGTGGGCGGCATTGCCCAGACCGAAGCTTAAAAAAGTTCTGACCTCTTTATGAAGTGCCGCTATCTGGACGAACTCACAGGCAACCGTGGCACGATATTCGCCACAGGTACGCCGATTTCAAACTCAATGGTCGAGATGTACTCCATCCAGAGGTACTTGCAGTATGACACCCTGATGCAGAACGGCTTGCAGCATTTTGACAGTTGGGCTTCTACTTTTGGAGAAACGGTCACGGCTTTGGAGCTTGCCCCAGAGGGCTATACTTTAGTAGGACGATAAATAATGCGTTCCTAAATTGAAAATAGGTTATCAAAGTCGGTTGCAGAATTTCAAAAAATATTTTTTTGATTCTTTGAAAAACAGTTCCGCTTTGTATCCCTATTTTCTCCTATTGGTAGAGGGAGTAATACTTTTAATACCAAAACAGATTACATAAAGAAAGGAGGATAAGAGAATGTCAAGGACTTCAAAGATTACAGCACTCTATGAGCGTTTATCAAGGGATGATGATCTCAATGGTGAGTCAAATTCAATCACCAACCAAAAGAAATACTTGGAAGATTACGCCCGAAGAAATGGCTTTACGAATATCCGTCATTTTACTGACGATGGTTTTTCGGGTGTGAATTTCAATCGTCCGAGTTTTCAGGAGTTGATTAAGGAAGTAGAAGCAGGAAATGTCGCAACGATTATTGTTAAGGATATGAGCCGATTAGGACGAAACTATCTGCAAGTCGGTTTTTATACGGAAGTTCTGTTTCCACAGAAAGATGTCCGTTTTCTTGCAATAAACAACAGTATCGACAGCAACAATGCTTCTGATAATGACTTTGCCCCGTTTTTGAATATTATGAACGAGTGGTACGCCAAAGACACAAGCAATAAAATCAAGGCTGTGTTTGATGCCCGTATGAAAGACGGAAAGCGTTGCAGCGGTTCAATTCCTTATGGATATAACCGATTAGCAACCGACAAACAAACGCTTGTCGTTGACCCTGTGGCTTCTGAGGTGGTAAAGCGTATCTTTTTGCTTGCCAACGAGGGCAAAAGTCCGAGAGCAATCGCTGAATTGCTTACCGAAGAAAAGGTTTTAATTCCAGCGGCACACGCAAAGGAATATCACCCCGAACAGTATAATGGAATAAAGTTTACAGACCCGTATCTTTGGGGAATGTCAACTATAAGAGCAATTTTGAGCAGACAGGAATATCTCGGTCATACCGTTTTGCGTAAATCGGTCAGTACGAATTTCAAACTGCACAAAAGGAAGAATACCGATGAAGATGAACAGTATGTATTTTATAATACGCACGAGCCTATCATCACGCAGGAACTTTGGGACAGCGTTCAGAAGCGAAAGAAACGAGCGAGCAAGACAGCAGCCAAAGGTACGCACAGCAACCGTTTAAGCGGTTATTTGTACTGTGCGGATTGCGGGAGAAGAATGACCCTGCAAACGCATTACAGCAAAAAAGACCGTTCTGTGCAGTATTCTTACCGTTGCGGCGGGTATGCCAGCAGAGTAAACTCCTGTACTGCCCATTCGATTAGTGCTGATAATGTTGAAACCTTGATATTATCGGCTGTAAAACGGTTATCAAAATTTGTCCTGAATGACGAAGAAGCCTTTGCAAAGGAACTTCAAGCGTTATGGAATGAGAAGCAGACAGAAAAGCCAAAGCACAATAAATCGGAATTGCTCCGTTTTCAGAAGCGATACGATGAACTTTCCAAACTTATTCGTGGATTGTATGAAAATCTTGTTTCTGGATTACTGCCCGAAAGACAGTATAAGCAACTGATGAAGCAGTATGATGATGAACAGGCTGAATTGGAAACGAAGATTGAAGCGATGCAACAGGAACTGACCGAAGAAAAGACAAACACGGTGGATATTAAGCATTTCATTTCTTTGATACGCAAGTGCAAAGAGCCGACAGAGATTTCCGATTTGATGTTTGCCGAACTCATTGACAAGATTGTGGTTTATGAAGCAGAGGGTGTGGGAAAAGCAAGGACACAAAAGGTTGATATTTATTTCAACTATGTCGGGCAGGTCGATATTGCCTATACGGAAGAAGAACTTGCTGAAATCAAGGCACAGGAAGAACAGATTGAGATGGAACGATTGGCAAAACAGCGTGAGCGTGAAAAAGCCTACCGAGAGAAGCGTAAGGCGAAAAAACTCGCTGAAAACGGTGGAGAAATCATCAAGACAAAGGTATGTCCTCATTGCCAAAAAGAGTTTGTGCCTACAAGTAACCGACAGATTTTCTGTTCAAAGGATTGTTGCTATCAGGCAAGGCAAGACCAAAAGAAAGCCGACAGAGAAGCAGAAAAAGGAAATCATTATTATCGTCAGCGTGTCTGTGCTATGTGTGGCAGTACCTACTGGCCTACACACAGTCAGCAGAAGTTATGTTCCGAGGAATGTCAAAAGCAAAATCATAACGAGAAATCTTTGGAATTTTACCACAAGAAGCAAAAGGAGAAATCAGAATGCAAAGATTTATTACAGACGAAAGAACTGGTATCCAGTACGAACTCATCGGAGATTATTACTATCCCTGCTTGACGATAGAAAACGAAGAACCGCCTACGCTCACGAAATACGGAAGAATGAGGGAAAAATATTTAAGAGAACACAGGAAAGTCTTATATTGCAATCTGCTTACAAGTGGAAAGTTATATGAACACCTTGTTGAAATTGATACTTCGGCGTGTAATATGGCGGAGCATCTGATAAAGGAAATGGCAAGAAAGCAGGGTGTGACGGAAGAACTGAAAGGAAAGGATATGATGAAATGGATAGGATTGATGAACAATATCCGAGCCTGTGCAGATGAGATTGTATTGAACGATATTGTGTATTCTTAATAGCATACCAGCCGAAAAGGAACTGCTGTCTTAACGGATGGCAGTTTTTCTTTTTCGGGAAGTATTTAAGAAGTTATTAAGTCGTGAGTATAATCGAAGTGGCTAAGTTGACAAATTCACAAAAATATGGTACAATACGTCTAAATCAGCGAGATAAATCGGAATTTACGGAGGATAAATGATGCAATTCACAAAGATTGATATAAATAATTGGACACGAAAAGAGTATTTCGACCACTATTTTGGCAATACGCCCTGCACATATAGTATGACGGTAAAACTCGATATTTCTAAGTTGAAAAAGGATGGAAAAAAGTTATACCCAACTCTTTTATATGGAGTTACAACGATCATCAATCGACATGAAGAGTTCAGGACCGCATTAGATGAAAACGGACAGGTAGGCGTTTTTTCAGAAATGCTGCCTTGCTACACAGTTTTTCATAAGGAAACTGAAACCTTTTCGAGTATTTGGACTGAGTTTACAGCAGACTATACTGAGTTTCTTCAGAACTATCAAAAGGATATAGACGCTTTTGGTGAACGAATGGGAATGTCCGCAAAGCCTAATCCTCCGGAAAACACTTTCCCTGTTTCTATGATACCGTGGACAAGCTTTGAAGGCTTTAACTTAAATCTAAAAAAAGGATATGACTATCTACTGCCGATATTTACGTTTGGGAAGTATTATGAGGAGGGCGGAAAATACTATATTCCCTTATCGATTCAAGTGCATCATGCCGTTTGTGACGGCTTTCATGTTTGCCGTTTTTTGGATGAATTACAAGACTTGCTGAATAAATAAAATCCCAGTTTGTCAGTATCTTAAATAGAATATATGTGACAGAAAACATCGTAGAAATACGGTGTTTTTTGTTACCCAAAACCCCACAATTTCATACATAACCACAGGTTAGTACAAATACCTTGCGTGATTTTTTGATAGGCTTAGCAAGGGTTTTTTACCCGATTTTCGCCCCCGAGAAATGACAGAAACAAGGCTCTGAGTATCTTCCCTGTGGTTTTTTTGTTTTCAGACGGAAAGGAGGATTGATATGCCGAGAATGAGTAAGAAACGGAAACAAGAGTGGGCGTTGTTTCTGAATGAAAGAAATCGCATTACCTACAACGACCTTTGCAGAAAATGCAGTAATGACTGCAAGCAGAGTTTCCGCTGTATCGTGGTGCTTTGCCCTAAATATTTATCGAAAAGGAGAACGAAGAACAATGATGAGAATGGAAAATGAAATGAATGTAAATGTACCTCTTGAAGTTGTCAAGGCAAGTGAAATCGAACCGAAAGAAGTGAAATGGCTGTGGTATCCGTATATTCCATTCGGCAAGGTTACGCTGTTGCAGGGCGATCCGGGCGATGGAAAAAGCAAGTTAATGCTTTCCATTGCCGCCCTGCTTTCAAAGGGAGAAGCCTTACCCTTTACCGATGAAGAAATAGAACCTATGACTATCATCTATCAGACAACGGAAGATGATGCAGACGATACGGTAGTACCCCGATTTAACTCTGCCGGTGGGAATGGAGAAAATCTTATCTTCATCAAGGAAGATGAAAAGTCTTTATCCTTTGGAGATAACCGTATTGCTGAAGCAATCGAAAAGTATCACGCAAAACTTTTAATTCTTGACCCGATGAGTTCCTATATCGGAGAGAACTGTTCAATGAACAATGCCAACGAAACAAGGGCAGAGTTTAATCACTTGATTGCAGTTGCAAAAAATACTGGCTGTGCCATCGTGATTATCGCCCATATGAACAAGATGAGAGATATAAATCCTCTTTATCGCACCAACGGTTCGATTGATATTGCGGGTGCTGCAAGAAGTATTCTTGCAATCACACGCACACCGAACAAAGAAGCACCAGCGGAACGATATATGGTGCAAGTGAAATCCAACCTTGCCCCGACAGGCTCGGCAATTCTTTTTGAGGTGGCAGAAAAGGGAGTGGACTTTATTTCTGAAATGGAAATGACCGCAGAAGAAGCGTTCCAATCCCTCGCACCCAAAATGGGCAGACCGAACGAAAAGGAAATCAAGGCGAAAGAATTTCTTTTGGAAATGCTGAAAGACGGAGAAATGCTTTCTTCGGATTGCGAAGAAAAACTGGAAGCCGCAGGGTTCAAGAAATCGACCATTAAAAAGGCAAAGAAGAAAGCAGGAGTTATCTCCCGAAAACAAGGCTTTCTGTGGTACTGGTCTTTGCCGATGGGCGATATACCGAGAGAATAAATGTAGGCTGTCTGCTGATGGGACAGTCTGTTTTTATGATTGAGGTATCAAAGGAGGTCAAGGGGGAACACCCTTGCCCACGACATCTTTGCAGACGAAGTCTGAAAGTGTCATAGTGGGTTACACACATTCAAAGAATGTTGTGTAATGGCTTCGCCCTGCCGAGAAAGGAGAACGAAATGGCGAAAAGCAACAAGGTGGATATGAGTTGTGCAAGGGTAAAAAAATACACCGCTTCTGATGTGAGCAAGGCAGAAAGGCACAACGAACGCAAGAATGAAAGCTATGAAAATATGAATGTGATTGAGGAACGCATACCCTATAATGTGCATTTCAAAAAGCCTTTTGCACCGACCTATATGGAACAGTTAAAGCAGATGGAAACTGACGGTATGGTGTCGCTTCGTGGGTTGAGAAAAGACGCAACGCTCTTTAATGAGATTGTGATTGATGTGAACACGATGTACTTCGAGCGTAACGGCGGCTACGAATACGCAAAGCAGTTTTATGAAGAAGCGTTCCATTTCATCGAAGAAAAATTCGGTGCTGAAAATGTAATATCGGCAGTAATGCACGCTGATGAAATCAATATAGCGGCAACCGAGGAACTTGGGAAAGAGGTGTACCACTATCATCTTCACGCTATGGTTCTGCCTGTGGTGGAGAAAGAAATCCTATGGAGTAAGCGTTGCAAAGATGAAAAACTGCGAGGAACAGTTAAGGAAGTTGTTCATCAAATCAGCCATTCAAAGAAATGGAAATCGGATATTCCGCTGACCGATGAAAAAGGCAATCCGCTTCTCAGAAAGAATGGAAAACCTATGTTTCGAGCTTCGTACAGCATACTGCAAGACGAATTGTTTAACTATATGACGGAGCAAGGGTTCAAAGGCTTTCAGCGTGGCGAATACGGAAGTACCGCCGAACATCTTACTTCCCTACAATATCAAATCAAGCAGGACAAGGAACGATTGGAGAAGTTGCAGAAGCGTATTCAGCGTGAACAGATAAAGTATGAGCCTGCCCGTAATGTTTCCAAAACCTATAACGAGATTGACCGTATGGGGCAGAAAACAATCACAGGTAAAATGGCAATCTCCAAAGAGGATTATTCCCAACTGACTGCCCTTGCTAAAGAGGGCATTACCAGTCGTGCGGAAATCAGCGAATTAGAACAGAGTGCAAACTATTACCGACAGAAATATTTTGACTGTGCAAACGCACTCGAAAGAATGAAAACTAAATACAACGAACTGAAAGAAAAGTGCAGACCTTTTCTTCAAGCGTTGGAGCATTTTCCCGAAGTTGCTAAACTTTTTACCGAAAAAGTGAAGCAGCTTTTTTCTTTTAAGGAAGCACAGGAACGAGCCGAAAAAGAAGCAAGGGAAAAAGAACGACAGGAGCGTATCAAGGCTCGAAGAAACAAGCGTGGTATGGAAAGATAACCTTTTCCATTATACTCACGACTTAATGACTTCTTGAACTATTGAGAAACTGCGGTTATTGGGTGTTCTAATATGAATGCCCCACAATCAAATCTTACGAAAGAAAGGAACGGACTATATGAAAGAACAGAAACATTCTTATTCACAACGCATTGGAAAGATAACATTCATCGTAAATGTAAAGCAGTCCGAAAGTGCCAAAAAGCCTTTGAATACGGTGTTTCAGGACATCTGCAAGCACGAGGTTTTGGGCGGCTTCTTTACGGACAAATCGTTTAATTTAGAAAATCCACAAAAAGTATCTTGACAAACTCAATCCCGAGGGTACGAATTACCGAGCTAAGACCCGCTTTGCCAAGTTTTTTAATCTGCCAGAGCTGATGTTAATGTTCCGTGAGGTGGCGGATATACAGACCGCCGATATGCTAAAGCTCCCTGTGCCAAAGGTCAATTACCACAACGTAAAGACTAAGCCGAGCGAGATACAGACGGAAATGGTGGCTTCCCTTGCAAAGCGGGCGGAGAAAGTCAGGGCAAGGCTTGTAGAGCCGAATATCGACAATATGCTGAAAATCACGAATGATGGGTGTAAATTGGCTCTCGACCAGAGGATGATTGACCCGATGCTGCTTGATGACCCAAGCAGTAAGGTCAACGCCTGTATCGACCATGTGTACCGTATCTGACAGGAACACACTGACACAAAGGCAACGCAGCTTATATTCTGCGACCTTAGTACCCCAAAGAATGACGGCTCATTTAATGTCTATGATGATATTCGTGAGAAGCTCATCGCCCGTGGTGTTCCTGCCGAACAGGTGCGGTTTATCCACGAAGCCACCATTGATGCACAGAAAAAGGAGCTTTTTGCAAAGGTCAGAAGCGGCGAAGTCCGTGTCCTGTTAGGCTCTACTCCAAAGATGGGGGCAGGCACAAATGTCCAAGACAGGCTTATCGCTATTCATAATTTAGATTGTCCGTGGCGACCCTCTGACCTTGAGCAGCGACAGGGGCGTATCGAAAGGCAGGGTAATCTGTTCTCAGAGGTTGAGGTTTACCGCTATGTGACGGAGCAGACCTTTGATGCGTACCTCTATCAGTTGGTGGAGAGTAAGCAAAAATTCATCAGCCAGATAATGACGAGCAAAAGCCCTGTCCGTTCTGCCAAAGATGTGGACGAGGTTGCCCTGTCCTTTGCGGAGGTCAAAATGCTTGCCACAGTCGATGAGCGTTTTAAGGAAAAAATGGATTTGGACATTCAGGTTTCCAAGCTCAAAGTTTTGAAGCAGAGTTATCTTTCCGAGCATTACGACCTTGAGGACAGGATACTCAAATACTATCCGCAGACCATTAAGGAGTATGAACAGCGTATCATCTGCTATGAAGCTGATGCCATTCTTTCCGAACAGAACAAGCCGCAGGGCGAGGAAAAGTTCTGTCCGATGAACTTGCGAGGGATAAAGTACACCGAAAAGGCAGCCGCAGGGGATATGATCCTTGCCGTTTACAAGGAATATCCCCTGTCTGCTCCTACCGTAATCGGCAGCTACCGTGGCTTCAAAATGGAAGTTTTCTATGATGCGGTCAACGCCCATTATTGTCTAAATCTTTGTGGAAAAGCAAAGTACAAGGTGGATTTAGGCACAGACCCTCTGGGAAATCTGACCCGAATTGAGAATGAGCTTTCCAAGCTCCCTGCCAGACTGGAAGCTGCTAAGACAAAAAAGAGGAAACCATCGCAAAGCTTGAAACCGCAAAGGTAGAGATACAAAAGCCTTTTGCCTTTGAGGAGGAGCTGAAAGAGAAGTCGGAACGGTTAAACGTCCTCAATATTGAATTGAATTTAGACCAGAAAGACCCAGCCGTACTCGATGCCGAGCCAGAGCAAAACGAGGAACAGCCCGAAAGAAAATGTACAAATCGGGAGCGATAAAATCGTTTGCAGATTTGTATTGCCCCATTTGGGGAAGTATAATAGAGGGCAGATAGAACAAGTCGGAGGTGTAAGCGATGTCTGGAGATTTCAGATTTGAAACCTTTGTAGATACCCACAGCAATATATTTAACGAATATCTAAACTCTGCCATTGCCAATCTTTCTAAGGAAAATGAGGAATACAAAGCCGTTCAGGAGGAGATTGAGAGCCTGTATCAGCAGTATCCGAAAGTATTAGGTATGTTTGATATGGAACGGGCGGCGGAGCTGACACAGGA
>OAVH01000040.1_pt1 | contig 98064 bp, 76 predicted proteins | sample 1495281 | NCBI WGS metagenome assembly OAVH01 (sample SAMEA2580082, study PRJEB22360) | human gut metagenome | biome: human gut; feature: human-associated habitat; material: faeces | place: Denmark | collected 2008/2010
CAAGGTACTATATGGAAGTCAGAGAGTTTTTACAAACTCTTTTGACCCCAACATCATGTAATAAGATTCTCAGGCATTACCGCCACATAAAAATGCCTGAATACAGGATGAAAACAAGATCAGGGAGATCCTGAATCAGGAATTTGACCTTCCGGATGTAGTAGACCGGGCAAAATCAGATGCTTTTGAAAGGATACGAGTTCAAGCAGAAACAGGAAAAAAAGATACGAAATTATTAAAAAGAAAAAGGTATAAAGCAGTTGCCAGGATAGGAACGTCACTTGGGTTTGCGGGAGATTATGAAAAATACGCTTCAAAACTGGAAGAACAGACGGAAGAAACAGGGGAAAGAAACACAGAGGACTCCAGGGCGAAAATAGACAGAGGAGACAGTATTTACAGTAAAACTTCAAACGGAGTTACGATAACCATGAATGAGGTTTACTGTAATGATACTGCCATGAATCTTGCTTTTACCATAGAATCAGAGAAGCCTTTTCCCGATACGATGATAAATGAAAATAATGGGATTCCGCTTATTTACTTTGATGCTGGTACAGAAATTCCTTTAAGCTATAATCCTGATTTTAAACCAAATGATCCGTATCTGGACGGTCAGATGATTGACGATCATACCTATGCCGGAGTTCTGAGAATTGCTCTTGAGGAAACGAAACAGAATCTTGGCATATCAGAGCAGTATTACGAAGATCAGGAAAAGTTCCTGAAGGAAAAGGGGGTGGATCAGGATGCACTGACGGAGAGAGAAATCAGTTTTGAGGAAGCTGCGGCTATTCTTGGAATCCCGGAATTTACAGAAGAATATCTTTATGAAATAGGTATGCCCAATCCTGAGGATTATGAACTTATGGTGGAAATTCCAGAGAAATTTACAGTTGGATTGAAAATAAAATCCATTCACGGTTATCGTCCTGCAGATCAGGATACCACACCGGAAATGCCGGGAGAATTAAAAGAAGAATATAACGAGGCGTTAGCGGAAAAAGGGCTTGATATAAATAATTATGAGAGCTTTACAGAAGAGGAGAAAGAGTTTGTCCGTCAGCTTGATACAGAGATGCACAATAAATATATAGAGCTTTACCCGGAAATGGCTGAGATGGATAATGAGCATAATACCTGGACGCTGGAAGGAAACTGGGAATTTTCACTTCCGGTAAAAAAGAATCTGGAAGATACGGTTACAAAAGAAATTAATCTTGTAGATGAAAATGGACATGGAGTTGTGTCAGTGACAAAAACACCTTTTGAGATTCAATTAAATGAAGTTACCGGAGGAGATTATATCTGTACGGTTCTGGATGAGGACGGAGAGCCGTTGTCTTATGGAAATCAGGGAGGTGACGGCAGGATATTTGCTGTAAAAGACAGGAATGTATCAAAGATTTATGTTTATGTATGTGACTGGACCGAATATATGGATGAACTGAAAGGCTATTACTGGTCGGAAGATTACGAAGAAAAAAAGAAAGTAAAAACATATAAAGAATATCTGGATGAAAGAGCTGTTTTTCACACAGAAGTTGTATTTGAACAGTAAAACAAATATACGGGATTCCGTAGAAAATACTTGAAAGCCTCTCTTTTCTATAGTATGATTTCCTCTGGTACGCTTAAGCGAAGATGAAAATTTCAAAAGAGAAAAGGGAGGGGGAATCTCATGGAAATGACAGGAACAAAGACAGGTTTCTGGCGAAAATTTATAGGTGATAAGGCTTTTTATAAAATGGTCCTTGCCATAGCCATACCTATTATGATTCAGAATGGAATCACCAATTTTGTCAGTCTTCTGGATAACATTATGATCGGACGGATCGGAACAGAGCAGATGTCAGGCGCTGCGATTGTAAATCAGCTGATCTTTGTGTATAACCTTTGTATGTTCGGAGGACTTGCAGGAGCGGGAATCTTTACGGCACAGTATTTTGGACAAAAAGATCACGAGGGTGTGCGGCAGACCTTCCGTTACAAATTCTGGATGGCGGTAATTCTTACGGTTGCAACAGCTGTTGTATTTCTCACTGCCGGAGATTCACTGATACGGATCTACCTTCAGGGAGAAGGCAGCGCAGAGGAAATTGCAGCAACTCTGAATTATGGGAAACAGTATCTTTATATTATGCTGATCGGACTCCCGCCTTTTATGCTGGGACAGGTATATTCCAGCACCTTAAGGGAATGCGGAGAGACAGTTCTTCCTATGAAGGCAGGAGTAACGGCAGTTCTGGTAAATCTTGTTTTTAACTATCTTCTGATTTATGGAAAGCTTGGCTTTCCGCAGCTTGGAGTCAAAGGAGCTGCCATTGCTACAGTGATTTCCCGCTATGTAGAGGTGGCGATCATTTTAATCTGGGCAGCTCATAATAAACAAAAGCTTCCGTTCATAGAAGGTCTGTATCGAATTTTAAAGGTTCCGAAAAACCTGGCATGGAAAATATTTGTTAAGGGAACACCGCTGCTTCTGAATGAAACGATGTGGGCCTGCGGTGTGGCGATTCTTGCCCAGTGTTATTCTGTTCGCGGACTTAATGTTGTGGCAGCGCAGAATATTTCTAATACCATTAATAATGTATTCAATATTGTATTTATTGCTCTGGGTGACTCTGTAGCAATTGTAGTAGGACAGCTGCTGGGGGCAGGTGATATGAAAAAGGCAAGAGATACCGATAATAAGATGATCGCCTTTTCCGTATTCTGCTGTATTGGAGTTGCGGCTGTGCTTCTTGTTCTTGCTCCGCTTTTCCCGGAACTTTATAACACAAATCCTGAGGCAAAGAAGCTGGCCTGCCGGTTTATTATGATCAGTGCTCTGTTTATGCCGAATAATGCGTTTCTTCATGCTGCTTACTTTACACTTCGATCAGGAGGAAAAACAGTGATCACGTTCCTTTTTGACAGTGTATTTATGTGGTGTGTCAGCGTAAGTATGGCATTTGTACTAAGTCGCTATACGGGATTATCTGTTGTGGCTATTTTTGCTTTTGTTCAGGCGGCAGATATCATAAAATCCATTATCGGTTTTATTCTGGTAAAGAAAGGCGTATGGCTGCAGAACTTTGTTTCTGAATAAAAAGAGCGGGAATGAGATTTTTGTATCTATTTCGATAAGATATATTGGATTTTACATAGTTGGACTTTTTTGATAAATTCGCTTATAATTAAAGAAGGCAATTGTAAAAGTATAAAGCGACTTTTACAATTGCCAGATTAAGAGAATAAGAAGAGGATAAGCGATGAAAAAGGGAGTTGGAAAAAATCTTATTACTTCAAAACAGTACAACAGAGGCTTGATTTTACAGCTGATTGCAACAGATGAAGCTACATCAAGAATCGAATTAGCCACGACTACAAAATTGACAAAGATGACCATTACCAATATTATTTCAGAATATATAGAAAACGGAATTGTAGAGCAATGTGAGGAAAAGATCACGGAAGGATGTGGACGAAATCCGATACGTCTCCGGATTTCTGATAAAGCACCTAATGTGATAGGGCTGTATATTACACGAAATAAAATAGAGGCAGTTCTTTGTTCGCTTAGTTTGGAGATATTGAATCGTAAGGTGATTCCATTTCAGACTTTGAAAAAAGAAGAAGTGAGACAGTATTCTTATCGGGTAATTGATATGCTTCTGGAAGAGACAGATTCCAAAGTGCTGGGAATTGGTGTGGCAGTTATGGGACCTGTAGATATTAATAAAGGGATTATTCTTAATCCACCACATTTTTTTGGCATTGAAAATGTAAATATTACGCAATTTCTGGAAGAACGTTATGGTCTTCCGATCGTTGTCGACCATGATCAGAACAGTGCAGCACAGGCAGAAGTGCTTTTTGGAGCAGGAAAAAATGTTCAGGATTTTATTTTTCTGGGAATTACGCAGGGTATTGGATCCGGATTCGTAAGTGACGGCAAGGTGTTTCATAACAAAATGGGAATGGCATCAGAACTCGGGCATATCAGTATTGACCGTAATGGCAAAAGATGTGTCTGTGGAAACAGAGGATGTCTGGAAATGTATGCCTGTGCAAATGTAATGGAAGAAAAGCTGTGTCGGGTAACCGGAGAGAAACATACATTTCAGGAATTCTGTAAAATGCGGAAACGCAGGGATGTAGATAAAGTAATGCGTGAGATGGTAGATGATATTGCAGTTGCGGTTGTCAGCGGAATCAATATCCTTCATCCGCAGCTGGTTATTTTGGGAAATGAATGTATGGACTGGGATGATCAGTATGTATACCTTTTAGAAGAAAAAGTAAATAAAGAAAAATTTATTCAAAATTATGGCAGAGTTCCGATAAGGAAAGCATATTTTGGAAAAGACTCACAGCTGCTGGGAGCAGCTGCAAATGTGCTTTTTCAGATCTTCAGAGGAAAGCTGTTACTGTTTTAAGCCATCTTTTTTAGGGGATTTTAACAGATTTTGGTTGTAAAATTTGTGAAAGAATCCATGAATGATAGAGTTGACAATTTATCAGTCTCTAGGGTATCATGAAATTACAACAAATAGTAAATTCTTTTTATTAATTAAATTGGTATTATATATTAATACCAATATGGAGGCGGATATGAAATTAAAGATATTTCAGAGAGGATTTAATTATTCTCAGGACGGACAGGGAAACCGTCTGATTCTTCATCTTCAGGGCTGTAATATGAAATGCCCCTGGTGCTCCAACCCTGAAGGAATGTCTCCGGATGGCGTTCTCTTTGTAGAAAAAGACTGGCTGAAAGAAAGCTGCTGTCCCAAAGGAGCAGTGAAAGAGGGAACCCTTGACCGTGATGTCTGTAAAAAATGTGAAGAATATTCCTGTATTCAGAATCGCAGACAAAGAGGAATCAGACTTTCCTACAAAGAATATGAGGTGGATGAGGTCGTAAAAGAGTGCAGATTGTCGAAGCCAATGTTTTTTGAAGGGGGAGGGGTGACCCTTACAGGCGGTGAGATCGCGATGCAGTTTGAGGCAGTAAAAGAACTTCTTCAAAAACTTGGAGAAGAAGGTATTCACAGAGCTATTGAAAGCAATGGAACTCATCCGAGAATGGAAGAACTGATCCCCTGCGTAGATCAGTGGATCATGGATGTGAAGCACTATGATAATGACATTCATAAAAGCTGGGTAGGAGTTTCAAATACCTGGACAATAAAAAATCTGGAAAAAGTGTCTGCACAACATTCCAATGTTTTGATCAGAGTTCCCCTGATCCCCGGGTTCAATGATGACGTAAAAGATGCGGAAGGCTTTGCGAGATTATTTAAAGAACATATCAAGGGGGAACACACAAAAGTGGAATTCCTTGTTTATCATGAATTTGGAAAAGGAAAATGGGAGCAGTGTGGACTGGAATACAGGATGGAGCCAGGGCGGATTGCACAGGGAACAGTAGAATATTTTGAGAAAGTGCTTAAAGAACACGGGATTCACTGCACCCGTACATGAATAAACGGGTACTAAAATTAACAATAAAAAGGTAACTGTATCATATGTCAGCTTATGAGGAGGAAATAAAAATGAAGATTACAGAAATTTACAGCCCTCAGGAAATTACAGATCTGGCAAAAGACAGATTTCAGGAAGAAAGATTGCTGGATCATTTGGAAGGATGGTTTCTTGCAAGAGAAATTGCCATGAAGTGTGATAAGATCTACAAAGATGAACCGGATTGTATCCGAATTGCAAAGACTCAGGTAGAGATTATGAAAGAAATTCCTCTTACATTGGGGAATTATCATGTATTTGCAGGAACGCAGGATGATGCATTTGCCCGTTCCTATGCATTGATCAATCCATCTTTTACGGTAAACTCTTTTGCCGGATACTGTGATCCTACAGCAGTTTTTGGTGATATCGATCCAATCGGTGATATTACGGAAGAAAGAATTAAGCATGTAAAAGATTATTACGCAAAAAATGAATTTGCAAAAATTCTGACAGCGGCTTATAAGCCTGTTGAAAAATATACAAAAGAAGCAGTATTTTTTATAGAACAGGTTACAGGACATGTGATCCCGGATGTTCGTCATCTTCTTGAAAAAGGTGTTTTATATGTGAAAAAGGAGATTTCAGAGCATCAGGAAGCAACGGATGATCTGAAGAAAAAAGAATATTATGAAGCAATGAAGATTACCATGGATGCTCTTCTTGTACTTGCAGACAGATATCGTACCATGGCAGCAGAGAAAGCAGCGAATAGCGAGGGAAAAGCCAGAGAACGGTTTTTATATATGGCAGAAACTCTTAAAAAAGTTCCGGCAGAAGGTGCTTCCGATCTGTATGAGGCAATCCAGTCTTTCCTTCTGATATGGCAGACTATGTGTCTGGAGCAGACTCCGAACCCATTTGCATTTTCAGTTGGAAATGCTGACAGAATTTTTGAACCATACAGAGCAAAAGAAAACCCGGACAGAGATACGACAGCTGCACTTCTGAAACATATGCTGGTTTTCTTTAATGTGGCGGACAGAAGCTGGGCAATTTCTCAGAATCTGATCATTGGAGGAAGGGATATAGACGGTAATGATCTGACGAATTCCACATCCTATGCACTTTTTGACGCATACTTTGATATGAATCTGCCGCAGCCGATTCTGTCTGTAAAACTTCACAAAAATACACCGGATAAACTTTATGAGGAAATGGGAAGATTCTTTTTCACCCCAGGCGTGCTTACTCCGTCGCTATTTAATGATGATGCCCTGTTTGAAGTACTGGAGGCTCATGGTGCAGACAGAGAAGATCTTCCGGATTATTCTGTAGCAGGCTGTCAGGAACCTCTGATAATGGGAAAAGACAATGGAAATACAACAAATAGCTGGCTGAATCTGCCAAAGGTTCTGGAGTTGGTGCTGCAGGGAGGCAAATCTGAGATTACGGGGACTCAGATTGGAAAAACAAGGGAAGAACTTGGCTGCAGCAGTAATCTGGAGTTGCTTAAAAATATCAGAGAGGTGTTTTACAAAGAACTGGATTATTATGTTGATGAAATGGTTCGATCAGCTAATAATGCATCCAGAGCAATTGGACTTTATCAGGTTCCGTTCCTGTCTGCAATGATGGGAGGAATCGAATCAGGAACTGACATGCGTGATACAAAGCAGCAGGGAACAAAATATAATGGAAGTGGATGTCTGATTCATGGTTTAAGTGTTCTGGCAGATTCATTCATTGCCATTGATACTCTGCTCAGAGAAAGACCGGAAGATGCAGACAGAATGTTGAATGCATTAAAAGATAATTTTGAATATGATGAAGAGATGCATCAATATTTGCTGGAATGTGATAAATTTGGTAATAACATTAAAGAAGTTGACAAAGAGGCAAAAGAAATTGCGGAGAGAGTTTCAGCGATGATATCTTCCAAAAAAAATTATCTGGGTAATTCTTTCAGACCAGACTATGCGACTCCGTCTACACATTTGATGTACGGATACTGGGTAGGGGCTACTCCTGACGGAAGAAAAGCCAGAGAAATGTTAAATTATGGTGTGGATCCTCTTTACGGAGAGGCTTCCGGCGGACTGGGAATGAGAATGTTGTCGAACCGGCATCTGCCATTTAGAACTATGAATGGTGGATATGCGTCTCATTTTGGCATAAATCCTGGTTATTTTAAAAGCAGAACAATGGAAGAAAAGGGATTGGAATTTAAGACAAAAGTTTTTACTCCACTGTTTTTTAACACCTATGATGAAAAAGAAATCTCTCCATTTTATCTGTATGTTAATGTAACAACGCCGGAAATGCTTCTTAAAGTCCTGGAGAACCCCAAAAAATATGCACCGAGTGGTGTTTATATTGTAAGAATTCATGGAACATTCGTGAATTTTCTTGATCTTTCACCGGAAATTCAGGAGGATATCATCAAGAGGCTGGATCCGGATTCGACTGCATTAAGCAGTTCAGCAAATTAAGGGGGATTTATGGAAGAAAAGAGCCTTTATCGTAATATCAAAACTCAGATATGCCGCATGATATATAAGGATATTTATAAAGATGGAGAAAATATCCCACCGGAACGGAAACTTGCAGAAGATCTGGGAGTAAGCCGGGTTACTGTCCGCAAGGCTCTGAAACTTCTTGAGGAGGAACATATCATTGAACGTGTTCAGGGCAGTGGGACAAGAGTGGCTCTGGAATATGGTGCAAGAACAGGAAATATGGATATTATCACGCTTGTTGCACCAGCTCAGAATACGTTTTTTTCACGCTTTGTCGATGCATTTCAGACAACAGCAGAAGCAATGGACTCCCTGGTGCTTTATAAGCAAAAACCGTCGGGGATGTCTCTGGAAGAATGTCTGTTCAGAATTTATGAAAAGGATTTGCGCAATGTAGTGTTATGGCTTGAAGATATGGAGATCAGTTATGAAGCCTTACGAAAATTGCGTGGGTTAGGAATGAATATGGTTCTTTTTGACTCTGCAAGGAAAAATGATTATGCAGATGCGGTATGTCTGGATAACAGCGATGCCGTAGCTACGCTGATAAAGTATCTCAGAAAAGCCAATTGCCATACAATTGGCTTTGTAGGCTGGGATGATGAAACGGTTGGGAGCGTAAAGATCCGGGAAGAAGAATTTCTGAAATTATGTCCGGAAGGAACTGTAGTACGGATCCCACGAAAATATCACAATCATCTGGACAAACTGGAAGTTTCTGCAGTGAAAGAGTATATGAGAAAAACAGAAAACTGTGATGGGATACTTTATGCGGTAGGAGAGCTTGCAGTTCCATTTGAGCGTATTGCGATTGAGAAAAGCAGCCGTCCAGTGGCTCTCATTGATGAAGCACCAGGGGTTATTGCAAAAGAAATATTTACAGTAGATCAGGATTTTCCGGGAATGTCAGAAAGGATTTTTGACTGCCTTAAGCAGCAAAATCAAAGGGCTGGTGTATGGAAGGCAGAATTGTATCAGGTAAAGGGTATACGGGTACATTCCGTATAAATGAAAATATTGCTGTATTTTAACGGCAGTAAAAAGAAGGAGAAGTCATTATGCGGGCAATGGGAATTGATATCGGAACAACAACAATCAGTATAATTCTTCTGGAAGGGGAATCCGGAGAACTTCTGGGCAGCAAAACGATTTCACATCAGGCTTTCATTGAAGGAAGGCATTCATTCAATCGTGTTCAGGATCCGGAGAAGCTGTATCTCCTGACGCTGGAAGGTGCAACAGAACTTGCAGCAAAATACGGAAAACCGGACAGTATCGGATTTACCGGACAGATGCATGGTGTTCTTTATGTAAATAAAGAGGGAAAAGCAGTAACACCGCTTTATACATGGCAGGATGGAAGCGGTAATGAAAAAATGGATGGCGGTAATACTTATGCAGAGAATTTGAAAAAAACGGTCGGTACTGCAGCAACCGGATATGGTATGACTACACACTTTTTTCTCTGCCGCAATAATGAGCTTCCGGGAGATGCTGTCAGAATGACTACGATCAGTGATTATATTGCCATGAGACTCTGTAACAGGAAACTGCCGGTTATAGCAGAAGATATGGCTGCCAGCTGGGGATGCTTTGACCTGGAAAACAGGGAATTTCTGAAGGGAAAAATGGAGGCGGCAGGTGTAAGAACTGACTGTCTTCCGGAACTCTGCAAAGGGCATGAGATTATAGGAAAGGCAATGGCAGACGGACTTGAGAATGTACCTGTAATGGCATCTCTGGGAGATAATCAGGCAAGTTTTATAGGCTCTGTACGAAATCTCAGAGACACGGTTCTGTTAAATATTGGCACAGGAAGTCAGGTATCTTTTGGGACAGGAGAATTTTATGAAACAGAAGGATCGATAGAACTTCGCCCCTGTACAAAAGATTCTTATATTCTGGCTGGTTCTGGTCTTTGCGGTGGACGCGCTTATGCTATGCTGGAACAGTTTTACAGGCAGATAGCAGAGATGGCGGGAGAGAATTCAGTGAAGGATTCTCTTTATGAAATAATGGAAAAACAGGCCAGAGATTATATGGAAAAAGAAGGATGTGACAGTGCGTGGAAGATCCGTACTACTTTTTCCGGAACAAGAACAGACCCGGCAGAAAAAGGCAGTATTTCCAATATTGGTGTGCAAAATTTCACACCCGGATCTATGACTGCAGGAATGATTCTGGGAATTTTGGAGGAGCTTTATGATATGTATCAGGAAATGTATCGGATGACAGGAAACAGAGCTCTTCACCTTGTTGGATCAGGAAACGGGATTCGCAGGAACAGACTTATGCAGGAACTGGCAGAAAAAATGTTTGGGATGAAGCTGAGTATTCCGAAATGTCAGGAAGAAGCTGCTTTTGGTGCCGCTCTTCATTCTCTTGTTTCAGCAGGGCTGACAGAATCGCTGCAGGAGGCGCAGCGTATCATTCAGTATGTATGAGAAGAAATGTTTTAATCCCCTGTGTGGAGATCGCAAAGAAAAACAGGATATTAGACATATTTCATATGCTGGAATTGTGCAATATTGATAAAAAGATAATTAAATGTACAAGAATGTATTGACGAAAAGCACAAATCATGTTACCATCTTGGTAAATCAAATTTACTAATAAAGTTGTTTTACTATGTAGAGCAGTCTGGAGGATATTTAATGAATGAAGTGATAGTATCAATGACAGATATCTGCAAAAGCTTTCCAGGTGTGAAAGCACTTGATCATGTTAACTTTGAACTTCGCTCTGGAGAAGTAATGGCTCTGATTGGTGAAAACGGTGCCGGTAAATCGACTCTGATGAAAATTCTCAGTGGAGTTTACACTAAGGACAGTGGAACTGTTAAGATCAATGGAGATGTATGTGAGGATTTGAATCCTAAAAAGGCACAGCAGCTTGGAGTTGCAATCATCCATCAGGAACTGAATATGTGTAAACATCTTTCGGTTGCAGAGAATATTTATCTTGGACGTGAATTGAGAGGAAAGTTCTGTATTGATAACAGAACAATGGAAGCAGAGGCACAGAAGATTCTGGATGAACTGGGGATTGACATTAAACCATGGGAAAGCGTAGGAGATCTTCCGGTTTCCAAGCAGCAGATGGTAGAAATTGCCAAGGCGCTTTCGGTCAATGCAAAAATACTGATTATGGATGAGCCGACATCAGCGCTTACTTCTAAAGAAATTGATGAATTATTCAGGATCATTCGTAAACTGAAAAAAGAAGGACATGGCATTGTTTACATATCTCACAGACTGGAAGAATTTCAGCATATTGTAGACAGAGTTACTATTATGCGGGATGGTCAGTACATTATGTCAGGTGATTTTAAAGATCTGACGATGGACAGGATGATCTCCTATATGGTTGGACGTGAAATTAAAGAGAAATTCCCACGGGTTCAATGTGAAAAAGGGAAAAAAGTATTTGAGGTTCGTAACCTGAATGCAGGAAAAATGGTCCGTGACATTAATTTTTCTGTCTATGAAGGAGAAATCGTGGGCTTTGCCGGACTGATGGGTGCCGGAAGAACTGAAACTACCAGAGCAATTTTTGGTGTGGATCATAAGGAAAGTGGTGAAATTTATGTGGATGGCAGGGAAGTTAAAATTAACTGTCCCCGGGATGCTATCCGAAACGGTGTTGTGCTCGCGCCGGAAGACAGGAAGAAAGACGGTCTCTGTACGAAACTGAGTATACGTCATAATATGGCATTGCCAAATCTGGATCTGATCGGAAAGCATGGAATTGTAAATTCCCAAAAAGAAGAGGAACTGTGTGAAAAGATTGTAAAAGATTTTCAGATTAAGACACCTAATGTTGAAATTGATTCCGGTAATCTTTCCGGAGGAAATCAGCAGAAAGTAGTGGTTGGTAAATGGCTTGCCAGAAATTCCAGAGTAGTGATTTTTGATGAACCTACCAGGGGAATTGATGTTGGTGCCAAGGTTGAGATTTACAATCTGATGAACCAGCTGAAGAAGCAGGGAATTGCAGTAATGTTTGTTTCTTCTGAAATGCCGGAGGTTATGGGGCTTGCAGACAGGATTATTGTTATGTGCGATGGCAGGATAACCGGAGAACTTACTGCAGCAGAAGCTACGCAGGACAGTATTTTGAAGATGGCAACATCTTTTAAAAGCAAAAATATTTCAGACAGTGAAGGGGAATAAAATGAACAGAAAAGAACAGACAGCATTAAAAAAATTCTTATCTATTCGGGGAATGGGAGCTGCTCTTACAGCTTTTGCAGGACTGATCATTATTTATATCGTATTTGGTATTATCAATCCTTCAGTGTTTTCCGGACAAAACATTATAAATCTTCTTAGATCTATGTCAAAATATTTACTTGTTGGTGTGGCACAGAGCTATGTTATGATCACAGGAAATGTAGATCTTTCAATTGGATCTGTGGTTGCAGTCAGCGCCATGGTTTCTGCTATTCTGATGACAAAAGGCATGACACCGGTGCTGGCATGTCTGATCGCTCTGGTATGCTGCCTGACACTTGGTGTAATCAGCGGTGTACTGGTTGGAAAGTTTAAACTTCCTCCATTTATTGCAACTCTTGGAACCATGTTTGTAGGACGAGGAATCTCCTATATGGTCAATGGGAACAGAAATACGGATGCTCTGGCTACAGGAATTGGCAAAGAGGCAGCTGACAGATTCTCCAATATTTTTTATTATGGGAAGACCTTTGGAGTATACAATACTTTCTGGCTTGCATTGATCGTATTCCTTATCTTTTTCTTTATTATGTCCAAGACATTTACAGGAAGACATATATATGCGGTAGGATCAAATGTAGATGCAGCTCGTCTTTCCGGAGTAGATGTTGTAAAAACAACTATTAAGGTGTATGTGGTCAGTTCAGTTTGTTGCTGGATTGTAGGTCTGATTCTTTGTGCACAGGCTGGCATGGGAAACATGGAAGCAGGAAATATGTATGAAATGTATGGTGTCGCATCTGGTGTTATCGGTGGTGTTTCTCCTCTTGGAGGCGCTGGTATCCTTTTGGGGACATTTGCAGGTGCGGGATTATGGCAGACGCTGGAAAATGGATTGAATATGATTGGTGCACAGGTTGGCATGCAGCGAATTGTAATTGGCGTTATTGTTGTTGGTGCAGTTCTTCTTTCTGAACTGAGAGCACACAAAAAGTAAGATTTCAGGTTGTAAAACAGGTATGTTACATCGTAGGGGTACGATATGTAATATAAAAAACTATATAATGTGAAAAAAGGAGGATTTTAAAATGAAGAAAAAGGTGTTAGCAGTACTTTGCAGTATGGCCGTAGCAGCAGGATGCTTTACAGGTGCAACAAGTGTATTTGCAAAAGGGGAAAAAATTGCTCTGATCACAATGGACTCTATTGATCAGCATTGGGTAACCTTAAATGAAGGAGCACAGGAAGAAGCAAAAAAAGAAGAGGTCACTGTTGATTATATGGCTCCGAACACAAAGGATGATGCACAGCAGATTGAATGTGTAAACAATGCAATTGCAGGCGGCTATCAGGCTATTATTGTAGCTGCAAATGGACCGGATGCTATTTCAGGGTCTTTGAAAGAGGCTGAAGCAGCAGGTATCAAGATTGTTTATGTTGACTCTCCTGCAAATGTGGAAGCAGAAGCTACTTTTTCTACAGATAATAAGGCAGGCGGAGAAAAAGCCGGAGAAGAACTGAAAAAAGCACTGGAGGATAAAGGCGTAACATCCGGTTCTATTGGCATTATTAATACCAATGCAGCATCTCAGTCTACGCTTGATCGTGAAGCAGGCTTCAGAAGTGTATTTGAGGATACAGATTTTGAGGTTCTTGAAACACAGTACAGTGAAGGTGATGCAGCAAAATCTCAGTCTATTGCAGAAAACTACATCACTCAGGGTGTTGTTGGTATTTTTGGAACAAATGAAGGCTGTACAGTTGGTACAGGAAATGCAATCAAGGCATCTGGAAGTGACAGTGTTCTTGGAGTAGGATTTGATAAATCTGATACAATCCTGAATCTGGTTAAGGACGGATATCTTGTGTGCACAATGGCACAGAATCCAGATGTAATGGGCGCAGAAGGCGTTAAAGCAGCAGTAAAAGCAATCAATGGAGAAGATCTTGGAGGTGAAGTGACAGATACAGGTGTTTCTGTAATTAAAGCAGAAGATGTGAAGTAATAAATGATAACTGCCTCCGGGGACTATTGAGTTGAATCGATATTCTTCGGAGGTGTTTTTTCTTAAAAAGAGAAATGCAGAGGGAAAATGCAATGGAAAAAAAATATCAGATTGATACAGAAGAAAACAAAAAATTTATGAAGGAGATCAGGGAAAATCTTCTGTGTTTTGGACACCAGTTTCCAGCACCGGATGGAACCTGCTATTATCTCGGGGATGACGGGACTCCATGGAAATCATACAACAGAGAAACCTATGCAACAAGCAGAATGGCACATGTATATACCCTTGGAAAATATCTGGGATATAAAGACAGCGACAGTTTAATCGATGCAGCTGTAAAGGGACTTCTGGATGCTGCAGGAGATAAAGAAAACGGTGGGTGGTATTCCGCACTGACAGCAGATGGAGGACATTCAGAAAATAAGCTCTGCTATGCACATGCATTTGTAATTCTTGCAGGATCAGGAGCGGTTCTGGCAGATCATCCGAGAGGAAAAGAACTGCTGGATACGGCTCTGGAAACTTATGACCGTTATTTCTGGAATGAAGAAGAAGGTTTGTCCTGCGACACATGGAATACAGAATTTACAGTCAGAGATCCCTATAGAGGGCTTAATGCAAATATGCATACAGTTGAAGCTTTTTTGGCGGCAGCAGATGTAACAGGAGATGAAAAGTATCGTATCAGATGCGGAAGGATCATTGATCATGTTATAGGCTGGGCAGAGAATAATGAATGGAGAATTCCGGAACATTATACAAGTACCTGGGAACCGGATCTGGAATGCAATAAAAATCATCCGGATGACCAGTTTAAACCGTATGGAGCTACTCCGGGACATGGTCTGGAATGGGCACGTTTGATTGTACAGTGGGCGCTTTCTTCTTATAAAAATGAAAAGGACAGAGTTTTTCCATATATAGCGGCTGCTGAAAATCTTTTTAACAGAGCTATTGAGGATGGATGGAATGCAGATGGTGCAGAAGGAATCGTATATACAACAGGCTGGGATGGAAAACCTATTGTTCATGACAGGATGCATTGGGTTCTTGCAGAGGCCATCAATACGGCAGCAGTTCTTTTTCGCGTGACCGGAAAACAGGAATATGCAGATGAGTATTCAAAGTTTCTTGAGTATTTGGATAGAAAAGTTCTGGATCACAAAAATGGCTCATGGTTCCATCAAATGGATCAGAATAATGTCCCAAATGGTACGGTATGGCCAGGAAAACCGGATCTATATCATGCGATTCAGACCACATTAATTCCGTATTACACTCCGGATCTTTCTATCGCCGTGGCTGTTAAAGAAGGAAAAGAACGGGAGAAAATGTAATTTTGTGCTATGAAAACAGGGGGTGAAATATGAATTACAGAATTTCAAACTCCAGTCTGTCTGTAAAGATATCATCCAGAGGCGGTGAAATTCGATCCATGTGTGATGCGGATGGCCGGGAATATATCTGGCAGGGAGATGCAGAAATCTGGGAAGACAGAGCACCGAACCTTTTTCCCTATATAGGGAGGATGACAGAAAAAAGCTATCAGTTTCAGGGAAAGAAATATCATATGGATATTCATGGATTTCTTCCAACCTCAGAGATGGAGCTCGTATCAAAGACGGAAGAGAGTCTGACATTGAAATTGGATGCATCAGAAGAAACTCTGATACAGTATCCTTTTCTTTTCAGATTAGAAATAACCTGGAAACTTGTAGGACCAAGACTGGAGATTATTTATCAGATTAAAAATAAAGATGAAAAGACGATGTATTTTGGAATAGGCGGACATCCGGGATTTATAGTACCAACAGAACAGGGGGCGAAGTTTGACGATTATCGCATTGATTTTGGAGAAAATGCTTCACCGAAAAGAGTGATGATGTCAGAAGACTGCTTTGTACTGGAAGGAGAGGAAGTACTGGAATTAACAGAGGGTCGTTATCTGAAATTAAGGCATGATCTGTTTGATCATGATGCGATTATTCTGAAAGAAGTACCGCGGGAAGTGAAACTGAATTGTGAAAAAGGAGGCCGGGAGATAGTGGTCAGTTTTCCGGATATGGATTATTTGGGAATCTGGCACAGACCATTTAAAACTCCGGATTATGTATGTATAGAACCATGGAGTTCACTTCCATCCAGAAAGGGAATTATAGAAGATATTACTCAGCAGCCAGGACTGAAAGACCTGGAAAGTGGAGAAGTCTACAGAAATAGCTGGAGTATATTAATTAGATAGTAAATAAAACAAAAAACGATTCTGCTATTGACAATTGTTCCTTTTGCATGTATAATTCATAAAGTAATCGCAAAGGGGATTGGTCAAATGGTATGATAGGGGTCTCCAAAACCTTTGGTGGGAGTTCGATTCTCTCATCCCCTGCTATATGAGAACCAGAAATATCTATAAACAGGTATTTCTGGTTTTTTTATTGAACAAAAAGCGGCATATATATTTTTAGAGTATAATGAAGCTGATATCTGATTCGGAGAGGGAAGGATATCCTGCTTTTTATATGCAAAAAGAACAGTTCCTGACAGTTGATTTTATGGAAGAAAAGATTTATAATTTTCTGGAATAAGGAGAATTTTGCGAAAATGAGAAAAACTGTAAACGCGGAAAAAAATCTTACCGAGGGAAAAATCCTGAAGACCATGCTGATTTTTGCTCTTCCTATGATAATGGGAAATCTTCTGCAGCAGATTTACAATATTGCAGACACCATGGTAGTCGGAAGATTTCTGGGAGCGGAGGCTTTGGCGGCGGTAGGATCAGCGTATACCTTGATGACATTTTTAACCTCCGTGATCATTGGTCTTTGTATGGGAAGCGGTGCTGTTTTTTCTATTGCTTATGGAGCGGGAAATCAGCAGGAACTGAAAAAAAGCATGTGGGTGTCCTTTGTATTTGTAGGAATTGTTACCATAATCATGAATGCAGCAGTATTTGTCTGGACAGAACCTATCCTGAGACTTTTACAGATACCGGAGGAGGTTTATCCTCTGATGCATCAATATATACGGATCATTTTTTCAGGGATCCTTTTTGTTTTTTTATATAATTTATTTGCGTGTCTGCTCCGGGCAGTGGGAAATTCTGTTGTTCCTTTATGGTTCCTGGCGGTGTCTTCTGTTTTAAACATCATTCTGGATCTATGGTTTGTGGCAGGACTTGGGAAAGGTGTGGAAGGTGCGGCTGCGGCAACGGTGATCGCACAGATGGCAGCCGGGCTTGGAATTGCTGTTTATACTTTGTGGAAGGTTCCGGTACTTAGAATAGAAAAACAGTATATGCACATGGAAAAAGCTATCTTGAATCGTGTAATGCAGTATTCGGTTCTTACCTGTGCACAGCAGTCGGTAATGAATTTTGGGATTCTGATGATCCAGGGACTGGTAAACAGCTTTGGAACTGTGATCATGGCAGCATTTGCAGTTGCAGTAAAAATTGATACTTTGGCATATATGCCCGCACAGGAATTTGGAAATGCATTTTCTATTTTTGTTTCCCAGAATTTCGGTGCAAAAAAATATGACAGGATCAGAAAGGCTTCCGGTATGGCTGTAAAAGTTTCTGTAGGCTTCTGCCTTGCAATATCTGTGATCGTATGGATCTTTGCGGCACCTCTGCTTGAAATCTTTCTGACGGATCCACAGCCTGCTATCATAAGTGCAGGAGTCAATTACCTTCATATAGAGGGGGCATTTTACTGGGGAATCGGATGTCTGTTTCTTCTGTATGGATTATACAGAGGAATAGAAAAGCCTGTGATGTCTTTGATCCTTACGATTCTTTCCCTGGGAACCAGAGTGGCACTTGCGTATCTTCTGGCTCCGCGGCCTCAGTTTGGCGTCAATGCCATCTGGTGGGCGATTCCTGTGGGATGGATTCTGGCAGATCTGACGGGATATATCTATTATCTGAAGATCAGAAAAAATCTGGGAACAGGGATATCCCGGTAAAGCAGCGGATACGGATAAAAAAGTTGTATTAATTTAGGGGAGTTTTTTGTTATGCAGGAAATAATAACATTTATCATGGAAATCATAGGAACAATTGCTTTTGCAGCTTCCGGCGCTATGGTCGGTGTGGGGAGACGGATGGATATTTTTGGCGTCTGTGTCCTGGGAGTCGTTACCTCGGTTGGAGGCGGACTGATCCGTGACATTGTTCTGGGAATCATTCCTCCGGGAATGTTTCAAAAGCCGGTGTATACGATTGTGGCGACTATAACCTCCTGTGTGGTCTTTGGAGTGCTGTATCTGAAAAAGGAACTTCTGGAAGGGCACTTCAGAGAGATTTATGATCGGTTTATGCTGATCATGGATACCATAGGGCTGGGAATCTTTACAGTGGTTGGCGTCCATACCGGAATCCGTCATGGGTATGTGGACAATACCTTCCTTCTGGTATTTCTGGGGACGATCACCGGAGTGGGAGGCGGACTCCTAAGAGATATGATGGCAGGTGTCCCGCCTTATATTTTTGTAAAGCATATTTATGCATGTGCGTCTATTGTAGGGGCGATCGTCTGTGTTTATATGTACCGCAGCTTTGGAACAGTAGCTGCTATGGTGGGAGCGTCCGCAGTAGTGATCCTGATCCGTTATCTGGCTGCGCATTATCGCTGGAATCTTCCGAGACTGAAAAGAGAAGAATGAACAAAAGGTAAATTTTTTGTTCACAATGTATATTTGTGTCTAAAAGCCCATATTTAAACTGGAAAATATGGCTAATATATGTTATACTAAATTGTATTAATGCAAGCTGAATGATTTGCTTATTATTTTTCCGGGCAGAGGGAGAGATAATTTAAACAAAGAAGCAAAAGGCTTGTGTATCAAATGGATAAGGAAGGTGAGCAATTGGAAAACTACACCAAGTACAAGTTAAAAAGTAACGATGAACTGGCAGAATTGTTAGCCGATAAAGACAATCTGTTCATTGTTGCCTGCAACAAATGCTTTAAAGAATTTGAAACTGTGGATGAACCGGAATGTAGTGAACTGGAAAAATTTGCCGCTGAACAGGGTAAGACAGTGACAGGCAGCATCAGAGTTGATTTCCTGTGCAATAAAACTCTGACAGAGAAGAAATTACAGGATATCATTCCGGAGGGAACCGAAAATGTAATTGTGATCTCCTGCGGACTGGGAATCCAGACAGTTGCAGATCTTGCCGGCAAGCCTGTTTATGCAGCCAGCAATTCCCTGAACTATACCGGACATCATGGAATGGCTCTTACCAAAAAAAGCTGTGATGCATGTGCTCAGTGCTATCTGAATATCACAGGAGGTATCTGCCCTATCGTTGACTGCTCCAAGAGTCTTGTAAACGGACAGTGCGGTGGCGCCAAGGATGGCAAATGTGAGGTTGACGGGAACAAAGACTGCGCATGGGAAAAAATCTACAAGAGACTCGAGAAACAGGGTCGTCTGGAAGAATTTTTAAATCAGCCGGTTCAGCTTCGCGATTATTCCAAAGTAAATGTCAATGTGATCCGTAATTATGTCAATGCTGTTCGTGAAGAGCGTTTTGCAGGTTATTACGGCGGCGTTCATCCATCTGAGCGCAAGGAACTCAGTGAACACATCGCACTGGAGAGATTCCCGGAACCAAAGACAGCAGTGATCTCTATGTCACAGCATCTGGGCGCTCCGGCCAATCCTGTAGTACAGGTAGGAGATACCGTTAAGGTAGGACAGAAGATCGGTGAAGCCTCTGCTTTTATCAGCGCACCTGTCCATTCCAGTGTCAGCGGAACCGTGGTAGCAGTAGAGCCGCGTCTCCATGCCACCAGAGGCAGTGAGGTCATGGCTGTTGTAATTGAATCCGATGGAAAGAACACCCTGCATGAATCTGTGAAGCCTCATAAAGGATATGAGGAGCTTACACCGGATGAGATCATTGAGATTGTCCGTGAAGCAGGTATCGTAGGTATGGGCGGAGCAGGCTTCCCGACAGCTGTGAAGCTGAAACCAAACAAACCGATCGAAGCAGTGATCCTTAACGGCTGTGAATGTGAACCTCTTCTTACGGCAGACCACAGAGTCCTTCTGGAATTTGCGGATGATATCATTTATGGATTAAAGGCAGTTCTTAAAACTGTAGATGCACAGAAGGGTATCATTGTAATTGAGGATAACAAGCCGGATGCCATTGCTCTTATGGAAGAGAAGGTTGCTGACTGTGAGAACATTGAGGTTGTGACAGCCAGAACAAAATATCCTCAGGGTGCAGAAAAAACTCTGATCAAACGTGTGACGGGCAGAACTGTTCCGCGTGGAGGTCTTCCTGCAGATGTAGGTGTTGTAGTCAGCAACATCAGTACAGTCAAGGCTATTTCTGATGCGATCCAGACAGGTATGCCGCTGATTGAGCGTGTTGCTACCGTAACCGGAGAAAAAATCAAAAAACCTGGAAACTATATTGTGAAGATCGGTACCAGCGTAAAAGACATGATCGACTATTGCGGCGGTACTACAGATGATGATGTACAGATCAAGATGGGCGGACCTATGATGGGATTTGAGCTTACTGATCTGGACGTTCCGATGATGAAGGGTTCCAATGGAATCATTGCCGTTGACACAGATCAGACACAGCCAATGGAATGTATCAAATGCGGACGCTGTGTAGATGTCTGTCCAATGGAACTTTCACCGCTGTATTTTGCAAAATATGCGGATGAGCAGAACTGGCAGGGAATGAAGGATATGAACGTTATGGATTGTGTGGAATGCCGCTCCTGTGAGTTCATCTGTTCCTCCAAGATTCCGTTAGTAAGCAAGATCAAAGCCGGAAAAAATGCGATAAGGGAGATGAAGTGATATGCTGATTACCGAACTGAAATCGAAAGAAATTATCGCATCACTGGTGGACGGAAAAAAAGTATTTATGATCAACTGCCAGGGATGTAAGGAAGTCCGTTTCCCGGAAAAAGAATCCGTAGAACTCCGCAAGGAGCTGGCTGCTGACGGGAAACTGACAGGATTTATTACAACCGACTATATCTGTAATCCGGAAAACATGAAGCTTCGTCTTCAGAAACATATGAGCGAGATTGAGGCAGCTGATGTGGTTCTGGTTCTTTCCTGCGGAGTGGGAGTACAGACAATTGCAGAATATCTGGAAGACAAGCCGGTATATGCAGCCTGTGATACATATCCTCTTCCTGGATTCCAGGGAGTAACTCCTCTGGAATATGACTGTGACCAGTGCGGCGAATGTTATCTGAACTTAACCGGAGGTATCTGTCCAATCACTGCCTGCTCCAAGAGTCTTGTAAATGGACAGTGCGGTGGCTGCAAGGATGGCAAATGTGAGGTGGACAGTGAGATGGAATGTGGATGGGAGCGTATCTACAGACGACTGGCACAGATCGGACGCCTGGATGTGCTGAAATGCCCCACACAGATCCGTAATTTTGCAACAGATGATGAAGTGTCCAAATAATAAGACACCGGTTAAAATTTATAGAGTAGGAGCAATGTACAATGAAAATTACTGAAGCATTTGAACGTGGCGAATTTGCAGTAACAGCGGAAGTAGGACCGCCAAAAGGAATTCATATTGAAGGATTGCTGGAAGAAGCAAAAACATATTTAAGTGGTATTACAGCAGTAAATGTAACAGATAATCAGTCTTCTGTTATGCGTCTTGGTTCCCTGGGCGTATGTAAGGCTCTTAAGGATGAGGGGCTTACCCCGATCTTTCAGCTGACATGTCGTGACAGAAACCGTATTGCACTGCAGTCTGACCTCCTCAGTGCTGCCATGCTGGGAATTGAGAATCTTCTGCTTCTGACAGGTGACCATACAAAGATGGGAGACCATCCGCAGGCGAAACCGGTTTTCGACCTGGATTCTGTTTCTCTGATCCATGCAGTAAGACAGCTGGAGGAAGGTGTAGACCTTGGCGGAAATCAGCTGGTTGGAGAGCCTCCTAAATTTGCAAAGGGGGCAGTTGTGTCTCCGTGCAGCGATTCTGTAGACGCGCAGCTTGCAAAAATGGAGCGTAAGGTTCGTGCAGGCGCAGACTATTTCCAGACTCAGGCTGTGTTTGAGCCGGAGAAGTTTATTAAATTTATGGAAAAAGCAAAACAGTTTGGAAAACCGGTTCAGATTGGTATTATCATTCCGAAATCTGTCGGAATGGCAAGATTCATGAATGCAAATGTTGCAGGTGTTCATGTTCCGGAAGATATGATCAATGAACTGAAGGCAGATAAAGAAAAGACAAAAGCAGGTATTACCGGAGTTGAGATTGCTGCCCGTATCATCAGAGAATGTAAGCCATATTGTCAGGGTGTACATATTATGGCATTGGGCTGGGAATCTAAAGTACCGGAAGTTCTGAAACTGGCTGGAATCTGAAGAAAGATTAGAGCTGTGAAGTGATAGCTTTCCCAAATTAAAAGAGACTGTGGTTTGGAAACCACAGTCTCTTTGTCTTATCCTGAGAAAGAAACGGACAACTATTCGAGTGGCTGTGTATCCTGAAGTGCCAGATAGCCTTCTTCTCCGGTACGGATCTTGACAACATTTTCGATATCATAGATAAATACCTTGCCGTCTCCATACTGTCCGGTATGAAGCACTTCTTTGGCAGCTTTCAGAACTGTCTGAACCGGAACCAGACTGACAACAATTTCAATCTTTATTTTTGGAAGAAGATTCATATCCATTTCAATACCACGGTAATAGGTTCGAGCCCCTTTCTGTACACCGCATCCCATGACATTGGTGATGGTGATTCCGGTGACCCCGATCTCGTTCATGGCATGCATGAAATCTTCCAGTTTATTCTGGCGGGTGATAATAACGATCTTCGTCAGTTTGTGAACTCCCTCTGCCGGAATCTCCGGAATGGCTTCTGCAGGAGCAGATGCGGCAGAATAGTTCTGTACAGGAACTTTTTTAGTGACACCCATAGGTGTCGGAACCGGTGACACGGTATCATGAACAACAAATCCTTCATAAGCACTGGCAAGTCCGTGCTCTTTTCCATCAAGACCTGCAATTTCTTCTTCAGGAGAAACACGAAGTCCCATGGTGTGCTTCAGTGTCTGGAAAATGATGGTCATAGTAACAGCTACCCAGGCAATGGTGATGCACATACCAAGCAGCTGTATGCCGAAACCATGGAAGCCGCCCCCGGTAAGAAGTCCTTTCCAGCCTGTTCCCGTTCCGTCAGAAAAAAGACCAACAGCAAGTGTACCAAAGGCTCCGTTTAAGGCATGAACACCAACTGCACCTACCGGATCATCAATTTTCAGAACCTTATCGATAAATTCAATACCAAATACAACAACAAAACCGGAAATGATGCCGATGATTGCTGCAGAAACCGGAGAAACCGTATCACAGGCTGCTGTAATTGCCACCAGACCTGCAAGAGAGCCGTTCAGAGACATGGAAACATCCGGTTTTTTGTAACGGAACCAGGTGATAAACATAACGGCTACTGTGGCAACTGCCGCAGAAAGGTTGGTATTTACAAAGATTTTGCCGGCACTTACAATAGCATCGCCTTCCATACTGACAGTGGAAGCACCGTTAAAGCCAAACCAGCAGAACCAGAGAATGAAAACGCCAAGTGCGCCGACGGTCAGGTTGTGGCCGGGAATAGCTTTGGATTTTCCGCTTTTTGAATACTTTCCGATACGGGGGCCGAGAATGGCTGCACCGATCAGTGCTGCAATACCGCCTACCATGTGTACTGCACAGGAGCCGGCAAAATCATGGAAGCCCATCTGGCTGATAAAGCCGCCGCCCCAGATCCAGTGTCCTGATACCGGATATACAATAAGGCTGATCAGAAAACTGTAGACACAGTATGCGGAAAATTTGGTACGTTCTGCCATTGCGCCGGAAACTATTGTGGCGGAAGTGGCACAGAAAACAGTCTGAAAAATAAGAAATGTCCAGAAAGGTACACCATCCGGAAGCATTGCATTACCATAGTTCGCTTCAGATGCAATTCCGTGGATGGAGCCAAAGAATCCGTTTCCTGTACCAAACATGATACCGAATCCGATAATCCAGAAAGTCGGTGTACCAATACAGAAATCCATCAGATTTTTCATAATGATATTTCCTGCATTTTTGGCACGGGTAAAACCTGTTTCTACCATTGCAAAACCAGCCTGCATAAAGAAGACCAGCGCGGCGCCTACCAGCACCCAGATCGTGTTTACTGCTGATAATTCCATAATAAATCTCCCCTTTTCCTTTTTATATCGAAAAAGCGCGGGAAAACCAGATTTTCTCGCGCCTTTACGAAGCTTTATAATATGTAAAACAGAGGATATCCGTTATGATATATGACGAATGGATGAGGAAATCGATAATCAAATTGAGCAAGTCTGACCTGCAGGATATCCTCTGTATTTACCTGAATATGAAATTGGTAATGCTTACCTCTGTTTACACAGAAAACAGAAGTTTGCCATAGGCAGGATATGGAAGAACAGTTTCAGGAAGCAGTGTTTCTGCTTCATCCGCAAAGCTGCGGAGTTTATCCATATCTGTGAGGACTGTTTTCTGGTACATTCTGGCACTTTCCAGAAGATCAGGAGTCTCCTGAGCCCGTGCAGTATCTGTTTTCAGGGCAGAAAGCTGTGCTGTCATTCCTTCAGAAAGTGCAGTCAGTTTTTTCAGAAGTTCGGCTTCTCCGGAAACAGAAATATCCGGTACTACTGTTTTTTTCAGACTGGCTGTATGAGCGATCTGCTCCATATAGGTGAATACAGCCGGGATCAGATCCTTCTGAATGATCTCTGCCATAGTGCAGGATTCAATATGAAGTGTTTTCACGTAGTTTTCAAGCTTGATCTCATAGCGGGAATAAAGTTCGGGTTCTGTAAAAATTTTATGTGAGATCAGAAGCTCTTTATTTTTAGTATCTGTAAAATGGGGCAGGGCATCCGGTGTGGAAACCAGATTATAAAGTCCGCGCTCATCGGCTTCCTTAAGCCATTCTTCTGTATATCCGTTGCCGTTAAAGATAATCCTCTTGTGTGCAGTCACAGTTTCTTTCAGAAGATTGTGGACAGCCGCTTCCATTTTGTCAGCCGGAACGTCCTTAAGCTGTTCTGAAAACTGACGGAGTGCTTCCGCAACAGCCGTATTCAGGATAATATTGGGGTTTGCCACAGAGGATGAGGAACCCAGCATACGAAATTCAAATTTATTGCCTGTGAAGGCAAAAGGAGAAGTACGGTTTCTGTCTGTTGTGTCCTTTATGAAATGCGGAAGCACTTTGGCTCCGATATCCATCTGTACAGAATCATGACTGCTGAAATACTCATCGTTTTCAATTGCCTTGAGAACCTCAGTCAGCTCATCGCCAAGGAAAATGGAAACCACAGCAGGCGGTGCCTCATTTGCGCCAAGACGATGATCGTTTCCGGCACTGGCAACTGAAATACGGAGAAGATCCGCATAATCATCCACAGCCTTGATAACGGCAACCAGAAATACCAGGAACTGTGTATTTTCAGCAGGTGTTTTCCCGGGATCCAGAAGGTTTACACCGGTATCGGTGATCATGGACCAGTTGTTGTGCTTGCCGCTTCCGTTAATGCCTTCAAAAGGCTTTTCGTGAAGGAGACAAACCAGGTCATGGCGGTCAGCCACCTTTTTCATGATTTCCATGGTAAGCTGATTGTGGTCTACTGCAACATTGGTGGTGTCAAAAACAGGAGCAAGCTCATGCTGTGCCGGTGCAACTTCGTTGTGCTTGGTTTTTGCCGGGATTCCAAGTTTCCACAGCTCTTCATCCAGATCATGCATATAGGCAGATACACGGGGTTTCAGAGTTCCGAAGTAGTGATCTTCCATCTCCTGGCCTTTTGGTGCCGGAGCGCCGATCAGTGTGCGTCCGCAGAAGATCAGATCTTTTCGCTGATTATAAAGCTTCTTATCTACCAGAAAGTATTCCTGCTCCGGGCCTACGGTGGTATTGATATGCTTTATCGCGTTATTTCCAAGAAGATGAAGAATCTTCACAGCTTCTCTGTTCAGGGTATCCATGGAACGGAGAAGAGGAGTTTTTTTGTCCAGCGCCTCTCCGCTGTAAGAGCAGAAAGCAGTAGGAATGTAAAGGGTACGGTCTTTGATAAAAGCCGGAGAAGTAGGATCCCATGCAGTATAGCCTCTGGCTTCAAAAGTTGCCCGAAGTCCGCCGGATGGAAAACTGGAAGCATCCGGTTCTCCTTTTACCAGCTCCTTTCCGGAAAAATCCATGATGATCTGTCCGTCTCCTGCAGGAGAAATAAAGCTGTCATGTTTCTCTGCCGTGAAATTGGTCATTGGCTGGAACCAGTGAGTATAATGGGTTGCACCGTTTTCAATGGCCCATTCCTTCATTGCGACAGCTACAGAATTGGCAACATCCAGTTCCAGATGTGTGCCGTTCTGGATGGTTTTACGCAGAGCTTTGTACATATCCTTAGGCAATTTGTTCCTCATGATCCTGTCGTTAAAAACAAGACTTCCATACAGTTCAGGAATATTTTTTTCCATAAAGAGTTTCTCCTTTCAGGTATAGGTTTCAGAAAATAAAAAAGGCGCCTCGGATCTTAATTTTTTAAAATCCAAAGCGCCTTTGCTTATGTGAAGTAGTATACACAAATAAATACGCTTGTCAATATCTTTTTACAAAAAACTTGACAAAAAAATTTATCACACTATAATGGCAGTGTGAAAAAGAGAGGAGGACGTAAGATGGCAGAATTAAAAGAAGCCTGTGGTGTATTTGGAATTTATGACCTGGATGGAGGGAATGTAGTACCGGCTGTTTATTACGGACTTACGGCACTGCAGCACAGAGGACAGGAGTCCTGCGGACTTGCAGTTTCAGATACAGAAGGGGAAATCGGCAATATCCGGTTTCATAAGGATCTGGGACTGGTAAGCGAGGTGCTGCGCCAGGAGACACTGGAAAAAATGTCCGGAAATCTGGGAATCGGACATGTCCGGTATTCGACTACCGGAGCATCTGTGGCGGAAAACGCGCAGCCCCTTGTACTGTCTTATATTAAAGGAACACTTGCCCTTGCCCACAATGGAAATCTGATCAACACGAAAGAACTGAAATGGGAACTGATCCAGAATGGGGCTGTTTTTCATACGACAACAGATTCGGAAGTGATCGCTTTTCATATTGCAAGAGAAAGAGTTCATTCCGGATCCGTGGAGGAGGCAGTTCTGAAAACAGCGCGAAAATTAAAAGGTGCTTACGGACTGGTGATCATGAGTCCGAGAAAACTCATCGGTGTCCGCGATCCTTATGGGCTGAAACCTCTTTGTATCGGAAAAAGAGACCATACTTATGTTCTTGCTTCTGAAAGCTGTGCGCTGGCTTCCGTAGGAGCAGAATTTATCCGTGATGTGGAGCCGGGTGAGATGGTGATCATTTCCCGGGACGGAATCCGATCCAACCGTGAGCTTGCCGGAGAAAAAACTGCACATTGTGTATTTGAATATATTTACTTTGCCCGCCTGGACAGTGTTCTGGACGGAGTTGGAATTTATGATGCCCGCATCCGGGGCGGAAAATCTCTTGCAAGATCTTATCCTGTGGAGGCGGATCTGGTTACCGGTGTTCCGGAGTCAGGCATTCCGGCTGCAAAAGGATATTCGGAAGAATCAGGGATTCCCTTTGGCCTTGCTTTTTACAAAAACAGCTACATAGGAAGAACCTTTATCAAACCTACGCAAAAGGAGAGGGAATCCAGTGTACATATGAAGCTCAGCGTACTGGAATCTGTAGTAAAAGGGAAGAGGATTGTTCTGGTGGATGATTCCATAGTAAGAGGAACCACTATCGCCAACCTGATCCATATGCTGAAGAAAGCCGGTGCAGGAGAAGTCCATGTAAGGATTTCATCCCCGCCTTTTCTTCACCCCTGTTATTTTGGAACAGATGTCCCATCCAACGATCAGCTGATCGCATCCAGTCATAGTACAGAGGAGATCTGTCAAATGATCGGTGCAGATTCTCTGGGCTATATGAAACTGGAATATCTGGAAGGAATGGCAGGGGGACTGCCTTTATGCAGAGCCTGCTTTGATGGAAATTATCCGATGGAGATCTGATAAGAGGGAATCGGAGCTTTTTAGAATTGAAAAAAATATCTTTACAAACGAAAAAAAATAGGTTATAGTAAGGAACATATTTTAAACAGATCAGTGATATCTGACAAAGGCGTCAGAAGCTTTGGGGCTTAACCCCTTCAGGCTTCTGACGCCTTTTTTGGTGATCTGGAGGAGGAAATCGAAGATGGTAAAATATGTATTTGTTACCGGAGGAGTGGTATCCGGTCTTGGAAAGGGAATCACCGCAGCGTCTCTGGGAAGGCTTCTGAAAGCCAGAGGATATCAGGTGACCATGCAGAAATTTGATCCCTATATCAATATTGACCCGGGAACCATGAATCCCATCCAGCACGGAGAAGTATTTGTTACAGAAGACGGAACAGAAACAGACCTGGATCTTGGTCATTATGAACGTTTTATTGATGAGAATCTGGACAAGAATTCCAATGTAACAACCGGGAAGATCTACTGGTCTGTTCTTCAGAAGGAAAGACATGGCGATTTTGGGGGAGGGACCGTTCAGGTGATCCCTCACATTACAAATGAGATTAAAAGTCGCTTTTACCGTCCGAAAACGCAGGACGAAGACCGGATCGCCATAATTGAAGTGGGAGGAACTGTAGGAGATATGGAAAGTCAGCCCTTTCTGGAAGCAATCCGTCAGTTTCAGCAGGAGACAGGCCGCGAAAACGTTATCCTGCTCCATGTAACACTGATTCCATATCTGAAGGTGTCTGGAGAAATGAAAACAAAACCTACCCAGGCAAGCGTAAAGGAACTTCAGGGAATGGGAATCCAGCCGGATGTTCTCATATGCAGAAGCGAATATCCTCTTACCGAAGAAATCCGGCAGAAAATTGCCCTGTTCTGCAATGTTCCGGTCAGCCATGTACTGCAGAATCTGGATGTGGAATATCTTTATGAAGCCCCTCTTGCCATGGAAAGAGAGAGACTGGCAGATGTGGTACTGGAAAGTCTCAGAATGGAAAACAGAAAACCGGATCTTCGTGACTGGGAAGCGATGGTGGCAGATCTCCGGAATCCGGAAATGACGGTGAATATTGCCATTGTTGGAAAATATACGCAGCTGCATGACGCATATTTAAGTGTAGTGGAGGCACTGAAGCATGGCGGGATATCCTGCAGGGCAAAGACAGAGCTTATCTGGATCGACTCCGAGGAATTAAATGAGAGAAATCTGGATCAGATGCTCCATACAGCGGACGGAATCCTCGTTCCCGGTGGTTTCGGGAACCGGGGAACAGAGGGGATGATTCTGGCAGCCCAGTATGCAAGAATCCACAGGATTCCCTATCTGGGGATCTGCCTGGGAATGCAGATGGCAATCGTGGAATTTGCCCGTCATGTACTGGGCTATGAGGACGCAAACAGTATAGAGCTTGCGCCTTCCACCGGACATCCGGTGATCGCACTTATGCCGGATCAGGAAAAAGTGGAGGATCTGGGAGGAACCCTGCGGCTGGGAAGCTATCCCTGCATTCTTACAGAAGGCTCCAGAGCAGAGATGCTTTTTGGAACAAGGGAAATCAGGGAACGCCACAGACACCGTTATGAGGTCAGCAATGCGTATCGGCAGGAACTGGCAGAGAATGGAATGATGATTGCCGGAACATCCCCGGACGGAAGAATAGTAGAAATGATCGAGCTTGCAGATCACCCGTTCTTTGAGGGGACACAGGGGCATCCTGAATTTAAGTCACGGCCCAATCATGCACATCCCCTTTTCCGGGGATTTGTGGAAGCAGCCAGTGTACACAGGAAAGAAAAGAGGGTATCTGATTAAAGCTACAGGAGGGTGAGGATTATGAAAGAAGTGAGAATGGAAGAACAACAGGGGCTTTACCGCCGGGAATTTGAACATGATAACTGCGGTATCGGTGCAGTAGTAAATATTAAAGGCAAAAAAACACATGAAACAGTTGCCAATGCCCTGAGGATTGTAGAGCATCTGGAACATCGTGCAGGAAAGGATTCAGAAGGTGAGACTGGTGACGGAGTAGGGATCCTTCTGCAGATTTCCCATAAATTCTTTGAGAAGGCATGCAAAAAGGAAGGATTTGAAATTGGCGGGGAAAGGGAATATGGAATTGCCCAGCTGTTTTTTCCGCAGCATGAGATACGCCGTGCACAGGCGAAAAAAATGTTTGAGATCATTCTTGAAAAGGAAGATCTCAAACTTCTGGGCTGGAGGTCTGTCCCGGTATTCCCGGAGGTTCTGGGAAGCAAAGCAAGAGAATGCATGCCTTGTATCATGCAGGCATTTATCCAGAAGCCTCAGGATGTGGAAGCCGGCATTAGTTTTGACCGGAAGCTTTATATTGCCCGCCGCGAATTTGAACAGAGTAATGACAATACCTATGTGGTATCTATGAGCAGCAGAACCATTGTGTATAAAGGAATGTTTCTGGTGGGACAGCTTCGCACTTTCTTTGCGGATCTTCAGAACAGGGATTATGAATCTGCCATTGCCATGGTTCATTCACGGTTCAGCACCAATACCAATCCCAGCTGGGAAAGGGCACATCCAAACCGCTTTATCGTTCATAACGGAGAGATCAATACCATCCGCGGAAATGCAGATAAGATGCTTGCCAGAGAGGAAAACATGGAGTCTCCCTATCTGAAAGGAGAGCTCCATAAGGTACTTCCGGTGGTGAACAGGAACGGATCAGATTCCGCCATGCTTGACAACACACTGGAATTTCTTGTGATGAGTGGTATGGATCTTCCACTTGCAGTTATGATCACAATTCCGGAACCCTGGGCATACAACGATACGATCTCTCAGGAAAAAAGAGATTTCTATCAGTACTATGCAACAATGATGGAGCCCTGGGACGGTCCGGCTTCCATTCTGTTTTCGGATGGAGATGTGATGGGTGCGGTTCTTGACAGAAACGGTCTCCGCCCTTCCAGATATTATATTACTTCTGACGGATATATGATTCTTTCTTCTGAAGTAGGTGTGCTTTCGGTACCGGAAGAGAATATCGTTCTGAAGGAACGTCTCCACCCGGGAAAGATTCTTCTGGTAGATACGGTTCAGGGCAAGGTGATCGATGATGATGAACTGAAAGAAAAATATGCGAAAGCACAGCCGTACGGAGAGTGGCTGAACAGTAATCTGGTCCGTCTGAAAGATATCAAAATTCCGAATGTCCGCGTGGAAGAATATACAGAGGAACAGAGGGCAAGACTGCAGAAGGCATTCGGATATACCTATGAACAATACCGGACTTCGATCAGAAATATGGCACTGAACGGAACCGAAAGCATCGGAGCCATGGGAACAGATATACCCCTTGCAGTTCTTTCCAGAGAACACCGTCCGCTGTTTGATTATTTTAAACAGCTTTTTGCACAGGTTACCAATCCTCCGATTGATGCGATCCGTGAGGAAATCGTCACATCTACCAGTGTTTATGCGGGAAAAGACGGAAATCTTCTGGTGCAGCAGCCGGAAAACTGTCGTGTTCTGAAAATCCTGCATCCGATTCTTACCAATACGGATATGCTGAAGATTAAAAATCTGAAACAGGATGGTCTCCGGAGCGCAGTTGTATCGACTCTCTATTATAAAAGCACCAGACTGGAACGGGCGATTGACCGGCTTTTTGTGGAAGTGGACAAGGTATTCCGGGAAGGTGCCAATATTCTGGTGCTTTCAGACAGGGGAGTGGATGAGAACCACATGGCAATCCCGTCTCTTCTGGCAGTTTCCGCAGTTCATCAGCATCTGGTAAAAACCAAGAAGAGCACTTCTCTGGCTATCATTGTAGAATCCGGAGAGCCCAGAGAGGTTCATCATTTTGCAGCACTTCTGGGATATGGAGCAAGTGCGGTTAATCCTTATCTTGCCCAGGAGACCATCCGTGAGCTGATTGATAATCATATGCTGGATAAGGATTACTATGCGGCAGTAGAAGACTATAATCATGCTGTTCTGAGCGGAATTGTAAAAATAGCATCCAAAATGGGAATCTCCACGATCCAGTCCTATCAGGGATCCCAGATCTTTGAAGCAGTGGGTATTTCCAAAGAGGTGATCGACAAATACTTTACCGGAACCGTGAGCCGGGTTGGCGGTATTACTCTGGCAGATATTGAGGAAAATGTAGAAAAACTCCATTCGGAAGCCTTTGACCCTCTGGGACTGAATACAGATCTGACTCTCGACAGCGTGGGTGCACACAAAATGCGCAGCCAGGGAGAAGAGCACCGCTATAATCCAAGAACCATTCATTTGCTCCAACAGTCTGCAAAATGTGGAAGCTATGAGATGTTTAAAGAGTATACAAAGCTGGTAGATGAGGAAAATCACGGATCTTTAAGAGGCCTGATGGATTTTGTCTATGCAGAAAATCCTGTGCCTTTAGATGAGGTGGAAAGTGTTGAAGAAATCGTGAAACGCTTCAAGACAGGTGCCATGTCTTATGGCTCCATCTCACAGGAAGCCCATGAGACCCTTGCTATTGCCATGAACCACCTTCATGGAAAGTCAAATACAGGTGAAGGCGGGGAAAGTGAGGAGAGAATTGCTTCTTCCGGATCAGAGAATGACCGCTGTTCTGCAATCAAGCAGGTTGCCAGCGGACGCTTTGGTGTGACCAGCCGTTATCTTGTCTCGGCAAAAGAGATCCAGATCAAAATGGCACAGGGGGCAAAGCCGGGAGAAGGCGGACACCTTCCGGCAAAGAAGGTTTATCCATGGGTTGCAAAGACCCGCCATTCTACTCCCGGGGTAAGTCTGATCTCTCCGCCGCCGCATCATGACATTTATTCGATTGAGGATCTGGCTCAGCTGATCTATGATCTGAAAAATGCAAATAAATTTGCAGATATTTCGGTAAAGCTTGTATCAGAGGCCGGAGTAGGAACCGTAGCCGCCGGAGTGGCCAAGGCAGGAGCCCAGACCATTCTGATCTCCGGATATGACGGAGGAACAGGAGCTGCGCCCAGAAGCTCCATACACAATGCGGGACTTCCCTGGGAACTGGGACTTAGTGAGACCCACCAGACCCTTTTGAAAAACGGACTTCGCAGCCGGGTGCGTATTGAAACGGACGGAAAGCTTATGAGCGGACGTGATGTTGCCATTGCAGCACTTTTAGGCGCAGAGGAATTTGGATTTGCCACAGCGCCTCTGGTAACCATGGGCTGTGTGATGATGAGAGTCTGTAATCTGGATACCTGTCCTGTAGGTGTGGCCACACAGAATCCGGAGCTTCGGAAGCGTTTCCGGGGAAAACCGGAATATGTGGAAAATTTCATGAAATTTATTGCAGAAGAGCTGCGGGAATATATGGCCAGACTGGGTGTACGCACGGTTGATGAGATGGTAGGAAGAAGTGATCTTCTCAGGGCAGCAGAGAACGTTGACGAGCCTCACATTGGAAAAGTAGACCTTGGTGCCATCCTGGACAACCCTTATGCAGGCAAAGCACAGAAAGTTACTTTTGATCCAAGGGCTGTTTATAATTTTGAACTGGAAAAAACGTTAGATGAAAAAATTCTTCTGAAAAAGTGTGCCCAGGCTGTCTCCGGCAGAACCAGGGTGGAATTAAATGTAGAAGTTACCAATACAGACCGTACATTTGGAACGATTCTGGGAGCAGAGATTACCCGACAGATTCCTGCAGGGCTTCCGGAGGATTCGATCGTGATCAACTGTAAAGGAGCCGGTGGACAAAGCTTTGGAGCTTTTATTCCAAAAGGACTTACCCTTCGCCTTACCGGTGACAGCAATGACTATTTTGGCAAGGGACTGTCCGGAGGCAAGCTGATCGTGAAAATCCCGGAAAAGGCTGGGTATAAGGCAGAAGAAAACATTATTGTGGGAAATGTGGCTCTTTACGGTGCTACAAGTGGAACCGCTTTTATCAACGGCGTGGCCGGAGAACGGTTTGCAGTGAGAAATTCCGGAGCCTGTGCTGTAGTAGAGGGCGTAGGCGAGCACGGCTGCGAATACATGACCGGAGGCCGGGTTGTGGTTCTTGGAAAGACAGGAAAAAACTTCGCCGCCGGTATGAGCGGGGGCATCGCTTATGTTCTGGATGCAGAGAATATGCTTTACCGGAACATTAATAAAGCAATGATCTCTATTGAACAGGTGGAAAATAAATATGACAGACAGGAGCTGAGAAATCTGATCGAGGCACATGTGGAGGCAACAGGGTCAGAGATTGGTAAAAAGATTCTGGATAATTTTGCATATTATCTTCCCCATTTTAAAAAATTGATTCCGGATGAATATAAGAGGATGCTTACTTTAAGCGCCAAGCTTGAAGAAAAAGGCCTTACCGGTGAACAGGCACAAATGGAAGCTTTTTATGAAAGTATCGGAGTAAAACATTAAGGAGGAAGCTATGGGAAAACCAACAGGATTTTTGGAATATAAAAGAGAAAATGCAAAGGTACTGGCTCCTAAGGTGAGAATTGCGGACTTTCATGAATTTCGTTTACCTTTAAGCCGCGAAAAACAAAGACTTCAGGGAGCGCGCTGTATGGCCTGCGGCGTTCCTTTCTGCCAGTCCGGAACAATGATTGCAGGAATGACCTCCGGATGTCCTCTGCACAATCTGGTGCCTGAGACGAACGATCTGGTATATACAGGAAACTGGAAACAGGCTTATTTAAGGCTGTGCAAAACACACAGCTTTCCGGAATTTACTTCCAGAGTATGTCCTGCTCTCTGCGAGGCGGCCTGTACCTGCAATCTGGACGGGGAGCCGGTGGCAACCAAAGAAAATGAAAGGGCCATTATTGAAACTGCCTTTGCAGAAGGCTGGGTGAAGCCCCAGAAGCCAAATGTGCGTACCGGAAAAACAGTTGCTGTCATAGGAAGCGGACCCGCCGGCCTTGCAGCGGCTCAGGAACTGAACCGGAGAGGGCATACGGTGACAGTTTATGAAAGAAGCGACCGTCCCGGAGGACTGCTGCGGTATGGGATTCCGAATATGAAACTGGAAAAATCAGTAGTAGACCGTCGGATCCGGCTGATGGAAGAAGAAGGTGTGGAATTTAAAGTAAAGACAGATGTGGGAAAAGATATCAAAGCGGAGGAGCTTTTGAAAATATATGACAGAGTGCTTCTTACCTGCGGCGCTTCGGCTCCCAGAGACATCAAGGTACCGGGAAGAGACGCAAAGGGGATATGGTTTGCCGTAGACTTTCTTGGAACAGTAACCAGCTCTCTTCTGGACAGTGATTTTGCTAAGGTACCATATGAGCTTGCCAGAGGAAAAAATGTGCTTGTGATCGGCGGAGGCGATACCGGAAATGACTGTGTGGGTACTGTGATCCGGCTGGGCGCAAAGTCTGTAAAACAGCTGGAAATGATGCCTGAGCCATCGGTCGAACGAGCTGAGGATAACCCATGGCCACAGTGGCCGAGAGTCCTGAAAACCGATTACGGTCAGGAAGAGGCTATTGCTGTTTTTGGCAAGGATCCAAGAGTATATCAGACAACCGTTACAGAATTTATTGCCGACAAAAAAGGAAATATTTGTAAGGCAAAGACCGTTCGGCTGAAAAGCAAAAGAGACGAAAAAACAGGAAGGATGCTTATGGTTCCTGTAGAAGGAACAGAGGAAGTGATTCCAGCAGAGCTTGTCCTGATTGCGGCAGGATTTCTGGGAAGCCAGAAATATGTGACAGATGCTTTTCAGGTGGCGGTAAATGAGAGAACCAATGTAGACACTGCCTTGGATGGATATGCAACCAGTGTTCCCCGTGTGTTTGCAGCCGGAGATATGCGGAGAGGACAGTCTCTTGTTGTCTGGGCAATCCGGGAAGGAAGAGAGGCGGCCAGGGCAGTAGATGAATCTCTGATGGGGTATACGAACCTCTGATTCTGTCGAAAACTTATCGGAGATCTTCTTTAGGAATTTGTTGACAAAGGCAAAGCACATTGCTATAATACCTGCATGAACAAAGGCGTTCTTTCAATGGGGATACTGTTGAAAGTGCGCCTTTTTTAATTTAGTGATTAAGGAGAGAATGACATGGGGAATTATTCCAGAGAGGAAATATTACAGCTGGTTGAAGAAGAGGATGTGGAATTTATCCGCCTTCAGTTTACGGATATGTTTGGTGTTATTAAAAATATCGCAGTGACATCCAGGGAACTTCCCCGGGCACTGGATAACAGATGCAGGGTAGACTGGACTCTGATAACAGGTGAATGTATGGAGGATGAGGCAGAAATGTTCCTTTATCCGGATCTTGATACCTTTGCAATCCTTCCCTGGAGGCCTCAGCAGGGAAAGGTGGCCAGATTTCTGTGCGATCTTTATCGTGCAGACGGCACACCTTATCAGAACAGTTCACGATATATTCTGAAGCAGAATCTGAAAAAGGCGAAGGAAGAGGGCTACACGTTTTATGCAGATCCGGAGTGTGAGTTCTTTTTGTTTCATACAGATGATAATGGAATTCCGACCACTGTCAGTCATGAACAGGCAGGATATCTGGATGTGAGTCCTCTGGATCTGGGAGAAAATGCCAGAAGGGACATGGTTCTTACTCTGGAAGACATGGGAATGGAGGTGGAATCCTCCCATCATGAAAAAGCACCGGCACAGCATGAAATTGACTTCAGATATGGGGAGGCAGGCAGGATCGCCGACTGTATCATGACTTTTAAAATGGCAGTTCGTACCGTTGCCAGACGTCATGGGCTTCATGCAACCTTTATGCCAAAGCCCAGATCAGAGGTCAATGGATCCGGAATGCATCTGAAATTTTCTCTTGTAAAGGAAGGGAAAAATATTTTTGAGTGTCAGGAGACTCCGGGTAAGATCAGTGATGCGGCATTTTATTTTGCAGGAGGTATTCTTGCACACAGCAGAGAGATGGCTCTTATTACGAATCCGCTGGTGAATTCCTATAAGCGCCTGGTACCCGGATATGGAGCGCCTACGGAGCTTACCTGGACAGAAGCGGATCAGAGATCCCTGATCCGGATTCCGCCATTCCGGGGGCAGGAGTCCCGGGTAGAACTGAGGAGCCCTGATGCTGCGGCAAATCCTTATCTTGTGCTGGCGGTATGTCTGGCAGCAGGGATGGACGGGATCAGAAAACAGATGATCCCTCTGAGGGCAGGGGAAAAGGAACATCCGGACGGTCTTCCGGAGACTTTGAAAGAGGCAATTGATGCTTTTGAAAACAGTTCCTGGATCAGGGAAATCCTGGGAGAGGATTTCTGCAGAATTTATTTGGAGACTAAGAAAAAAGAATGGCTGAGATACACACGGCAGGTAACAGACTGGGAGGTTGAGGAATATCTGTATCGTCTGTAACAGGCAAAAAAGGAACGATGGTTTCGGAAGGATGAGGAGAGGAACATATGGACAGCATTGTGATCGCATTACCGAAAATTGAAGATGCAAAAAAGCTGCGTTCAGTTCTGGAGCGGCATGGGTTTTCGGTGGCGGCCGTCAGCTGTTCCGGTTCGGGTGTTCTCTCGCATTTATCAGAGCTGGGAAGCGGTGTATTGATATGTGGACGCCGTCTTTCCGATATGGGATATCTGGAGATTAAGGAATGTATGCCGGCAGGATTTGAAATGCTCCTGCTGGCATCTCAGGGAATCCTATGTCAGGTGCCGGATTCTGTCCTCTGTGTGGAAATGCCTGTAAAGGCTTCTGATCTGATTAACACTGTTCATATGATGCTGACCCAGCGGGAGCGGCGCAGGAGAAAGCAAAACAAAAAAACCAAGAGCAGAAGCTGGAAAGACCAGAATTATATTTCTAACGCAAAACTTGTACTCATGCAGAGAAATCATCTCAGTGAGGAGGATGCATACCGCTATATCCAGAAATGCAGTATGGATTCAGGCACGAATATGGTAGAAACGGCCCAGATGATTCTGATGCTGTTTTTTGAGGAATAACGAGGAGTAACATGAAAAAATAATAAGCCACAGGTATAATGGAGGATGAGGATATGGAATTTATGGACGGAAAATGGAAAAAAAGCAGTACTGACTGGGAACAGCTTCTGAGTGATTCCCTGCTGAATCAGGAAGTGGTGGCTGAAGGAGCCGTTCACAGCATCCGAAATATGGGCGATGTGGCTTTTATCATACTGAGAAAAAGAGAGGGACTGTTTCAGACCGTTCTGGAAAGGGACATCCCGGAGTGCTCGGTTCATCAGTTGAAAGAAGCGATGACTGTACGGGTGAGAGGAATTCTGAAAAACGAAGCGCGGGCTCCTCATGGACGTGAGCTGAGGATCACAGATGTGGAGATATTGTCTGCGCCGGCAGAACCCCTGCCCCTTGCTGTAGATAAATGGAAACTGAATACCTCGCTTGAGGCAAAGCTGAATAAGCGTCCGATTGCTTTGCGAAATATCCGGGAACGATCCAAATTCAGAATTCAGGAGGCTCTGGTGAGAGCATTCCGCGATTATCTTTATGAAAATGGTTTTACAGAGATCCATACGCCGAAACTGGGAGCCAGAGGAGCAGAAGGTGGTGCAAATGTTTTTAAATTAAGCTATTTTCATAAGCCGGCTGTTCTGGCACAGAGTCCGCAGTTTTATAAACAGATGATGGTAGGTGTATTTGACCGAGTGTTTGAAACGGGCCCTGTATTCCGGGCAGAAAAGCACAATACCAAACGCCATCTAAATGAATATACCAGCCTGGATCTGGAGATGGGATACATAGACAGCTTTCAGGAGATCATGTCCATGGAAACCGGTTATCTTCAATATGCCATGGCGCTTTTAAAAAACAATTATGAAAAAGAACTCTCCTTATTAAATATAGAGCTTCCGAATACAGAGAGAATCCCGGAAGTACGGTTTGAGAAAGCAAAGGAACTGGTTTCAGAAAAACATAACAGACCTGTTCGCAATCCTTATGATCTGGAACCGGAAGAGGAAGCTCTGATCGGAAGATACTTTAAGGAAGAATATGGTTCGGATTTTGTATTTGTCACTCATTATCCATCAAAAAAGAGACCGTTTTATGCAATGGATGATCCGGCAGATCCACGTTTTACTCTGAGCTTTGACCTTTTGTTCCGTGGTCTTGAGGTGACAACAGGAGGACAGCGTATCCATGATTACCGGCAGCTGATCGCAAAGATTTCAGACAGAGGCATGGAAAAAGAAGGCATGGAGCAGTACCTGGATGCCTTTAAGCATGGAATGCCGCCTCATGGTGGACTGGGTATTGGTCTGGAAAGGCTTACGATGCAGCTTCTGGGTGAGGAAAATGTCAGGGAGGTCTGCCTTTTTCCAAGAGATATGAATCGTTTGGATCCCTGATCCGGATACGGGAAAAAAGCTTTGAGTCAACAGAGAATCAGAGAGAAAAGAGGAATATCCATGGCAAAGATCATAGATGATGAAACAATGGAAAATGTCTGCCTCCTTGCAAAGCTTTCTCTGGAAGGAGAAGAACGGGAGACTGCACGGGCGGAAATGCAGAAAATGCTTACCTATGTAGAAAAGCTGGATCAGCTGGATACAGAGGGGACAGAACCTTTGTCCCATATTTTTGGCAGTGAGAATGTGTTCCGTGAGGATGAGATCGTAAACGGAAACCAGAAAGATGCCATGCTGTTTCATGCACCGAGGACAAAAGACGGACAATATCATGTGCCGAAGACAATAGGATAGGAAGTGACGTAAATGGAATTAAGTCAGATGACTGCATTGGAACTGTCCCGCAATATCCGGGAAAGAAAGATCAGCGTTTCGGACGGTGTAGAAAGTGTGTTTGCACAGATCAGAAAAAAAGAAAAAAAGATTCATGCATATCTGGATTTATTTGAAGAGGATGCATATAAAAGAGCAGAACAGGTTCAGAAAGGAATCGCGCAGGGGATATATACAGGTCCTTTGGCCGGAGTGCCGATCGCAGTAAAGGATAATATCTGTATCAAAGGCAAAAAGACAACCTGTGCATCCAGAATACTTGAAAATTTTATTCCCACATATCAGGCTGAGGTAATCGACCGTCTGGAACAGGCGGGAATGATTCTTATAGGAAAAACAAATATGGATGAATTTGCCATGGGAAGTACAACGGAAACTTCTGCTTTTGGTGTTACGACAAATCCGTGGAATACAGCGCATGTACCGGGAGGCTCTTCCGGGGGCTCCTGTGCTGCGGTAGCAGCCGGTGAAGCCTATATGGCACTTGGATCCGATACAGGCGGTTCCATTCGTCAGCCCAGTGCTTTTTGCGGAGTGACCGGGATCAAGCCAACCTATGGAACCGTGTCCCGTTATGGGCTGGTGGCATATGCATCATCTCTTGACCAGATTGGTCCTGTGGGAAAAAATACAGAAGACTGTGCCGCCCTTCTGCAGGTGATCGCCGGCCATGACCAAAAGGACAGTACTTCTCTTAGGAGAGAACTTCCGAAATTTGGACTGACTTCCGGAGACAACCTGAAAGGAATGAAATTTGGAGTTCCGGAGGAATATATGGCGGAAGGAATGGAAGAAGGAGTCCGTAATACTTTTTTTGTCTCCCTGAAGCTTTTGGAGGAACTGGGAGCTGACGTGGAATTTTTTTCCATGAAAACAACAGAATATGTGATACCGGCATATTATATCATTGCCAGTGCTGAGGCCAGCTCCAATCTGGAAAGGTTTGACGGCGTGAAATATGGATTTCGTGCGGCAGAGTACAAAGGACTTCATGATATGTACAGAAAAACAAGGACGCAGGGATTTGGAAAAGAGGTAAAACGCAGGATTATGCTGGGTTCTTTTGTATTGAGCTCCGGCTATTATGATGCCTATTATCTGAAAGCATTAAAAGCAAAAGCTATAATCAAAAAAGAATTTGACCAGGCATTTGAAAAGTATGATGTGATTCTTGCCCCGGCGGCTCCCCATACTGCCCCAAAGCTGGGAGAAAGCCTGAAAGATCCTCTTGCTATGTATCTGGGAGATATTTACACAGTAGCAGTAAATCTCTGTGCGCTTCCGGCAATATCCCTTCCGGGAGGTCTGGACGGAAGGGGACTGCCTGTGGGATTCCAGATGATTGGCCCCTGCTTTGGAGAGAATACGCTGATCCGGGCGGCTTCTGCATTTGAAAACGCACGGGGAACATTTTCGTCAGCAGAAAAAGGAGGCATAAAAATATGAAGCAGTATGAGACTGTGATCGGACTGGAGGTTCATATAGAGCTGGCCACCAAAACCAAGATTTTCTGCGGCTGTTCTACGGAATTTGGCGGAGAACCCAATACTCATACCTGTCCGGTATGTGCCGGGATGCCTGGTGCGCTTCCTGTTCTGAACCGTCAGGTGGTGGAATTTGCATTGAAAGCCGGAATTGCAGCAAACTGTCAGATCAATCAGCTGTGCAGATTTGACCGGAAAAATTATTTTTATCCGGACAACCCGCAGAATTATCAGATTTCACAGCTCTATCTTCCTGTGTGTCATGATGGATGGATAGAGATTGAAACTTCAGCCGGAAAGAAAAAGATCAGAATCCATGAGATGCATATGGAGGAAGATGCCGGTAAATTGATTCATGATGAATGGGAAGATTGTTCTCTGGTGGATTATAACCGAAGCGGAGTTCCTCTGATCGAGATTGTTTCCGAGCCGGATATGAGAAGCGCTGAGGAGGTTATTTCATATCTGGATAAGCTTCGCTGCATGATGCAGTATCTTGGAGTATCGGACTGTAAGCTTCAGGAGGGCTCGATGCGTGCAGATGTCAATCTTTCTGTCTGCGAGGCTGGAAGTGGTGTCTGGGGAACCAGAACAGAGATGAAGAACCTGAATTCTTTCAAAGCAATCACTAGAGCGATTGAAGCTGAACGGGAAAGACAGATTGAGCTTCTTGAAATGGGAAAGCCGGTGATTCAGGAGACAAGGCGGTGGGACGATAATAAAGAAAGTTCCCGTGCCATGAGGTCCAAGGAAGACGCCAGGGATTACCGGTATTTTCCGGATCCGGATCTGCCTCCGGTCCATATTTCAGATGAATGGATTCAGAGAATCCGTAATACGCAGCCGGAGCTGCGCGAAGAAAAGCAGCAAAGGTATCAGGATGAGCTGGGACTTTCCGATTATGATGCCAGAGTTTTGACGGAATCGGCACATCTGGCTGCCCTTTTTGAAAAAACAGCAGAGCTCAGTCAGAATCCCAAAAAGACAGCAGCATGGTTCATGGGGGAAGTCCTTCGCCTGATAAAAGAATACGGGACAGAACCGGAAAAAGTTTGTTTTTCACCGAAGCATCTTGCCCGGTTGATTTGTATGGTAGAAGAGAAGAAGGTCAGCCCTGCCAATGCAAAAAAGGTATTCGAGCATATTTTTGATGAAGATACAGATCCGGAAGCTTTTGTCCGGGAGCATGGTCTGGGAATCGTGCAGGATGCGGATCTTTTGCAGCGAGTGCTTCAGAAGGTCCTTGCAGAGAATCCGGATCCCCTTTCAGAACTTCTGGGAGGCAAGGAAAAAGTATTCGGTTTTTTTGTAGGTCAGATGATGAGAGAATTGAAGGGAACAGCAAGTCCTGAGGCGGTAAGGGAAGCCCTGATGGAAGAAATAAAAAAGAACAGGAGATAGAATATGGTAACAGTAAATAAAAACTATCTGAAACTGCCGGGCAGTTATTTGTTTTCTACAATTGCCGGAAAGGTGTCCGCTTTTCAAAAGGAAAATCCGGAAGCCCATATCCTTCGTCTCGGGATTGGAGATGTGACTCAGCCTCTTGCCCCGGCAATCATTGAAAGTCTTCATAGATCCGTAGATGAGATGGCACATAAGGAAACATTCCGGGGATATGCACCGGATCTGGGATATGAATTTTTGAGAGATGCCATTGCAAAGAATGACTACAAAGACAGAGGATGTAACATTTCTGCAGATGAGATATTTATTTCTGACGGAGCAAAAAGCGATTCCGGAAATATTCAGGAGATTTTTGGGACAGATAATAAAGTGGCTGTCTGCGATCCGGTTTATCCGGTTTATGTGGATACCAATGTGATGGCGGGGAGGACAGGAGCTTATAATAAAGAAAAGGAAAATTTTGACGGAGTGATCTACATGCCCTGCCTGGAATCCAATGGATTTCTTCCGGAGATTCCCGGTGAAGTGCCGGATCTGATCTATCTCTGCTTTCCGAATAATCCAAGCGGCGCTGCCATTACTAAGAAAAAGCTTCAGGAGTGGGTAGACTTTGCAAACCATACAGGTGCAGTGATCATTTATGATGCAGCCTACGAGGCTTATATCACGGAAGCAGATATCCCTCACAGTATTTATGAGTGTGAGGGTGCAGGAACCTGCGCTATTGAGCTGCGCAGTTTTTCAAAAAATGCCGGATTTACCGGTGTGCGTCTTGGATTTACAGTGATACCACGGGAACTGATCCGTGACGGTGTGTCGCTTCACAGCTTATGGGCACGACGCCATGGAACCAAGTTTAATGGTGCGCCTTACATTGTTCAGAGAGCCGGAGAAGCAGTATATTCTCCGGAGGGAAAAAGACAGCTTCGGGAACAGGTGGCCTATTACATGAGAAATGCTCATTATATCTACAGTGAACTGAAAAAAGCCGGATATTCTGTTTCCGGAGGAGTGAATGCCCCTTATATCTGGCTGAAAACACCGGATCAGATGTCTTCCTGGGAATTTTTTGATCATCTTCTCAGAAATGCGCATGTAGTAGGAACTCCAGGTGTTGGATTTGGTGCTCATGGAGAAGGCTTTTTCCGATTGACAGCGTTTGGCTCTTATGAAAATACACAGGAAGCGATCCGTCGTATAACACAACTGTAAAGAAGCGAAAAGCTGCAGATCTATGTATGACCTGCAGCTTTTTTGCGCTTTTTTGGATAAGACAGGTTTTCATTGCGTTACTGTGAATTTTACCGTATAATGGAAAGGAGTCAAAAGATAAAGGAGTAGCAGGATATGTATTACGAAACAGCAGAGAAACTGCTTGCATTTATCAGAAAAAGCCCTACCGCTTTTCATGCAGTAGATACAATGAGAAAAACTCTGGCAGACCAGGGATTTCAGGAGCTTTCCGAAAAGGATTACTGGAAGCTGACACCTGGCGGCCGGTATATGGTTACAAGAAATAATTCAGCGCTGATCGCATTTTCCATTCCGGAGGATGCACCCAGAAGATTTCATATTATGGCAAGTCACAGCGATTCTCCCACCTTTAAGATCAAGGAAAATCCGGAGATCACTGTAGAAAAGGCTTATGTAAAGCTGAACGTGGAGAAATACGGCGGTATGCTGATGTCTCCATGGTTTGACCGCCCGCTGTCAGTGGCAGGAAGAGTCATTGTTTCAGAAGGCGGAGAGATCAGAGAAAAACTGATCGATATTGACAGGGATCTCCTGATGATCCCAAGTCTGGCCATTCACATGAACCGTGAGGTAAACTCCGGTTATTCTTACAATCCTCAGAAAGATCTTCTTCCTCTTTATGGTACTGCAGGAACCGAAGAGACCTTCAGAAAAACTCTTGCAGAAGCAGCAGGAGTCCGTGAGGAAGAAATTTTAAATCATGACCTGTTTCTTTACAGCAGGACAAGAGGCGCTGTGTGGGGTGCAGAGAAGGAATTTATTTCTGCGGGAAGACTTGATGACCTGCAGTGCGCATTTGCTTCCATGGAAGGTCTTCTTTCCGGAGAAAAGAAGAAAAGCATCGCAGTTCACTGTGTTATGGATAATGAAGAAGTAGGAAGCGGAACCAAACAGGGAGCCGCATCTACATTTCTGAAGGATACACTTCTTCGGATCAATTCCGGACTGGGAAGAACCTATGAAGAATATCTGATGTCACTGGCAGACAGTTTTATGATCTCGGCAGACAATGCCCACGCCCTTCATCCGAATTACACAGATATGGCAGATCCTGTAAATCGTCCGCTCCTTAATAAAGGAATTGTGATCAAGTACAATGCCAACCAGAAATATTGTACAGACGCGGTTTCGGCGGCAAGATTCAAGGAACTCTGCAATAGAGCGGAAGTACCATATCAGACATTTGTAAACCGTTCAGATATGGCAGGAGGCTCTACTCTTGGTAATATTTCCAACACACAGGTTCCTGTGAATACGGTGGATATCGGACTGCCGCAGCTGGCAATGCATTCTCCTTATGAAACAGCAGGAGTCAAGGATACCCTTAGTCTTGTAAAAGCAGCAGAGCTGTTTTTTGAATAGAAGAACGGAACCGGATACGGGGAGAAAAGAAAGACAGAAGAGGAAAAATGAATAAAAAAGCAGTGTTTTTTGATGCAGACGGTACGGTCTGTGATATAAAAAAAGGAGTTCCGGACAGCGCGGTCAGAGCAATCACTCAACTGGTGGAGAACGGACATGAAGCGTGGTTATGTACCGGAAGGAGCCGGGCCTTTGTTCCCTGGTATCTGGAGCAGATCCCTTTTACCGGAATGATCAGTGCCTGTGGAGCGACTATTGAAAAAAATGGCCAGCGACTTTTTAACAGAGAAATGCCTGCAGAAGTTGCACAGAAATCAGTGGAGATTCTGAGAAAATACGGTCTGATCCCGGTAATGGAGGGAGCGGATTATATGTATTATGATAAAGAGGAATATACGATGGAAGTAAACTGGTACAGAGATCTGATCACAGAGGCGCTGGGACCAAAATGGAAACCAATTGCAGGAAACGAAGCCTGTCTTCAGATCAATAAGATCAGTGCCAAAATGACAGAAGGCTGTGATGACCGGCAGGCAGTAAGAGAACTTTCCTCCTGGTATGATGTGATTCGTCATGAAAACAATGCCTTTGTGGGAACCACTATTGAGTTTATACCAAAAGGCTGCAGCAAGGCAGTGGGAATTGCCGCCGTATGCAGGATTTTTGATATTCCCTGGGAAGATACGGTGGTATTTGGAGACAGCAACAACGATCTGTCCATGTTTGAATATGCAGCCACTAAGGTAGCAATGGGAAATGCATCGCAGAAGATTCTGGAGCTTGCAGATCATATCACTACGGATATGTTTCATTATGGCATCAGAAACGGACTGAAAACACTGGAACTGATCTGAAAAAGGTAAAGAGATAAGAAATCAATGAAAGATTTTAAAAAATATGAAGAGGAGCTGCTCCGGCACAGGCGGTATTTTCACATGTATCCGGAGCTGGGACTCCAGGAAAAACAGACATCGGCATATATCAGGGATTATCTGGAAAAACGGGGATATGAGATCACCTTTGTTGAGCCCACCGGGATGATTGCTGAACTTCCGGAGCTGAAAAGCAGAAAAAAAACAGTGGTTCTCAGAGCAGAAATGGATGGTCTTCCCATGGAAGAAAAGACAGGACTTCCTTTTGCATCCCAAAATCAGGGCTGTATGCATGCCTGCGGTCATGATGGGATTCTTGCGGTGGCACTTACTCTATGTGGGATCCTTGCAGAAGAAAAAGACAGTTTTCCGGTTAATGTGCGCTTCCTTTTTGAACCGGCAGAGGAGATCGGAGAGGGAGCAAAAAGGATGCTGGCAGCCGGAGCTCTGGAAGATCCGGTGCCGGATGCTTTTCTGATGTTTCATTTTGCAGTGGATATGCCTTTTGGAATGGCCGTTCATGAAGGTCAGGCATCTGCCATGATCGCAGGGATCGGAATTGATATAAAAGGAAAGGCAAGCCACTGGAGTGAGGCCCATAAGGGAATTGACAGCATTTATGCAGGTGCAAGAGCTATTCAGGAGGTACATGATCTGAACAGCTCCTATAAGGGGGCGGCTCCCTGCCTTGTGGGAATCGGCACAGCCCATGGCGGCGAATACACAAATATCATTGCTGATTCCATGCAGCTGACCGGTAATATCCGTGCGTGCAGAGAGGAAGACTTCCGGGCTCTGTATGAAAATCTGGAAAAAAGACTTCAAAATACAGAAAAAGAAACGGGAGCAGAGCTGACGCTAAGTATCCTGAAGGAACCGGTACTTTCTTTTGCCAATGATCCGGAATTTACCAGAAATGCAGAAGAAATCGGGAAAGATGTTTTTGGAGATCGTTTTATTCTGGAAGGAGAGGAAGAACTGTTTCTGGCAGGGGACAATGCCTATCGGTATTTCCAGAAGACAAGAGGTATTTTTCTGGTCTTTCTGGCAGCCGTGCCCGGACATGAGCATCCTCTTCATCATCCGCAGATGGAGATCGATGAGAAAATTTTTCCATACAGTCTGGAGACTGTTTATCGGATGATACGAAAAATCGGTAAAAGCTGAAATGCTCAAAAGAGACAGAGAATATGGCACGGATACAGCGGTGCTGTGAGCTGGAGGAGATTCTATGAAATATGGAAAAATAAGAATAGAGGACGGACATCTGGTATTTACCAGACATATGATGATAAATCATCTTCCCTGCAGAGATATTCTGTGGATCTACAAAAGACAGGAGGGCGTGGAAGGTGGTGTCCAGAAACAGATCAGCACCAGCTATCTCGTAGTGGTGACCAGAAGGCGAAAAAGGTATAAATTTGATATGACAGAGCGGGAAATTCAGGATTGTATCCAGCTTTTAAAAGCCCTGAATCCCGATATCGTTGTGGGATTTCCGAAAGGGGGAAGGATCCATCTTCAGAGTCTTCCAAATACCAGGGACCTGGGAGCACTGGTCACAGAGGATGGAAGACATATTTTGCCGAAACGGCTTTTGAGGAGCGGAAGTCTTTATCATATTTCTCTGGCAGATCAGGATGTTCTGACCGAGGAATATCATCTGACCGAGGTTGTTGATCTTCGGACCAGATACGAAATACTGCAAAAACCGGATACTGTTATGGAAGGAGTCTGTTACCATGAGATCCCGATTATAGATGAAGAGACGGCAGGTATTTCCCAGGCAGGAAGTCTCATGGAAATGATAAACAGATTTGACAGAGTACCGGATGAGTTTATACATAAGCAGTATCAGAACTTTGTCCGGGATCAGTATTCCGTCAGACAGTATGCAAGATTTATGGATATATTACTGGATCATGAAGACGGGGCCATTCTCTGGCACTGCAGTGCCGGGAAAGACCGCGCAGGAATTGGAACGGTTTTTCTTCTTTGTGCACTGGGAGTTCCGAGAAAGACGATCAGAGAAGATTTTTTAAAAACAAATCTTTATCTGGAAGAAGAAATGCAGCATATGGTGCGCTATCTGGAATCTAAAACGATTGTGGACGGTCGGGTCATGGATAAAATAAGACTTCTGTATAAGGTTAAGGGTGAGTATCTGGATACGGTATTTGAAACGATAGAAAAAGACTACGGGTCTGTTCAGAACTTTATGAAAAAGGCGCTTTATCTGACGCCGAAAGCAATCGAGGCGCTGAAAAATAAATATCTTGTATAAAATTGTGAAATTATACATTGACAAATGTTTGAATGTTGATATAATGATATCCATGCAGATGTTTTACAGAATTAAAGGTTTACACTATTAAAGTGATGAAAGCGGGTGTGTTATGCAAAAGAGAATTTTGTCCCTGTTAGTAGACAATACTGCAGGTGTATTAAGCCGTATTTCCGGTTTGTTCAGCCGAAGAGGTTATAATATAGACAGCCTTTCTGTTGGAGTCACTGCAGACGCACGTTATTCCAGAATGACTGTTGTATGCAGCGGAGATGAGCTGATCCTGGAACAGATTACAAAACAGCTTGCGAAGCTGGTAGACGTGAGAGATATCAAGGTGTTGGAGCCGGAGAACAGTGTAAGCCGCGAACTGGTACTGGTAAAGGTGGCGGCAAAGCCGGAACAGAGAGAAGCAATCATTTCCATTGCCAATATTTTCCGTGCAAATGTCATTGATGTGGCAAAGGAATCTCTTGTGATTGAGCTGACAGGAAGTAAAAGTAAGCTTGGAGCATTTGTAAAGCTTCTGGAGGATTATGAGATTCTGGAACTGGCAAGAACAGGTATCACAGGACTTTCCAGAGGGGCTGCAGATGTAACGTTCCTTTGATCTGTACAGATTGCTGAGGGGAATTCCCTTGACGATATATTATGAAAAAATTTATTAAAAAAGCTTAGGAGGAAAAGAAAATGGCAAACAGGATTTTTTATCAGGAAGACTGTAATTTAAGTTTACTGGACGGCAAGACTATCGCCATTATCGGTTATGGCAGCCAGGGACATGCACATGCACTGAACTTAAAGGAGTCAGGCTGTCATGTGATCATTGGTCTGTATGAAGGAAGCAGATCCTGGAAAAAAGCGGAAGACCAGGGATTTGAAGTATATACAGCAGCAGAGGCAGCAAAGAAGGCGGATATCATCATGATTCTTATCAATGATGAAAAACAGGCTGCTCTTTACAAAAATGACATTGAGCCGAATCTGGAAGAGGGCAATATGCTGATGTTTGCCCATGGTTTCAATATTCATTTTGGATGCATTGTTCCGCCGAAGAATGTTGATGTAACCATGATCGCTCCAAAAGGACCGGGTCATACAGTTAGAAGTGAATATCAGGCAGGCAAAGGTGTTCCGTGTCTGGTGGCTGTTCAGCAGGATGCTACAGGCAAGGCTCTTGATATGGCACTTGCATATGCTCTGGGAATCGGCGGAGCAAGAGCCGGTGTTCTTGAGACAACCTTCCGTACAGAAACAGAAACAGACCTTTTCGGTGAGCAGGCAGTTCTTTGCGGTGGTGTATGTGCTCTTATGCAGGCTGGATTTGAAACTCTGTGTGAAGCAGGCTATGATCCGAGAAATGCATATTTTGAGTGTATCCATGAGATGAAGCTGATCGTGGATCTGATCTATCAGTCAGGATTTGCCGGAATGAGATATTCTATTTCCAATACTGCTGAATATGGTGATTACATTACTGGACCGAAGATCATTACAGAAGATACAAAGAAAGCCATGAAGAAAATTCTTTCCGATATTCAGGATGGTACTTTTGCAAAAGATTTCCTTCTGGATATGTCTTCTGCAGGCGGACAGGTTCACTTCAAGGCAATGAGAAAGCTTGCTGCTGAACATGAATCAGAAAAAGTTGGCGAGGAGATCCGTAAGCTGTACAGCTGGAACGGAGAAGACAAGCTGATCAATAACTAAAAATAAGACCCTCTGTCTTTTGGCAGAGGGTTTTGCTGTCCTATGCAGAAGATAAGGCAGGATATCTTTAATTTTCTGTAAAAAAATATTGAAGAAGGGGAAAATTTTCTTCTTTTTTTCTACATACGAACCCAAGCTCTCTTTCCGGAAAGCGAAATCCCAGAGGAACTTCAGAGAGAATTCCTTTTTTCAGCTCTTTTTCCACGAACTGACGGACAACACCGGCAATCCCAAGACCTGTTTCCGCAAACTGGATAAGGAGATCCATGGTGCTGACTTCCAATATATGAACAGGCTCCATGCGATGCTCCTTTAGGCAGGAATTTATGGTCTGCCGGGAAATGTTTTCTTCATCAAGCATCATAAAGACTGCGTTGTGGGACAAGGGTTCTCCGGGATAAAGCTGCTCCTGGGCAGTCAGATACTGTGTGGTGGCGACAAAAATATCATTTACATTCATGATCGGGCGAAAGAAACAGGCGTGAAGCTTCTGCGGCTTGCCGATCAGCCCCACATCAATTTTTTCTTCTTCCAGAAGCCGCAGAGTCTGATAGGTATCCTGACAGGAAATACTGATCCGTACATGAGGATGAGCTGCAATATAAGGTTTTAAACGGGGCAGAAGCACATAACGACACAGAGTGGTGCTGGTACCCAGCCGCAGGTGCGGAATGTTCCTTGAATGGTTGTGGAGAATCGCTTTTTCTCCTTCAGAGACAAGTTCAAAGGCAGCTCTTATTTTTTCAAAGAGGATTCTGCCGTCAGAGGTGAGAAAGACACCTCGGGAGCTTCTTTTAAACAGTCTGGTATCCAGATTGCTTTCCAGACGCTGGATTGCTCTGCTGACAGCCGGCTGACTGATATAAAGTTCTTTGGCAGCCAGAGAAATATTTCCTGTTTTACCTACAATATAAAAAATATGATACAAAGACAAATTTTCTTTCAAGAGAAATTCCACCTTTCTATTATAACTTATAAGCATAATAAATATGAATAATATGTATTTGTATTATAACAGATCCTGTGATAAAATAACAGCAATGAAAGAAAAAACAACGAATAAAAATATAGAACGGAGGAAATCAACCATGGGAATGACAATGACACAGAAAATCCTTGCTGCACATGCAGGCCTGGATTATGTGGAAGCAGGGCAGCTGATCGAGGCAGATCTGGATCTGGTTCTTGGAAATGATATCACGTCTCCGGTAGCGATTCATGAGATGGATAAAATGAAAGCGGGCACGGTATTTGACAAAAATAAGATTGCCCTTGTTATGGATCATTTTATACCCAATAAAGACATTAAGTCTGCCGAACATTGTAAATGTGTCCGGGAGTTTGCCTGTCATCATGATATTACGAATTATTTTGATGTGGGAGAAATGGGGATTGAACATGCTCTTCTTCCGGAAAAAGGCCTGACAGTTGCAGGGGATGTGATTATAGGTGCAGATTCTCATACCTGCACTTATGGAGCTCTTGGAGCATTTTCTACAGGAGTGGGAAGTACGGACATGGCAGCCGGTATGGTGACCGGAAAAGCCTGGTTTAAGGTTCCGGCAGCAATCCGGTTTCATATCACAGGAAAACCAAAAAAATGGATCAGTGGTAAGGATGTAATCCTTCATATTATCGGTATGATCGGTGTAGATGGAGCTCTTTATAAGTCGATGGAATTTGTGGGAGACGGAATTCAGTATCTTTCTATGGATGATCGTTTTACTATTGCGAATATGGCTATTGAAGCAGGCGGTAAAAATGGAATTTTTCCGGTTGATGAAAAGACGGAAGCATATATGAAGGAACATTCACAAAGACCGTATAAAATCTATGAGGCAGACGAAGATGCCGTTTATGATGCAGAATACACAATCGACCTCAGCACACTGGAGCCAACAGTGGCTTTTCCGCATCTTCCCGAAAATACAAAAACGATTTCGGAAATCGGTGAAGATGTAGTAATTGACCAGGCAGTAATCGGCTCCTGTACCAACGGAAGAATCGAAGATCTTCGTACAGCGGCAGAAATCCTGAAAGGCAGAAAAGTGAAAAAAGGTGTACGCTGTATTGTAATTCCCGCTACACAGGGTATTTATCTTCAGGCAATGGAAGAAGGGCTGCTCAGGATATTTGTGGAAGCAGGCGCTGTAGTCAGTACACCTACCTGCGGTCCGTGTCTGGGCGGCTACATGGGAATACTTGCTGCCGGAGAACGGTGTATTTCAACAACAAACAGAAATTTTGTAGGACGTATGGGACATGTAGATTCTGAGGTTTATCTGGCGAGTCCGGCAGTGGCAGCTGCAAGTGCAGTAACAGGAAAAATATCCGCACCGGAAGAACTGGGGTTATAAGGAGGAGAAAAATGCAGGCAAAAGGCAGTGTATTCAAGTATGGAGATAATGTAGATACAGATGTGATTATTCCTGCCCGTTATCTGAATTCCTCAGATCCGGCAGAGCTGGCAACACACTGTATGGAGGATATTGATAAGGAGTTCGTAAAAAAGGTAAAAAAAGGTGATATCATTGTAGCAGATAAAAATTTTGGATGTGGTTCGTCCAGAGAGCATGCACCGATTGCAATCAAAGCGGCGGGAGTAAGCTGTGTGATCGCGGAAACCTTTGCAAGGATTTTTTACAGAAATGCAATTAACATCGGCCTGCCCATCATTGAATGTCCTGAGGCAAGCAGAGGAATTCAGGCAGGAGATACAGTAGAAGTGGATTTTGATTCCGGAATGATTTATAACCGTACCAGAGGCACCGAATATAAGGGACAGGCATTTCCGGAATTTATGCAGAAGATTATCCGTTCCGGCGGATTAGTCAACTATATTAACGAAAATAATTAATTAGTGCAGATAAAAGCTGATACAGCTCATAGAACTGACTTTTGACGGAACTATGATTAAGTATCAGCTTTTTCATCTGTCTGGATTTACGGTTTTGCTGGAATAAATAAGGGTTATGTGCTAAACTAAAAACAGAGGTGTTATTTTTTTACTCCGGAAGGAAGGATTTATGCCGGGAGTCATCCGGAATATTATAACTATACCTTTTATTCTGGTGAGCAGATGAAATTTTTTCTCCCAATGCTTAAGGATTATTCCCTGAGACTGTGTCAGGGGATTACACCAAATAAAGCAGAGGGAAAAGAAATGCAGTATGCTGCTGTATGGATGGAAAATAAAAACGGGATCGTTCAGATTGGAATGGAACCCGGAAGAGTGCTTCAGGAGACAAAAGATAAAAGCCTTGAAAATGTTATTGCCACCTTTCCCATGGATCTGAGGGGCTATCTTCATGTGGTTGACAGGAATACGAATACGATTATTGCATCTACTTCAGAAAAGCTTGTGGGACTCAGAGTTAATGAAAAAATAGAAGTCAGTAAAACCTATGAAGATGTCAAAATGGTTCATTACACCTATGCAGGGGAAAGATATTGTACCTTTATAAAACCATATAAGGATTATCTCCTGATCAGGACTTATTTGTCTGATTATCCAATGAAAAATACGATCGTATCAACGGTGCTGGTAGTTTTTTATATGCTTGTTGTTGCTATCACGGTGATCGGTGTGATCGTGTGGTATGTAAATAAGAAACTGTCAAAAAATCTGACTCTGATCGTAAACGATCTGAAAAAAATAGAGCAGGGAAATCTGGACAATATTACAATAAATACGAACATCAAGGAATTTGATGAATTGATCCAGTATGTTAATATGCTTTTGAAAAACCTCCGTCTGAACTGGAGCAAATTGTCTCTTGTGATCAATAAGGTCCGGCTTCCTTTTGGAGTTTTTGAGGATAACCGTTTCTATAAAAAGACTTTTGTGAATGAAAGAATACTGGAGATCCTTAAGATCAGAAATGTGCAGGAATATTCTCCGGACGAACTGGCAGAAATTGTAAGAAGAAGGATCCGAAAGGCAGAAGAAGGATTAAAGGATCTGGATGATCCGGTTTATGAATATGCAGAGGATAATGAGAAATCTTATCTGAGAATTGAGCGGCTGGTGGATGAACAAAGTACAACTTATTATATATCAGATATCTCCATGTGGTGGAATGAGATTCATATTCTCAGAGAGCAGAGCAGCAGGGACAGTCTTACCGGTTTGTATAACAGAAGGGGATTAAGCGAGAGGATTGAGGAGCTTTTCGCACACCAGGAGAGGATCGGATGCGGTGCACTTTTGATGCTGGATGCGGATGTATTGAAAAAGATCAATGATATTTATGGACACCGCACCGGGGATGCGTATCTGAAGCGCATCAGTCAGGTGATCGGAAGCATATCTGAGGAGTATACTGTCTGTGCAGGACTGGGCGGAGACGAAATTGCAGTATTTCTCTATGGTTATCAGTCCTGTGAGGAGATCAACCAGGCGTATCTGAACTGAAAAAAAGCAGGGGAGAAGACTTTGAGATCGAGGATCCAATGGCAAAGATATCCGTGGAGTTTTCTCTGGGGCTGGCATATTATCCGGCAGATGGAACGGATTATAATGTCCTGATGCATAAGGCAGATGAAAATATGTATCAGGAAAAGAAAAACCGTAAAAAAGAAAGAATATAAGCAGAAGACAATTCAGGAAGTTTGTCCTGAATTGTCTTTTTCTAGTGGGATAATTTGACGAACGAATTTCGTTGACTTTTTATTAGCCAGAGGCTAGAATAAAAGCATCTTAACAAGCAGTACATTTCATCTGCTTCCACCTTCTTCAGAAGGTATATCGGGGAAAATCCAAAGTTGTCTAATTATTATAGGAGAGATCTGCTGTAAGGAAACTACATGTCAGATCTGTTAAAACGGAGGGTTAAAGAAGCCTGGCTTCTTTGATCTAATATAAAGGAATACGCCTCTTTCTTCCTGCTTTCGGGAATCTTCAGAGCTTCAGGCTCTTCTGTTTATCTGTAAGGTGTCATTCAAATCTTTATCTATCTCAAATACCAATTCTTAATTACCCGTTTCAGTAAAGGAGAAAGAGGGCGTAGTCTATGAAAAAAATCCTGCGGGGCAGAGCACCGCCGATGGAACAGCAGCTTGTAAGTTCTATAAAAGAAAGGATTCTATGAAAAAAATTGAACGAATAGGAAGAATGGTTCTGATCGTGGCAGTGGTGGCAGTGGGACTCCTGTTTTGGGGACCTTATAAGAGATTTTCTGTCAGCGTGGTATTGTCAGGATCTATGGAGCCGGCACTGAAAACGGGCGGCCTTATTTTTACAGATATAAAAAAGGTAACTCCGGAAAAGGGAGATATCATTACCTACTGCCGTGACGATATGATGATCACGCACAGAGTCAGTGCCAGCGGTAAAAATGGATATGTGACAAAAGGCGATGCCAATATGAGTGAAGATCCTGGACTGGTACAGCCGGGACAGATTCAGGGGACAGTGGTATGGTCTCTTCCTTATCTTGGGTACTGCGCTGTTTTTCTGAAACAGAAGCCTGTTTTTTGTCTGATCGCCATAATGCTTGCACAGGAGCTGTTTTTTCTGGGAATTCAATGGAAAGATTAATATATGGAAGGTATAACAGAAAATATGAAAAAAACAAAAAAGAATTTAAAAAAAGCAGTATTTTTTGCAGGTGTACTCGGTATGGCAATGATCGGAGGAGTATCTGCTTACTTGACAGATTACGATAAGGCTCTTAACCAGTTTACAGTGGGAAAGGTGGATATACAGCTGGAGGAGCCGAACTGGAAACCGGAAGAGCATACAAAGATTGAACCGGGTAAAGACATTACCAAGGATCCCCGGATAAAGAATACCGGGCTTAACGATGCTTTCGTGTATTTGGAGATCAGCGTTCCCATGGCAGACGTAACAGCCGCCGATCAACAGGGCAACCGACTGGATCAGAAGCTTCAGGAGCTGTTTACGTTTTCAACAAAGGAGAACTGGACAAGGCTGGAAACAAAGAAAAAAGATGCATATACCATTTATGTATATGCCTATGATAAAGTACTGAAACCGGAACAGACAACGGGTACTCTTTTTGATACGGTAAAATTTCTCAATATTATAGAAGGCCAGCTGGATACGCAGCAGATAGACATGCCTGTAAGAGCTTATGCGATACAAACTTCCTATACCGGCGGGGATAAGGGCAGTATTCAGGAGCAGGCCAGAAACGCATATGAGAAATACGTGAATCAGAACAGGAATCAGGAAGGGCAGGCGGCTATATGAGGAAAATGCCATACAGAAAGACAGGTGCGTTAGATGACAGGAAAGAGAAGATTTGTTTCAGGAATACTCATTTTTGCAGCAACACTGGGAATCGGAGGAACGGCAGCATATCTGACAGCGTTTGATCAGAAAGAGAACACGGTTGCGGCAGGCTGTAATACCACAGGGATAGAAGAGGAATTTCCAAATCCAACTCCTGTACCGATAGAGGAAAATCCTGATTTTCTGAAAAAAGTATGGGTGACGAACACCTCTTCCGGGGAGGAAGGCTTTCAGGTGGACTGTTATGTAAGAGCTTCTCTGGGATATTCGGACAGTGTGATCGGAAAAGCCGTTGTTTTAAAAAATCTGGATAAGGAGAACTGGGTCTATAAGAATGACGGATATTATTATTACCGGCATGTTTTGAAGGAGGGAGAATCAACCAGCCCGTTATTTACAGGTTTTTTTATAGATTCCACCAAAGTAGAAGATCTCCTTCCTGATCAGATAGGGGAATTTAAGATTCAGATCTATCAGGAATCTGTTCAGGCATCAGGCTATTCTGATTTTGAAGAGGCATGGGATTACTATGCAAATCCCATTTAAGGGAAGGGGGAAGACATGAAAAAGATATGGCTGACAGCAGCGGCAATGGTACTTTTGACTGTTACAGCTGTTTACGGATATTTTTCTGACTCAGTGACGGTTCATAATCATATTTCGCTTGGGGATGTGAATATAGGGCTGAAGGAATATGAAAAAAAGGGAAGCACCGAAATCCTTTACCGAAATCCGAAAAAAATAGTGCCGGGGGACAGTATTTCTAAAATACCGAGAATCACAAATTACGCGCAGCCCTGTTGGGTCAGAGCAAGAATTGTTATGGAAAATAACCGGGATCAGATGGATGGAATTCAGGAAGAAATGCTTGTGGGAATTTCCTCCAAATGGGTCAGGCGGGGAGAATATTACTATTACACAAAGGCTTTAAAAAAAAGAGAGAGCGTGGATCTGTTTCACAGTGTAAAGATTCCGGAGTCATGGACAGAAGAGCATAATGGACAGGAACTGGGAATGGTGATCCAGGCAGAGGCTATACAGGAAGCAAATTTTACACCTGATTTTTCAGGAATGTCTCCATGGGGAAATCAGGAAATCGAATTATGCGTCCACGAAAAAGAAGGTGCGCCTGTATGCAGGATGCCGGAAACAGATCTGTCTGTGGAATTTAATGGAAAAGCGCATAAACTGCTTGCTGTACCGGGCGACTTTTTTTCCAATGCAGAAACCCTTATGCCGGGCGATGTTTTTGAGGATACGGCTGAGATTTCCAATACAACAGACAAAAGCGCCGAGGTTTTTTTCAGGACAGAAGTCACAAATCAGGACAAAAACAATATGGAACTTTTGAAAGGGATAAATTTAAAGATATCCATGAATGGAAAAAGGATTTACCAGGGTTCGCTGGATTCCCCGGAATTGAAGAAAAATGTTTCTCTGGGAAGCTATGCACCGGAAGAACCCGGTAAGCTGAGATTTTCTCTTTCTGTTCCCGGAGAGTGGAAGAACTCTTATGCCTTAAGGAAAGGGGCAGTTAAATGGATATTTACTGTAAATGAAAGGGAAGAGACTACGCAGAGAAATGATTCCGGTCAGAAAGGAAATCAGACATATTCCGGGTATCCGGTGTGTCCGGAGACAGTAAAAACCGGAGATGAAATGGAGCCGGAATGTTTCCTTATAATACTTTCATGCACGGGATTTTTCATTTTTGCCGTATTTCTGGGCAGGAAAGGAGGCCATTCCAGGTGAAAAGAAAAATAGCCGGACTTTTTCTGGCAGCAGTCATTTGTCTTATTCCGCCAACAGGTGAACTTTATGGCTCTGATACAGAAAAACCACAGAAAATTTCGGAATATGAAAATGAAACAGAAGAGATATTCAGTGACGAAGAACTTCTCGTTCCGGAGGAGGCTCAGGACAGCTGTCTGGATTCCGCACTTTCTCAGGTAGAAACAGGCACCAGTGATTCCGGTAGGGAGGAAGCACTGGAAGATACTCCGGTGGAAGAAAGGCCGCAGACCGGAGAATTGCCGGAGGAAGATTTTACCGGAACCGTTCTGACAGATGAAAATGCCGACATTCTGACTGCGGATACACCGGAAGCCGAAACGGTAATAGAAGAAATCGAACAGGGTAACATTATTGCGTTTGCACCGGCATCACTGGCAGATTTTGGTGAAGAGGAGATGCTTTCGGAGGATGGAGAAGACAGGGCTGTTGTAGCCCGTCTGAAAGCGGACCAGTATAAGCTGATCGCAACAAATACAATTGCTGACTGTGATGAAATATGGACTGCCAGTTCCGCAATCCACACAAGGGTCCGCTATATAGAATATGTGGATTCTGACGGGACAGTGAAGCGTTCCCCCTTGTATTGTATGAATGCGTCCAAGCTTGGAATTAACGATACCGGGTCATCAGGACTTGATCTGAAACCTGCAGCAGTAAAGTTTTTTTCTAATTCCACATTGCGCAAGATCCTGTATTTCGGTTATGGAGGTCCCGGAGATATCTGTGATCAATATGACCCCAGCTGCTCCCATATCAGATGGTCAAGATGGCAGAATCGTTATGTATTTACGCATCAGGCTCTGTCCAAGGTATATGCCAATGATGTGAACGGTGCTACCAAGTCGCAGATAGAGCATGTTGGACTGATTCGTTTTATCAATAAGATAAAAGGTATGACAATCCCCGACAGAAGTGCAGTAAAACTCAGAGCTGTAAATACCAGTGGAAATGTGGCAACAGCGAATCCTCTTAACATTGGGATGATGCTATACAGAGTGAAGCCATCCTCCGGATTCAGCTGGCTGGAGACTACTTTTCAAAATGGGTTTCAGATCACTCCTCTGTGTACGGTAACGGACTCCGGAAAGGCAGGAAACGGCATTACGGTTACCAGAGGGGCGAAAGACCAATGGCAGCTGGTTTACTGGTCCAGTGAGGCTCAGGCAAAATCAAAGCCCGACAGTCCCGGACGCCTGGAAAAAGGTAAAAGCGTAAAACTGAAAAACGGATACTGTTTCCGTATTGTATTTCCGGAAAACAGTACAGGTTCAAAGCGTTTTTCCTGGAATATGCTTCTTCGCCCGGTAAAATACCTTCTTGTAGACGGATCAGTGCAGACAGGCATGAACATACAGGATTTTGGGGCATGTGTATATCAGGGAAGCAGAGGGAAGATGGTGCTGAATCTGACATTTCAGCCATCAGGAAGCATACTTCTTCAGAAAACCAGCACCCAGACCGGAAAACCGGTGGGAAACGCGGTTTATACACTGTATGCAGATCAGGATCTCTACAGCGGAGGAACCCGTATGTATACGAAAAATGCCCGCATTTCAGAAGCGCCTACCAATTCTTCCGGACAGATTGTGTTTGACAGCCTTCTTCCGGGAAAATACTATATTAAAGAAAAAACAGCTTCTCCGGGATATCTGCTTACCGCTTCCTCAGAATTCTGTACGGTGACGGCAGGCAAACGTACAACTGTCAATGTAAAGGAAACACCGGATATCAGAGGACGTGTCACAATAGAAAAAACAGCAGAGGGAACGGATGTCCATCTGAAAGACGCGGAATTTACTCTTTATTCATGGAACAAAAATACAGGAAGATATGAAAATGGCAGAATATTATCCTATGATGAGACCCAGAGAAGATACCTGTCTGAAGTTTTTCGGTACAGTGAGGTGAATCAGGGAAAATTTCGTGTATCAGAAACCGGTAATCCTCCGGGGTACACGGGAAACTGGGCTCAGGATATCGTGCTTTCCTCACCTGGAACAGAGCGGAATTATACTTATCGTGTGGAGAATACTCCATTACAGGAATATCAGGTAGAGATCAGAAAACAGGATTCAGCTACCGGGGATATTTTGAGAGGAGCAGAATTTCAGCTGTATGAATGGAACAGTCAGGAAGCTTCTTATCCCGGAGAAGGAGAGAGCCTTATACTGGATGAGGACTCAGAGACCTATAAAAGCAAGATCTTGAAAATCACGGAAGAAAATCAGGGAAAATTTTTGATCCGTGAAACAAAAAATCCGGAGGGATATCAGGGAACATGGAGCCGGGAGATCGATCTTACCGACCCGCACGTTCTGCTTCAGTATACGGTGAAAAATGATCCGATTCCTAAAAAATACGGGACAGTCAGAATAAAGAAAAAAGATTCCATAACAGGTGAAGAACTGGAAGGCGCGGAATTTCAGGTATTCTCCTGGGATCAGGAGAACGGACAGTACAGGGAGAAACCGGAAAATGCCGCATTTGTCTATCGACAAGAAGAGAAAACATATGTATGTGAAAATCTGGAGCTGACAGAGAGCAACCAGGGCAGATATCTGCTCCGTGAAACCAAGCTTCCCGAGGGATATAAAGGGAGCTGGCAAAAAGAGATTGTTCTTGAGCAGGATGGGCAGATTCTGGATCTGGAGGCGCACAATGAACCGATCCGGCTTCCGACAGGGCAGATTTCTGTAATCAAAAAAATACATGAATCAGAAATTACCTGGGCACATGGGAATCCGACATTTCCTTTTGTAATTACAGGAACAGATATTCGTGGAAAGGAACGAACCTATGAGGACTGTATCGTGTTTACACCGGAAGGGTATGAGACAGACCGGGAGGGCTATGCCTGTTTGAAAGTGACGATTCCGAATATTCCTCTGGGCTCATATAAAATATATGAAAAACAGGTTCTGCGATATTATCTGGAAAATGCACAGGCAAATACCGCCAACGTACAGGTGATTACCGGAATTTCTCCTTCTTACGGCACTGAACCGGCAGCAGTTGCTTATGGAATGGCTGTGCTGGATACAGAGGACAGAAATGCAGAGCTGACATTTTATAATCGAAAAAAGAGATATGATGGCTATTCCCATAACAGCTTTGTAGAAAATACGGTTCCGATCGTAATAGCAAAGTAAACGTATATTTTTACTTCCGATTGTTATATAATGGGTTTAAAATCAAAAATCGGGAGGTTTGAATATGAAAAACGGAATTGATCTTCATTTACATCTGGATGGATCCCTGACTCCGGGTTATGTGATCCGGCAGGCAAAGAAACAGGGGATAGAGCTTCCAGTCTGGGAGGAAAGTGAACTGGTGAAATATATGACAGCTCCTGCTGACTGTAAAGACCTGAACGAGTATCTGGAAAAATTTGATCTCCCCGGTTCTGTAATGCAGACAGAGGATGCACTGACAGATGCGGCTCAGGATGTGTGTACGCAGATGAAAGAGCAGGGGCTGAAATATGTGGAAATACGTTTTGCTCCACAGCTTCATACAAAAAAAGGCCTGACCCAGAGACAGGTGGTGGAGGCTGTTCTCAGAGGATTGCTCTGTGACGCGGGCTTTGAGGCAAAGGTGATTCTTTGCTGTATGCGTATGAAGGACAACGAAAAGCAGAACCTGGAGACGATTCAACTGGCATCCGAACATCTTGGAAAAGGAGTGGTAGCAGCAGATCTGGCAGGAGCAGAGACCCTTTTTCCAACAGCATCTTTTGAAAAAGTGTTTAAAGCGGCAAAATTGGCGGATATTCCTTTTACCATTCATGCAGGTGAAGCAGACGGTCCCGAAAGTATTTGGACTGCACTGAATTTTGGAGCCCGGCGTATCGGCCATGGTGTTCGTTGTCTGGAGGATGAGAAGCTTGTGGAGTATCTAAGGGAAAAACAGATTCCTCTTGAAGTCTGTCCTACCAGTAATTTCCAGACCAGGGCGGTGAAAGGAGAACATCCCCTGAAGAAAATGCTGGAAAAGGGACTTTGTGTGACCCTGAATACGGATAATACAACAGTTTCCGGTACAACTCTGGAAAAAGAATATGAACTTGCAGAGAAACAGCTTGGACTGACGAAAGAAGAGATAGAGACCTTAAAGAGAAATGCAGAAAAGTCCAGATTCTGACTGCTGATCCGGAAAAGGTGAAGAAATCTTAAAGTAAACTGGAAAAAGTGCACAAAAAAATAAAATGAAATAGTTAATTATTAACAAAAACACAATTACTGATAAAAAAAGGACATAAGTCCTTTTTTTATTGCACAAACAAGAGGTATAATAATCTCAACATAAAGACAAAGTGCACAAACGGAAATGGGAAAAGGAGGTACGAGAGTGGAATATGTAATCGAAATGAACCATATTACAAAACAATTTGGGGATTTTAAAGCAAACGATGACATTACTCTCCAGGTGAAAAAGGGAGAAATCCACGCTCTGTTAGGAGAAAACGGAGCTGGAAAATCCACCTTGATGAGCGTTCTTTTCGGTCTGTATCAGCCGGAGGAAGGCGAGATAAAAATCAACGGAAAAACTGTAAAGATCAACAATCCAAATGATGCCAATGATCTGGGTATCGGAATGGTACATCAGCATTTTAAGCTGGTTCATAATTTTACAGTTCTGGAAAGTATTGTACTGGGCAGGGAAACCGTAAACATGGGCGTTCTGAAAATGGAAGACGCCAGAAAAAAAGTAATGGAACTCAGTGAAAAGTACAAGTTTAAAATTGATCCGGATGCTTACATTTCTGATATTACCGTAGGAATGCAGCAAAGAGTTGAGATCCTTAAGATGCTGTACTGTGACAACGATATTCTGATCTTTGATGAGCCAACCGCAGTCCTGACACCTCAGGAGATCCATGAACTTATGAAAGTTATGAAACAGCTTGTGGCAGAAGGAAAATCAATTATTTTTATCACACACAAGTTAAATGAGATCAAGGAAGTGGCAGACCGCTGCAGTGTTCTTCGTAAGGGCAAATATATCGGGACTATCAATGTGGCGGATACCACCAAGGAACAGATGTCCGAGATGATGGTTGGAAGAAAAGTAAACCTGAACGTGGAAAAAAGTGAAATGACTCCGGGAGACGCTGTACTGGAAGTAAGGAATCTGACGATCAAAAGCAAATCTTCCGGTAAAGAAGCTGTTAAAAGCGTATCCTTTCAGGTCCGCAAAGGCGAGATTCTCTGTGTGGCAGGAATTGACGGAAACGGACAGTCAGAGCTGGTATACGGTATTACCGGTCTGATGCCTCTGGACGGAGGACAGATCTTTTTAAATGGAAAAGATATAACAAAAGAGAGTATACGGCAGAAATGCCTTGACGGAATGGCACATATTCCGGAGGACCGACACAAAGACGGACTTGTACTTGACTATACCCTTCAGGAAAATCTGGTGCTTCAGTCCTATTACACGGATCGTTTCCAGAAACATGGTTTTCTGAAGTTTGATGCAATCCGTGAATATGCAAAGGAACTGATCAAAAAATTTGACATCCGTTCCAGTCATGGAGAGACCAGCAGCGCCAGAGGCATGTCCGGAGGAAATCAGCAGAAGGCCATCATTGCCCGAGAGCTTGACCGTAATCCGGAAATCGTAATTGCGGTTCAGCCGGTACGAGGACTTGACGTAGGAGCGATTGAATATATTCATAAGCAGCTGGTAGCACAGAGAGATGCCGGAAAAGCAGTCCTTCTGGTATCATTGGAACTGGACGAGGTAATGAATTTAAGTGACCGGATCGTGGTCATGTACGAAGGTGAGATCGTTGCGGATCTGAATCCAAAGGAGATCACTACAGAGGAACTTGGTCTTTACATGGCAGGAGCAAAAAGGAGTGTGAAGAATGAACAGTAAACGTAAATCTATATTTAAAGGAGAAGGATTTGTGAATTTCAGTTCTTCTATCCTGGCGATCATCTGTGGTCTGCTGTTTGGATTCATCATCCTTCTTGTGAGTAATCCAGGCCAGGCTGTAAATGGATTTCTGATGATCTTAAAAGGCGGATTCACAGACGGTATGAAAGGGGTTGGAGATGTTCTCTATTATGCAACTCCGATCATCATGACCGGTCTTTCCGTAGGTTTTGCCTTCAAAACAGGACTTTTCAACATTGGAGCTTCCGGACAGTTTACAGCAGGAGCTTTTGCAGCAGTATATGTGGGAATCAAATGGACGTTCCTTCCGGCTTCCATTCACTGGCTGGTAGCGCTTCTTGCAGCAATCCTGGTAGGAGCTCTGGTAGGAAGTGTTCCGGGAATTCTGAAAGCTTTCTTTAATGTAAATGAAGTTATTTCAGCCATTATGATGAACTATATCGGTATGTATATCGTAAACCTTCTGGTTCGTAACTACATTTACGATCCTCTGAAAAATCAGTCGGTGGCAGTGGCGCAAAGTGCCATCCTTCCAAAAGCGGGACTGGATAAGGTTTTTGCAGGTGCAAGTCTGAATATTGGAATTTTTATCGCAGTACTCTGTGTGATCCTGATCTATGTGATCCTGAATAAGACGACCTTCGGATATGAGTTAAAGGCCTGTGGTCTTAACCCTCACGCAAGTAAATATGCCGGAATCAACGAAAAGAGAAATATCGTTCTTTCCATGGTGATCTCCGGTGCACTTGCAGGTCTTGGCGGTGCGCTCTTATATCTGGCAGGATCCGGAAAATACCTCCAGGTACTTGATATCATTGCTCCGGAAGGATTTTCGGGAATTTCAGTAGCCCTCCTCGGACTTTCCAATCCGATCGGTATCCTGTTCTCAGGACTTTTTATCGGACATATTACCGTAGGCGGATACAACATGCAGCTTTTTGATTTTGTATCAGAAGCGATCGACATTATTATTGCAGCAATCGTTTACTGCGGAGCTCTGTCTCTCCTGTTTAAGACAATGATCCACAAGATTCAGATGAAACGGGCAAAAAAAGCAGAAGCAAAAGCAGTTGGCACAGATAAAGGAAAGGAGGCATAGACATGAGCGTATTATATTTTATCATTCAGCAGACAATGTATTTTGCGATCCCTCTTCTGATCGTAGCGATCGGCGCTATGTATTCTGAGCGAAGCGGTGTAATCAACATTGCTCTGGAAGGTATCATGGTCATGGGTGCCTTTGTGGGAATTTTCTTTATCAACATCTTTCAGGATCGTATCAGCGGACAGCTTCTGTTGATTCTGGCAGTTCTGATCGCAGGAGCAGTAGGCGGGATCTTTTCTCTGCTTCATGCATTTGCTTCTGTAAATATGAAAGCAGATCAGACCATCAGTGGTACAGCACTGAACATGTTTGCTCCGGCATTTGCCATTTATGTGGCACGTATGATCCAGGGATCTCAGCAGATTCCTTTTACAGATACCTTTTATATTGCAAAGGTACCGGTTCTTGGAAGCATTCCGGTGATTGGTCCCATGCTGTTCCAGAACTGCTATATTACTACTTTTATCGGTATTGGCATTTTCCTTGTGGCAGCTTTTGCCATTAAAAAGACAAGGTTCGGTCTCCGGCTTCGTGCCTGTGGAGAACATCCGGGAGCAGCAGACTCTGTTGGTGTAAATGTAGCAGGTATCCGCTATGCAGGTGTTATCATTTCCGGTGTGCTTGCCGGAATCGGCGGTCTGGTATTTGTAGTACCGACCTCTACAAACTTCAATGCAACAGTAGCCGGATACGGATTTCTTGCGATTGCCGTATTGATCTTTGGACAGTGGAGAAGCGGAAGAATCCTTATGGCAGCATTTTTCTTCGGAATCATGAAGACGTTGGCAAGTGCATACTCTGCCATTCCGGTTCTGAAATCTCTGCCGATCCCAAATGAGATCTACAAGACAATTCCGTATATTGCGACTCTGATCGTACTGATTTTCTCTTCCAAGAATTCTCAGGCTCCGAGAGCAGAAGGAATCCCTTATGACAAAGGAAGCAGATAAACATTTATTTTTACATGAAAACTTATTAATTTACATATAAAAATCCAAAGGAGGACAAAAACATGATGAAAAAATTATTAAGTTTATTACTGGCAGGCGTGATGGTTCTGGGCGGAGCTGCAACTGTCCATGCAGATGACGGGTATGAGCTTGCGCTGATCACAGACGTAGGAACGATCGATGACAAATCCTTTAACCAGGGATCCTGGGAAGGTCTGGAGGCCTATGCAAAGGATAACGATCTTACCTGCAAATACTACAAACCGGCAGAGAAATCAGATGCTGCATGTCTGACTTCTATCGATCTGGCTGTAAAAGGCGGAGCAAAGGTTATCATAACTCCTGGATTCCTGTTTGAGTATCCGGTTCTGGAAGCACAGGACAAATACCCGGATGTAAAATTTATCATTATTGATGCAGCTCCTACAGATCCGAATGAGGGTCAGAGAATTGAGGAAAATGTAGAATCTATCTTCTATGCAGAGGAGCAGGCCGGTTACCTCGCTGGTTATGCAGCGGTAGCAGAAGGTTATACAAAGCTTGGATTCATGGGCGGTATCGCAGTTCCTGCAGTAATCCGTTACGGATATGGATTTATCCAGGGCGCTGATGCAGCTGCAAAAGAGCTTGGCGTAGAGGAAGTATCCATGAAATATACTTATGTAGGAAACTTTGATGCGACTCCGGAAAACAATGCAAAAGCAGCAGCATGGTACAATGAAGGAACAGAAGTGATCTTCGCATGCGGCGGTGCAGTTGGAAACTCTGTTATGAAAGCAGCAGAGACTTCCGGCGGCAAAGTGATCGGTGTAGACGTTGACCAGTCTTCCGAGTCTGAGACAGTTATCACATCTGCTATGAAGAACCTTGGTGATTCTGTATATAATACTGTAAAATCCTATTATGACGGAACATTTGAAGGCGGTAAGTCCGTAACTCTTACAGCAGCAGATAATGGTATCTTACTTCCTATGGAAACATCCAAGTTTGAGAAATTTGATCAGGAAACTTATGACAAACTTTTCCAGGGTCTGGTGGATGGATCTATCAAGGTAGAAAATGACACAGTTGCAGCAAGTGCAACAGAAGTTCCTGCAGAGATCGTTGCTGTAGAACTGATCCAGTAATGGAACCGGAGAGAACGGAGAAGGTATCCGTTTGACATAATAAAAGGGCTGTCGCACGAACAGGTGGGACAGCCTGTTTTCCTAAAAGAGGTGGAAGATCATGAGCGACTATTTATATGATGCCATATCTGTTTTTGGCGAGATAGAAAAAGAAAAATATGAAGAACTGAAGGCATATTTTGCTGGCGCGCCTATGTGGCTCATTGACTCCTTCCAGATTATTAAGATGGAAAAGGATTATACTTTTATCAGAGAAAATGAACCGGTAAAATATATTTATCTGATCATCAAAGGTATCATCCGGGCAGCAGACTACAGAGTTTATGGCATCGTATACGACTTTATGCGAGTGAATGAACTGGAGGCAATGGGGGGCATGGAACTGGTACTGGATCTTCCCGCATACAGAGCCACTATAGAAACGGTAACCCCCTGTATTGCCATCAAGATTCCAAAGCGCAGTTATGAAAAATGGTTAAATACAGATATCAATGCATTGAAACGGGAAGCAAAAACCGTAGGACGTTATTTGTTGGAAACAGACAGAAAAAGCAGAGCATACCTGTTCCTTCAGGGTGCAGACAGGCTGGCTCTGTATCTGGTAGACAGCTATAAGAAAAATGAAAAAAACGGAGTATTTCTTGTGACCTCTTCCAGAGCGGAGCTTTCAGAAATGACAGGACTTTGTGTCCGGACAGTCAACCGCGCGGTAAAAAAGTTCCATGAAAACGGATGGATCACAAAAGAAGGAAATAAATTCAGCATTAATAAAGAGCAGTATATGAAGATGAATGAAACGGTATCAGCATTAATAGAGAGGTGATGATATGGGAAATAGAATTTACGAGAAACTGATCACATGTACCAATGCAGTAAAAAGCAGGATTACATTTAAACCGGAGGTGGCATTGATCCTTGGGTCCGGTCTGGGTGATTATGCGCAGGAGATGGATGTTGTGGAAACACTGGAATATTCGGAAATCGAGGGATTTCCGGTATCTACAGTAGCAGGACATCAGGGAAGGTTCCTGTTTGGATATGTAAAAGGTGTTCCTGTAGTAGCTATGCAGGGACGTGTCCATTATTATGAAGGCTATGAGATGTCGGATGTGGTTCTTCCTACCAGACTGATGGGACTTCTGGGGGCAAAGACAATTATTCTGACAAATGCAGCCGGCGGTGTGAATTATAATTTCCGCCCGGGAGATCTGATGATGATCACAGATCATATCACAACGACTGTCCCAAGTCCTCTGATTGGGCCAAACCTTGAGGAACTGGGACCGAGATTTCCGGATATGAGTGAAGTATACAAAAAAGAACTTTGGGAGATTATCAGAGAGGCGGCTAAAAACGTTAAGGTTAGCATCCAGCAGGGCGTGTACATGCAGTTAACAGGGCCGAACTATGAAACACCGGCAGAGATTCGGATGTGCAGAACCATGGGAGGAGATGCTGCAGGAATGAGCACCGCCTGCGAGGCAATGGCTGCCAACCATATGGGAATGGACGTATGTGGAATATCCTGTATCACAAACATGGCAGCGGGAATGTCTGCCCAGCCTCTGGATCATAAAGAGGTGCAGGAGACAGCAGACCGTGTGGCAGCAGACTTTAAGAAACTGGTGACAGAGACCATACGTCTGATCGGAGAAAAAAAGAATGGATGAAAAAGTTCTGGACAATGGAAAATTAAATGAAAAGAAACTGCTTGATCTGGCGCATGAGGCCAGAAAGAGGGCTTATACTCCCTATTCCGGATTCCAGGTGGGAGCAGCTCTTGTGACAAAACAGGGAAAAGTATATCTGGGATGCAACATAGAGAATGCTTCCTATACTCCCAGTAACTGTGCAGAACGGACAGCATTTTTTAAGGCAGTGTCTGAAGGAGAAAGAGAATTTGCAGCCATTGCCATTGTAGGCGGTCCGGAAGGAACAGCTGGAAAAGAAACCTGTTCACCCTGCGGCGTATGCCGTCAGGTTATGCGTGAATTTTGTGTTCCGGAGGAGTTCCGGATCCTTCTGGAGGATGGACAGGGCGGAATCATGAACTATAGTCTGGCAGAATTGCTGCCATTGGGATTTGGACCGGAAAATCTGGCCCGATAAAAGGAGGAAAATAATATGCAGAATTATTCAGGAGAAGCAGGATTACAGTATCATTTACAGATTCGGAAAGGTGATGTAGGGCGTTATGTAATTCTTCCGGGAGATCCGAAGCGCTGTGAAAAGATCGCAAGATTTTTTGATGATGCAAAGCTGGTGGCAGACAGCCGGGAATATGTGACCTATACCGGTTATCTGGACGGTGAAAAAGTCAGTGTGACATCTACAGGAATTGGCGGTCCTTCTGCTTCTATCGCAATGGAAGAACTGGTACTTTGCGGAGCAGATACCTTTATCCGTGTGGGAACCTGCGGCGGCATTGAGATGGATGTAAAAGGAGGAGACATTGTTGTTGCAACCGGTGCGATCCGTATGGAGGGAACCAGCAGAGAATATGCTCCTATTGAATTTCCGGCAGTTGCAGACCTGGATGTGACAAACGCTCTGGTGTCAGCGGCAAAAGAACTTGGTTATACTTATCATGCAGGTGTTGTTCAGTGCAAAGATGCTTTTTACGGACAGCATGAACCGGAAAGAATGCCGGTCAGCTATGAACTGCTGAACAAATGGGAAGCCTGGAAACGACTTGGCTGCAAGGCATCTGAAATGGAGTCGGCTGCATTGTTTGTTGCAGCAAGCCATTTGAGAGTACGCTGTGGATCCGATTTCCTGGTAGTGGGAAATCAGGAGAGAAATGCAGCAGGACTTGACAATCCGATTGTCCATGATACAGAGTCTGCTATTAAGGTGGCTGTAGAAGCTATTCGTAAACTGATCCGGGAAGACAAAGAAAAATAAAAAATTTCGGATATTTTATCTGATCTGAAAAAAGAAAGGGCGTATTTTTTTGAAAAAATTTAAACGTATATTTACGATCGTGGTAGATTCCATGGGAATTGGTGCTTTGCCGGATGCGGCAGAATATGGAGATGCGGGAACTGATACGCTGGGACATATCGCGGAAAGAACAGAAAATTTTCAGATTCCCAATTTTCAGAAACTGGGGATTGCTAATCTCCATTCTCTGAAGGGCGTTTCCCCCGCAGAAAATCCATCAGGCTACTATATGGAAATGTCAGAAGCAAGTGTAGGCAAGGATACCATGACCGGTCACTGGGAGATGATGGGACTTCATATTACCACACCATTTAAAACTTTTACAGATACCGGATTTCCGAAAGAGCTTTTGGATGAGCTTTCTGCAAGGACTGGTCGTGTGATCATCGGAAATAAAAGTGCCAGCGGCACAGAAATTCTGGATGAACTGGCAGAGGAAGAGATTGCTACAGGACATATGATCGTGTATACTTCCGCAGACTCTGTCCTGCAGATTTGTGGAAACGAAGAAACTTTTGGTCTTCAGGAGCTTTATCGCTGCTGTGAGATTGCCAGAGAACTGACTATGAAAGACGAATGGAAGGTGGGCAGAGTTATTGCCAGACCTTATGTGGGTAAAAAGAAAGGTGAATTTAAGCGTACCGCCAATCGTCATGATTATGCGCTGAAGCCATATGGAAAAACAGCTCTGGATGCATTGAAAGAGGCTGGATTTGATGTGATCTCGGTTGGAAAGATCTTTGATATTTTTGATGGAGAAGGTCTGACAGAATCCAACAAATCCAAAAGCTCTGTTCACGGAATGGAACAAACCATTGAAATTGCAGGAAGAGATTTTGAAGGCTTGTGCTTCACGAATCTGGTGGATTTTGATGCGCTGTGGGGACACCGCCGCAACGTAGAAGGATATGCACAGGAACTGGAAAAATTTGACCAGAAACTTGGCGAGCTTCTGCAGGTGCTGAGGGAGGATGATCTCCTGATCATTACTGCAGATCATGGAAATGATCCGACACATACCGGTACGGATCATACCAGGGAACATGTACCCTTTGTGGCTTATTCTCCTTCCATGACAGGTAACGGAAGACTGGAAGACACCGATACCTTTGCGGTGATCGGAGCAACTATTGCAGATAATTTCGGCGTAAAGATGCCGGAAGGCACTATTGGACATTCGATTTTGGATAAGCTGAAATAGATTATCAGAAAGGACAATTATGGATAAAAAAGAAATTTTAAGCAAAGTAGATCATACTTTATTAACACAGACCGCAACATGGGAGGAAATCCGCCAGATTCTGGATGACGCCATGAAATATGGAACTGCATCCGCATGTATTCCTGCTTCTTATGTAAAACAAAGTGCGGATTATGTAGATGGAAAACTTCCGATCTGTACAGTAATCGGTTTTCCAAACGGATACAGCACTACAGCTACAAAGGTTTTTGAGACGAAGGATGCCATTGCCAACGGTGCCTCAGAAATTGATATGGTGATCAATATTGGCCTTTTGAAGGATAAAAAATATCAGGAGCTGGAAAATGAGATTCGCAGCATCCACGAAGCATGTGACGGAAAGATCCTTAAAGTGATCATTGAGACCTGCCTGCTCACCGAGGAAGAAAAGATAAAAATGTGTGAGATCGTTACAAATGCCGGAGCAGAGTTCATCAAAACCTCTACAGGATTCTCAAAATCCGGAGCAACCTTTGCAGATGTGGAACTGATGAGAAAACATGTGGGACCGGAAGTGAAGGTAAAAGCTGCCGGCGGTATTTCTTCCCTGGAAGACGCAGAGGAGTTTATCCGTTTGGGAGCGGAACGTCTGGGAACCAGCCGGATCGTAAAAATCATAAAAAACACAGATGATGGAAGTGGATATTAAAAGCGCTGACATTATGATATGTACAGATATAACAAAAGGGTTTCCGCTATTACGGAAACCCTTAAAAAATAAAAAAGTCGGGGCAACAGGATTTGAACCTGCGACCTCGCGGCCCCCAGCCGCGCGCGCTACCAAGCTACGCCATACCCCGGTAAAAATTATTATAGCAAAGTGTGTGTGTTTTTGCAACAATTATTTACAATATTATATTCTGAATTTGAAAAGTCTGTTCTTTCATTTTTAGATAATAATGAAAAAAGGAACTGTAAAATTTTCTTGACATCATAAGTCTGTTTGTGTTAGTCTATATTCATCAAACAATTTAATATATAAATGCGTTGATAAGGAATAGTACATGACGACTGGAATACAGAGAGCTGTCGGTTGGTGAAAGGCAGCGGAAAGGGATCATGGAACTCGCCTTGGAGCTTCTGACTGAACTTCTGGTTTGAAAAGTAGGATCAGACGGGATTCACCGTTATATGAAAAGGGTATAAGGATCTTTATGGAACTACATGGATTCCGTACCCGCTGAGTGTATGAATTTATTCATGAAAAAGAGTGGTACCGCGGAGAAATTAATCTTTCGTCTCTTGGAGAAATCTATAGAGATGAGAGATTTTTTTATTTTAAAATGGAGGGAAAAGAAATGAAAAATGCAGCCAAATATAAGAGACAGTATTATATGCCGCCGGTAAAATGTCTGAAATGGACAGAAAAAGAATATGTAGATAAAGCGCCAATCTGGTGCAGTGTTGATCTTCGTGACGGGAATCAGGCACTGGTGATTCCTATGAGTCTGGAACAGAAGGTGGAATTCTTTAAGCTTCTTGTTAAAATAGGATTTAAAGAAATTGAGGTGGGTTTTCCGGCAGCTTCTGAAACAGAATATACTTTTCTTCGTACCCTGATCGAGCAGAACCTGATTCCTGATGATGTGACGATCCAGGTACTGACTCAGGCAAGAGAACACATTATCCGCAAAACATTCGAAGCGGTTAAAGGCGCACCGAAAGCGATTATCCACGTTTATAATTCAACCTCTGTGGCTCAGAGGGAGCAGGTGTTCAGGAAATCCAAAGAGGAAATCATCCGGATTGCGGTAGAAGGGGCAAAGCTTTTGAAAGAGCTGGCAGCTGAGACGGAAGGAAACTTCCAGTTTGAATACAGTCCGGAAAGCTTTACCGGAACAGAACCTGAATATGCACTGGAGGTCTGTAATGCAGTACTGGACGTATGGCAGCCGACCCCGGATCACAAGTGTATTATCAACCTGCCTGTAACCGTGCAGCTTTCCATGCCGCATGTGTATGCCAGCCAGATTGAATATATGAGTGAAAATATGAAATATCGTGACAGTGTGATCCTTTCCCAGCATCCTCACAATGACCGTGGCTGTGGCGTGGCAGATTCAGAGATGGGACTTCTGGCAGGCGCAGACAGGGTAGAGGGAACACTTTTTGGAAACGGAGAGCGTACCGGAAATGTGGATATTGTAACATTAGCTATGAATATGTATTCTCAGGGCGTGGATCCGGAACTGGATTTTTCGGATATGCCTCATATCTGTGAAGTGTATGAGCAGTGTACCGGAATGAAAGTTGACGAAAGAAGCCCTTACAGTGGTGCTCTTGTGTTTGCTGCTTTTTCCGGCTCCCATCAGGATGCAATAGCAAAAGGAATGCACTGGAGAGATGAAAAAGACCCTGGACGCTGGACAGTTCCGTATCTTCCGATCGACCCTACTGATGTGGGAAGAAATTATGACGCAGATGTGATCCGGATCAACAGTCAGTCCGGAAAGGGCGGTGTAGGATATATTCTTGAGACAAAATATGGTCTGAATCTTCCGGCAAAAATGCGGGAGGCTATGGGCTATGCAGCGAAGGCTGTTTCAGATCACAGTCATAAGGAACTGCATCCGGATGAGATTTTCAATCTTTTCAAAGAAACCTTCGAGAATGTACGTGCACCATACAGTATTGAGGAGGTACATTTCCAGCAGAAAGACGGTGGAATCGTAACGCAGGTGACATCTTCCTTTAACGGAAAAACGATTACAACAGAAGCCACTGGAAATGGTCGTCTCAATGCAGTCAGCAATGCATTGAAAAAAGCATATGAGCTGAAGTTCAATCTGGTGACCTATCAGGAGCATGCACTGGAAAAGAGCTCCAGTTCCAAGGCCATTGCTTATGTTGGCATACAGAAACCAGATGGAAGTCTTTCCTGGGGAGCAGGTGTGGATCCTGATATTATCCGTGCCTCTATTGATGCACTTGTTACAGCGATTAATAACCGTTAAGCACAGCAGGAGAAAGTTGCTGTCAGAAAAAACAGAGAAAAGCAGTTCGTATAAGAGGACTGCTTTTTTCATGAAAAAAATATGGATTTTTTTTGATTTACCTGTTAAACTAAAACTAAGTATGCCCATTTGACAGAAGTAAAGATACCTGTCTGGTTTTGGACAGAGATGATGAAAAAAGAAAGGATATTCAAATGCTAAAGATTAAAAGCTATGTAAAGGTGAACAGTATCGCGGAAGCCTACGAGCTGAATCAGAAAAAAACAGCCTGTGTGCTTGGCGGTATGGTATGGCTGAAAATGGGAAACAGAAATGTTTCGACTGCAATTGACCTTTCCGGTCTGGGACTGGATACAGTACAGGAACTGGAAGATGAATATGTGATTGGATGTATGACAACACTTCGTGATCTGGAGATGAATCCTTCGCTTGACAAATTTACACAGGGAGCGATTCGTGAGAGTCTTCGACACATTGTTGGAGTACAGTTCCGTAATTGTGCTACAGTGGGGGGAAGCATCTTTGGAAGATATGGATTTTCGGATGTCCTGACGATGTTTCTTGCTATGGATACCTGGGTGGATCTGTATCATGCAGGACGGATACCTCTTTCAGAGTTTATAAAAATGAAAAAAGACAGAGATATTCTTCAGTCCGTAATTGTGAAAAAGACACCGATCAAATCTGTTTATCTCAGTCAGAGAAACACAGAAACCGATTTTCCGGTGCTGACCTGTGCCGCTTCCATCACAGGAGAACAGGTGCGCACAGTAATCGGAGCAAGACCGGGATGTGCTATGCTGATAGAAGACAGAGAAGACCTTCTTTATGGATTTACGGAAATGTCTGAAAAAGAAAAAACAGAAGTTGTTCGGAAATTTTCTGAATACGCGGCATTAAACGTTCCGGTAGGTGGAAATATGCGCGGATCGGAAGAATACCGGCGTTTGCTTGTCCGGGTATTGACCAGAAGAGCCTGGGAAGCGTTAGGAGGGATAAAGAAATGAATGTGAGTTTTTGGCTGAATGGTGTCTATCGTCATGATGAAGTGGAACCGGATACGATGCTTTTGGATTTTCTGAGGGATAAGGGCTGCTACAGTATAAAGTGTGGCTGTGAAACCTCAAATTGCGGTCTGTGTACAGTATTGATGGATGGAAAACCGGTACTTTCCTGCAGCGTGCCTGCTCTTCGGGCAGAAGGAAAAAAGATTGTGACTATGGAAGGAATGCAGAAAGAAGCGGAAGAGTTTGGAGCATTTTTTGCAGATGAAGGTGCAGAACAGTGCGGATTCTGTAATCCGGGATTTATCATGAATATTTTTGCAATGGAAAAAGAGCTGGAGGATCCGACCGAGGAAGACATCAAAGAATATCTGGCCGGAAATCTGTGCAGATGTTCCGGATTTACAGGACAGACAAGAAGCATCCTGAAATATCTGGAGTATAAAAAAGCAAAAAAGAAGGAGGCGGCAGAAGAATGAGTTATGTCAGCAAACCGGTGAGAAAAAAAGATGCCATGGCACTTGTGACCGGAAAGCCGGTATTTACCAATGATCTGGCACCAAAGGACTGTTTGATCATAAAGATTTTGCGGAGCCCTCATGCAAATGCCTGGATTGAAGAAATCAAAACAGGAACAGCACGACAGGTCAGTGGAGTAGTGGCGGTCTATACCTATAAGGATGTTCCGAAAAAACGATTTACTCTTGCCGGACAGACTTACCCGGAGCTGAGTCCTTATGATCATTATATTCTGGACCGCAGACTGAGATTTGTGGGTGATGCAGTGGCGATCGTTGCGGCAGAAACAGAGGAAGCGGCAGAAAAGGCGCTGAAAAGAATCAAGGTAACATATTGCGTGGAGGAACCGGTCCTTGATATGCACAGGGCAAAAGACGCAGCTGTCCTGGTGCATCCGGAGGAGGACTGGGAGGCGAAGATTCCTGTAGGAGCGGATAATAAGAGAAATCTCTGTGCTTCCGGTATGGAAGAGTCCGGGGATGTTGATAAAATACTGGGAGAATGTAAATATACAGTAGACCGTACCTACCACACAAAGGCAAACCAGCAGGCTATGATGGAAACTTTCCGTACATATTGCTATATGGACCATTTTGGCAGACTGAATGTGGTTTCCTCTACACAGGTACCTTTTCATGTAAGAAGAATACTGGGAAATGCACTGGACATTCCAGCTTCAAAAATTCGTGTGATCAAGCCAAGAATTGGTGGAGGATTCGGGGCAAAACAGACATCGGTATCTGAGATATACCCTGCTTTTGTTACCTGGATGACCGGGCGCCCTTCAAAAATTCTGTATTCCCGTTATGAATCTCAGATCTGCGCGTCTCCACGCCATGAAATGGAGATTCGTGTAAGAGCAGGCGCTGATGAAAATGGAATCGTTCGAGCGCTGGATGTTTATGCTCTTTCCAATGCAGGAGCCTATGGAGAGCACAGCCCTACGACTGTTGGACTGAGCGGACATAAATCCATTGCCCTTTACCGTCATACAGAAGCCTATCGTTTTGCTTATGATGTTGTTTATACAAATGTACAGGCAGCCGGAGCATACAGGGGGTATGGAGCAACTCAGGGTATTTTTGCCGTAGAATCGGCAGTAAATGAACTTGCCCACTTGATGAATATGGATCCGGTGAAAATCCGTGAGCTGAACATGCCTGTGGAAGGAGAACCGCTTCCGGCATATCAGGATTGTATCACAGCGCCCAGCTGTACCATGGATCAGTGTATGGAGCGCGCAAAGGAAATGATGAACTGGGAAGAGAAATACCCATACAGAGATCTTGGAAATGGGAAGGTCAGAGGCGTAGGCGTGGCTATGGCTATGCAGGGCTCATCTATTGCAGGGATCGACGTAGGCGGAGCGGATCTGAAGCTGAATGAGGATGGCTCTTATACATTGGGGCTGGGATGCACAGATATGGGAACCGGATGCGATACGATCCTTTCGCAGATCGCTGCAGATTGTCTGGAAACCTCTATCGAAAATATAGTGGTATTTGGAGTAGACACGGATATTTCTCCGTATGATTCCGGTTCTTATGCATCGGCAACTACCTATACAACGGGTATGGCTGTTTTTCAGGCATGTCAGGAACTTCGGAAAAAAATATGTGCCCTGGGAGCCAAAATGCTTGAGACGGATCCGGAGAAGGTAAACTTTGACGGCGAATCGGTATTTATCGATGATAATCGGAAGGTATCCCTGAAGGAAATTGCAATTAAAGGCACCTGTGGAAATACACAGGAACTGCAGGTTACCAGAACCCATTGTTCGCAGATTTCTCCGCCTCCTTTTATGGTAGGAATGGCAGAGGTTGAGGTAGATAAGGAAACGGGCAGTGTAAAGGTGGCAGATTATGCAGCAGTTGTTGACTGTGGTACGCCTATTAATCCAAATCTTGTCCGTGTACAGACAGAAGGCGGTATTGTTCAGGGAATCGGTATGGCTCTCCATGAGGATGTTCAGTATACGGAAAAAGGTAAGATCCGCAACAATTCCTTTATGCAGTACAAAATCCCTTCCCGACTGGATATAGGAGATATTCGTGTGGAAATTCGTGGAAGCTATGAACCCAGCGGCCCGTTTGGCGCAAAATCGATCGGTGAGCTGGTCATCAATACTCCCTGTCCGGCCATTGCCGATGCAGTTTATAACGCAACAGGGGTGAGGGTGCGTGAACTGCCGATCACTCCGGAAAAAATTGCTATGGGAATCATGGAAAAGGAACTGGAGAAGCAGTAGAATGGGGATGATGATTAAAGGAATACTGGCATTGTTCTGGCTTGTGGGAATACCTGCCGTAGCAGGCATCCCGTTTACAGAAAAAAAAGAATGTAGTCTGTCAGAAGCTTTTATTAATGGATATCTGATCCTGTTTACGATTATGGAAGTGCTTGCGCTTCCTATGATCTTCCTGAAAATGCCTCTTCATGTATTAACTGCGACATATGGCCTGCTATCGGCAGGTCTTGCTGTTGCGGGGATTGTATTTCTGAAGAAAAAAAAGAGCAGCTCAGATTTATTGAAAAAAGGAGAAAACCGTCCCTCTCTATATTTTTGGGCAACTGTTTTTGTAATTGTTTTACAGGTGCTCATGTGTTCGCTGATGGCACACATGGATGCAGATGATTGTTTTTATGTGGCAACTGCTACAACGGATGTTCATACAGATACGATTTTTGAAGTGGATCCATATACCGGACGGGAGTACAGATTTTTTCCGAAAAGATATATTCTATCCCCGTTTCCTGTGTTTTTGGCAGTTGTCAGTCAGTTAAGTGGAGGGCTTCATCCGGCAGTTATGGCACATATGATCTTTCCGGCAGTGTTTCTGGTTGCGGCATATGTGGTTCAGGCTTTACTGGCAAAGAAATGGTTTTCAGAAGAAAGAAGAGCAAGAGATATGTATCTTCTTCTGGTAGTCTGTTTATGTGGATTTTCGGGATACTCAGTTTATAATTCGGGGAATTTTCAGATGGTTCGGATCTGGCAGGGAAAAGCGCTTCTTGCAGCAGTTTTGTTGCCTTGTTTGATTTGGCTTTGTATATCGATATTGCTGGAAGAAGAAAGAAAATATTCCTGGAATCTGCTTTTGGCAGCTAATATAAGCTGTTGCCTGCTATCATCCATGGGTATTATTCTTGCACCTCTTCTGACTGGTTGTTTTTTGCTTCTTTCTCTGTTCGTAAGAAAAGATATCAAAAGAGTGCTTACAGGTTTTTGCTGTTGCCTTCCGTCTATTGCTTTGGGGATCGTTTTTATTTTGATGGGCTGACAGGAGGCGGAAAATGAGAGAGTTTATAAGTCAAATTATTATTTTCTGGAACAATTACTGGGGAGAAAGCCAGGTTATGTGGCTGTTTCTGGCAGCTGTAGCTTTTTTGTTTGTTTTTAGGAGAAAGAAAAAAAGCATAAAATATCTGCTTCTTTATACAGTAGCAGCGCTGATTTTGTTTTTTTGCCCTATAAGTGCAATAATTATTCAGAAGTGTATTGGTGAACTGGTATACTGGCGTGTACTGTGGTTGGTTCCGGTTTTTCCTGTGATTGCTGTGGCTATGACAGAAATATTAAAGGAAAGAAAAGGCCGAATTGCCGAATATTTTTTGATGTTTTTGTGGGTTGCGACGATAGCGCTTTGTGGAAAAGGGATTTTTCAGGCGGGTAATTATAAGTTTGTTCATAATTATCAGCAGGTGCCCGATGAGGTGGCTGCCATATGTGAGATGGTAAAGAAGGATGCCGGTGATGCAGAATTTCTGATTGCTGCTGATAATTTTATAGCTCCCTATATAAGGGTTTACGATCCTTCTATTTATATGTTGTTTAACAGGGAATGTCGTGGAAATTACGGAAGAGGAGCAAAAAGACTTTATCTGGAGATAAATGCTCCGGTGTTTAATTATAAGAATATTGCTTCCGTAGGAAAAAGTATTTCATGCAATTATCTGGTTGTAAAGAATCCTAATGAACAGCAAAAAAAAGAAATGGAGCATTACAGTTACCAGGAAGTTGGAACAGCGGGAAGATATACGCTGTATCGATTAGGAGATTCGGCAGATGCGGTAAGAAGTTCTGTTTTGGATGAATGGAACTGGAGATAAGTAGAGCAGGCGAAAATTCGCCTGCTTTATGTTTGTCGAAAAGTGAATATTTGGTGGAAATATATTGACTCCTTGTATTCTTCTAACGATAAATTTTTATTAGTTTTTAGTACACCATTTTTACACCACTATACACCATTTTTTGTCTTGAAGTAACAGACTAACCAAAATAAAAAGTCTGAAAAGCCTTTAAATATTTTTAAAATCCGGGGTTCCCATCAGGTCATACGGGGTGCTCTGGTAAACGTAATAATTCAGCCAGTTGGTGTACAGATTGTTTGCGTGAGCCCGCCACATGAGCAGAGGTTTGTTCTGCGGATCATTTTCACGATAATAATTTTTCGGGATTTCAATGGGAAGCCCTTTGTCAGAGTCTCTCTTGTATTCTCCGTCAAGCGTGATCCGGTCATACTCCGGATGGCCCATAACAAAAATTCTGCGTCCGTCCTCTGCCATGGCAAGAAACAGACCGGCCTCCTGAGATTCTGCAAGAACAGTCAGTTCCTGACAGGCGTGGATTTCCTCAATGGGAACTTCTGTGTGTCTGGAATGAGGTGCGAGGAACATATCATCAAAACCTCTTACCAGAGGAACCTTTCGATTCATGACTTTGTGCCAGAAAAGTCCGAACATTTTTTTGTCCAACATTCTTTTTTTCAGTCCGTAGAAATGATAGAGGCTGGCCTGCGCTGCCCAACAGAGGAAAATGGTGGAAGTGACATGAGATTCTGTCCAGTCCATGATCCCCGTCAGCTCGTTCCAGTAATCCACTTCCTCAAATTCCATCTGTTCTACCGGAGCTCCTGTGATGATCATTCCATCAAAGCGCAGGTGTTTCAGTTCGGAGAAAGTCTGATAAAATTTGTTCAGATGGCTCTTGGATGTGTTTTTTGCTACATGGCTTTCAACAGCCATGAATGTAACATCTACCTGAAGCGGGGTGTTGGAAAGAGATCTGAGCAGCTGAAGCTCGGTTTCTTCTTTCAGAGGCATCAGATTCAGAATCAGAATCTGAATTGGACGGATGTCCTGATGGATTGCCCGTCCTTCATCCATTACGAAAATATTTTCTTTTTCCAGAATTTCTTTTACTGGAAGATCACTCTGTATTTTGATTGGCATTTTTGCTCCCTCCTGTTATATCATTCTGTCTGATCGTTGTCTGTTTGGATAAGCGCCAGAAATTCTTCTTCTGAAAGAATGGGAATTTCAAGCTCTCTTGCTTTTTTATTTTTTGATGAACTGGATGCAGTATCGTTATTGATGAGGTAGGAAGTTTTTCCGGTAACAGATCCCGTTACTTTTCCTCCAAGAGATTCAATCAGTGATTTTGCCTCGCCCCGGTTTGCAAAATGCGTCAGACTTCCGGTGATCACAAAATTCATTCCTGCAAAAATCTGTTCCCTTTGAATTTCCTCTTTATGAATGTGAAGATGCTGTATAAGCTGATCCAGCTTCTGGTTGTTTGCTTCTTTGCTGAAATAATCTACAAGGTTTCGTGCAATGACAGGGCCGATCCCATCAATAGAACTGACCTCCTCAAGGTCTGCCTTCCGGATAGCATCCAGATCATCCTTAAAATGATGACAGATCACTTTGGCATTAGCGAGTCCGATGTTGGCGATTCCGAGGCTGTAAATTACTCTGGCCAGGGTGGTCTCTCTTGCTTTTTCCAGGCTTTCCATTAAATTGTCAAAGGATTTCTGACCAAATCCTTCCATTTTTGTAATCTCATCTCTGTAACGGCCGATTTCAAAAATATCGCCAAAATTGTGGATGAAGCCTCTTGCAATGAACTTTTCAAGTGTGGCTTCTGAAAGTCCGTCAATGTTCATGGCATCTCTGCTGACGAACAGGGTAAAGGCTTTGATTTTTTTGGCCGCACAGTCGGGATTGGTACAGTAAAGCGTTTCTACTTCATTTTCTTTAATAATCCTGGCTTCCTGCCCACAGGCCGGACAGATGTCAGGAATAAGAAGACTGTGGCTTCTTGTCAGATTTTCTGCGATCTGGGGGATGATCATATTTGCTTTATATACCTGTATGGTATCTCCGATTCCCAGTTCCAGTTCCTTCAGGATACTGACATTATGGACGCTGGCCCGGCTGACAGTCGTTCCTTCCAGTTCTACCGGATCAAATACGGCAATGGGATTGATAAGTCCGGTTCTGGAGGGACTCCATTCAATTTCTCTTAAAGTTGTTTCGCGGGTTTCATCTGCCCATTTAAAAGCAAAGGCATTTCTTGGAAATTTAGCTGTCGTTCCCAGTGAGTCGCCATAAGCGATATCGTCATAAAGTGCAACAAGTCCGTCAGAGGGAAAATCATTTTCTTCAATGGCAGAAGAAAAATAATCCATGGCGTCATCCAGGGTATCGGCGGTGACAACACGATACTCAACCACCTCAAAGCCCTGCGCTTTCAGCCATTCCATCTGATATGCCCTGGAGTTGTGCATGTCCGTATCAGAAGCAGATACGAGAGAAAAGGCATAAAATCTTACATTTCGTTCTGCAGTGATCTGATTGTTCAGCTGTCGAACAGATCCGCTGCACAGATTTCGGGGATTCTTGTATCTGGCATCAGCATCTTCAATGGAATGATTGATGCGCTCAAAATCGGAATAAGTGATGATTGCTTCACCGCGAAGTACGAGACGTCCCTGATATGCGATTTTGAGAGGAATATTTCGAAATACCCGCGCATTATTTGTGATGACCTCTCCTACAGTGCCGTTCCCTCTGGTAACCGCCTTCTGAAGTTCTCCGTTTTCGTAAGTGAGCACAATCGTAAGACCGTCCATTTTCCAGGACAGAAGTGTTTTGTGATCTCCTATAAATTCTCTGAGGGCTTCTCTGTCTTTTGTCTTATCCAGAGAGAGCATGGGGCTTTCGTGAGTTTCCTTGGGAAGCGTATCAACGGCTTCAAATCCTACGTTTACCGTGGGACTGTCTGCCAGAGTGATCCCGGTTTCCTTTTCCAGTTTTTCCAGCTGATCGTACAGGGCGTCGTACTCCCGGTTGTCCATGATCTCCCGATCTTCCTGGTAATACGTTTTTGCTGCTTCGTTTAATTTTTTTACCAGCGCTTTCATTTGCTGCAGGGCTATATCCATAATTTCCTCCTGTAACTGTCATACTTGATGAATGTTTCAGCATCTGCTCCAGACATTTCTGCTCATCCGGCCGGATCAGTCTGTATTCTCCGGCTTTCAGCCCGTCCAGTGTCAGGTTCATGATCCGTATTCTTTTTAAAGAAAGCACCTCATAGCCCAGGTAGCTGCACATACGCCGGATCTGCCTGTTCAGTCCCTGAGTCAGAATGATCCGGAAAGTGTTTCTTCCGGTTTTTTCTACCAGACATTTTCGGGTGACAGTGTCCAGAATGGGTACTCCCTCTGACATTTTTTTGATAAAATCTCCGGTGACTTCCCGGTTTACAGTAACCAGGTATTCTTTTTCGTGATAGTTTCCGGCTCTCATGATACGGTTGACCAGATCTCCCTGGTTGGTCAGAAGAAGCAACCCTTCAGATTCCTTGTCAAGGCGCCCGACAGGGTAAATCCGTAGAGGGTAATCCAGAAATTCGGTAACGGTTGTCTCCTGACGCTGTTTTTTGGTGCTGCAGACGATTCCTCTGGGTTTATAAAAAAGAAGAAGGATCTGACGATTTTCCGGATGAATAGGAGTTCCGTCCAGACATACGGAGGCATCCGGTGAAATACGTGCTCCGGTGGGAACTGGTTTTCCGTTTACAGTGATCCGTCCGGCATCTGTATACTGATCGGCTTCCCGCCTGGAACAGATTCCGGCACTGCTGAGATATTTGTTTATTCTGATTGTAGTTTCATTTGATTTTTTTTCCATTGTTCCATTATATAATCTTTCGGATTTATTATCAACAAGCAAATATACGGCAGGGTTGTATTTTTTTGTCGATTATTGTATGATAGGAACAGACAGAATGTCATCAGAAAGATGTGAGGAGGAGAGAATATGCCAGGCGGCAATAAGCGGACAAATTTTTTTCTGCTTCTGATTTCCATTCTGATCTGTTTTGGATGCGGAAATTTTTTCAGGCAGTCAACGGCTGATCCTTCCGGTCTCCGGAACGGAACCATAGAACTTTTGGCTGTTGATGACAGCGGTGAAAAAGCTGTGCAGGGAGAAAAAAAAGACGAAGAAGAACCGGATATCCAGCCGGAGCCTTCGCCTACGGCTGTTCCAACGGTTACTCCTGTAGTATTTCAGGTTTCGCCTGAAGCGGCTTCAGGCATCTGGACCTCCAGTGGAAGTAACTGGCTGTTTATGGTTAATGGTTCCCCGTACACAGGATGGCTGACGGACAGTGATGGTAAAAGATATTTCTTCAATAAAGACGGGATCATGCAGACCGGTTGGGTAGATGACGGAGGCAAACGCTACTTCATGGACCTGGACGGAATCATGCAGACCGGATTTATCACAACGGAGGGGAAGAGCTATGAGCTTCTTTCCGATGGTTCTCTGAAGGGTTATTCAGCAAAGGAAACGAAAAAAAAGAGTGAAGAGAAAAAACAGACCGTAAGTCCGGAACCGACAGAACAGAAAAAAGCAGAAAAAAACACCGAAAAAAAATATGTGGCTCTGACCTTTGATGACGGGCCAAGTTCTTTTACGGACCGTCTTCTTGACTGTCTGGAGAACAATAAAGCAAAAGCTACCTTTTTTATGGTAGGAAAAGAAGTAGAATATTTTTCTGAAGAAGTAAAGAGGATGGACAAGCTGGGATGTGAACTGGGAAATCATACGTATTCCCATGCGGATCTGACAACTCTGTCTCCGGAGGAAATGTCTTCGGAGATTGGAAAAGTGGATCAGCTGCTGCTTGATCTGACCGGACAGGGTGCTTCTGTTGTCCGGCCGCCGTACGGCTCCGTCAACAGTTCGGTAAAAACAACAGTAGGCACGCCGATGGTACTGTGGACAGTAGATACACTGGACTGGGAAAGTCAGGACCCCCAGAAGATTGCGGATGTGGTGAAGGCAGAAGTGACGAATGGTTCCATTATCTTAATGCATGATATTTTCAGCACATCAGTAGATGCGGCAGAAATCTTTATTCCCCAGCTGAAAAAAGAAGGCTATGAATTTGTAACCGTTCATGAACTGGCAAAGATCAATGGGCTTCAGCTTCAACCGGGAAATGTGTACAGTGATCTGAAGAAACAGTCATAAAAAAGAAACGGGCACGGAGGTTTCTGTGCCTTTTTCCGTGCCTGGAATTTCTGGAATTGTACATAGAAAAGAAAAAACTTTACTTTTATAAATTAATATGATATTATATACTACAATGATATATGGAACTTTGAAAATATCATGTATTACGCACCTGTAGCTCAGTGGATAGAGCAGTGGTTTCCGGTACCATGTGCGGGGGTTCGATTCCCTTCAGGTGTGTTTGCGCGGGACGGATGGTTCCGGCGCGCTGTAATTTAAGGAGGACAAGAACTTGGATAATTTCAGAGAATGGTTATCAGATAATCTCCGTTACTTTATGCTGGGCGGTGCTATTCTGGTAATCGTAGCTGTTTTGTTCTTCGGCATACGTGCCTGTGTAGGAAGCGGGAAGGGTGCTTCTGACAAAGAAGATCAGAAAACAGTTCAGGACAACAGCCAGGGAAATGATCCTTCTTCTCCGGAAGATGATGGGGAGACAAACGACGGGAAGAAAGAAGAAGACACGAATCCCTTGGAAGAAGGCAGTGCAGAGATTACTGCATTCATGCAGAGTTATTACAAAGCTTTAGGGGAAAGAGATATTGCCACGTTAAGAACTTTGGTTAGTGATCTGACATCATCGGATGAGTCAAGAATCTCAAATGCAAAGGACTATATCGAAGGCTATCAGACAGATCACGTTTATACGAAAAAGGGGTTGGATGGCAATTCTTATGTAGTATATACCTGTTATAGTTATGTATGCAAGGGAATTGAAACGCCGGTACCTTCACTGGGATATTCTTATGTGGTGAAGGAGGATGACGGCAGCTACAGGATACTGGGGGCAGCAGATCAGAATACGAAGGTCTCTGAATATATGGAAGGTCTGCTTGCGGATGCGGATATCCAGAAACTGACAGCAGAGGTGCAGGCAGAATATGATGCGGCTCAGAAAAATGACAGTGACCTTGCACAGTTCCTCAAGGGGCTTGGTGAAGATGCAGGTACGGAAACCGGTGCGGGAACCATTCTTACAGTAACAGAGGGCTGTAATGTGAGAGCAGAGGCAAGTGATGAGGCGGATATTATTGGCGGTTTGGATGCAGGTACGCAGATTGAAAAGAAGGGTCAGGAAGGCGACTGGGTTCAGATCGAATATGAAGGACAGACGGCATATGTCTTTGGCGGCCTGTTAGAGTAACAACAAAGGTACGGGATTTGTTCCCGTACCTTATTTTCGTATTTTATAAAAAATTTATTTGTCAAACTATCAGTTTTTTGGTATATTAAATAATGGTGGTTACAGTAAACTGTTTTATTAGGAAAGAGAGACATGGAATTTTGAGAAAAAAATCACATATTCTTCTGGCAAGATATCTGGCGGATCAGATGACCGCATCAGAAAGTTTACAGTCACACAGAAAAGCATTTTGCCTTGGAAGCATTCTTCCGGACATTAAGCCGTCTTTTCTTACAAAACGGCATGAGTTTTTTGGTACGTTTGATGAAGTGCAGCAGAAACTCCGGTTTCTTGTAGAGGAAGGAACGGCTCTTTATAAGGAGCGGGTATTCTGGAGGCAGCTGGGAGAGGTTTTCCATTATATAGCAGATTATTTTACTTTTCCTCATAACAAAACCTTTAACGGTTCTCTTGTTGAACATAACAGTTATGAAAAAGAACTGAAAAATCAACTGAAACGCTGTATTTGTACCGGGAATGCAGATAAATATGCAAACTACGCTATCTGTTTTGAAAGTTTCGGGCAGCTTGCGGAATATATTGAGAATAAGCACAGTGCATACCTGAAAAAGGAACGGAATATTTCGGATGATATCAGATATATTCTGGATGTATGTTTTCAGGTGTTCCAGGGTGTCTGCCAGCTTTGTATGGGAGTAAACTCCGTAAATCTGCCGGTATTCACTGTTTAAAAAATATGAAAAAAATATGAATTTTGTACTAAAACCGCCGGGGCAGATGCTCTGGCGGTTGATTTTGAAAAAACTGTATGATACAATATAAAAGGTTATTTATGTAAGCACAGTATTAAGAAAGGCATACCTTTATATAGGGGAATAAAGATATGTTCTCGGAAGGGAGCAATTCTATAGAATGAAGAACAAATATTTGGCAAGATATTTATGTATCACGTTAATGGCTGCAACTGTCCTCTCAGCTCCTGTGTCAGTAATGGCAGAAGGAGAAGGAGTGCAGACAACTGCAGAGCAGGAAGGTGCTTCGGAACAGAGTGATGTTGCGCCGGCGCCTGCAGCTGCACCGGCAACGCCGGTTCCGACAGCAGCCCCGGCTCCGACACAGGCTCCGGAACCAACTGCGGTTCCAACACAGGCTCCGGAGCCGACAGAAGCGCCGGAGCCAACGGGAACCCCGTCACCGGAACCAACGGGGACGCCATCTCCGGAGCCGACAGTGACCCCGTCACCGGAACCAACGGGAACCCCGTCACCTGAGCCAACGGGGACACCAACTCCGGAACCTTCGGTAACACCGGAATCAAGTCCGACAGCGACGCCGCAGCCGACAGTGACACCGATGCCAACAGTAACACCCAGTCCGGATGATCAGACCATAAAGAATCTGATTGCGGATATCGACAGACTGTCAAAGGAAAAGCTGACACTGAAGCACGAGGCGAGAGTGAAGGCACTTCGTACAGCGTATGACAAGCTGACGGAAGACCGGAAGAAGCTGGTTACCAACTATGATGCTCTTGTAAACCTGGAAAAGAACATTCAGAAACTGAAACAACAAAAAGAAGAAGCAGAAGATAAAGAAAATACTGCCGATACAGATCTGTCAGACGGATCAGAAAAAGGGAAGGAGGGAACTCCCGTATATTACAGCAGCATGGTATCCAATCTGCATGCCGGAAGGGAGTTTTATCTTGACAGTCTGAAAGATAATTATCAGCTTACTTTTTCAGATGATTTTGCCTCAGTGATGGATCAGATTGAAAAGGAATATAAAGAGAAAAATGGTTTAAAGGATGCCAGCGATACCCGTGAAAACGGACTGACAGCCTCATCGGATTCTCTTTTGGTCAGAAACTGGCAGGATATCCTTGCTGTCTATGTATACGAAAAAAGTCAACAGGGTACAAAGGAATTTAAAATGGATGCCTCTGCCAAAGAAGATCTGGCAGAAATATTTACAGAAATGAACCCGATCATCAGAGATACGGAAAATCTGTCTCATGTTTCATACGGGAATTATCATATCAATACTTACATAAAGAAAAACAGGATTTCTCAGGAAGACAGGGCTGTCCTTAAAAAATATGTAGAAACCGACTGTAAACTGCTTTGTGCGATTGTTACAGACGCAAAAGGTTTTATCCGTCAGAGTGTTGGAGACAACGTCTCAGAAGAGAGAGTAAATGTGATTTCTGCAGCCTACTCTCTGGTAGGGGAAGTCGGATATTTCTGGGGAGGAAAGTCTACCGTCATTGGAGAGGATCCGGGCTGGGGCGCCGCCGAAAAGGTATCTGCGGCCGGAAGTCCGAGCACCGGTACAATGAGAGCTTATGGACTTGACTGCAGCGGTTTTGTTACCTGGGCGGTAATCAACGGATATCTGGATCAGAATATGCAGGAGAGCATTGGCGATGGTACATCAGCACAGTGGCTGAATGCCAATGTTGTCAGTGAAGAAGATGCGCAGCCGGGAGACCTTGTATTTCAGAGCGGACCGGAGGCAGGAAGTGATAACCATGTAGGAATCATCTGTGGACAGACGGATGCAGGCGACTGGATAGCAGTGCATTGCTCTTCCAGTAAGAACGGAGTGACGGTTGGCGAAGCTTATGGTGCCAGCTTCCGGTATATCCGTCAGCCGGATTTTTATCCTACAAGGGAAGAATACGCTCAGATGCTTTCTGATGGTTCCTCTGCCAGCAATTCGGAGATTCCGGAAGATGCTTCAGAGACAGAATCTGTTGTAATTGAATCTGATATTTCTTCAGGGGATACACAGGATCTGACATCAGGAACGGAACAGGGAGAAACGGTATCGGGAAGCGATCCGGAAAATGAAGCAGATGTTGTGTTTGAAGATGACATTGAGGTAATCTATGAAGATATGGATGAAGAAGACGCTTTCGACGATGCAGTTGAAAATGATCCAGGAAGTGTCGAGGTGACAGACAGCCTTCAGCAGATCCTGAATCAGAATATTTCTGTTTCACAGGGACAGACATATTCTTCTTCGGAAATTCCGGATTTTGGTGACGACATAGATGTTATTTTTGAAGATTAAGCAATGATATTTTAGTATAAAAATTGCCCATGCGGAGCCGATAATGAAAACCGCATGGGCATGATTTTTCAAAGGGAGAAACAGATGAAAAAACGTCGATTTCCATGGAAGGGGATTCTTCTGGTACTGCTTTTGGGTCTGGGAATAGGTGCTTTTTTGATAAAAAATACAGATCTTCCGGAGGACTTCCGTGGAGGAGATGTTCAGGAAACACTGGAGTTTCTGCTGGAACCGGAAGAAGTCCGAAACCTTCGGAGGCAGGAGGTTCCGGAACATGATGAGGGACATCAGGAGTATTATTTTAATCTGTTGGAAGAAAAAGAAAAACGGATATACAGAGAGATGCTCAGGGGAATCAGAAACAGAGAAGCGGAATTTTATCTGTCTGCTTCAGAGGATGCGTTGATTGACAGAGCATACCATGCGCTGCTTAAGGATCATCCGGAGCTTTTCTGGATACACAACAGGCAGACGGTATATCGGACAACCTATCCGGGAAAGGATTACTGCAGATTTTCTCCTGGTTATACTTATACGGCTGAGGAGACGGAGGAAATCCTTTTGGCGGCAGACCAGTCATACCAGGAACTTCTGTCGATGATTCCGGAAACAGCGGATGATTATGAAAAAGTAAAGATAGTATATACCTATCTGATCGACACAGTTGATTATGTTTCTACAGAACATGACCAGAATATTGCGGGAGCGCTGTGGAAAAAAGAAGCTGTCTGTGCCGGATATGCCAGGGCAGTACAGTACTTTCTGGAAAAACTGAATGTCTCCTGCATCTATGTGGAGGGTGACACCCGGGGAAGTACGGAAGGACATGCCTGGAATATTGTCTGTCTGGACGGCAGCTATTATTATGTTGACGCAACGAATGGAGATCAGCCGGAATTTCTGGAAGGAGATGCTGTGGAACTTGTAGAGCATAAGACGACACTTTATGATTATCTGTGTCCGTTTCCGGATGAATACAATCAGATTTATACGGCTTCCGATGAATTTCCTGTTCCTGAGTGTACATTATCAGACCGGAATTTTTATGTTCTGAATCAGGGGTGTTTTGATGTCTATGACCGGGAAACTCTTTACAGATATTGTCAGATGCGCCTGGATAATGGTGCTGCGGTGGTTCGTTTTAAATTCAGCAGTCAGGATGCGTATAATCAGGCTTACAGAGAATGGATCCAGGAGGGCTATATTGAACATATAGCAGAATATTATCTGCAGCTTTATGGATTAAACTCGGTGGAGTACCACTATGGATTATTGGAAAATATGAAAACAATGTACTTTATGTTTTAGAAGAAATTAGGAGGGGAAAGTATGGATGGTATCATGGATGTCCTTCTGAGGGGAATGGATGTCATAGAAAGGCTGCGTACGGTAAGCGCAGTATCCGGAATACAGATGATAGTGTTCGGAGTGCTTCTGATTTTTGGTATCATAAACTGTATACTGGGCTATCGACTGCTCAGGTTCTGGATGATGCTGTTTGGTTTTTTTATAGGAGCAGGACTGGGGTTTGGCGCTTCCTTTTTTATGGGAGTTGCCGATCAGACAACCCGTTTGATGATCAGTGCAGGGGTTGGAGTTGCTCTTGCGGTCATTGTATTTTTGAGCTATAAGGTTGGTATTTTCGTTATGGGTGCAGGACTCGGTATAGGGATAGCTGTCTATGTGCTCCACCCTACCAGCTCTCTTGTGTTTTTCTTCTGCCTTCTGGCAGGAGTGGGGCTGGGAAGCCTTGCGATGAAATGGGCAAAAGAGGTAATCATTGTGGGAACCAGCCTTTTGGGAGGTGCGATGGCAGGAATGTCCCTTGCGAAACTGGGAGGACTTTCGGATTTTCCATATGGAATCGGTCTTAGCGCTGCTTTTGCTGCTCTGGGTATGCTGATCCAGTTTGCTACGAACAGATCCCGGTATGAGGAAGAGGAAGAAGAGGAAGAAGAGTATCAGCCTCCTGTCCGGAGAAAAAAGGTTCAGGAAAAACCGGTGAAAAAGGAAGTGTCCTGTCCGGAATATTTATATGAAAGAAAAAGAACTTATCCGGATACTTATGAAAGGAAACCGATCCGCGAGGAGTTTTTTGAAGAACCACGTGAAAGCAGAAGACCTGTACGGAGTCGCGTTCCGGTAGACGTGCAGATAGGAGAGGAAGACGGATATTACCGGGCTGACAGGGGGATTGAATCAGAAAAGACGATCGTATACCGCCCGAGAAAAAAAGCAGCCCCTGATCTGGATCTCCCATTGGATTCCTATGCTTATGATGATTCTTATGGAAGGCGTCCTTATCCAAAAATTTCTCCTAAGAAAAGAACTTATACGGTGAGAATGGATCCGGAGCCTTCCTATGATGACCAGTACGAAGATCTGATCGATGAAGATAAACTGGATGAAGAAATTCTCAGAGAAATGATGGAAGAAGAAGACAGAGCAAGTATCTTTCCATGGAAGAAAAGTGAAGAGAGAAAAGCCCGGAAAGAGGGGAAAAATGGCAAAAGAAGCTAAGACAAATGCAATGAGGATGCTGGACAGGAAAAAGGTTCCCTATGAAGCTTTTTCCTATGCGAGCGATGAGTTTATAGATGGACTGCACAGCGCGGATCTGATTGGCGCGCCTTATGCCCAGTCTTTTAAAACTCTGGTTATGGAGGGGAAAAGCGGCGGCTATTATGTTTTTGTTGTACCCATTGAAAAAGAGGTTGACCGGAAAGCGGCAGCCAGGGCTGTTGGCGAGAAAGCAGTGGATATGATCCATGTAAAAGATATTCTCAGGATAACAGGATATGTAAGGGGCGGATGCAGTCCTCTGGGTATGAAGAAACTGTATCCGGTGGTCTTTGATTCATCGGCAGAAGAATTTCAGGAAATCTATGTCAGTGGAGGACGTATCGGACTGACCCTGAGGGTTCCGGTGAGAGAACTTCTGGAAATAACAAATGGAAAAACAGCAGACATCACAGTATAAGTGATGCCTGCTGTTTTTTTTAGTTATCGTTTTCGTCTTCTTCATTCATTGTATAAACATGACGTTTTTTGGCCATTTCATCACTTGCCAGATATTCGTCATAGGTTGTGATTTTGTCGATCAGATGACCGTCAGGAAGAATTTCCATGATACGGTTGGCTGTTGTCTGGACAAACTGATGGTCGTGAGAGGTAAAAAGGATAACTCCCGGGAATTTAATCAGTCCGTTGTTGAGGGCTGTAATGGATTCCATATCCAGATGGTTGGTAGGTTCATCCAACAGAAGGATGTTTGCGCCTGAAATCATCATTTTGGAAAGCAGACAGCGTACCTTTTCTCCTCCGGAAAGGACTCTGACGCGTTTTACACCATCTTCGCCGGGGAAGAGCATACGTCCCAGGAAACCGCGAACGTAAGTTGCATCCTTGATCTCGGAATACTGTGTCAGCCAGTCTGTAATGGTAAGATCATTGTCGAATTCGGCAGTATTATCCTTGGGAAAATAGGCCTGAGAGGTGGTAACGCCCCATTTGTAATTTCCTTCATCCGGTTCCATTTCGCCCATGAGGATTTTGAAAAATGTGGTGATCGCCTGTTCGTTTGCACCTACAAAGGCAACCTTGTCATCATGGCCAAGGGTAAAAGAAATATTATCCAGAACTTTTACGCCATCAATGGTTTTTGACAGGTTTTCTACCATGAGGACCTCGTTTCCGATTTCGCGGTTCGGACGGAAGTCGATATATGGATATTTACGGCTGGAAGGACGCATGTCATCAAGCTGTATCTTTTCCAGTGCGCGCTTTCGGGAAGTAGCCTGTTTGGATTTGGATGCATTGGCGCTGAAACGGGAAATAAATTCCTGAAGCTCTTTGATCTTTTCTTCTTTTTTCTTATTGGCCTCTTTCATCTGTTTGATGAGGAGCTGGCTGGATTCAAACCAGAAATCATAGTTTCCTGCATAAAGCTGGATTTTACCGTAATCAATGTCAGCAGTATGGGTGCAGACCTTATTCAGGAAATAACGGTCGTGGGACACAACGATAATGGTGTTTTCAAAGTTGATCAGGAATTCCTCCAGCCATTCGATGGCAGGGAGATCCAGATGGTTGGTAGGCTCGTCCAGAAGCAGGATATCCGGATTGCCGAAAAGCGCCTGCGCAAGAAGAACTTTCACCTTCTGGCTTCCGGTAAGCTCAGACATCAGTGTATAGTGAAGTTCTGTTTCAATACCGAGACCGTTCAGGAGTGTAGCTGCGTCTGCTTCTGCCTCCCAGCCGTTCATTTCTGCAAATTCGCCTTCGAGTTCGCTGGCACGGATTCCGTCTTCATCTGTGAAATCTTCTTTGGCGTAAATGGCTTCTTTTTCCTTCATAATGTCATACAGTCTTGCATTTCCCATGATAACGGTATCCAGAACCGGATAGGAATCATATTTGAAATGGTCCTGCTGCAGGAAGGAAAGTCTTTGTCCCGGCGTGATGACAATGTCGCCGTTTGTGGGCTCCAGCTGACCGGAAAGAATTTTCAGGAACGTGGATTTTCCTGCACCGTTGGCGCCGATCAGACCGTAGCAGTTTCCTTCTGTAAATTTGATGTTTACATCTTCAAACAGGGCTTTTTTCCCTACTCGAAGAGTAATGTTATTTGCTGAAATCATAAGGTACCTCTTTTCTTCATTATGGTTTCGGAGTTGTTTTTATAGGATGCTGTTTTTGCAGCTCATTCCCATTGTACCGTAAAGTGCGGATTTTGCAAGACTTATTTTCTTGAAAAATAAAAGAGATACTGCTATAATCATTTTTCAAAAGAGGAAAAACAGGAAAATTTGTTTGCTGTATAATAGAGAGGAGCTTATGATTCATGACAGAAATTATCAATGCGCTTACCAGACTTATGACAGAAAACCTCTGGGCGGCACCGGTTCTCAGCCTGATTGCCGGTATCGTTACTTCTTTTACCCCATGCTCTCTGGCCTCGGTTCCCATGCTTCTTGCCTGTGTGGGGGCATCTGATGCCGACCACAAAAAAGCAGTGCGCCTTTCGGCCTCCATGGCGGCAGGGATGGCGGTGACCTTCGGGATCTTTGGTTCTGTAGCGTCTTTTATCGGACAGCGCCTGCATGAAGCCGGACACTGGTGGACGTTTCTGATGGGGATCCTTATGATTCTGATGGCTATGCAGATTTTTGGGATCATTCATCTGATTCCCCATATCCATATTTCGGAGCACAGAGTAAAAAAAGGCTATGTGGGAGCTTTTTTTACAGGAGCACTGGGAGGTGTTTTTGCTTCGCACTGTGCGGTTCCTGTGATGGTCGCTCTGCTGGCACTTGTAGCTGAGCTTGGGAGAAAGGCATGGTGGGGAGTGCTTCTTATGGTTCTGTATGCCCTGGGGCATAGTGTTCTTCTGGTTGGAACAGGGATTGGCTACAGCTATGTGGATCGTATCATCAGAAATCCGCGGTATGCCAATACAGGAGTCTGGATTCGGAGAATCCTGGGGATTGTCATCTTTGCATTTGGTCTTTTGTTAATATTTGCGGAAAAATAACGGGAAGATTTAAAAATAAATATTGAATTTCCACAAAACAATTGTTATAATTGGAAAGAAAAAGTAATTCGGTATATCAGAAATGCACAGCATAAGAGACACTAGAGAGGAAAACAAAGATATGTTGATTACAAGAGAATGTGATTATGCAGTACGGGTTATCCGCGCTTTGGCAGGGGCGGAACGTTTGAGTGTTGGAGAAATTTGTGAAAAAGAAGAAATTACCGCTCCTTTTGCATATAAGATCCTGAAAAAACTTCAGAAGGCAAAGCTGGTCAGAGGATTCCGTGGTGTCCACGGGGGTTATTCCATGAACGCAGATATTGCGGATATTACATTGTATGATGTTTATACAGCAATTGATCCTGAGCTTGTGATCATAGAATGTATGGATGAGCATTATCAGTGTGTAAGAGACGACAGGGACAGGACGCCATGTCTTGTCCATAAGGAACTGTCAGAAATCCAGCAGGAGCTCTGGAGACTTCTGAAGCGCAGATCTCTTCAGGAAATTTTTGACAATATGTAAGTATCATAAAAGAGCATTCCATGTCTGTCCGTATTCCTGCGGAAAGGCAGGGAATGCTCTTTTGTTGTATGTAAAAAAAACCAGAATCCGGTTGGACAATAAATCTATTATATGGTATAATCAAATACGGAATTTTAGATCGCTTAACGGTCTAGAAATAATTTTTCATCATACCTTTAAGGAGGAAAAGAAAACTATGGCAAGAAAGATGAAAACCATGGATGGTAACCATGCAGCCGCTCATGCATCATATGCTTATTCTGATGTAGCTGCTATTTACCCGATCACCCCTTCATCTGTTATGGCTGAAGCTACAGACGAGTGGGCTACCCAGGGAAGAAAGAACATCTTCGGACAGGAAGTACAGGTTACAGAGATGCAGTCTGAGGCAGGTGCTGCAGGTGCAGTTCACGGATCTCTGGCAGCTGGTGCCCTTACTACTACTTACACAGCATCCCAGGGTCTTCTTCTGATGATCCCGAACCTTTATAAGATCGCAGGAGAGCAGCTTCCGGGCGTTATCAACGTATCTGCCCGTGCACTTGCCTCTCATGCACTTTCTATCTTCGGAGATCATTCCGACGTTATGGCATGCCGCCAGACAGGATGCGCAATGCTTTGTGAATCTTCTGTACAGGAAGTAATGGACCTGACACCGGTTGCTCACCTTGCAGCAATCAAGGGAAAAGTTCCGTTTATCAACTTCTTTGACGGATTCCGTACCTCCCATGAGATCCAGAAGATCGAGACATGGGACTATGAAGATCTGAAAGATATGGCTGATATGGATGCTATCGCAGAGTTCCGTAAACATGCTCTGAACCCGAACCATCCATGCCAGAGAGGTTCTGCACAGAACCCGGATATCTTCTTCCAGGCGAGAGAAGCATGTAACCCGTACTATGATGCCCTTCCGGCAGTCGTACAGGAATACATGGACAAAGTGAACGAGAAGATCGGAACAAACTACAAACTGTTCAACTACTATGGTGCTGAGGATGCAGAGCACGTAGTTGTAGCTATGGGTTCTGTAAACGATACTATCGAGGAGACAATTGACTACCTTGCAGCAGCAGGCAAAAAAGTCGGCGTTGTAAAAGTTCGTCTTTACAGACCATTCAGCGCAGAAGCTCTGATCGAAGCATTCCCTGCAACTACAAAGCAGATCACAGTTCTTGACAGAACAAAAGAGCCGGGAGCTCTTGGCGAGCCGCTGTACCTTGACGTTGTAGCAGCTCTCAGAGATTCCAAATTCAAAGATGTTCCGGTATTCTCCGGACGTTACGGCCTTGGTTCCAAAGATACAACACCGGCACAGATCGTTGCTGTATTTGAGAACACAACAAAAGAGAAATTTACAATCGGTATTGTGGATGATGTTACAAATCTGTCCCTGGAAACAGGCGCTCCGATCGTAACTACTCCGGAAGGAACCACAAACTGCAAATTCTGGGGTCTTGGCGCTGACGGTACTGTAGGTGCAAACAAGAACTCCATCAAGATCATCGGTGATAACACAGACATGTACGCACAGGCTTACTTTGACTATGACTCCAAGAAGTCCGGCGGTGTTACCATGTCTCACCTTCGTTTCGGTAAGAAACCGATCAAATCCACATATCTGATCCACAAAGCTAACTTTGTTGCATGTCACAATCCTTCTTATGTGAATAAATACAACATGGTTCAGGAGCTGGTAGATGGAGGAACTTTCCTTCTGAACTGCCCATGGGATATGGAAGGACTTGAGAAACATCTTCCGGGACAGGTAAAAGCGTTCATCGCAAATCATGATATCAAATTCTACACCATCGATGGTGTTAAGATCGGTATCGAGACCGGCATGGGACCAACACGTATCAATACAATCCTTCAGTCTGCATTCTTCAAGCTTACAGGCATTATTCCTGAGGAGCAGGCAATCGACCTTATGAAAGCAGCAGCAAAAGCTACTTACGGACGTAAGGGTGATGACGTTGTTCAGAAGAACTGGGCAGCTATCGATGCCGGTGCAAAACAGGTTGTTGAGATCCAGGTTCCGGAAAGCTGGAAAGATGCTGAGGACGAAGGCCTTCATATGACTCATGCAGAAGAGGGAAGAGAAGATGTTATCGATTTCGTTAACAATATCCAGGCAAAAGTAAATGCTCAGGAAGGTAATTCTCTGCCTGTATCTGCATTCAAGGATTATGTAGACGGTACTACACCATCCGGTTCTTCCGCATACGAAAAACGTGGTATCGCTGTAAATATCCCGGTATGGCAGCCGGAAAACTGTATCCAGTGTAACCGTTGTGCAT
>OAVH01000046.1_pt1 | contig 91506 bp, 86 predicted proteins | sample 1495281 | NCBI WGS metagenome assembly OAVH01 (sample SAMEA2580082, study PRJEB22360) | human gut metagenome | biome: human gut; feature: human-associated habitat; material: faeces | place: Denmark | collected 2008/2010
TATCATTTTGGTGCAAGCGTGATTCATGGGCAGCGTAGCAATATTTTGCGCTTACAAAAAATAAGCGTACCACTATTTCTAATGATACGCTTATGATTATCAGATAACCTCAAAATGTTTCAAAGCATCTTTAATCGCTTCCACTTTCTCAGCCGTCGGATGCTTCCTCGGCTGTTTCAATTCCTCTACCGCATTAGGGGCATCGTACATCGGCAAACCTAAATCCCGTTTTACCTCTGCGATATATGCGGTATGTACTTTGAAGCCATATTTCGCTTCTATGTACTCTTTAATCATTTTGTAAGTAACTCGCTCCTTCGGCTTGTATGCTTCGGCTCTCTTGGCGATATTATCAATCGGCACTTTGCCCTCGCCCTCGCCAAACTCGACTTTTACGTTGATTACGCTATCAGGTTTTTTGTGGGAAAGCATTACAACCGTCTCAACGTGAGTATCAAATTAAAACATATCCCCACAAAAATCACGGAAATATCAGTATTTTTTTGCAGTACTAATATCGATTACGCAACCCTTTTCCCACAAATAAAATGTTAAATAAAACTGCCACATATTTTTAAATTAGCAACGGTAAATCCTTTTACAAAATCTCAAATCATTTGCTTTGATAATTCTTTCAATAAGCCTATCCCAGACTCCGCCTTTTCATTACCTCAAGTTAAGGAAATAATGTCCTTCAGTCTAACCTTCTATAATAAACACTTGTCATTGATTTTTATTTGTCTTATTTTTTTACCATCAGTAATTTCTGGAAGTGTCATGTTATTTGAAACAGGATAAAAATACATGCGGTTTATTCTGGGATAATAAAACAAAATGCCAAAATTAGAATTTAATTTTTCAAACCAAGTAGTCAACTTTTCTACACTTATGTTTTTTCTATATTCTGTTTTTTCTTCCAGTGAGTTATCTACCAAAAGTTCGCAATAATATGTACTACCATTGAATTTCATCTTAAAATCCATATTATACTCTTCAAATACCAGACTGTTTTCAATTCCCTTATCATTTAGATATTCTTCTGCTTTTTCGAACATTTCATCTTTAGGCAGCTTGCCAAGCTCTTGTTGCTTTAAATGTCTAAGGTTGTCTAATTGATATATCAAATCCTTCAAATCGTGTAATTCGGCATTGTATTGAAATTTCAATAGTATTTCATCAATCAGAGTATTAATCGTGTGTAAGCTGTTTTCATGATTTTCTCTTGCTTTCCTGAAACGGATTTGTGTTCTGGAATTAAGTTTAAAGGTATTAATATAAAATGTTCCTCTATCGTTTTTGGCAATATATTTATAATGATTCTCTTTTTTTCCTCCTATAATTGCAGGGTTAATCCCAGAAAAGATATCATCAGTACAAGGGTCGAGTAGTTTTGTATCCCAAATATCACTTTTCTCGTTATTACACTTTTCGCAAGAATAATATAAATTATGATATTTATGTGTGTCAGGCAAATTCAAGGACTGCGGCTTAAAATGGTCTATTTCAAAAAAGTCCAAACCAACTATTCCTACTTCTTGTTCTTGCAATTTGCAATATGCACATTCATGAGAAAAGTCATTTCTTAAGTATTCTTTGCACTTAGGGCTTAAGTAATTTGCCCAACGTTGTTTTCTTATATATTCCATAATGACATCCTCTGTTATTTTTTTTCATCCAACTTTGAGCTAATTTCTTGTAATAATCGAATAGTTTCGGTATCTTGTTGTTGATTGATTTCAACAGCTCTATACATCAAATTTTCTTTTCTTAAACCGCAAGCTCTCTTTATCTTTTCTGCAACATCTTTATATCGAGAAGTAATTTCTGATTTTTGCAACTCATAGTCATAATCACCAAACTGGTCTGCAAAGTCATCAAGTTCATAGTTGGTTAAAAGAACAGCATAGATTGTACTATCATGTTTTCGTATTTCTCTTAGCACATCTATCCCTTTATATGTGACCTGTTTCTCTAAATGAAAGTCAATAATTAAGAAATCTACATTCTTCTCCAAAATAATATCATAATAGCTGTCAACTGTTAATGGAAGTTTATCTAGACAATCAAGTTTCAATCCTTCAAGAGCAAAAAGTCGAGTGTATACGTCAACATTTGCAGCTTCGTCTTCAATAAACAAACCAATCAATTCATCCATCTTACTCATCTCCTTTTGGTAATGTTACAATAAATTTCGCTCCAAGCATAGTTTCAGAACGCTTAACAGATATATCCCCATGATATTTTTCTACAATATCTTTAACAATATTCAATCCTAATCCAATTCCGTTTTCTTTTGTAGTTTCAAAAGGTCTAAAAATCTCTTTTTCTTTTCCTTCTGGAACCCCCGTCCCCGAATCTTCAAAATAGATTATTAAATGTGAAGCACTCTGGGAAATAGTAACAGTAATTTTACGGTTTTCTCGTCCCTTAACTTGCTCAAAAGCGTTTGTTATCATGTTGATGACAATGGACTCAAAGTCAATTTGTTTAATTTTATATTCTATCGTATCTTCACACACAAAATTCAAAGTGATATCAAAAGACTTAACTATGGTTTGATAAAAACCGCCAACTTCTTTTAATGCACTACTGAGATTAATTTCTGAATCAATAGTTCTCTTTCGTTTGCGCAAAAAATTAACAATTAAATTACTGTATGCATATATACGGTCAAAATCTCCACTAACAATAGATACAACATCTTTAATTTGGTTTATATCCATACCATTATCCAAATAAAGGTTAACAAGAAGCAAACTCGTTTGTATTCTGCTAACAATGTCACTTGTTTCATGTCCAAATGATCCCGTTAGCATGCCCAATGACGCCAGATTTTTATAAAGATTCAATTCACTTTCTTGAAAATCAATTTTTGCTTGATATGCTTTTTGCGTTTCTGAATAGTGTCTATTATAATCATTTTGGATTTTTTCAATTCCTTGCTTCTTCTTTTCAGTATGCGCAATATATGTTTCCAGAAGTTCATCAATTTTTTGAGCTGAAACTTCTTCATCATTAGAAGATAATTTCCCGATTTGTTTTACAAAATCATCTTCCTTATATAGCTCTTTTAAGTTTTCGAATTGGGAATCAATCTTCTTTTTTTCGTCCGCAAGCTTTTGAATTTCTTCCTGCTCAGCCAAATACGCCTTTCTTCTGACATCACTAATAAGATTTGTACATTTAGATAAAAAGCTGACAAGCTGCGAGTAAGCTTCATTTTCTATAATTCCTTCTCTATTGGTCGCATCAATCAATAGAGGATTGGTCTCATCCCCAATCTTAACCACACCTATAACCTGATTATTACCCACAAGATATCCGTGTGTATCTTTTACCTTTTTCTGGTCAAGCAAGAGCCAATCATTCCCTATATCTCCGTATGGCTTAACTCTAAAATTATCTCGATAAATCTTAATTCCACAATACGTGTCTAGAATTCTTTGAGCAAATCTAAAATTATATCCAGACTCGGCATCAGATAAATTTGCACTGTCTCTTAGGAAGAAGTATATCTCCGCTTTCAGATTTCCACATAACAAAGGCTTTTCATAGTTCTCCTCAACGATGTCATTTTTCCCTTCCTTATCACTATAAGTTATACGTGATTTTTGAGCATTATCAAAAATCTCAGCATCAATTTTTGCATATCTTAAGTCAAGAATTTCATTGACTAATACAATATCCTCTACTTTAAATTCGGGAGCAACTAGTTCAATTTTGAATGGGTCGCTTTCGATAAAATCTGGAGCTACTAATAAGCGTAATTCTTTTTGTAGTTTGTCGATATCTCTTTGTTTCCATTCATCTCTCAAACCTTCCATGATTAAAATCATACCAGTTTGAGATTTAGATAAGTTAAATTTAATATATAACTCTTCAAGCATAGTAAATACTTCTGATTCGCTTTGTGAATCTATAGTATCCAATGAACTTGAAACATCGCCAATCAGTAATTCAATGTCTTCATATTTCTTTATTATCGGTACGACTTTATCTTCAAGCAGCCTGAGTGTTTCGTTTTTATAAAACATAGGGTATTCAAAACTTTTTGTTCCAAGTATCGATTCCACAGTATCTTTATCTTCTTGAAGAATCTTATCAGTAACCATAAAATACTCAAGCTGATTACAAATGAATTTTGCAGCTGTAGATTCTTGATGGTCTTTTAGTATACCAATTCTTTGGGTCAATGCAGGAATATTTATTTCCTCAAAACTATTCCAGTTAATATCTACTCTATATGGTGGTTCAAATTCTGGAAATGAGTAAATTTGAACTTTTTCTGCTAAACGTTCAACTGAAAATCTACCAATACCTTTTTTTCCTGCCTTTTTTCTACCTTTAGGGGTATAAGGTTCAGTAATTTTATTGTTTGTACCAATTACCATCCACTTATTTTCGAAGTCCGATTGTGTCATTCCTGTACCAGTGTCAATTAGAACAATCCTGCTTTGTGGGGTATTGGGTTTATCCAAAATGATTTTCACACCATAGGCATCCGCATCGTAAGAGTTTTTAATAAGTTCCACTAATGCTGTAACAAAATCTGTAACAAGCTCACGCCCTAATTGGCTAATATGGCGGGAATTTGTTTTAAACTGTAGTTTTTTCATAAATGCCTCACCTCAATAATCTAGAATCATATTTATTTCATTAACGGATAAATCATATGCTTCGCATACAAGCCTATCCAATTCTTCTTGATGTTCTCTTAACTCTGACAAATATTTTGATACAAATGCCGAAATATCTTTTACATTATTTTTAGAAAATGGCAGTAGATTCAATTCGTTTGCCGATACTTGCGTATTACCGCTTTTACTTATAAAAACATAATTTATTAGTTTTGAGTTAAGTAATCCCAAATAATAATACATTATTTCATCCGTTAAAATTTCTTCTTTTCCAGAGTTGCAACATAAGAAATTTACGTGATTTTCTAAAAAGTAACTATCATAATTTTCCAAAAAATCATCAGATATTAGACATGCTTTTAATCGTATGTCTTTTTCAAAGTTAGTTGTCCGTTGTACCAATAATCTCTTACCCGATAAAACATAAGGACGAGTTTTATCAGTTATTCTCGCAAATGCCTTTCGTTCATCGTTAGCCCAAGAGGTAATGAATTGGAAATTTACAGGCTGAACATCTCCACCATACACAATTGGTATAGCTTTATCAGATGAATCGGCGAGTGATTCTTTATGTTGATTCCATACAAATAAACCATTAGAGAATTTCACTAATGAGTCATTGACAGATAGCGTTGTGCCATTCTTATAGACTTTTTCCAATACATCGTACATTTCAGATTTTTTGTTAATAATAAACATGTAGTTATTATCTTTACCCATCATTAATTTTGAACGAGATATTGAAAATTCAGATAACACATTCTGATTGCCATTGATAAATTGTATTCTAGTTTTAGTGTTACATACAGGTTTGTTTTGCAAACAAATTATAAAAACTGCTTGTTCTGCTCTGTCAAATATGTTTTGTCTCGAATCAATGTGTAATATTGATTTAATTCTCAACTCTTTCATTTCCTCACGAAGATTCTTAAAGTAGAGCCCAGAACGAATAGATTGAGGTACAATAAAACTCATTGTTCCATTGGTACGCAAATGAGATATTCCCCAATGCATAAACAGAGAATATATATTTGGCTGACCATATATTATGGCATCATACCCATCTATATCCTTTAATGCTTTGGAATCTAATTTAAAATAGGGGGGATTGCCAAGTATAATTGAAAATTCTTTTTCCTCTTTATCTACAATTGTATTTTTCCATTTTATATTATTTAGTGCTGGAATACCAAGCAAAAGATTGTTTTTATGCACGCTATCAGGTGCTATCTCCAACAATGTATTTAAAACACTTATCTTCGTTGCAATAACCGAAAAAGGATTTACATCGTAGGCAAACATGTTGTTTTCAACAAACTTAATTAATTCATCAAACGAAAGAAAAGCACTCATCTGCTTAACAGTCTCTACAACAAAAACACCAGTTCCACAGGCAGGATCCACCACTAAATCTCGTTCGGATAGATCTTTTAACTCATTTCTAACTTCAAACACCATTTTTTTTGCTATTCCTGTGGGAGTATAAAACTGTCCTAATTTTTTCTTAACATTTTTATCAATAAATTTGTCATGCTCATTTATTAATTCGTATATTTCCTTTTCTGTGGGTATGTTACAATCATTTAATTGTAAAAACATACTATTATCTTTTATTTTAAACCATGAAAATAATTTATCGGTATCAAGAATATTTAGTATATGCATATATTCATGCGAACAGCTCATACTATATGCCAAAAAGTATGTAATAACATGAATAAATGCTATTTCGAATCCTATTGTTTCTTTCAAAAGTTTATTATCAGAATCAAGAATAGTGTTTTTACTGGAGTAATTCATTTTTCCATAGTATGTCTTTTCAAAAGATTGCGTAAGATTACTTACAACATCATCCGAAATTGATAAAATAATATCTTTTATTATTGGCTGCATTAGTATCATTTACCTTTCGTTAGGTTGGTTATCCACATATTATGGCGGCTTTTCCAAGAATCAAGCCACTCTTCTTCATTCACTATCGCTTTAAATACAGGCTCAAGGAATGTCTGTATTTCCGTTATCACAACAGAAAACTCAAGCGTATTATCTTTGATGTTCTTCAAAAAATATTTCCAACGCTTTTGCATATCCTCATCTTCGGCAAGTGCGACAACACGCTTAAAACTATTTCGGTCGTAGGGAGTGCCACGTCGCTGCAAGGTCTCAAATACAGCGGATTGTAATTTTGCTCCCTCAAAATCGAATGTTCTTGAAAGATAATAAATATCGTAAAAATCTTTCATTCTGCCCGTCAGCTCAAAGCGTTGCAGAATGGCATCAAACTTTTCAGCTATGGTACTTTCAAGGGAATAGGTTTTGATTACAGGAGCTTCAAAGTCTGGAAGCTGCGTATTGATTTTACGCTGTTCTGCCTTTGGTACGATAACATCTCCTACACCTATATCGACATTGAATGGTACTCGCACATTCTTTATCCGTCCGATAATCTGTGTGCTGATGCCGTGATACTTTCTCTGCGGAGAAATCTCCTCAAAGCCCTTTGCAGTCATATCAATATAATCGTTGCCTGTCGGTGTATCAATTATTTTGCAAATCAAATCCTTAACATTGTTTATTGAATTTGAATATCCACGGAGCAGAAAATCAACATCAATGGTGGCTCGGCTTTCAAAGTTTGTAAGAGTGTAGATAAACAAACCGCCTTTTAGTACCAGAAAATCATCATATCCAGATTTCGAAAGTTTTCTTAAAAATTCTTCCTGCATAAAAAGCTGTAGACACTGCTGATAACTGATGCCAGAATCCTTTGCTTTATTTCTGAGCTTTGCCAGAACGGACGCCGCTATATCTGCCATTACAACCACACTCCAATCAATTCTTTTACACGCTTTTGCACACGCAAAATTTTCGCATATTCCATAAGATTCGGTATATTCTTTTTCGGGTCTTTTACATAGCCCTGCACTGCTTTATTAAAAATCTCCTTATCCATCTTGTTCATATTTCGCAGCACATCGCAAATAGTACGGTCACGGTCATAAATGCGGACTTTATGGAAATCAATTTCACCTTCAGTTTCGCCCAGCGTAACCAACTCTGACTCTACACGATATGCCTTTATAAACGGATAATCAATTTTTGTTCGCCTCTTAGAGACATTTTTATCTATTGCAAAACTCCATTCAGCAGGATTTCTGTCACTGTATCCATAATAGAATAGGGCGGTCTCCATACAAAGCACTGCATCGGGAAACAAGCCATTGATAATAACAACTTCACTTTCTCCATAATCTTGAGTCCAGTGATAGTAACCTCGCCTGACTCTTTCAATCATTCCTTCGTCTAAAAGTTGTTTTATATCTGCATAGTATAACTTTGAAGCTGTAAGTTCAGCGGTAGTCATAATATAATTATGACTGCTAAACAACATTCTCAAAGTCTCAATATCTTTTTTCTGAAGCATATCTTCACCTCTACTTAATCGCCCTTAATCAAACTAATAATTGGTCATTTTACTATATTGTATTCGATTTTTCTCTTTAAGTCAATAATAGAAAAGTGAACACTTTTAATCATATCAATTAGGCAGTTTAGTATGAAATCTGCCCTCCGCTTTTTTTATCAGATAAAATATTGGTCAGCGAAAAGATAAATATGTAAATAAATAAGCGTACCACTATTTTTAATGATATGCTCACCATTATTAAATCACTTCAAAATGCTTCAACGCATCCTTTATCGCTTCCACTTTCTCTGCTGTCGGATGCTTCCTTGGCTGTTTCAATTCTTCTACCGCATTAGGAGCATCATACATCGGCAAGCCTAAATCTCTCTTTACCTCTGCGATATATGCGGTATGTACTTTGAAGCCGTATTTGGCTTCTATGTACTCCTTTATCATTTTGTAGGTCACTCGCTCTTTGGGCTTGTAGCTTTCCGCTCTTTTAGCAATATTATCAAGCGGAACTTTTCCCTCACCCTCGCCAAACTCAACTTTTACGTTGATATGTCCGTCTGGCTTTTTGTGGGAAAGCAGTACAACCGTCTCCACATGAGTACCAAATCAAAACATATCCCCACAAAATTGCGGAAATACGGACAATATTTATACAGTACTAATACTGCATGTGCATCCCTTTTCCCACAAAATATAAGTTCCATCAATTTTGCACCTTTCTGATGCAAAATTTATTCTTTTTTCATACCTTCGATGTCCTCTTCCCCTGTCTTACTAGCTTCCAATGCTTGATATTCCTGATTTAATTCTCGCAATAATTCTTCCTCGCTTGGTAAATACAATTTGTATTTTGAAGCAAAAATCTGTGTTTCATTTTCAGGTAACGTATACTTAACTACAGACTCACTTTTATCTGCACACAAAACAATACCAATCGGCGGATTGTCTCCTTCATTCATAAGTTCTCGTTCATAATAATGAACATACATCTGCATCTGCCCCAAGTCCTGATGTGTTAAGTCCCCAACCTTTAAATCTATCAAAACAAAACATTTTAAGATGTAATTATAAAATACAAGGTCAATTCTAAAATGACGTCCATCAAACGTTATTCTTTTCTGTCTTGCGACAAATGAAAATCCTCTGCCAAGTTCCAAAAGAAATTTTTGCAAATGTGTAATTAACGCTTGTTCCAAATCACTTTCATAAAAATCATCATTAGGTGTCAGCCCGAGAAATTCCAACACATATGGGTCACGGATAACATCTTCTGGTTTTTTTGCCATCTCCAGTGTCTTAATTTCTGCCGCAACTTGATCTTTATTTTTACTGGATAATAATCTTTCATAGAAGAAAGAATTTATCTGGCGCTCAAGTTGTCTGGTACTCCATTGAGATTTTACAGCTTCCTGCATATAAAATTCTCGCGCATTTTCATTCTCCACTCGCATCAGGAGCCGATAATGAGTCCAACTCAATTCGCTACGCAGTGCGTAGCCATTTGGGAATGTTAAATAAAACTGACGCATATTTTTCAAATTGGCAACGGTAAATCCTTTCCCAAAATCCTGTGTCATTTGCTTTGACAACTCTTTTAGCAATCCTTTACCATACTCCGCTTTCTCATTTCCGCCTTGTTCTTCAATAATTGATTTTCCAATATTCCAGTAGGCTTCAACCATCGCAAAATTGGCTGTTTGATAAACTTTATTTCTCGCCGAAATTAAAATTTCTTTGATTTCATTATAAAAACTTTGATTCACTTAATTTCTCCTTTTATGTTTCAACTATGATTGTATCCGCCACTTATGTCCGTCTTTTGAATTATAAGTATAATATTTTTCATAAAATATTTTCATAGCATTCATATACTGATTTAAAACCAATACCACATCACTATTAGTCGGCATCTCATCAACATCCAAAACATCAAGAAACGCATGTGTATTTTCCATCTTAAGCATCTCCTTTATAGGTTCCAGGATTCTATTAATAGCTTTCACTTTAAATGCATTTAGTGGGGAATCTGGTTTTTTCTTTGATAATTCCTGCATTTCCTTGTATATACCTGTAAGCAAAGGATTTAACAATTCATATTGATTAACAGCGTCCTGAGTTGTTTTATTCATAATCATACCTCCTACATTACTAAGTCCATTATCGGATGTGATGTTTTTACTTCTTCATCCGTATCTGAAAGATTCCAATACCAATTTCCAGATAACCGTTTAACATTATCATATTTAAATTTTTCTAAACATTTTATATATTGAGAAATAATTAGTACAACATCGCTGTTAAAAGGCATATCATCTTCTTGGAATCTTTGAAAATCAGAGAATGGCATATAACGCTTACCCAATAATTGATTTGCCTCTTCAATCAACTGGTTTATAAAATTCAACTTAAACTTATTAATAGCACCATCTGGTGATTTCTTGGATAATATACTTAACTCACTATACATATCCTTAATCTGGATATGTAACTTTTCAAATCTCTCAACGTCTTTCTTTTCCATAGTCTACTCTCTCTTTCTTATGATGGGCACATTCTTATAAATTCTACATATTTTTTATTAATGACCTCCATTGGGTCACGTTGCTTACTTTCATATACATCAACCATCAGTTTGACATCCTCATCAGTAAGACACAAAATACACTTTCTCTGTCCACTCCATAAATCTATAGTATTTCTCATAATATTCTTTTTCAATGGATTTCTTGTTAATATAATACCAAAACGTCCAAATTGTTCTGAAAGATAACGATTTAACTGATTAATATGTTCTCTACTAACTTCGTTTACATTCTTCATCTCAAATACGATTTGCCTACAATCGTACTTATTATACAATTCTTTTAATAACGGAAATGAACAATTATTATAAAATATCAAATCCCTTATTTGAGTCCCTGAATCAATTCTACTTTGTGCCTGTGCAAAATCAAGATGTGGATATAATAGGGATGCGAATAACTTTGTACAATTACTTTCAAATTTTTTATCAGCATTATCTGTTTTTCCTAATGGCAATTTTACTATTTGATTCAAACATTTTTTTGCAGATATAACTGGTATTTGCTTAAACAATGGGTCATTTTTGCAATCTGCCTGTTTGCGCTCTTTGGATGCTATATATGCCGCAATCATATCGTAATTATATCTATTATATTCCAAAACCTTCGGTCTTTCAATTTTATCTTCTTCCCCTTCTTTAACATAGGCATTCATAAAATAATCATCATAGTTAATCCATGGAGTATGACGTAACCAACGCTTTGGAACAAAAATAATAGGAGAATCATCTTCTGGATTATATGGCAACGATAAGTCCTCTTCACCCATTTTACAAGTTTTCGGATTAAAAACTTTTATATTTGTAAACTCTTTTACTGGAATATTATATTTCTTACACTCATCCTGTGTAAAATCAATAAGAAATGATTTTAAAAAATTACACGCAAAATCACTAATCCTATCTTTTGATATATTATTTACGTATAGTTGTATTTCCTCAAAATGCGAAAAACCATCCTTTTTATATTGTGGCACTATACAAAACAACTCTAATATTTCTTTTGCTGTTTTTATTGATATTTTCAATCCTCTTTTGGTCTTTCCTGTTCCCAATCCCACTTCGCTACATTCAGATAATTCACTCAAAAGACCCGCTATCACTTCTCTTTTATCCTCATTTTGTGAATATACTGTACCTAACATGTTAAATGTATTAATCAATATTAAATGTAACGCATTATCCTGTTGTGACGGAGATTTCCATAACAAAAACGGGTCTAAATATAATGGTATATCTTCATCTAAAAATGGAATAGCAAAATCAACTTCTTCCTGTGTAATGGGAACATTATAATAATCAACTAACCGTGGTCTTACTATTGTCATTAAATTTCTCCTTATATTATTTCAAAATGCTTCAACGCATCCTTTATCGCTTCCACTTTTTTCGCCGTAGGATGCTTTCTCGGCTGTTTCAATTCTTCCACCGCATTAGGAGCATCGTACATCGGCAAGCCTAAATCTCTCTTTACCTCTGCGATATATGCGGTATGTACTTTGAAGCCGTATTTGGCTTCTATGTACTCCTTTATCATTTTGTAGGTCACTCGCTCTTTGGGCTTGTAGCTTTCCGCTCTTTTAGCAATATTATCAAGCGGAACTTTTCCCTCACCCTCGCCAAACTCAACTTTTACGTTGATATGTCCGTCTGGCTTTTTGTGGGAAAGCAGTACTACCGTCTCGACAGTTGTTTCAGTTTCCAAGGGAAGTTCTTTCACTTCCTCGCCATCAACAGGCACAGGGAAATTGAATACGATCTTTTTTATCCAGCTTCCGTCTTTCCTTTTCTCCGGGAACATTTCAATTCGCTCGATAAAGGCTTTCATAAACTCTTTCTGTTCCGCTTCCGTTGCAGAATGGTAGACTTCATCAAATGCCAGTAAGAGCCGATAGATATTGTCGCCGGAGATTTTCTCCTGCTGAATGCTGCGGATTTGACTTTGCAATTCACCAATCTGAACTTCGATTTCTTCTATCGTATCATACTGCTCATCATAGCGGCGCTGCAAGTCCAAAATCTTTCTGTCATAGTGGGCATCGTTAATGTCCAAGATGTCCATCTGACGCTCCAAGCGGCTTTTCGTTCCAAAGGCTTGCTTTAACTGTCCCTGTAGGACGGCAATCTGCTTTTCCATATCCTCTGTATCAACTGCCGAGCCGATTTTCGCCTGAATCGCTTCTACAAACCGAGGATTGTTGACCATAGCGGATATAATCTTTGCCACAAACTTATTGATTTCCGTCTGCTCGATATTCAGTCGGAAGCTGCACTCATGCCCAGTTGGTGTTACTGTGTTTTTGCAGTAGTAATAATATCTCGTTTTCTTGTCCTTGCTGTGAGCCTTGGCAATATTGCCGTACATACTCTTTCCGCAGCATGGGCATTTCAAGATACCGGACAGAATATGTGCATGATCTGGATTATTGACCTTTTCCCGCTTAAAGGAATTGATCTTGCGCTTTTCCTGTGCCAGATACCAATCTTCTTCGGAAATGATGGCTTCGTGCTGCCCGTCATAAATAGGGAACTCTGACTGCTCAACCACGTGCATCTCGTTTCTTGTACCCTGTTTCTTTTCCGTCCTGCGTCTGCCATAGGCTATCTTACCCATGTAAACAGGATTGTCCAGTACATCCTGCACGAAGCTCCTTGAAAATCCGGGAATAGTATTGTTCTGCCGTAGCTTCTTGACAAAGCCATTACGATTCAAATATTTTGCAACTCCGGCAACGCCCTCGTTGGTGTGAATGTAGCGGTCATAAATGACACGGATTACTTCCACTTCATCCTCTGCAATGACAAGATCACCGTTTTCCAGACTATAGCCATAAGGGGCAAAACCACCATTCCACTTGCCCTCACGAGCCTTTTGCTCCCGTCCTGCCATGGTCTGAGTTCGGATATTCTCACGCTCGATTTCTGCCACCGCAGACAGCACAGAAATCATCAGCTTTCCGGCATCCTTGGAACTATCAATGCCATCCTCCACGCAGATCAGATTGACACCGAAATCCTGCATGAGCTGCAAAGAGTTCAGAACGTCCGCCGCATTTCTGCCAAATCGGGAGAGCTTAAAGACCAGCACATAAGATACGCCGTCTTTGCAGTCCTGAATGTCATTCAGCATCCGTTGAAAGTCCTGCCGTCCTTGGATGTTCTTTCCGGAAAAGCCCTCGTCAGAATACTCCCCGGCAATAACCATATCTTCGTATGCCGCATACTTTCTTAACTTGTCACGCTGGGCATCCAAGCTGTATCCGTCAACCTGCATAGAGGTGGACACTCTTGTATAAAGATAGCATTTAAGTTGTTTCTTTTTCAGAATCGCCACCTCCCTCGTTCATTTCTTTTACCATAAGTCCTTCGTTGCGGATATAATACTCCAAAAGCCACAGCACATAATCCGGTGCATGGCGGTTATCCAATTCCCACTCGGTCATAGTCCGGTAAGGGATATGGACGAGCTTGCAAAAATCTTTCCGGTTCAGTCCTGTACTTTCCCGCAACTTGATAATTCTGTTCTTACAATCCATCTGTCTTTTCTCCATAAAAAACAAAAATACACGTTGCGTAATCATTATAGCATAGCCACAGCGAATACGCAACGTGTAAATTGTAAATTTTTACGCAGCCTTATTCGTCAAAGGCTGCGCTTGATTACTTTCCTCGGAATGCTCCACTTTCTGCGGTGCATCCTGCTCCAATTTATCCAAAACCTGATGTCCATATTTTTGGAGCATCTGGCTCATAACATCCACACAGCGGACAAATGCCGCATTATACTTTGCATCCTCATAATATTTCTTCAATAAGCAGTTACCTCCATTAAATTTCCATATCCTGTCCACGCTTCCGGGCAGGGTGTTTGTGTTCATACAGTTCCTTTCCTCTGGCGAGGATGGCATTGATAAAAGCCCAGACTTTTTCAGATGCAATCTCAATCGCATCCAGGAAAGGCTGGACTTTCTGTTTCAGTTCCTCATGGTCTTTATCCAGTTTTTCATAACGGTCTTTCCAGATCTTTGCGCTTTTCTCTGCCTTCTCAAATTTCTGCTTGTATTTCAGCTTCTCAGACTTTTCCGCAAAGCTGCTGACCGCATAATCTTTTAGGGTACGGCACTCATCCGCTGACAGCGTGATATTTCCGGTGATGGGATTTTTCTTACCCATCGACTCAATCTCATGTGCGGTCATAGCAACAGAGTTGGCAGCCTGCGTTTCCTTTTTCAGAGCTTCCAGTTTCTTTTTCTGCTTTTCCGTGGCAGCTTTGGCGTCCTCCAAACTCTGCTCGGCCTGTGCCACCTGTCCGGTCACAGCTTCCAAACGCTGCTGTTCTGCCTGCACCTTAAACTGCGTCACCGTCAGATGCTCCTCGGTGCTGCCACGCTCTCCACGCTCCACATCGGTATATCCGGCAGCTCGCATGAACTGAAAAAAGTCATCCTGCAACACACTGTAGGACGACTTCAAAATCTTTTTTCCTTTTGCGTTGAGCATGGGATTTCCGTCCTCACCAAGCACCGGCTTGGACTCCCATTTCTTACTGCGGCTGACCTGTGTGATGACCTCCTTGACGGTTCCACGGAGGGATTCATCCTTGCACCGCTTCGACCACAGGATTTGCTTTTCCACCACCGGGATATAAACCACATGAAGGTGATAGTGGTACACATCCTCGCCCAGAGCTTCGGACATTGCCCGATTGCGTTCATCGGCGTGCATCACAGCGGAGAGGATATACTGCTCACCGCCTACGATCTCCACGGCGGCTTTATAGGCATCGGCATAAAACTGTTTTGCAAATTCATAGCCGCCGTGGTTGTAGAAGTAAGCGGAGTTCACATCGAATACCAGCTCGCCATATTTAACGGCATCCTCTTTCAGACCTCTTGTGGAAATCACCTTGTCTCGTTCCAACTGCTCAAACATTTCTGTATAGCTGGCGCTGGGAGCTTTGAAATGGACGTTAAGCAGAGTGCGTTCCGGCACGATGTCCACATTGGAATAACGGTCTTTTTCACGCTCATTGTGTTCCTGTACCTTAGCCACATCATCCGAGGTTTCCAAGTCTTGATTCCTGGCTAAGGTACGGTCAATTCCATCATTTCTTGCCATAGATGTTCTTCCTTTCTTTGAGATTTGCAGACAGCGGAGAGCTGGGGAACGGCACTTTTTCAAAGTGTAATAACCCACTATTACACTTTCATCCATAATGGCTGCAAAGTGCCGTGGGCTCTCCGAGGGCTCTCCCGAGGGGGGAGTGCGGTCACTGCGGCGACCTCTGCTGACCAAAGTGAAAATGTCTGCAACTTTTTCCATGGTCAGCACCTCTGTACGATACTGCTCTGCGGAGCATTCTCTTGCAGAGGTTGGCAGTGAAAACCGTATCTTTCACTGCCTGTCCACGGTACTTTTGCAAAATTCCGTGGACATAGAAACAGCCCAAGCAAAAGAAATGTGCTGTTTCTATAACGAGCGTTTCACGCTCTTTTGCTGCGTACATACGTACCAGCAACGGGGGTTACGATTCGTCCCGCCATTCCTTCGGAATGTCCTCCGGTACGTACGTACACGGCGAAACATCGTAAAACCCATTTATATGAGGTCGTGCAATCGCTTCCACTCCTATGAATCCCCACACCCGCCGTCCGGCAGAGTTGGTGATGTTGTTGCAATGCTCCAGATTGAATTTCTTGGCATTAGCAACCATGGCATCGCTGAAGCTGCGGGCTTTCAGCGGTGCAAGGGAGTTTTCCTCGCACCACATCCGGTAGATTTCATAGAAATCCTTGGAGCTGATGGACGCATCCACTTTGCGCCGGATGTATCCCTCCGACTCCATGAAATCGAAAATATTGTTATTGTCACGCTTAACCGCTTCCCGGTTTTCACGGATGCGGTCACTCTCCGAAAACTTAAAGTTGTTGGCAACGAGCCGCTGCAATCCTTCAAAAGCCCAGAGGAAAATACCCTCGGCTTCGGCTTTCATTTTCTCCGCAAGGTCGGGATCGTCGGCTCTGTCCACAGGCTTTTCCTTGGTGGTCAGCACAAGCTGTCTGCGGTAAAAACCGTCGCTACGGTCATACAGGGCTTGGAGATCGCCGTTGCTGAACGCCAGTAGTCGGGCAAACATCCAGCCCTGATAACTCTGCTTGCCTTTGCGTTCCAAGTCCATCTTGCCCTGTGCCGTCACGATGGATTTTACATAGTTGGTCTGACGCAGGGCTTCCATTCGCATATCATCATCCACGCACAGCAGGATGTGTTCCAGATCGGCACGGGCAAAACGGTTTTCAGAAATCTTACCGATGCTGCCGTCTTTCATATTCGTGCCGAAGATGGTGGACAGCACCGCACCGATTTGGGATTTGCCCTCACCGCCGTTGCCCTTAATCACCATCATGCGCTGCCCCTTGTTGGAGGGAATCAGACAGTAGCCGATGAACTCCTGTAAGGTGGGGATGTCCTCTGCGTGGAGCAGACCATCCAGAAAGTTCATCCAGATCACCGGCGCAGGAGCGTTAGGATTGTAAGCAACCGGCAGACGACTTCTCACGATAGCCGGTCTGCCCTCGGTAAATGTTCCGTTCAGCAGCAGCGTACCGTTGGACACATGAATCCGATCCCGCTCCGGTGGAAAGTCAGGCACTTGCGCTTCCAGCTTCAGCACCTCCAGAATGTTGGTGATCTTCCGGGGAATGTTGTTCACGGCACAGAATTTCAGCTTGTCGTAAATCTCTCCACGCAGAGGGAGATCGTCTGTCACCCGACCATCGGGTGTGAAAAAAGCTCCGTTTGCGAAAATAATTCTGCGCTCTTGCAGAAATTCTTCACAAAACAGAGCTTCGTTGATGTTCTGCCCGTCAAACCAGACAGGTAAATTCATATCAGGCGTTTTCCGGTTCTTCGCCATTGTGCGCCACCTCCTTTTTCTTTCGTTCGGTGTACTCTTTCAGAAAAGAGATCTTGTCGCTTTTCATCAGCTCGTCCACCAGTGCGACCCGTTCTTCCAAATCACCCACGGTCAGCACATCTGCCATATATTCGATATGGCAGTGCATCTGGCAGGCTTCCACAAAACGGTCATCGTAAGGCTCGTCCGGTGTCTTGGGTGCATACTGCACTTTCCAGTCCTCCAGAAGATGCAGATAGTCCGTCAGCACCCGGAAGCACAGCATTTCATCCTCCCGGAACTGACGGATGTAAGGATGTTTCGGCTTGGGTAAAACTGCGGCAGTAGGAGGTTTCGGGTCAAGCCCGAAATCCGCCGCCAGCTTCTGCGCTGCTTCATAGCTGCTCAGATTGAATAGCCTTGCCACAAGGTCAATTACATCCCCCTTAGCTCCGCAGCCAAAGCAGAAAAAATAATCCTCGTTCAGCTTCAAGCTCGGATGCCTGTCATTGTGGAACGGGCAGCAAGCCATACCGTTGCGGTTGACTTTCAGCCCGTAATGTTCGGCGGCTTGCTTTACGCTGATTGCCGCCTTGATGGTTTCATAGATTGTCATAGAAAAACCTCCGTTCATAATAGTCTGGAAAGCACGAAGCACCCGCCGTGATTGGCAGGTGCTTCGCTCTTTCTACTATGGTTATGACGGATTTTGAAAAAAACAGGCTAAAAGCAGGACAACCCTATTTCAAAAAACAGGACAACTTATCTTACAATATAGATTTCGCCCTATTCTATTGACAAATAATAGGTAATGTGTTACCTTATCAAAGGTAATATATTACCTATGGAGGATAGAATGAATATTAAAGAAGTAATCAACAGTGGCAAAGTTGACTTTACAGGGATTGAACAATCCTATTTTTTGCTTGGTTTACTGAGTGCCTTTGATAATAGATTTCAAGCAGTCGCAGATGGTACGATGCAAGAGATCAGCTGGAAGCAGTTTTTTGCAATTATCTGTATCAATATGTGTAAAGAGAAGCCAACTATCAAGGAGCTTGCGGAGATCATGGGAAGCTCTCACCAGAATGTAAAACAGATTTTATTGAAGCTTAAAAAGAAAGGATTTGTTGATATTACTGCGGACGAAAGCGATAAGAGAAAGCAGCGTATTGAGCTTACCGATTATTGCAGAGCGTTTTGTGCAAAAAATGATGAAATGACCATGAAAATCATGAAGAAAATGTTTGACGATGTGTCAGAGGAACAGCTGCAAACAACCATACAGACCATTATACAAATCGGAGATAACTTACAGGAGATTCAGGGACATGAGTAAAGGTATTATTTTATTTCAATCGAAATATGGCGCAACAAAAAAGTATGCGGACTGGTTAGCCGAAATGACCGGGTATGATTGTGCTGAAACAAAAAACGCAAATGCTGTGGATCTGAAACCCTATGATGTGATCCTGCTGGGTGGCGGTGTTTACGCTTCCGGCATTGCAGGATTCCAATTTATTAAGAAGAATATAGGTCAGTTAGCAGATAAAAAGATCGCTGTGTTTGCAGTCGGTGCTTCTCCATACGATGAGAAGGCAATCTTGCAAATGAGAGACCTGCATTTCAAAAACGAACTTCGTAGTATACCGCTATTCTATTGCAGAGGGGCTTGGGATGAAGAAACAATGAAATTTACGGACAGAGCGCTTTGTAAGATGCTCCAGAAAGCAGTTGCAAAACAAAATCCGGATGAATATGAGCCCTGGCAAAAAGCATTGATGTGTACAGTGGGGCAAAAATGTGATTGGACGGATCAATCCTATTTAGAACCGTTGCTGAAGCAAATTGAAAAATGGAGATAGAAAGATTTATATGAAGAAGTATGTGATTGTGTTTTTGATATGGGTTATGATTATACCTATCGCAATATTAAATGGTGGATTCCGTGAATATGTGCTTATGGTGCATCTTGAGATACTGGCACTCCCATTAAGCGGGTTTATTTTGAGCGTTTGCATCTTTCTTGTTGCATATCTGTTTGTGCCTAAAATCAAAGGGTGTGTAAAACGAGATTACATTTTATTTGGCGTGATGTGGTTTGTTTTGACGAACTTATTTGACTTGTCATCCTACATCAAATCTGGTGAAGGATTTGCAGGCTTGCTTCAATCTTACAACATTCTGACTGGAAATACATGGATACTTGTTGTTTTATCGGCTTTGATTTCACCAATGTTGGTTATGAAAATAAAAGGGAGGAAGTAAGGTGAATCCTTCAATTTTTTTCATGAATAACTGATAAAAACAGGTCGTTGACTGTACGCATTGCGAAAGGTTGGCGGCCTGTGTTTTTTATATGGAGGAAATGTAGATTTCTTCACATTTGCATGGTATAATTAAAAAATTCAAAAAACAGGACAGGAGGGCAAGCATGAATCAAGAACTGATGACATTGGATTTTTGGCAGGATACGGTCATATATGAGGGCAAAACATTTCCTGTCGGCACTCTTGCCTGTGATGCACTGAATGTTCCTGCGGATACCATTGCAAAGATGAATGAGCAATGCGAGAAAATCAATCTGCTGCTTGGTCTGCTGAACGCCGGGCAGGATGCTTCTGCGCTATTTCCTATGGCAAGGGAAGCTGCTCTGACAATGTTGGGGATTCTCAGTAAAACGCTGCCATTCTCCCACATGGACATACCAAAGCACCGGGAACGGATAGAAAAGGTATTTACTGCCGACAATGCGCTGAAATATGTGGAGTTTGCTATAAAAGCCGCAACCAACTCCTTGCAGTTTGAAGAAGTTCCGAAATATGCGGATGCAATCATACTCCAACGCTATACCGCTGTGTTTGGACATCTGGCATACTCCCTTGGGGAATATCAAACGGCAATGCTTGATTTTGCAGAAAAATCAGACGGTAACGAAGCAGACCGCACCGCAGAGGGCTTCGCCAGAATGTTCGGCAGCTATTTCCCGCCAGAGTTGTCTATCACAGAGGGCAATGCCTGGATGTCTACCCTGAACAATTCTGTTCAGTATGTATCGGTCATCCGTCCCGGCGAAGAAGTTGCAAAGCTGGTCAAACGAATCCACTATGTTTCCTTTGTTGGGATGTTCCGATCTGATCTCTTTGAGGGCTTGTGTGTCGGCCATGCGCCTAAGAAATGCAAAATCTGCGGCAAATGGTTTCTGACAACCAACGCAAGGCACACCAAATATTGCGGCGGTTATGCGCCGGGGGACAAGCTGCACCGAACCTGTCGGCAGATCGGCAATCTGAAAGGCAGAGAACAGCGGGAACTTGCGGACGATCATCCGCTGAAGCAGATATATGAGAAGCGTCTGAATACCATAAACCGCTATGTGAAGCGTGGTACTCTGGACGCTGATCTTGCGGAGGTTATGAAGAAGCTGGCAAAAGATAAGATGCTCCGGGCATTGAGCAATGTGGCTTATGCCAAGGGTGATTATGAAAAGGAAATGGGACAGGCTGCTTTGAAGAAAGAAGCCCTAAAGAACTTTGAATTTGTAGAACTAACAAAATATTTAAAAAAGCTATTGACTCCTACGTTGCGTAATAGTTTAGAGTATACTTATCGAGAGGAGGGAAAAGCCAATGATGACAGTAAATGAAGTAAGCAAATTGACCGGAGTGAGTATACGCACTCTGCAATATTATGATACCATAGGACTCCTGCCACCGACTGAATATACAGAGGCAGGATATCGACTGTATGACGATACAGCAATGGAAAGGCTGCAACAAATTCTACTGTTTAAAGAACTTGAATTCCCACTAAAGGAAATTAAGACGATAATTGATGCACCCAATTTTGATAGAAGCAAAGCGTTGGAGCAACAAATTGAGTTGCTTACTATGAAAAAAGAGCATCTTGAAGTTCTTATTAATTTCGCTCGTAAAATAAAAACGACAGGAGTGAATAAAATGGATTTTAAAGTATTTGATACAACAAGAATGGATGAGTATGCCAGAAAGGCAAAAGAGCAATGGGGACAGACTTCAGAATATAAGGAATATGAAGAAAATGCAAACAATCAGTCTCCAGACGCACAAAAAATGGCTTGGAAAAACCTCATGCTTATATTTGTAGAGTTTGGAAAAATGAAAGATAAGGAACCGGAGCATGCGGAAGTACAGTTTGAAGTTAAGAAACTGCAAGACTATATTTCGGAGCATTTTTATAAATGCTCTAATGAGGTTTTAAAGGGGCTTGGTGCAATGTATGCTTCTGGTGGAGAATTTACTGAAAATATCGATAAAGCTGCTGGAAGAGGAACTGCTGTATTTGTGGCAAAAGCAATAGAGATTTATTGTAGTTAATATAGGTAATTAAGATTAGCAGACCCCTGTTAGGGTGAACAGAAAATTTCAGTTTTCTAAATCTTTATACGCATTGTTAAACCGGAAGGAGGTGCGCTATGCTGAATGATTTTACATGGAATATGATCGGATACATACCAAAATACCAAGTCAATCCGCACGGTGATGGCATCATTCCCTATGTGGCAGAGCGCATCTTCCAACTGGACCCGGAGCCGCCAGCGGTGGACAGTCTGAACGAATATATCCTGTCTGCTTTGCGGGAAAAGAATCTGCTATATTTTTCGTTCTTCCTGCACCACTACGAGCCGCAGCTCAACAAGCGCATCAAATCCTTTCTCGGCGTGGATGGCGGCGATCTGTACGATACAGACCGTTTTATAGATATAAAGCTCTCCTGCCGGGAACAAATGCTCCAAAAGCTGATGGACTATGATCCTGCCAAGGGTGCGGAGTATGCTACATACATTTTCCCGTTCATACGGGATGCTATGCTCCGTTTCCGTATGGGCGAAGAAAAATGGTCGGTATCCTCTCTGACTAATTACAAAATGGTGCGGTCAATGGCATGGCTGTACCATAACACCAAGGATGCGGTCAGCGAGTTTTCCAAAAAGTATAACTGTGACCTTGCCCTTGCGGAAGAATATTTGAAAGTTGTCCGTGGCATCCGCAATCAACAGCCTTTCTATGTGACAGACGAGGACGGCGAGGAAACTGGCGAGGATGTTGCCCTTGATGATACTTGGAACTATACCGACATCCTCTGGAACGGCATACAGGCAGAAAAGGTGCAGCGAGCATTTGAGAAGCTGAATTACCGGGAGCAGACCTTACTTGAAAAACGGTTGGCGATTTGCATGACCTGCGGGCGTGTCGGCTCATGGAAAGGCCGCCCCACCTTTGAAGAACTGGCTGTGATGTTTGAGGGCAGCACAGCCAGCGGTGCAGAGCGAGCCTACCGGAAAGCGGTGGACAAGCTGACAGAACTGCTGGTTGCCGAAGGTGCGCTCCATGCTGTCCGGCTGAAACAGAAATCCAAAACCAAGCGCAAAAAGAAAATCGCCGCCGCAATCTACGAATACCAAGCAGACTGCGACGGCGAATGGGGCGAGATTTCATTTGATTTTGAGAACGGCACAGCGGAAATCATCCGTCTTGCCGATTGGGATACGATGAAAACAAATCGCTATGCAAACCGGGCAATAGCGTATCTTTTGAACTGTGAGAACGAAAAGCTGCCCAAGGAAATAATGGTTGCATTCGAGTTATGAAGTTCAATAATAAACCGATGAGACATCAAAATCGACCGAACAGACAGAAATCAACATTTCTCCATTTTGATTTGCTATGATAGTACTGGCAAATAAAATCAAAATGGAGGATATCACAAATGCAAGCAATTAAAACCATGGAACTTGTCAAGCAGTATAAAACCCTGACTGCCGTGGACAGGCTCTATTTAGATATTCAGCAGGGAGAATTGTTTTCTCTACTGGGTGTAAACGGCGCAGGAAAGACCACAACTATTAAAATGCTCTCCTGTCTGACAAAACCCACAAGCGGAGACATCCTCGTAGGTGGCTATAGTACTACAAAGGAGCCGGAACAGGTAAAGCGGCTGATTGGCGTATCTCCGCAGGAAACGGCTGTTGCTCCAAACCTCTCCGTGAAAGAAAATCTGGAACTGATCTGCGGCATCCACAGTTTTTCAAAAGGTAAAACGGAAGAAAAGATTCGAGAACTTTCCGGGCAATTCGCTTTGGATACCGTTTTGAAAAGAAAAGCTGGTAAGTTATCCGGCGGTTGGCAACGCAGAGTCAGCATTGCCATGGCTCTGATCAGCGAACCGCAAATCCTGTTTCTGGACGAACCTACCCTTGGTTTGGATGTCATTGCAAGGCACGAGCTTTGGGAAACAATTCGTTCACTTAAAGGCAAGATAACCATCATTCTGACAACGCATTACATGGAAGAAGCAGAGGCTCTTTCTGACCGCATCGGCATTATGAAAAGCGGAAAACTTCTTGCGGTAGGAACAGTAGAAGAACTGAACGCATTAGCAGGAACAAATGATTTTGAAACAGCGTTCGTTTCTATTGTGAAGGAGGATACTGTGGTATGAGAATGATGACATTTGCCAAAAGATGTTCAAAAGAGATTTTGCGTGATCCGATCAACCTTGGTTTCGGTCTGGGATTCCCTTTGGTTTTGCTGGTTCTGCTTAGTGCGATACAGGCTAATATCCCGGTAAGCCTGTTTGAAATCGACACACTGACTCCGGGCATTACCGTATTCGGGCTGTCGTTTATGACTCTGTTTTCCGCAACACTAATCGCAAAAGACCGGGAAAGCGCCCTCTTGCAGAGGTTGTATACTACTCCGCTTACGGGATTTGACTTTATCATGGGATATATGCTCCCGCTATTACCTATTGCTATCGGACAGGTTCTGATCTGCTATCTGTTTGCGATTCCGTTGGGGCTGACTGTCAGCGTAAATATCGTGTACGCTGTCATTGGCATCATCCCTATGGCTGTTTTCAATATTTCTTTGGGACTTTTTTGCGGCAGCGTTTTTGGAGTGAAACAGGTTGGCGGTATCTGTGGGGCATTGCTGACCAATCTCTCTGCATGGCTTTCCGGTGTGTGGTTTGATCTGGAGCTTGTGGGAGGGGCATTTGAGAAAATTGCCAATGCGCTGCCCTTTATGCACGCAGCCGAATTGGAAAAAGCACTATTCAGCGGTAATTTTGAACTTGCAGCAACGCACATTCTACCCGTTTTGCTGTATGGTGTATTGATAACAGTTATTGCCGTATTCTGCTTTCTTAGGCAAATGAAAAAACAGTAAGGATTGAGGAGATGAAATATAAGCTCATTATCGATAAAAACACAGAAGAAGAAATTATAGCAGTCGTTCATGCACCTTCTTCTCTGACACAGCAAATCGAGAATCTTGTTTGTAGCTATTCCGGTGAGGACTACATTATGGGATACAGGGATGACGAGATGCGGAAACTGGCATTTTCAGAAATCGAATGTATTACCATTCTGAACAGAAAAGTAATTGCCATTGATATAGGTGGTAACCACTTTTCACTCAAGGACAGGCTTCGTGACTTGGAAGGTATCCTACCCTCTTACTTTATCCGCATTAACAAATCTACCCTTGCCAATGAACACCGTATTCTGCGATTTGATGCGGTGTTCAGCGGCGGTGTGGATGCCGTATTTCAATGTGGCTATAGGGAATATGTTTCCAGACGCTGCTTTGCGGAAATCAGAAGGAGGTATGAAGGAATATGAAAAAGTTTGTTTTGGAGTTTTTGCGCCGAGGGTTTGCAGCTTGCAGCATGGGTCCCATCATTTTAGCGATACTCTATCTGATTTTGCAACAGACCGCTGCCGTAGAGACTCTAACCGTAAATCAGGTCTGCATTGGAATCTTTTCAATAACCGCACTTGCTTTTATTGCAGGAGGTATGAACGCCATTTATCAAATTGAACGGTTGCCCTTGATGGTGGCAATTTTGATTCACGGCAGCGTTTTATATATCAGCTATCTCGTCACTTATTTGCTTAACGATTGGCTGGATTGGGGTGTAATGCCCATCGTAGTTTTCTCGGCTATTTTTCTTGTGGGCTATATCGTGATATGGGCGCTCATTTATTCAATAACCAAAAACAGAACAGAAAGGCTCAATGAAGCGCTAAAGCAGAAACAACAGAATCCATAAATCAGAAAAACCGCTGCAACTTCCATCCGACAAGGGATGAAAATTGCAGCGGTTTCTTTATGCGGAATGAATATCTTTTCGGGTGTATTTCCAATAGGCAGCAACAATTCCCACCGTCCCGAATATAAGACCAATTGCAATTAAAGTACCATCTAAATACCCGTTGCTCACAATGTCAGCGCCCTCACAATATCCGAAAGGTGTTATGTATTTCAAGAACTCCGCAACTTCGGCGATGTTGGCGACCAGGTTCATAAAATACATCATCACCGCAATGCCAAGTCCCACGCCAGTGCTTCCTTTGCGTAGAAATGCAGAGATACCAAAGCAAATGCCCGCCAATTCAATTTGAAGCAGATAGTAAGCAAGATGCAACAGATTTATTTCTTCCCAGGGAATCTCCTCCCCGATTATAACCATGGAGCCGACGGAAATGGCATAAATAATTAGATTCAACGCTGTTATTTGAATCAGAACAGCAATCAGTTTTTCCGTAATGATTTTGACACGGCTGACAGGATGGGTCAGAAGAAATTCGGCAGTCCGCTCCTTCTCCTCTTTACTGAGAATGCCTACGGCACAAAGCGCAGCATAAAATGCACCGCCAAGTCCCAGCACATTTCCGCACTCAATGGCATAGAAGCCGACCAGTGTGCCGAAATTCAGGCGATCCATACCAAAGGCCGCAGTAAAAGAACCCATAGAGGCAAATACATCACTGATGCCATCCATTTCCCCTTTCATTTCCGGGAACAAAAACACGCAAACTGCAAGCAGCATGGCGATTGCCGCCGTCCATATCAAAAAGGAATTTTTTCCTTGCTTTAATTCGTGCTTTACAATCGTCATACTCTATCACCGTCCTTTTCATAATAATGCAGGAAGATTTCCTCCAGATCAGGCTCCGAAATATGGATGTCCAAGATGTTTCCGTCCGAAAGCTGCCGAAGCAATTGGTTTATATCGCCGCCGAATAGGAAGCTGGTGATTCCGTCTACCGTAACCTGATCCCGAATCCCGGTCAAATCCGTCAGGTCAACAGTTCCCCGCAGAGACACTCGCTTGGCATTTGTTTTTGCCAAAGTATCCACACTGTCGCAAGCAATTATTCTGCCTTCCCGAATAATGGCGGCACGGGAGCAATTATGCTGTACTTCGGATAGAATATGGCTGGAAAGAAATACGGTTGTTCCCTGACTGCTGCGCTCCCGGATGATTTCAAAAAATTCACGCTGCATAAGCGGATCAAGACCACCGGTGGGTTCATCCAAAATCAAAAGTTCCGGACGATGCTGCAAAGCACAGATGATGGCGACTTTCTTTCGATTGCCAAAGGATAATTCGTCCACCTTTCGGTTTCTATCCAACTGCAAACGCTCACAGAGGGATTTGCTTTCGGCTGCACAATTCTTTTTGCGCAGGTCGGCAGATAATTTCAAGATGTCCTTTACCTTCATGCCGGGATAAAAAATCGCTTCTGACGGAAGATATCCAACCTTCTGCAAAACAGCTTCTTTATTCTTTACCGTGTCCATACCGAAAATCTGAGCACTGCCTTTTGTGGGGGATACCAGTCCCAGCAGGGTACGAATGGTGGTAGATTTTCCCGCACCATTTGGCCCGATAAAACCGAACACTTCGCCCTGCTCCACAGACAGATTCAGTTCCAAAACACCTCTGGATTTCCCGTAATATTTGGTTAAATTCTCCGTTTTAATTGCTTCCATGATTTTTACTCCTTACGCAGATAGATGCTTTTCCAAAAGGCCAACAGTTTTGTGAAATCCTTTTCCATTTTCTCTATATCCACATTGCCTTGCTGCACCATTTCCCAAAGATAACCCTCCGAAGCCCAATACATTTCCCGATACATCATAGGAATATCCAGTCCTGGTATAAATTGAGAGGGATCGAGGTTCAGGCGTGTTTTATCCGCTTTCAGATTGAAATACCTGTGATAGCTCTCCTGAATAGCTGCACTGATTCCTGCATCCTTTTCGTAAAATGCCTTGATTGTGAAGTTGCCCATATCCGGGTACAAGCGGATGATTTCCATTTTTGCCCGCATACCTCGTTCCATGCTTTCAAACAGCTCCGTCTGTCCGTAGCATCCATATCTGGTCAGAAATTCAATTGTCGTTTCGGCGCATTTGTCCCACAGGAACAAGTACAACTCCTTCTTGTTGTGAAAATAATGGAACAGCAGAGATTTGCTGATTCCCGCCTCGGCAGCAATCTCACTCATAGGACTGTTTTTGTACGAATTTTGTGAAAATACCCGGTAGCCCGCATTGATGATAGCTTGCTGCTTCTCTGGCGGCAGGGTATAAAAGCGTTCATTCATTGTGTCACCTCCATAAACCGTTTCGGTCAAGCATATTCTAAATCCGTTGACCGATTTTGAGAAGACTGCTTGTAGAAATTTCGAAAATTTCCAAAATCCCAGCAAAGGAATAAAGGCACCGCCGAAGCGATGCCTATAGCTCATAAATACTTCTTATTAAAGACAGGAAAGCTGATTGCCAAACAGACCACACTCAAAAGAACGGTGATGTAAATTGCCGTAACATATGACCGTGCCTCCACCGTTCCGTAAATGAGGGAATTTCCGTCCATCAACAGAGTAGGAAGATATTCCTTTGCTTTCGGGATTAGGCCAATCAAATACGATACCAGAACTGTACAGCCTGTTCCGGCAAGCACACCCGTGTTTGAGTTGGACAACGTGGAAAACAGCACGGTCAAAGCTACCACCAATGATCCGAACAGCCACCAGCAAATGACAGAAAAAAATAAATTCTGCGCTATGGAATTATCCCAGAAATAAGTGTTGTAGCCAAAGGTGATAGTGAAGCAGAACCAATAACAAACTGTCCAGAACAGAGTCAAAATGATTGCTTTGGAAATCACTACCTTATGCCGGTCGAGTCCTTTTGTCAGAGCAAGCACCAAAGTGCCTGACTGATATTCTTTCGTAAAGATGCTGCTTTCAAGCAATATAAATGCAATCAGTCCCATCGGAGCATTTTTGAAGAACTGCACCCATGAATCCATTGCGCTTACCGTAACAGCCGTAACCGTCATACCGCTTGCTTCAAGAGAATCCGCCATCATTTCAAGCAGCCAAGGCGTCAGTTTTGCAACAGCAGGATTCATGATACCAAGCAAAATGAAGATTATGACAAGAATCAACAGTCGCCCTGATCGCACCTGTTCCATCCATTCTTTTTTCATAAAGGCAAGTAAAGATTTCATTTCTCCACCATCTCCATAAACAAAGTTTCAAGTGTAGGTTCAACCCGTTCTATTTTCAGCAGACGGATACGATTATCCGTAACAAAGCGCAGTATGTCAAACAGGGTGTGATCGTTCTCACGGAAAGAGGCTGTATTCATGCCGGATTTTTTCAGTCCCGCAAATACGTTCATAAGCAGTTTCAGTTCTTCCTCGTTTCCTGTTTCAAGAACATACTCCTCTGTACGGTATTGGGATTTTATATCTGACAGTTTCCCCTGGATGTTCACTACACCGTCATTTAAAAATGCCACATCGGTGCAGATGCGCTCCACATCAGACAGAATGTGTGTGGAGAATAAGACGGTCGTCTGTTCTCTAACTGCCATCAGAATATCCAGTATTTCTTTTCGTCCCACAGGATCAAGGGCAGAGGTGGGTTCATCGCAGATGAGCAGCTTCGGACGGTTTAAGAGTGCCTGGGCAATTCCGAGCCGTTGTTTCATACCTCTGGAAAAACCTTTGATTCGGTTTTTTTCATTGCCAAGCCCAACAAGTTTCAGAAGCTCATTGCTTCTGCTTTTGATTTCAATTCTGCTCATTCCGGTGATCTCACCGCAAAAAGAGAGATATTCCGGTGCTGTCATAAATGGATAGAATTCCGGTACATCGGGTAGATAACCAATGTGTCTGTTTGTTGCCGTCTGTCCATAAACAACCTTTTCTCCTGATACCAATATCTCGCCGCCATCTGCTTTGAGAAGTCCAAGTATCGTTTTCATGGTGGTTGTCTTACCAGCTCCGTTTTTACCAATAAACCCGAAAACGCTGTGTTCGGGAACAGACAGATCGAGCCCCTTCAGAACCGATTTGTCCCCGAAGCGTTTCTGAAGATTTGCTATTGCCAGCATGTCCATTACGCATCCTCCTTGCCGAGCAGGAAGTACATGATAGGCCCGACAAAGTTCATCAACACGATGGTAATGATGAGCCACAGCGTGCGATTGCCTCGTTTATAATTCTTGTGGGTCAAGATGTGATGCAGAGTATAGCCGAGCAATGCAAATTCTGCAATGACCAACGGGATCAAAAATGGGAGAACTTCCATAATCTTATCCATTCTCTTTCTCCTCCTTTCCGTAGGTTTCCACACAGAAGCCGTGATAACCGCAACAGGTACAGGTCAGTTTACGGAGTGTCGGCGTGTGTCTTGCCCAAAACGCTTCCTTGAAGTTTGGCTTAAATACCTCGTGGCACTGCGGACAGATATATACTACCCGTTTGAAATAGAAGTTTGATACCCATACGGCATAGGGAATTGCCACAAAGCAGTACGCAGCAAACGGCCACCAAATTCCCATAGTGATCCACAGAACAATCGATGTCCACTGGATAATGCCAAGCGGAATTCCGGTTATGAGCAGAATGGCATGGAGCTTTTGCATATTCTTTTTGTTTTCCATCGCATAAGCTATATCACCGATAGATTCAACAGAGAAATTATCAATGCCTCTTAGCTCTTTTTTGATGCCATCAAGTATAGCAAGTTTTTCTTGCCGTTCGCTTACTTCCTCACGAAGCGCCTGTTCCTGCTGTTCCAGCAAAACAGATATGACACTGCCTGGATCATCTTCGGACAGCAACTCGCCAATGTTGTTAATGGATATTCCGGCATCTCGTAAAAAACAAATGATCTTCATTCGCTTCAGATCCTGTTCGGAATAAAGCCGCCTACCACCCTCCGACAGCTCGCTGGGAACGAGAATGTTCCTCGAATCGTAATACTGCACTGTCCGAACAGATACGCCACAAAGCTTTGCAATTTCTCCTGTTGTGTATTTTGACATAGCTTTCACCTCCTTACGCCGCTTATTTTACAACATTACGCAGCGTCACAAGCAAGACCTTACGCAGGGGGATTTTTCTGAATATTAACTTTTTGTTCATATTCGGGTCTATCACAGATTTTAAGCCGCCCATAGGCTGAGCTATAGGCGGCTCCTAAATCAACTGTCCAAACTTCTGTATTCAGTTACAGTTTTCAAATATACTTCAGGCTCGCCGTTCAGTATCAAGTCAGCATATCCAATCGGGTCATTGTAGATTAGATAGTCCAGTTCTGACCGCTGATACATGTTGTCAGCAATCTCGTTCTCCACAGCGATAGTGTCAATCGCTATCATACTTCCATCAGCAAATTTCAATTCCACACAGGCAGTATCCATGTTAAACTCACAAGAAATCAATCTATCCATAAGAAACCTCCATTCTGCGGGATGTTAGATCATCCCAAAATATTTGAATGCTTCTCGGATTGCTTTCTCTTTTTCCGGTGGACACTGGGGCTGTCTGGAATCCTCGGATTTTGGCAGATTATAGTTTTTGCCTACCTCAATCCCACATTTCCGTTTAATCTGTGAGATATAGAGGTTGGACACCTTTAACCCGGTATGCTCCAACACATACTCCTTGATCTGCGGATAGGTTGCTCCATCTTGGAACTCCGACATATCCATATCTTCCAAAGAGAACTCAACCCGAATCTTTTTCGAGTCGACCTCACCCTTGGAAAGCAAGACAACCGTCTCAACATGCACGGTCATTGGAAACATATCCACCGGGCACACCCTCTCCATCTGATATCCTCTCTCACACAGATATTTCAGGTCTCTTGCCAGCGTTGCAGAATCACAGCTGACATACACTACCTTTTCCGGCTTCATTTCCACAATTGTATCAAGAAGGGTCTCATCACAGCCTTTTCTTGGAGGATCTACAACGATCACGTCTGCCCGTGCAGTTTCCCCCGGATGTTCCTGACTATATTTTTCAAAATACTCCGGCAGTACTTCTTCTGCTCTTCCAGTAAAAAATTCCGCATTCCTGATTCCGTTTAAACGGGCATTCCAGCGGGCATCCTCAATGGCCTCCGGAACAATTTCCACACCATGAACCCGTCCTGCTTTCTGGGCAAGAAAGAGAGAAATCGTACCAATGCCGCAGTAAAGGTCCCATACATCCTCGTTCCCTTGCAGCTCTGCATATTCCAGTGCTTTGGAATAGAGCTTCCAGGTCTGCTGTGGGTTTACCTGATAAAAAGACAATGGAGAAATCTGATAAGAAATATCACCAATTTTATCTGTAATATATTCCCGTCCCCATAAAACTTTGATTTCATCACCAAGGATCACATTATTTCTTTTTTTATTGACATTCAATGTAATACTGGTCATATTCCGGATTTCCCGAAGGGAATCCACCAGCTTCTGCTGATGTGGAAGAGACGAACCATTGGCAACAATGCAGACCATAAGTTCTCCGGTAGCATAACCGCAACGGGTGAACACATGACGGATCAAACCTTTGCCTGTCGTTTCATCATAAGGTTCCACACCATACTTTTCCATATAGGATATCACCTTATCCAGTATAGTTTTGTTCTGCGGTACGCCAAGTGCACAGTCCATATTCTCAATAATGTTATGGGTGCGGCCGGCATAAAAACCAGTGATAATGCGTCCTTCTTTATTACGTCCAACCGGGAACTGTGCCTTATTCCGGTAATGAAACGGATCTTCCATGCCTATGACCGGTTCCATGGGAATCTGTGTAAAACCTCCGATCCGCTCCAGATGTCCCCTGACTTTTTCTGCCTTAAATGCAAGCTGCTTTTCATAAGACAGCGCCTGAAGCTGGCAGCCTCCGCACTGACGGGCCGATGGGCAAACTGGTTCTTCTCTGTCCGGTGATGGTTCAAGTATCTCCATTAATTTTCCATAACCATAGTTTTTCTTTGCCTTCATAATCTTTGCGGTCACACGGTCTCCAATAACTGCGTCCTTTACAAAAACAGTGAAGCCATCAGCCTTGCCGATGCCTTCACCATTTGTCCCACAGTCTACAATGTCCAGAGTAACCATGTCATTTTTACGATATTCCATGGACGTCACACTTCTCCTGTTCTTCTTAAATTAGATTCAAAAAGCCGATTATAACCCAACCATTCTTTTTTGCCCTTATCCGCTGCAAAAATCTCTGTCAGAGTCTCCATCCGGGCATCTGTATTATCTGCAAGGTTCAATGCAACTGCCTCAGCAAGAGCCGGTTTCTTAGGAGATCCGTACTCCAGTTCACCGTGATGGGCAAGAATACAATGAATCAGCTGATTTTCCAGTGTCTCCGGAAAATCAGGGATCTCGCGGGCTAGATCATGAATCATCTGCGCTCCGATAACAATGTGTCCCAGCAGCTGTCCCTCATCTGTATAGTCATTCTGAGGAAAGGCAGACAGTTCTCTTGTTTTGCCTATATCATGAAGCAGAGCCGCTGAAATCAACAGGTCTCTTTTCAGCAAAGGATATGCACCTGCCATATAATCACAAAGCCTTGCCACACTGAGCGTATGTTCCATTAAGCCTCCAATAAATCCGTGATGGACTGTTTTCGCTGCGGAATGATCCTGAAAGGCTTTTATAAACTCTTTATCTTCTGTAAACAGCTTTTTCAGCATTGCGGAAAGGTATGGATTTTTTACCGCACCGATAAGCCCCTGGAGCTGACGGTACATATCATCCGTACTGTTTTCACTGACTGGCAGATATTCAGACGGATCATATTCTCCTTCCCCGGCTTTTCGGACGCGTTTGATATTTACCTGCATAGCTCCAGCAAAGCTTGTAACATCTCCCATAATATCTATGTAATCCAAAGCATCAAATTCATCTATTCCAAGAGAATTCGGATCCCAGATCTTTCCGTCCAGCACCCCTGTTTTGTCCTGAATAATAATACTGTCATAGGGTTTGCCGTTTTTAGTCATTGCTGACTGCTTCTGCTTACAGAGATAAATTCCACTGATTCTGTCCCCTTCATGTAACTCATTGATAAATCGCATTTTTTCTGCCTTTCTGTTGTTTTTCTTTTATTATTATACTTAATTCAACATCCGCATATTCTCCCGCAGGACTTTTTCGATGCAGAGTAACATGGATCCTGTCTCCAGGTTCTTTTGCCTGCAGAAGCCGGCTGTACTCCTTCACAGACGATATTGTCTGTCCATCCAGCTTATAAAGGATATCGCCACTTTGCATCCCTGCATTCATGGCCGGAGAATCCTGTTCTACTCTGTCCACATAAACTCCCTGGGGAATATTCAGCTGCTCTGACTGCTGAGCAGGGATCGTTGTTCCCCGAATTCCAACATAACAGATCGGTTTCCCATTGGAAAGCATCTCCAGAAGAGTTCTTATCTGCGCCGCTGAAACAGCCCGAAGAACAGAGCTTTCCTGACTGTCGTTTGCAATAATGATTCCTGTCATTCTTCCATTCATATCCAGAAGAACTCCGCCCCCGCTTTGTCCTCCGGCCATATCTGTAGTAATCAGGGAATACTCTGCATCCGCGATATTCATTTTTCCTGACACAGATGTAATGCTTCCGTAAATCAGAGAATCCATGTTACCGGCCGGACTTCCTATTGCAATAACAGGCTGTGTCTGTTCCTGATTTTCCTCTGTGGCCAGAGGAACCGCCGGTATTTCTTCTATCGTTTCTTTTTTCAGGTTTTCTGCAAGTACGCGTATAACAATCAGTTTGGTCCTGGAATCTGCCCCGCACAATTCTCCTTCTGCAGAATCGCCATTGGAAAAGGTAATCCTGAATTTCTCCGTCTGTTCCAGTCGGTCGGAGGTGGTCACAATATAAAATCCATCCTCGTTTTTAAGAAATACGATGCCTTCCTCATCTCCGTAAGTCAGCAGCGAATCATTCAGAAGGTCGGAATCCCCGGTAAGCCCTGCCACACGTACCAGAGCCTTCTGAGGCTTTTCTGCTATCTTTCTTACCATTTTATAAATATTTTTCAGATGATCCACCGTAACCGATTCCTCCGCATCTGCTGATCCGGTCTGCACCTGTGGTTCCTGAGAGGGAGCCACAGACACTGCTGGTTCCGGTTCTCCCTCCGGCTGCACCGAAGGCGTGATCTGTACGGTTTCTTTTTTCTTTATCTGCTGTTCATATTTATTAACCATCTCCGGCATACAAACCATGAGGGTGACAACTGCGCAAAGACCAAACACAACACCGCATAAAGCGGCTGTACCAATTTTTTTCAGAAGTTCTCTTTTGTCAATTGGCCGTTGTTTAATCGTCTCTTTTATAAATGGATAGTCCTGATCTTTTCTTGTTCCCATTACCATCCTCCCATAAACCTGATAAGATGGGTATATTTTAGCAAAAATATATGAATTTTTCATGAACAAATAAGCACATTTTCCTTTTCAATAAGGTTTAAATCATGTATGATAGAAACAGGAAATATTTAATCCTATATTTCTGGCAGTTTTATTTTTCTTATGGAAAAAAAAACAAAAATCTGTTATGATAAAAAGTCACATAGTAAAAATAATTCAGAATTAACAGGAGATGCTGCCGGATACGCAGCAGTAAAAAACATGAATCAAAAAGCACTGATATCCTTAGAATATTACAAAATCATAGAACGGCTTACAGAAAAAGCCTCTTCCCCCATGGGAAAAGATCTGTGCAGAAAGCTTCTTCCTTCCACAGATCTTCAAAATATCCGTCTGATGCAGACGCAGACCCGCGATGCACTGACACGCCTTTTCCAAAAAGGCTCGGTTTCCTTTGGAAGCGTCAAGGATATTCGAGGTTCCCTGAAACGTCTGGAAATCGGAAGTTCTCTGGGAATCATAGAAATCCTTTCCGTCTGCTCTCTTCTGGAAAATACTTCAAGGGTCAAAGCCTATTCCAGAAGCGACAGAAGCAACACACCGGAGGATTCTCTTGATCCCATGTTTGATGCTCTTTCTCCACTGACTCCTCTTTCCTCTGAGATCAGACGCTGTATTCTTTCGGAGGATGAGATCAGTGATGACGCCAGCCCTGGTCTTCGGCAGATCCGCCGGAGCATGAAGGTCACCAATGACCGTATCCATACCCAGCTGTCCGGGCTTGTTAACGGAAGCGCACGCACCTATCTTCAGGATTCCGTGATCACAATGCGAAACGGACGCTATTGTATCCCGGTAAAGGCGGAATACAAGGGACAGGTTCCCGGCATGATCCACGATCAGTCTTCCACAGGTTCCACTCTTTTTATCGAACCCATGGCAGTGGTAAAACTAAATAATGATATGAGGGAACTGGAACTTCAGGAACAGAAAGAAATCGAGATCATACTCTCTTCTTTAAGTCAGCAGATCGCGGAAGAAAGGGAAGCCATTGCTCTTGATCTTACTTTGATGGTACAGCTTGATTTTATCTTCGCCAGAGCTGCCCTTGCCATGGATATGAATGGAAGTGAGCCGGTATTCAATGAAGAAGGACGGATCCGACTGAAAAAAGCGCGCCATCCTCTGATTCCCAAAAAGCAGGTAGTACCTATTGACATCCGGCTTGGTGATGAATTTGATCTTCTTATCATCACAGGCCCCAATACAGGCGGAAAAACCGTGTCCTTAAAAACCGTAGGGCTTCTTACACTGATGGGGCAGGCCGGTCTGCATATCCCGGCTCTGGATCGCAGCGAGTTGTCGCTCTTCCATGAAATCTATGCAGATATCGGAGATGAACAGAGCATTGAACAGTCCCTGAGTACCTTCTCCTCGCATATGACCAATATCGTATCCTTCCTGGAAAAGGCAGATTCCCACTCTCTCGTACTTTTCGACGAGCTCGGTGCCGGAACAGATCCTACGGAGGGTGCAGCGCTTGCCATTTCCATCCTTTCTTATCTTCACGAAAAAGGGATCCGGACCATGGCAACTACTCATTACAGTGAACTGAAGATATATGCTCTTTCTGAATCCGGTGTTGAAAATGCCTGCTGCGAATTCAGTGTAGAAACTCTGCGTCCTACCTACCGGCTTTTGATCGGTATACCGGGCAAAAGTAATGCCTTTGCCATTTCCTCCAAGCTTGGACTTTCTGATTCTATTATTCAGAGGGCAAAGGATCAGATCAGTGAACAGGATGAATCCTTTGAAGATGTTCTGTCCTCTCTGGAGGAAAACCGTGTGACCATAGAAAACGAACGGTTGGAGATTGCCCGCTATAAAGAAGAGATCCAGACTCTGAAAACTCAGCTGGAATCCCGTCAGGAAAAACTGGAGGCACAAAAAGAACGGATTCTGCGTCAGGCCAACGAAGAGGCCCATAAAGTTCTTGAAGAGGCAAAAGACTATGCGGATAAGACCATGAAACTTTTTCATAAGTTCCAGAAAAACTATGTGGATACCTCCTCAGTAGAGCGTGAACGGCAGGAACTGAGGAAACGGATGAATAAAGCAGAAAAAAACATGTCCGGAAAATCTCAGGTCCAAAAGCCAGCCAGACAGCTTACTGCCAAGGATATCCATCCCGGGGATTCTGTCAAAGTCCTTAGTATGAATCTGAAGGGAACTGTCAGCAGCCGCCCTGATTCCAGAGGCTATCTTTTTGTCCAGATGGGAATCATCCGTTCCAAGGTCCACCTTTCTGATCTGGAGCTGTTAGACGAGCCTGTGATCAATTCTCCGACTCTCCAGAAAACCGGAGCAGGTAAAATCCGCATGTCCAAATCAGCCAGTGTTTCTACAGAGATCAATCTTTTAGGAAAAACGGTGGATGAGGCGGTTGCCGAGCTTGACAAATATCTTGACGATGCATATATCGCACATCTGAAATCAGTCCGGGTCGTTCACGGAAAAGGAACCGGAGCGCTTCGTAAAGGCGTCCATGACTATCTGCGCCGCCAGAAGCATGTTGCCTCCTTCCGCCTGGGCGAATTTGGAGAAGGCGACGCAGGTGTCACAATCGTAGAATTTAAAAAATAAAGGAAGGAGACTGTCATGACATCCAAACAGAAAATCCTGATCATAGATGACGATAATAATATTGCTGAACTGATTTCCCTTTATCTCACCAAGGAATGTTTTGAAACCAAAATAGTAAATGACGGAGAACAGGCTTTAAAGGAATTTCATATCTTTCAGCCCGATCTTCTCCTTCTCGATCTGATGCTGCCCGGAATCGACGGCTATCAGGTATGCAGAGAGATCCGGCATATTTCTGATGTTCCGATCATCATGCTTTCTGCCAAAGGAGAAACCTTCGATAAGGTTCTTGGGCTTGAGCTTGGCGCCGATGATTATATCATCAAGCCTTTTGATTCCAAAGAACTGGTTGCCCGGGTACGTGCTGTACTTCGGCGTTTCAAAGTAAAACAGCCTGCCGCATCCTCTGCTGAAAAATCGGTGGCCTATCCTGATCTTACCATCAATCTCACCAATTATTCCGTGACCTATATGGGAAAACAGGTGGATATGCCCCCCAAAGAGCTGGAGCTGCTGTATTTTCTCGCAGCTTCTCCCAATCAGGTATTTACCAGGGAGCAGCTTCTGGATCATATCTGGGGATATGAATATATCGGAGATACCAGAACCGTGGACGTTCATATCAAGCGTCTCAGAGAAAAGATCAAGGACAATCCAGCCTGGAGCATTTCCACTGTCTGGGGCATCGGATATAAATTTGAGGTAAAAAACAGATGATTAAAAAATTGTCCCGAAAATTCACGGAAGCCTACCTTTTTGTAGGCTTCCTTGGTTTTCTGCTGATAACGCTCAGTGGCTCCCATATGATCGAATCACTTCTCGAAAAGGATATTAGCTCAGATCTCTATCAAAGTGCCTACCGTATTGCAGAAAACGAAGAAATCCGTCATAATCTTTCCGCCTCCGGTCTGCAGAACATCAAAGAAAAGCTGACCATGGTCGCAGATTATCCGAATACCATCATCTGGATCATCAATGAAAAAGGAGAGGTGGTACTCAGCACCAGAAGAGATATTGAACCGGAAAATCCTATCGGGCTCGATAATTTTGATCCTTCTCTCTGGGGAAGTACCTATTACCAGGTCGGCTATTTTTATGGATATTTTAAAGACAGCGCCCGTCTCAGTGTGATCGCTCCCATTACGGATAATATGACAACCAAAGGTTATATTGCCATTCACTATATGATGAGCAGTCTCTATCAGAAAAGAGGACAGTATTTATCGATTCTTCAGCTGCTCTTCCTTATTGTTTATGCAATGATGGCATTGATCCTGGCTGTTTTTTACCGTCATGTGCATAAGCCTCTCCGGGAAATAAAAAAAGGAGTAACCGAATATTCCAACGGCAATCTCGCCTACAAGATCCCTGTCCAGACAGATGACGAGCTTGGATATCTTGCAAACAACCTCAATTATATGGCAGAAAAAATGAACCGCAACGGGCAGTATCAGCGCCAGTTCATTTCCAACGTCTCCCATGACTTCCGCTCCCCTCTTACCTCCATCAAAGGGTATATCGAGGCAATGAGAGACGGAACCATTCCTGTGGAAATGCAGGATAAATATCTGGGAATTATTGCCTATGAGGCTGACCGTCTGGAAAAGCTGACCAAAGGGCTTCTGACTTTAAACGAACTGGACATTCACAAACGGCTTTTGAATATCCAGCCCTTTGACATTAATGATACCATAAAAAAAACCGTTGCCACCTATGAGGGCGACTGTACCAGACGGCATATCCTTTTAGAGCTGATCCTTTCCGGCAAAGAGCTTTATGCCATGGCAGACGTAGAGCAAATCCAGCAGGTTCTCCATAACCTTCTGAATAATGCGATCAAATTCAGCCCCGACAATTCTACTATTATCGTGGAAACTACAGAAAAAAATGATAGGATCTTTGTTTCTGTACAGGATCACGGGATTGGAATTCCCAAGGAAAGCCTTTCCAAAATCTGGGAACGTTTTTACAAAACAGACATTTCCCGTGGAAAAGACCAGAAAGGAACCGGTCTTGGGCTATCCATTGTAAAGGAAATTATTCATGCCCACGACCAGAATATCAACGTGATCAGCACTGAAGGGATTGGCACAGAATTTATTTTCACATTGGAAAAAGCACGATAGGAACTCCCTTCGTGCTTTTTCTGTTTATGTCGTTCTCTGTTTTATTTTTCAAATGGACTGGTCAGAAGTCTGTCCTCATTTACCAGATACACGCCTCTTGGAGTCACCCGGATATCCGGGATCACTGGAAGCGCCATAAAGGAAAGTGTGATAAACGGGTCAAATCCCTGTTTGATTCCCATGGCATGTGCCTTCGGAATCATGCGGGCCAGAAGATCGTTTACCTTTTCATAGCCTTCATCACTCATAAGTCCCATAACCGGAAGCGGAAGGGTATCATATACTTTTCCTTTTTCCACCAACGTATAGCCTCCCTGCGTCCGTACCAGTTCCTGTACTGCAAGATACATGTCATGGTCATTGTCTCCAATCACGATCAGATTATGAGAATCATGGGAAACACTGGATGCGATTGCACCTCCCTGAAGCCCGAAACCTTTTACGATTCCCACGCCAACCTTTCCGGTACATTTATGCCGTTCGATCACTGCAATCTTCTGATAAACTGCATCTGAAGCAAAAACTTTTTCTCCGTTTTCCTCAACAAAAGGAACCTCTTCCACAATATCTCTGGTAACGATCTGTCCTTCCATCATCTGAAGTACATGAGCCTTTCCTCCGTGATGGAGAAGCTGCAGATCCTTTTTGTCAAAGCTTTTCAGATGGACTGTGTTTTTAAGATCCGGCGCACAGGGGCGGATTTCTTTCTTTTCATCCTTAACGATCCTGATGCCCTTATGATAGACATCCCGGACCTTCATTGTATCCAGATCCTCAAGAACTACCAGATCTGCCTGACATCCCGGAGCGATCGCCCCCAGATGTGTAAGTCCATAGCACTTTGCGGCCTGAATGGTTGCCATCTGAAGCGCCTGCTCCGGAGAAAGTCCCAGCTCCACAGAACGTCTGACGTTATAATTAATATGGCCTTCTCTTCGTATATCCTCAATGTGTTTATCGTCGGTACAGAAGCAGAACCCGGAAGTATCCGTGTGATGTTTTACCAGCCCGGATACAATCGCATCCAGGTTTCTCGCCGCACTTCCCTCACGGATCAGAACCTGCATCCCGTTTCTGCATTCTTCCATGGCATATTCATAATCTACACATTCGTGATCTGTTGCGATTCCTGCCAGAACATAAGCAGCAAGATCACCTGCTTCCAGAAACGGCGCGTGTCCGTCTCTGATCCGATTCTGAAACAGAGATAATTTTTCGTGCATGGATACACTTCCGTTGATCACAGAAACCGCATCCATTACCTCGCCCAGTCCCAGTATCCTGGGATTCTCCAGATATGTCTTCATTTTTCCTGCCGTAAGTATACAGCCATTATCGTCTACATGAGTGGCCGGCACACAGGACGGCATCATGACATATACGTTTGCAGGCACATCCTCTGTCTGCTCCAGAATATAATCAATCCCATCTGTTCCGGATACATTTGCAGATTCATGAGGATCCACTATAAATGTCGTCGTTCCGCACTGGGCAGCCTGGCGGATCAGTTCTCCCGGCGTCACAAGTGTAGATTCCAGATGAAGATGACTGTCCACAAATCCGGGACAAAGATATTTCCCTGTAAGATCGATCTCTTCCTCTCCATGATAGCAGCCGGTTCCGAGGATCATTCCATCAGCAACTGCCACATCTCCTTTTTTAAATTCTCCTGCATGTGCATAAAAAACATTTGCATTTTTAAAAACAAGAGGAGCTTTCCGGATTCCTCTGGCCATTTCGGAATAAACCCGGTATTTCTCAAGTTCCATATTGATAGCCTCCTTTTTTCTGAAATATATACGTTATTTCTTAATTATACTTTTACTTCGATATTATTGTTTTATATATTATCACTTTTTTCTTTTATTTTCAATTATATTTTAAAACTTTCAGAAATATTTCAGAAGGAATTCTAATAATAAAAAAAACAGATCCCGGTACTATGTAAAGCACAGCACCTGATCTGCTTATAAATTTATTTCCAGTCATATTTTGTCAGATGACCGCCCAGCTGCATATGGCTGAAGTCATGCTGACGCAGAACTTCATAAAGAACAATCGCCACAGAATTACTGAGATTAAGAGAACGGATCTCATTGATCATGGGAATACGTACACAGGTTTCCTGATTATTCAGAAGGATCTCTTCGGGAATCCCTGCACTTTCCTTTCCAAACATGATAAAACAATCATCCTCATAAGATACCTCTGTGTAAGTCTGAGGTGCCTTTGTTGTGGCATAATAGATCCTGGCCCCCGGATTTCTCTGAAGAAAATCTTCGTAATTCAGGTAAGTAGTCACATCCAGATCCTTCCAGTAATCCATTCCGGCTCTTTTGATGGCTTTCTCATTTAATAAAAAACCAAGAGGCTCAATGAGATGAAGTCGTGTTCCTGTTGCCACACAGGTTCTTCCTATGTTTCCCGTATTTGCCGGAATTTCCGGCTCATGGAGTACAATATTCAGCATTGTTCTGTCTCCTTTTTCTTTCCCGGTAATCTTTCGGAATTTTTCCATTTTTCTCCCCATGAAAACTTCGTGATCTCATCCTGAGAAGGACGTTCCAGATATCTGACATTTTCTCCGCTGCGCAGAATACGGTCGTTGCCTTTTACCGCTTTCCCGATCACAGCTGCCGGGATTCCCTGGTCAGAGCAGTACCGTACCAGTTCCTCTCCTTTTAATGTCCCCACAAGGATACTTCCTTCCGAAAAAAGCTTATAGGGATTCAGATCAAACCTCTCACAGATTTCAATGGTTTCCTGGCGGACAGGAATCTTGCGAAGATCTGCAAAAAGCCCCATTTCAGATGCCTCCGCCGCTTTCCATAAGCCGGCAAGAACACCGCCTGTCCCCAAATGATAAAAGGCATCCATTTCCATCACATACTGCTGCGCAGTAATGTTTTTTGAGGCACCATAAAGAGAGGGGCTTCTCCTGGCATCCCAGAGAAATCCCTCCGAAAAAAACTGTCTCAGAAATTCATTTTCTTTTTCTACGATAAGAGCAGTTCCCGCAAGAGCGATATCCCCGATGATCACAAGGTCATCTCCCTCTTTCAAAAGCCCGGTCACCTCCGCCCGCAGAGCTTCCATTGCCTTTTGTCCAAGCTTCATCTTCTTACACCAAAATGGACAAAATGCTCGGAACAACCATGGCAAGAACCAGTATCACCGCGATCACTGCTGTGATAACTTTACGTTTTTTCGGATCAAACATTCCCATTTTTGTCACCTCTTTTTATTTTTCCTCTGCCCCGGTAAGGCAGATTTTCTGCGCCGCCGCATTATTCGTCAGCGGATTTCTGTGTTCATAATCAAAAAGAACTGCATCGTTCTCTCCAAATACCTCGATGTGAGCGGTCTTTGGAATTTCATGATTTTTTCTGTAGTTCCAGATCAGTTTCTCATATGGCTTCTGGTCCGAAGCAAAGGAAGGACGCTTTTTCAGCTTTTCTCTCAGATAAAGATCATAAACCATGTGCTGAGAAGCCTGTTCCACAGAAAGCTCTGTTTTTTCACGGATAAACTCCAGAAGGATTTCATAGCGCCGGATTCTGGAATGAGAAATCTCCCCGTAACCTTTTTCCTCATAAAACGCTCCCAGACTTTCATAAAAATCAAAGGGGGATGCAATAGCGCCGATCATCCAGTGAAGTGTATGCTGGAACTGACCACTATTATAATACACTTCCACCATACTTTCCACCATTTTCAGCTGTAAAATATCCGCATAGGAGAGCCATCTGGTACAAAGGACCTCATAGGGTTCCTTTTCTTTATAAAGAATCTGATAGTTCTCCGCTTCCTGATACATGAAAGAGCCTTTCAAAACCTTCAAAAATCCCAGTTGCAGCTGATCGGGCTCCATACGGTAAACATCATTAAACGAATTTCGGAAGCTTTCGTAATTTTCGTAAGGAAGTCCGGCGATCAGATCCAGGTGCTGATGAATATTTCCATAGCCTTTTACCCGTGCTACTGATTTTTTCAGTTTTTCCAGATCCATTGTCCGATGAATCGCCCGGATAGTTTCCGGATTTGTAGACTGCACACCGATCTCCAGCTGGATCAGTCCCGGCCTCATATGCCTCATCAGTTCCAGTTCTTCTTCGCGGATAAGATCTGCGGATATCTCAAAATGGAAATTCGTTATTCCATTATCGTGATCCTGAATATACTGCCAGACAGCCATAGCATGATCGTGACGGCAGTTAAAGGTCCTGTCCACAAATTTCACCTGTGGCACCTTCTGATCCAGGAAAAACTGCAGTTCCTTTTTCACCAGGGAAAGATCCCGGAATCTCAGTTTTTTATCAATGGACGACAGACAGTAGCTGCAGGAAAAGGGACACCCTCTGCTGCTCTCGTAATAAATGATCCTGTTTGTAAAATCCTCTGCGTTTTCATAGGCAAAAGGAACCTGACTGAGATCCATAATCTTTCTCCATCCATTGTGACGGATTTTCTCTCCGTCACGATAAGCGATTCCTCTGATGTTCTCCAGAGTCCCGTTTCCCTCTATATAATAGGAAGCAAGTTCCAGAAAAGTTTCTTCTCCTTCTCCAACCATAACTCCGGTAAGCTGCGGAAGCTCCTTCAAAAGTTTCTCTGCATCAAAAGAAACCTCCGGGCCTCCGACCCAGAAGGCCGCACCCGGAAGTATTTTCTTAAGATCAGGAATCAGATCTTTAATATAGGAGATATTCCAGATATAACAGGAAAAGCATATTACCTCAGCGCCGCTCTTGTAGATATCCTTCAGCACCTCATCTTTTGTCTGGTTAATGGTATACTCCCTAAGAAGTATGGATTCTTTCAATCGGGATGCATATGCTCTCAGATCATACACCGCCGGATTGGAATGAATATATTTGGCATTGCATGCCGCCAGTAATATTTTCATTGATCAGACTCCCCGTTCCCGTTATTCGCCAAGGAGGCGGATCAGGTCGCTTTTGGCAGTCAGACCTACTACACGGCTGTCTTCTTTTCCATTTTTAAACACGATCAGAGTCGGAATACTCATAACCCCATACTGCTGAGCAAGAGCCGGCTGCTGATCCACATCAACCTTTCCTACGGAATATCCCTCTGCTGCCAGTTCTTCCACAATTGGAGCCTGCCGCATACAGGGTCCGCACCAGGTTGCCCAGAAATCCACCAGTACCGGTTTCTCAGATTTTAATACCTCATTTTCAAAATTCTGTGTTGTCAAAGTAATCTCCATAATCAAATCCTCCTTTATGATCTGTCTGCATTTCTTTTGCGGACATATTTCCCTGCATGGATACCTGCCACACTTCCCTCATATACCGCCTTGGCCACCTGCAGAAGGCCGCCGGTGCAGTCGCCTGCGGCAAACAGTCCGGGAATGGTTGTTTCCATGCTTTCATTTACCCTGATATGACCTTTTTCTGTCAGCTCTGCGCCCATCTGGCGGGCAATTTCCGTGCTGCCCGCTGTGCCAAGAGCAACAAAAACACCTTCTGCCGGATAAAAAGAAGCTTTCTGCTCTCCCTCTTCCAGAGCACTCACATCGGTTTCCATCCGCAGTCCGGAAACAGTCTGTTCTCCTTCAACAGACTGGATCTTCATGGTGTTAACTGCAATGGAATGTTCCCTGGAAAACTCCGGTGCCTCTCCATTGGTATAGATGGTAACAGAGGGTGTAACATTTTTGAGTTCTTCCGCCTCATGAAGAGCGAAATCACTGTTTCCCAGAACAGCCACTTCTCTGCCTCTGTAAAAAAATGCATCGCAGACTGCACAGTAGCTGACGCCTCTGCCCTCATATTCCCGGATTCCCGGAATCGCCGGTGCCGTCCTTTTTCCTCCTGTGGCAAGGATCACGCTTTCTGCCTGAATATCGCCGGCTGTGGTCTTTACGGTAAACGTGTCAAACCCTGAAATGCCCAGTACCTGTGCTTCCAGAAAACGGACTCCCAGAGCCTTTGCCTGAGCAATACCTGTATCAAACAGCTCCTGTCCGGACAAAGGGCGTTCCAGTCCGTAATAGTTTTCTATTTTTTCTGCTTTTTCCAGTGCGCCGGTCCCGGTATAGATCACCAGAGGATCCATATTTCCTCTTGCTGTATAAAGTGCTGCAGAGATTCCTGCCGGTCCTGCACCGATGATAACAATTTTTTCCATATTTCTTATCACCTGCTTTCCTACTAATCTATAGTATACACCTTATCAGAAAAGATTCCGTGACCTTGTCACATTTATACGATCCTGTCAAGAGCGCAGATCTCCACACCCTCTTCTGTCAGAACCCGGCGTATTTTTTCCACAAAAGCAAGTGCTTTTGCCCCGTCTCCATGAACACAGACCGAGTCCGCCTGAATCGGAATATCTTTGCCTGTAATGGCTGTGACCTTTTTCTCTTTTACCATTCGTACCACACGGGCAACTGCCAGATCTTCATCTGTGATCATGGCACCTTCTTTCCGGCGGTTTACAAGAGAACCGTCCTCCTCATACGCACGGTCTGCAAAAACCTCCAACGCAGTACGAAGCCCCATAACTTTTGCCGCACGGGCAAGCTCTCCGCCGGACAGCGCCAGCACGATCAGCTGAGGATCAAATTCCCGGATTCCCTCACAAATAGCCTTTGAAAGCTCATAATCCTTTGCCGCCATATTGTAAAGCGCTCCATGTGGCTTTACATGCTGCATTTTGATTCCATGCACTCTGCAGAAAGCATCCAGAGCACCCAGCTGATACAGCACATATGCCTTTGCCTCCGCCGGGCTCACGCTTAAATTCCTTCTTCCAAATCCCATCAGATCCGGAAATCCCGGATGAGCGCCGACACGGATTCCTGCTTCTTTTGCCATGGAAAGAGTCTGGTCCATCACAACCGGATCAGACGCATGGTATCCACAGGCAACGTTTGCAGAAGTGATCAGTGGGATCACTTTGTCATCGTTTCCAATGGTATAGTTTCCAAAGCTTTCTCCCAGATCACAGTTCAAGTCAACTCTAAACATAAACTCCACTCCTATTTAATATGCATTAAATTTTCGATAAATCCGGTATCTGCCTTACCTTCACAGAATACCGGATGCTTCATGATCTGATACTGGAAATCCAGATTGGTCTCCACTCCCACGATCAGCATTTCATCCAACGCGGAACGCATCTTCTGGAGGGCAGCCTCTCTGTCCGGAGCATGAACGATCACCTTTGCGATCATGGAATCATATTCTGACGGAATACGGTAGCCGGTATAAAGACCGGTATCTACCCGGACTCCATTGCCTGCGGGAAGATGAAGATGCTGCACCACGCCAGGGCTCGGCATAAAGTTTTTCTCCGGTATCTCCGCATTGATCCTGCATTCGATCGCATGTCCCCGAAGCTTCACATCTTCCTGTTTAAAGCTCAGCGGAAGTCCCATGGCAACACGGATCTGCTCAATGATCAGGTCGGTACCCGTAACCATTTCTGTAACTCCATGCTCCACCTGGATCCTGGTATTCATTTCCATAAAGAAAAACTCGCCCTGGGGACTTACAATAAATTCAATAGTTCCTGCATTTGTATAATTTACTGTTTTTGCTGCAAGAACTGCATATTGATTCATTTTTTCTCTGGTTTCTTCCATGATGGCAGGTGACGGAGATTCCTCGATCAGCTTCTGATGGTTTCTCTGTACGGAGCAGTCTCTCTCTCCCAGAGCAACCACATTGCCAAAATTATCTGCCATAATCTGGATCTCCACATGACGCGGATTTTCCACAAACCGCTCGATATACATAGTATCATCGCCAAAAGCATTTGCAGACTCTCTCTGTGCCACATTAAACTGAAATTCAAATTCATCCTCAGAAGCAGCAACTCTCATTCCCTTGCCGCCGCCTCCGGAGGAAGCCTTTATCATAACCGGATAGCCGATCTCATTTGCAAGCCTCAGTCCTGTCTCTGCATCATACACCGGCTCTTTGGTTCCAGGCACAACGGGAACTCCGGCCTCCATCATTGTCTTTCTCGCCTGGGATTTATTTCCCATTTTGTCTATAACATCTGCATCCGGGCCGATAAAGGTAATCCCGTTTTCTTTACATCTGCGCACAAACTCGCTGTTTTCGGACAAAAAGCCAAATCCCGGATGAATCGCATCCGCTCCCATATTTCTGGCAGCCTGGATGATACGGTCCATATTCAGGTAACTGTTCCTTGCCGGACCTTCCCCGATGCAGATTCTCTGGTCTGCCAGCTGCACATGAAGACTTTTTGCATCCTCTTTGGAGTAAACAGCCACACTTCGGATCCCCAGATTCCTGCAGGCACGGATGATACGGACAGCAATCTCACCCCGGTTGGCGATTAAAATTTTGTTAAACAATATTCACGCCTCCCTCCGGCTCTTATAATTTCTTTACACGGAACAGAGGCTGTCCATATTCCACCTTCTGCTCGTTGCTTACCAGAACTGCCTCGATCTCACAGTCAAAATCGCTCTGGATCTCATTCATCAGCTTCATTGCTTCAAGAATACATACGGTCTGTCCGTTTTTCACCTGATCACCCACTTTTACAAATGCCGGTGCATCCGGTGCCGGTGCAGAATAAAAAGTACCAACAATCGGAGAAGTGATAAAAAGCTTTTCATCCTCCTCTTTCGCCTCTGCTGCCGGCGCTTCTGCAGGTGCTGCAGGAGCCGGTGCAACAGGCATGCCTGCCGCCACGACCGGAGGATGATCCAGCTTGCTCATAGTAATCTTCAGGTCGCCTTCTTTTAACGTGAACTCTGTCAGAGAAGAATTCTCAATGATCTTAACCAGTCCTTCAATCTTTTCTAAATCCATTCCTGTATCTCCTTTTCTATCCTGTTTTTGCAAAAACTCTTTTTATTCAAATAGTTTCATCAGTCTCTTGGCAACCAGACGGCAGTCCAGAACCTCTTTACATGGCTGATGGATGATAGTTCTCATGGCATCCAGTTCTTTAATCTCTTTCAGATACAGATTCTGAGCCTCCTGTACGGTGATCGCCCGGAAGCGGAGTTTATGGTCCGTCTTCCTCTGGACAACTTTTGGGATATCCACCGATGCCACTGTTGCAATCTTTGCATATCCACCTGTGGTCTGACGGTCTGAAAGAAGGATGATCGGTTTTCCGTGAGAAGGAACCTGAACAGAACCAAAAGCAATTCCGTCAGATATAATATCCGAAGTTTCCTTCGGAGCAATAAACGGTCCTTCCAGTCTGCATCCCATTCTGTCAAAATCACTGGTCACAGTATATTCCTGATTCAGAAATGTCTCAATCCCCTGTTTGCTGAACAGATCGTCCTGCGGTCCCATAACAACGCGGATCTCCGCAGAATCCTGATCAAAGTTCTCCGGTTCCAGCTTTCTGGAAAGGAAAAACGGAAGATAACGTCTCTTTATCCGGAAGTTCATATAATCGCCGGCCTGCAGCTTTCTTCCCTTAAATCCTCCGATACTGCTCTTCATATTGGTACAGCGGCTTCCCATGACTACCGGGATCTCCAGATAGCTGGAAAATGCAATATAGCCTCTGCTTCCGGTTCTGGCGCTTCCAAATTTCAGGATATCTCCTTTATTCATATACAGAGCCGTATACATGGGTATCGGCTCTCCATTGACCTGCGGCTGAAAATCTCCGCCTGTAATGGCTATAATGGTAGCAGAAGTAAATTCCAGGGTAGGTCCAATGAGCGTAAACTCCAGAACCGCCTCATTTTCCGGATTATCCAGAAGAAGGTTTGCGATTTTAAAGGAACGCACATCCATAACTCCTGCCACAGAAAATCCCTGGCTCTGGTATCCGGTACGGCCCAGATCCTGGACGGTGGTCATCATACCGCCTTTTAAAATACGAATTCCCATTTCACACCTCTTCCTTGTGAACTTTACACTGATATTCTCCACGGTCTGCCGCTTCTTTTATACGGAGATATTCCGCCTCATCCACCGGAACAAACCGGATGTAATCCCCGGCTTCCACAAGGATCGGCGTCTCTCTGGAAGGATCGTAGGTTTTTACAGGAGTCATTCCCATAAGCTGCCATCCCCCCGGAGAATCCAAAGGATAGATTCCCGTCTGGGAACCTCCTATCCCCACGCTTCCTGCCGGAATACGGATTCGGGGATTTGCCAGACGCGGCGTATGAAGTCTCTCATCCAGACCTCCCAGATAAGTAAATCCCGGAAGAAATCCCAGCATATAGATCAGGTAATCTCTGGAAAAATGGATCCGGATCACCTCTTCCTCGGAAAGACCTGCATGTTCTGCAATATTGGCGATATCCGGTCCGTATTCTCCGCCATAGCATACCGGGATCTCAAAGATCTTCTTTCTGGTTTCTCCGGCCCTGGCGTCTACCCGCACCAGAGCCTGCATTCTTTCCCGGATCTCCTCATAAGAGATCACACGCGGATCATAATTGATCAGAAGGGAGCAGAAAGCCGGAATCATGTCCACCACACCTTCAATATGCTGCTCCTTCATAAGCTGAATAGTGGCAGCGATCTTGCGGTTGATCTCCGGACTGATCTCCTTTCCGAATTCAATCAAAAGGGAGGAGTCTCCCGCTGTTAAAATTCTGATGTTCTGCATATTTTTCTCCTAAAAATTACTTGTTAACAGAAAAAGGTGCAATCCTTCTCTGATCACACCTTTCTCCCTCCTTACGCTTCTCAGAACAGACTTCCCAGATTTGATACAAAGGTTGTGATTCCAAGATAAGCAGAAATAATGACTACAATGATTCCAAGTACCAGAAGCCAGGTAGGATGATGATAATTCTCACCCATGATTGACTTCTTCTTTGATGCGATCAGGCAGATTCCTAACGTGATCGGAAGGATCAGACCGTTCAGCGCTCCCGCTACAACAAGAAGGGTTGCCGGACTTCCAAGAAGCAGCATAACCAGTGTGGATACTGCAATAAATCCGATGATCACCCAGTTCTCGTTCTTTTCAATGGCCGGATGGAACGTCTTCAAAAATGAAACTGATGTATAGGCTGCCCCGATGATGGAAGTAATGGCTGCACAAAGAAGTACAAGACCTGCAAAGCGGTATCCCAGCTGTCCTGCCCCCTGCTTAAACGCATCTGCCGCCGGGTTTGCCGGATCCAGGGCAACGCCTTTTACAACAACGCCAAGGACTGCAAGGAACAGGAAAATACGCACGATAGTGGCAATTCCGATACCCATAACAGAACTTTTGTTGATCTCTTTGAGATTCTTTTCTCCTGTGATGCCTGCATCGATCAGACGGTGCGCACCGGCAAAAGTAATATATCCTCCGACGGTTCCTCCCAGCAGTGTGATGATCGCCGGGATCAGAGCCTGTACGCCTGCATCCGGAACAAAGGTGTTCTTAATGGCTGAGCCTACCGGCGGTTTTACAACGATGATCACAATAAAGATTACCACGATCATGATCGCTCCAAGGATTTTGGTAAGCGTATCCATAACACCTTTGGCATTTTTTGAAAGGAATACCAGGATCGCTGCCGCACCTGCAAGCACATAACCAACTTTTGTAGGAATACCAAGCAGGGTATTAAATCCAAGGGCGCCTCCGCCTACATTTCCGATATTAAATACAAGACCGCCTAAAACAACCATAAATGCAACCAGGTATCCCAGACCCGGAAGCACTTTATTGGCGACTTCCTGTCCTCTCAGGCCGGTCACACAGAGTACTCTCCAGATATTCATCTGAGCCACTGCTGCCAGGATAATGGATACCAGGATAACGAAACCAAAGCTTGCCTGAAAGTCACTGGTAAATTTGGATGTCTGAGTCAGGAATCCGGGGCCGATCGCAGAGGTTGCCATCAGGAAAGCAGCACCTAAAAGGGCTCCCCCGTTTTTCTTTTTGTCACTCATCTTCTTTCCTCCTCTTTGTTTTGATTTTTATAAAAAAAAGCACTCTGCCTATGCAGAGTGCCTTCTTTACCAAACTGCTATACTATTATAACATAACTCTTATTATCGAACAAGATTTTTTTGTTCAACCTGCCAGTGGGTATTTGTCTGTCAGTGATTTCACAAGTGCTTTTGCCTGTTCCTTATTGTCACGGCTTTTCAGCATCAGAGAAATTGCTTCTGCGATCACATCCATATCCTCCGGCTTCATTCCTCTGGAAGTAACTGCAGGAGTACCCAGACGGACACCGCTTGTCACAAACGGAGACTGCGGGTCATTGGGGATCGTATTTTTATTGCAGGTGATGTTCACCTCATCCAGAAGGTTTTCCATTTCTTTACCGGTAACGCCTAGGTTTTTCAGATCCACCAGCATCAGATGATTATCCGTTCCTCCGGATACGATATCCACGCCTCTCTTCTGAAGTCCGGCGCACAATGCCTTTGCATTTTCTACAACAAGGCGGGCATATTCCTTGAATTCCGGCTGAAGCGCTTCTTTTAAACATACGGCCTTGGCTGCGATCACATGCATCAGGGGGCCGCCCTGGATTCCCGGGAATACCGCTTTATTGAAATTAAATTTCTTTGCGTTTTCCGCATTGCTTAAGATCAGGCCTCCTCTTGGTCCCCGTAAGGTTTTATGGGTCGTGGTTGTCACAACGTCAGCATATGGAACAGGGCTTGGGTGCTGTCCGCCTGCCACAAGACCTGCAATATGCGCCATATCCACCATAAGATAAGAACCTGCCTCATCTGCGATCTCACGGAATTTTTTGAAATCAATGGTTCTTGCATAAGCGCTGGCGCCTGCAACGATCAGCTTCGGCTTACATTCCAGAGCAATTCGTCTGATTTCCTCATAGTCAAGGACACCGTCATCATTGACTCCATAGGATACCGCGTTAAAATACATACCGGACATGTTTGCCGGGCTTCCGTGTGTCAGATGTCCGCCATGTGCCAGATTCATTCCCAGAACAGTATCTCCCGGTTTCAGCATGGCGAAAAACACAGCCATATTTGCCTGAGCACCGGAATGTGGCTGCACGTTTGCATATTCACAGCCAAACAGTTCTTTGGCTCTTTCAATGGCAAGCTTCTCTACCTCATCCACACAACCGCAGCCACCGTAAAATCTTTTGCCCGGATAGCCTTCTGCGTATTTATTTGTCAGCGGGCTTCCCATCGCAGCCATAACCGCCTTGCTTACCCAGTTTTCTGATGCGATCAGTTCAATGTGTGAGTTCTGGCGTTCTACCTCTGCCTCGATCAGTTCCGCAATGTCTTTATCAACTTTTTCAATTTCTCCTAATGAATACATGATCCATCCTCCTTGTATGCAGCTTTTGCTTTTCCCTTCCCTCAGGAAAATCACTAAATGGAATTATACCTGAATTCCGCCCATATGTCAACGCACAAAAGACATTTGTCCGCACTGGAAAAATTTTTTGATGTTTTTGCAATTTTGTTAAGTTTTTTTTTGACTATTTGTGATATATTCCCTATAATAAAAAGGAGCATTAAAAATCAAGGAGAAAAATACTATGAGAGGCTTTGAATATTACACCCCCACCAGGGTGGTCTTCGGAAAAGATACACATCTTCAGGCCGGTACTCTTCTGAAAGAATATGGCTGTAAAAAAGTTCTGATACATTATGGAAGCAACAGTGCTGTTTCTTCCGGGCTTCTGGACGAGATCTGCGCAAGCCTGAAAGAAGCCGGCGTAGACTTTGTCACACTGGGAGGAGTCGTCTCCAATCCCCGCCTCAGCAAAGTCCGGGAAGGAATCCGGCTCTGTCAGGAAGAACAGGTGGATTTTATTCTTGCTGTAGGAGGCGGAAGTGTCATTGACTCCTCCAAGGCCATCGGCTACGGGGTTGCCAATCCCTGGACAGATGTCTGGAACTTTTTCCTGAAAACAGAGATCCCCAAAGACTGTCTTCCCATTGCCGCCATTCCCACTATTGCCGCTTCCGGCAGCGAGATGAGCGGTTCCTGTGTGATCACAAATGAAGACGGCTGGCTGAAAAGAAGCACCACAAGAAGCGATCTCTGCCGTCCCAGATTTGCACTGCTGAATCCAAGGCTTACCTACACCCTGCCTCAGTATCAGACCGAAAGCGGCTGTGTAGATATCCTTCTTCACACTATGGAACGTTATTTTGTCAACCTGGAAACCATGGAGATCACAGACAGTATCAGTGAATCTCTTATGCAGACAGTCATCTATAATGCAAGGATCCTCATGAAAGAACCGGGAAATTACAATGCCCGTGCAGAGGTCATGTGGGCCGGAAGCCTTTCCCATAACGGACTGACCGGCTGCGGAACCGGCGGAGGAGACTGGGCATGTCACCAGCTCGAACATGAGCTGGGCGGTCTTTATGATGTAGCTCACGGAGCTGGGCTTGCAGCCATCTGGGGGAGCTGGGCACGATATGTCTATCAGGAAAACCCGGAGCGTTTTGCCCAGTTTGCCACCAATGTATTTGACATTCCCTGCTTTGCCGATTTTGAAAGCACTGCTCTTGCCGGGATCGAGGCAATGGAGGACTTTTTCCGTTCCATCAAAATGCCGACCAGCCTCCATGAGCTTGGACTTGATCTGGATGAAAAGCAGATCCATGAGCTGGCCTTTAAGTGCAGCTTTGAGGATACCAGAACCATTGGTGTGTTTAAACAGCTGAATATGAAGGATATGGAAAAAATATATCTTATGGCCCGCTGATACAGAGGTATCTCATCGTTCCCGTACAAAAAAGCCTGACGTCTTCACAACAGTGAATGAATACCGTCAGGCTTTCTTTATTTCAGAAGCTTTGTCTGATAATATGTTTAGTGCTCGCCGCACTCATGTGCATGTTCATGCTCATGGCAGATAGAACCGGTAGAGATCAGTTCTCCTTTTAAGTATGCTTCTACTGCTGCAGCCGCATCTCCCTGAGCACCTACAATCACTTCTACGCCGCGCTCATTAAAAATATCTACAGCTCCGCCGCCCATTCCACCGGAAATGATCACTTCCGCACCGTGGTCAGCCAGGAAGTTCGGAAGGAATCCCGGGCGATGTCCCGGATTCGGAGCGCTGTTTTCTGCAACAATCTTATCTCCTTCTGTATCGAAGAAAATAAAATTCTCACAATGACCAAAATGACCTGCAACTTCTTTTCCCATAGCAGCAACTACAATTTTCATAACTATTATCTCCTTTTTGTTTATTATATTTTTAATTCATTTCTGACATTTTTATAGATCTGCAATAATGCAGTACGCGCCGGACAGTCAACGGCCGCAACGCTTTTGCCTGCATTAACCGCCTTCGACACTTCTTTATCATAGGGAATCCTGCCCATAAAAGGAATTCCCTGTTCATCGCACCATTCCTCAATTTCTTTTGTTTTTTCCGGACTGGTGTCCCATTTGTTTACACATACTCCCATTTTCATCTGGAAGGACTCTGCTGTTTTTATCAGTCTCTCCAGATCATTTTTTCCGGAAACCGATGGTTCCGCAACGATCAGGATCAGATCCATCCCGCTCATGGAAGCGATTACCGGGCAGCCAATGCCAGGAGAACCATCGATCACAGCAAGATCCGTCTCCGGCGCTGCTTTCAGCATGGCAAGCTTTACCGCTGTTACCAGCTTACCTGAGTTTCCCCGTCCCATTTTTAATGCAGCAGTGGAAAAAACAGTTTTCCCTTTATAAAGCTCCTGTCTGCCTGCCACATCCTCTTTCATGGTAACTGCAGACCGGGGACATACATATTCACAGATACCGCAGCCCTCACAGGCGTAATCCAAGATCTGATAAACCTCTCCGCAGCTTTTGACTGCACCAAACCTGCAGTGCTCTGCACACTGTCCGCAGCCAACACATTTTTCCGGATCGATCTCTGCTTTTTCTGCCCCCATAAAATCAGATACTTCCGGCTGAACTTCCATTTTTGTGATAAGATGAAGATTGGGCGCATCCACATCACAATCCGCAATAGCCCTTGCCTGTGCAAATTCAATAAAGGAAGAGGACACCGTCGTTTTTCCGGTTCCGCCCTTTCCGCTTAATACCAGAAGACGTTTCATGCCTGTCCACCTCCTGTTTTTTTCAGAAGCTCCTGAAAGATTTTTCTGTATTCCGGAACTTCTTCTACAAGAATCTTTCCGGAAGAAACAATTTCTGCAATTCTTTCTTCATAAGGAATTCTGAGAAGGATTGGAAGTTTTTTCTCCTTACAGTATTCTTCCAGAGGCTCATACAGCCCTTCCCACTTATTGATCACAACACCGCAGGGCTTCCCAAGAAGCGCAGCCAGTTCATGAACCATACAGAAATTATGGAACCCAAAAGCAGTCGGTTCCGCCACCAGGATACAGAAATCTGCATCTGAAATACTTTCCACCACAGGGCAGGCGCTTCCCGGAGGGCAGTCGATCAGAACAGGAACATTCTGTTCCTCCACTTCCTTCAGGGCTTCCTGAATCACAGGCACACCAGAAGCCTCTCCCAGATTCAGGATTCCTGTAACCACCCGGGTCTCCCCGTGATGACCGGTTTCTACCCTGCCAATGACCTTTTCCCTTTCTGTCACTGCCTGATCGGGACATACAAGAGAACAGCCTCCACAGGAATGACAGACTTCCGCAAACACCTTAGGCTTGTCTTTGATATAGACCAGAGCATGAAACCGACAAAAATCCACACAGGTACGACAGCCGGTGCACTTCTCCGGGTCAAACTCCGGAAGGGCAGTGGTCACTTCTGTTGCGCTCACATCCTGCGGTTTCAGAAACAGACGGCCGTTTGGTTCCTCCACATCACAGTCAATATAAACTGCCTGTCCGGCAGCCGCAGCAAGATTCACTGCTGTCAGTGTTTTTCCGGCTCCGCCCTTTCCGCTTAAAACTGCAATTTTCATCTTATTCCCTGATAACCTCCATGGAAATGAGTTAAGACAGATAATTTTCCTTCTTTAAAAGCCTCAATATTCTGGCTGACTCCCATTCCTTCTGATTTGTAGATTTTGACATCTGCAGCCTGAAGAACTTCTGCAGAGTTTGTACCGCAGCGTGGTGTGATCAGCGCCTCTGCCTGGCAGTCCAGGACAAACTGGGCAGCCTTAAGCCCGGCGCCTCCCTGAACCTGGGATGCAGGATTGTCCTTTATTTCCGTTGTTCCGGTTTCGGTATCATGAACCGCGAAATAAGGTGCTCTTCCAAATGTCACGCAGATCACATCTTTCTCTTCATCTACCGGTAAAATCACTCTCATTGTTTTTTCCTCCTTGTTCCTTATTTTCGAAATACCTTTTTTTGCATCCGCCGCATCTGAAATAGTTTCTTCCGCCTTCACAGATCTGATAATTGCCGCCCTGGATCCGTATGGGAAGTCCGTCTACTATTGCTGTGGCGATTTTTTTTCTGGCACATGTGTAGATCTGCTGGACCGTAGTTCGTGCCACCTGCATATACTCTCCACATTCTTCCTGGGAAAATCCCTCTCTGTCTATCAGGCGGATGGTTTCATATTCATCCACCGTCAGGATCACACCTCCGGCATCTTCACCGAATTCCCCGGGAACAAAGGATAGGGTTCCCGGAAGTCTGCATACCTTCCTGCATTTTGTAGGTCTTGGCATCTCCACACCTCCTTTTTCTGACATATGTCATTTAATCTTATTATAAAACAAATATGGCATATGTCAATAACTTTTTTGACATATGCCATAAATATATACCTTTTTTCTTTTTCTGTTTTATGATACCATAAACTCACACTCTGTTACAAAAATATATACAGAAACAGGAGAATCTAAAATGAACAACTCAGTCGCAAGATTAAAAGATCACATGAAAAAGATCGAACAGTACCAGACCATAGAAAACCTTCTCTACTGGGATCTGGCCACTATGACTCCGGAAAAAGGAGTGGACTCCAAAGCAGAGGCCATCGGATTTTTCTCTACGGCAGCCTTCCGTCTTTCCACTTCAGAAGAATACGGCAGCCTTTTAAAAGAACTTTCTGCCCCGGAAAATTATAATACACTGGATCCGGCCATAAAGGTCACAGTCAGACGGGAGCTTCGGGATTATGAACGCTTCTGCCGTGTCCCGGAGGATTTCTATACAGAGTATGTAACTCTGAAGGCCCGCTCCCAGAGAGCCTGGGAAACAGCAAAAAAGGCAAGTGATTTTTCTGTTTATGCTCCTTATCTGGATAAGATCATCCAGATGACCAAGCAGTATGTGCGTTATATGGAGCCGGATCAGAAGCCCTATGAAGTTCTTCTGGACATGTTTGAAGAAGGCATGGACAGCCAGACGATTGACCGTGTATTTGAGGAATTAAAAGAAGGACTCCGCCCTCTTCTGAAAAAAATCCGTGAAGCAGAACAGCCGGATCTTTCTGCCCTGAAAGGTACCTATCCGATTTCCGGTCAGAAAAAATTGCAGGATATGCTGCTTTCCTATATGGGTTTTGACTTTACAAAAGGTACCACAGCAGAAAGTGAGCATCCATTTACCTCCGAAATTGGTTCCGGAGATATCCGTATCACCAATCATTTCAGAGAAGAAGATCCTCTGGCAGCCATCTTCAGTGCCATCCATGAAGGAGGACATGCCATTTTTGATCAGAATATCGATTCTTCCTATGCGCACACCTCTGTTATGCAGGTAAATATGATGGGACTTCATGAAAGTCAGTCCAGATTTTACGAAAATATCCTTGGAAGAAACCCGGGTTTCTGGTCTCCCATTTATACAAAGCTTGGCGAGCTTCTTCCTCATTTCCAGGAAGTACCTTTTGATACCTTCTTAAAAGCCATTAACCATGTGGAGCCAAGTATGATCCGTATTGATGCAGACGAAGTCACCTATTGTCTTCATATTATTTTGCGTTATGAAATTGAACGCGCCATTTTCAACGATGAGGTGACAACAGAAGAACTTCCTGCACTGTGGAATGACAAGATGGAAGAACTGCTCGGCATCCGTCCTGCCACTGATGCAGAAGGCGTTCTTCAGGACACCCACTGGTCTGACGGTTCCTTTGGCTATTTCCCCTCCTATCTTCTTGGGTCTGTCTATGACGGCATGTTTCTGGAGGCAATAGAAAAGGAACTTGGAAGTATTGAGGAGATCATGTCAAAAGGCGAAATCATGAAGATCACCAAATGGCTGAACACCAATATCCATCAGAACGGCAGTCTTTATACTTCCCGTGAGGTCATCCAGCGCCTCTGCGGCAAAGAAATTTCTGCCAGACCGCTTCTGGATTACTTTAATAAAAAATATTCGGAAATTTATTCTTTCTGATTCAGATTAGCAGTTTTTTGGGAGAGAATCTGATACTGATCCCTTCCTTTATCCTTTGCCATATAGAGGGCTTTATCTGCCAGCTGATACAGTTCCTCAAAAGAGGATTCCTCTGTACATACCGCAACTCCCATAGATGCACTTATATCAACGTTTCTCGTTCCTGTGCCATCTGCTCATTATAATCTTCCAGAAAACCGATCACTCTTTCCTGACTGACTGTTTTGATGTGGATCTTATGGTAATCCCACTTCCCATTTATTTTAAATTTAAAAACGACCGGTTCCGTTTTCTGCCCTGTGGTCAGATGAGCAAATATCTCTTTGTATGTCGGATATTCTCCGGAAGCAATCTATCCACGGGCAAGCATATTTTCCGGCGTATAATAATCAATTTCCCGGACCAGGCTTTCTTCTGCGCCTGCATTTCTGTATATCGTCAATGTATTATCTGAAAAATTGATTTCAAAAGGAATATCATTTGTATGCTTTACTACCATAAATAACAGTGAATTTTTCAGACTCAGCTCTTCATTATGTTTTCTTACATCTCTCATATCCGTCAGTATATAATATCTGATCAGTCCCATCAGCAAAAGCAGACTTCCTATGATTCCCCACAACATGCTAAAAAATAGCTTCTCTATTTCAGACGCATAATCTCCCAGGTATAACTCAACCAACACGGAAAAAACATACCAGTTATTAATGCCCAATGGCTCATAAGTTACATATCTGCCTTTTCCTTTATAAGAAAAATAAAACTCACCTGACCGTCCCGACTCTACAGTCTCCCTGATCTGCTCTACTGTGATCCCGTCTGCAATTTCATAACGCTCCAGCTCCTTCCATATGTTCAGATCTTCTGCGAATGAATTCACATTTCCGGAATCACTGATATATAAGCCTGTATCGTCAATGATCTGAAAATATCGGTGCGATCTGTCATCCAGTTCTATTTTTTCTGAAATCCTGAAGATCGAAGCATGCCCCCAGATCACGCCTTCCACTCTGTTGTCCCGGTAAAACGGAACAGCTAAAAGCATGATATCAGAAACATTCATCACATTTGAAATATATTTCCGTTTGTTCCGGATTTCTCTGAACATTTTGTCATCATTCAGTTTTTCCCGTATTGTCCAGACTGTTTCCTTCCAGATCGGATATTCCCACTTTTTCAAATCCAAATTTCTTTTGGATATCATTCAGATAGCCCACAGGCTTTTCATCCTGAACATCATCAGTCTGGAGAAATAAACGCTGACTGGAATCTAATGCTGCCTGCAGGTTTTCAATCTCCGTACTGATCAGTTTCGTAACAAAACCGGAGGTGGATCTTACCTGCTCCATATCCTTTTCCATTTTTCTTCTGACTTCCTGTCTTTTTTCTTCATCCTGCTCACCTGATAGTCTCCCTGTTGCCATTGTTTTCGTTTCTCCTGTTATTACAGTACCTGATTTGTAACCATTTTACAATGACTCATATTAAGTTTTCTTTCTTCTGTTTTTTTATGCTGAGATAATTGTAAGAACTCTTTTTTTGTGCTATGATATGTCCATATTGATTCTTCACCTGTTCACAGCAGTACATCACTGCTTCTGAACAGAATCCAGCATACAGAAAGGACAAAATCATGAGTGATTACAGACTGGAAACCAAATGCCTCCACGCAGGCTATACTCCTGCCAAAGGAGAACCGTGCGCACTCCCTATCTATCAGAGCACCACGTTTAAATACGATACCACCGATGAAATGGGACAGCTTTTTGATCTGAAAGCGGAAGGATATTTTTATACCCGTCTTCAGAATCCCACCAACGATGCCGTAGCTGCCAAGATTGCAGAGCTTGAAGGCGGTGTTGCCGCACTTCTTACCTCTTCCGGACAGGCTGCCAATTTCTACGCTGTCTTTAACATCTGTGAAGCCGGAGATCATATCGTTGCGGCTTCCACAATCTATGGCGGAACCTTCAATCTTCTTGCAGTCACCTTTAAAAAGCTTGGAATCGAATGTACTTTTGTAGATACCGATTCTTCTGCTGAAGAAATTGCAGCTGCTTTCCGCCCCAATACCAAGGCACTTTTTGCAGAGACCATCGCCAATCCGGCCCTGGTTGTTCTGGATATCGAAAAATATGCAAAGGTTGCCCATGAACACGGAGTACCGCTGATCGTAGACAACACCTTTGCCACTCCTGTCAACTGCCGCCCATTTGAATGGGGTGCTGACATTGTCACCCATTCCACAACCAAATATATGGATGGACACGGTCTGCAGGTAGGCGGCGCCATCATTGACAGCGGCAATTTCGACTGGGAGGCATACGGACACAAGTACCATGGTCTGACAGAACCGGATGAATCCTATCACGGAGTGGTATACACCAAACAGTTTGGCAAAAAAGCCTACATCACCAAGGCAACCTCTCAGCTGATGAGGGATCTTGGTTCTATCCCGTCCCCTAATAACTGCTTCCTGCTGAATATCGGACTGGAAACCCTTCCTCTGCGTATGGAGCGTCACTGTTTCAACGCACAGAAAACAGCAGAATTCCTTGCTTCCCACGAAAAAGTTTCCAGAGTGATCTTCCCGGGACTCCCGGGAGATAAATATCATGCACTTGCAGAAAAATATCTTCCTAACGGCTCCTGCGGCGTTATTTCCTTTGAACTAGAGGGTGGACGCGAGGCGGCTGTACGTTTCATGGACAGCCTGGAAATGGCTAATATCTGCACGCATGTGGCTGCATCCAAAACTATGGTTCTTCATCCGGCAAGCCATACACACCGCCAGATGAATGACGAACAGCTGAGAGATGCAGGCGTTTCTCCGGGAATGATCCGTCTTTCTGTAGGAATTGAGCACATTGACGATATCCTGGCAGATCTTGAAAAAGCTTTGAAAAATGCATAAAAAATAACAAAAAAAGACCGCCAGCCGCTGTAAACATACAGCCTGTTCCCTGCTGACGGTTCTTTTTTTACTGGATCAGATAAACATCCGTGTAATAAACGCCCTTGGACTCTCCCTCTTCATGCGTTGCCACATAAATATCAATGCAGTTGGTCTTAATGGCTCCTCCGCAGTCTTCTGCCACATAAACCTGACCGTTGATCACCACCTGGCTGCCATAGGGAATCTGGGACGGATCCACTGCAATGGTATGATTGGTCGTTGCAGTCACACCGGTAGATGTGATACCGTTTGCCCAGGGACCGCAGCAGATACTGCACGGACAGTAATGGGTGATCCGGAATTTTCCCAGCGGTTTGAGATTTGCATCAGAGGAAGCCGCAACCGGAGTTCCCACAAGAACACCATTTTCCTCATTTACAGTAGTCCCCGCCTCTATCGCCTCTGCAAAAACGCCCTCTCCGCTGCTTTTATGAAGCGTGCCTGCATTCAGTTCTTTATCAATACTGGCGTCTGCCGTCTGTACGGATTCCGGAAAATCCAGTACGCTGGTAGGAATGTACCCGGTCTGTTCTTCTCCGCTTTCATTCAGATAGACGATACGGCTCCATACCTCATTGACAGTTCCGGTACGCTTCACTTCATCCAGTTCCAGAACCTCTCCTACCACTTCACCGTCCTTACGCCCCGGATAATCCAGAATACTGCAGTCAGTCCTGACTTCTGCCTGGTCCTCTATGGGTTGGATCTGTATATCGTCGCTGAGCATCTGGTTCTGTATGTAGCCATTCACTTTATTGCCGTCTCGTTCCAAAGAGATTTTGCTCCAGTTGTTGTCACAGACTGCGCTTCTCACAACTTCTTCTCCCAGACCTGCCTGAGCCAGCTCCGCTCCGTTTTCGCCGGGGGTTGCACGTATCACCGCAGTCTTTGCCGTTACATATAAACGATCGCTGCAGGCAGCTACCTTTACTGTATTGCCGCTTCCATCATCTGTAGAAAAAATCTGTACGGTTTTTCCATCTGTCTCTGTTACCGTCTGATAATCTGTCACTCCTGCGTACACTGGAATCCCCTGCAGCACAAGAGTCGCAGCCAAACATATGGGACAGAAAATTTTTTTCATATAAATGCACCTCTTTCATGCTGATCGTCACATTTCCATAAAATCATAACATATGAAAGACACTTTTTCAATTTTCTGCAGACAGTTCACTGTTTTTTTAGATTTTTTTATCATTCTTCCCTTTTCAAAAAACGCCTTTCCCTGTACAATGGATTTATGAATACACAAAAGACAATCCCCTCAAAAATACAACCAGACAGCCTTTCCGGGAAGGAAAGACTGGCTCTCCGCCGGAAACGTCTCCGCCAGAAGCAGGTGCGGCGTCAGAAGTTTCTCCTTGTCGTATTGAGCGCTTTTTTTCTGACCGGAATTTTTATTATAAGCTTTTTTATCCGCCAGAAGCATCCGGAACAGTTTTCCATTAATTCTGCCTGTGAATCTTATCGTTCCCATGTAGAAAGCGTTTCTGCCCAGTATGAGATGTCCGAATACACAGATCTGATCCTTGCCCTTATGATGCAGGAAAGCTCCGGCCAGGGTCCGGATGTCCTTCAGTCCTCTGAAGGCGCCTATAACAAAAAATATCCGCAGGTTCCCAATGGAATACAGGATACAGACTATTCCATTGCATGTGGAATACAGGAATTAAAATATGCCATGGACAAAGCAGGCGTCACCGGTCCAACAGATATGCCAAGGATCCGCCTTGCCCTTCAGGGCTACAATTTTGGTGCAGACGCGTATTTCTCTTATCTGGAAAAGAACGGGATTTCCGCCTGGTCGGAAGCATCTTCGGAAGCTTTCGCGCAGATGGCAAGCGGAAATACACCACGGTCAGAAGATAATCCTCTTTATGCCACTGCCGGACCCTGGGACTATGGAGATCAGAAATATCCGGAACATGTATTAAGATATTATCATCCATAAACTCTTTGTACAGCAGAAAAGGGAAAACCGCCATGGGTTTTCCCTTTCCTGCTGTGCAGGCTTATAAAGGTCTTTCTTTCGCATCTCTTAAATAAATTCTTGCATTCAGGTGATGAGGATCCAATTTTAAAGTTTCCCCAAAATAGTAAGCTGCTTTTTCCATATTTTTCAGTCCCAGATTTCCAAGACCCATCAGATAATAGCAGTGCGCCTTGTTCTTTTGGGTAAGGTCTTCTTCAAAAATCTGGAGATCCGGATAGGAAACTGCAAAATAATCCATTTTTACTTCATCGTAAATATGTGCTTCTCCATAGCTGATCAGTTTCTGGAATCTGGATTTTGACGGAGTACTCTTATGAAGCTTCTCCAGCGCAAATCCCTGATACATGATCATATCTGCCGGCTGATCATAATAAAACATCATTCCTGCAGGCTCGTCTGTGCCCACTACAGCCTGCTCCAGAAGCTGTTCTGCACATTCTTTCTTTCCAAGAGCTTCTTTTGCCAGCGCGAGATAGTAGTTGATATGGTTGTCCTTGGTTCCCTCCAGTTTTCCTTCTCCAAGATTTTCCGGATAAACCAGTGCCTTTTCCAGAAGCTTTTCTGCGGCTTCATGCTTTTCTTCTGCAAGGGCTTTTTTTGCCATTCCTACTAGTGCAGTGGTATACTGGGTCGTTACCTTTCCTTCCCCGCCTTCCCATGGATGGAATTTTCTTCCCATCAGAATCTCATAGGCGGTTTCGTATTCACCTGTAAAGTTTTTGAGAGTGATATCAGAACCTTGGGATTGGTGGCAATTCCCCGGGCAACAATACACTTCTGCTGATTACCGCCGGAAAGCTCTACGATTTTTTTGTCCGGAGACGGTGTCTTGACCTTAAAATCACGGATTCCTTTTTCTACCGCTTCCTTTTACTTTTCAGGATCTATGATCCCTAACCGGTTGGCGTTCTGATCCATCAGTGCAATGTTGATGTTTCCGCTGACACTTAAATTGCTCAGGATTCCCTGCATTTTCCGGTCCTCCGGAACCAGGACGATACCATTGTCCATGGCTTCCTTCGGAGAACGGTTTTCGATTTTTTTGCCCTCCAGGAATATCTCTCCTGTCTTCCTCTTATCTGCGCCAATAATTGCCCGCATCACTTCTGTACGGCCTGCGCCTACCAGACCGGAGAATCCCAGAACCTCTCCTTTATGAAGAGTAAAGGACACTTCTTTTACATAATCAGAGGAAACATTTCTGACATCAAGAAGAACATCTCCGATTTCCTTTTCGCGATCTAGGTTATTAAAAATGTCTCCCAGATCACGGCCAACCATCATTTTGATCAGCTTCTGGATCACTTCAAACAGACAGTCGATCTCCGCGTCACTGAGACTTGTCGTAGGCTCGTCAGAGCAGATTACTTTCAGGTTTTCCCTGCTGTATGCTTTCATGATCTCCACCATCTGCTGGTAGGCAATGCTCAGATTCTTTACCTTGGTGGTCGGCTGGATCGGAAGTCCAAAATCTCGGATGATCTCCGCAGCCATCTTATTCGCCTTGCCTGTATCAATTACGCCAAACCTGTTTGACAGCATACGTCCCAGATAAATGTTTTCTGCCACACTCAGTTCCAGAAGGATCTGTCGCTCCTGATAGATCACGCTGATTCCTTCCTGAATTGCCTCATGAGGAGAGTGGAAATGTTTCTGGACTCCGTCCAGCAGGTATTCTCCCTTTGTAGGCTGATAATCACCGTTCAGCACCTTCAAAAGTGTGGATTTTCCGGCTCCGTTCTCACCTAAAAATGCCAGGGTCTCACCGCCATATGCTTTAAAGCAGATATTGTCCAATGCCTTTACACCCGGGAAATACTTGGAGATACCTTTAAATTCCAATACACTGCTCATATCTCTTTCCTCCCTTGCTTTTCTCTGATATTGATTATAACCTTCCTCTTTTTCTTTTTCATTAGCTTAAATTGCTATGGAGTTTCAAATTCTTGCTATTTTATATATATTTACAGATTTCTCGCAAGTTATTTCTTCCATACTTGTTATTATACACAAATACTGAACTGTCTTCTTATGTGTTTCGGAAATATCTCCAATATTTATTACATCATTCAGAATTTTTGTTTTCTGTTCTTAAGCATTTTGCACATTCCTCCTTGATTTCGAATCGAAATTACGTTATATTTAGTGAAAAAACAAGGAGTATTACGCTTAATTCCATCGGCGCTTCTGTCCGTTCTGTCGGATATACAGATTCCGCAGATAAATTTAAAAATATTGCTTTTTCATTTGCCTCTGACTCTGACTATACCGGAAACCCTCTGTATGCAGGCGCTACTCTTGGTCCCTGTGCCGGAAGAATCTCCGGAGGATTGCTTTCCTTGCCTGAAAAAAACTATTCCCTTACCAGAAATGAAAAGAACAGGCATTGCCTGTATAGCGGTATTCATAGTGTTTCCTTTATAAACTGGACTCTTGTTTCCATCCGGGAAGAGGATACCAGTGCCGAAGTGCTTTTTCAATGTACTCTTCCGGACGGATGTGACGGTTTTCCGGGGAATCGGACTTTTTCTGTTTCTTATCTGTTAAATGAAGCCCATGAGCTTACAGTCAGATATCATGCAGTCTCTGATAAAACAACTTATTTCAATATAAGCAATCATTCTTATTTTAATTTATCCGGGAATTTTGAAGAAAGTGTTTATGACCATCTGCTTCAGATCCATGCAGATTCCTATATATATATAATGATGATGAATTTATCCCTGAAGGTATTGCTCCTGTAGAAAACAGTCCTTTTGATTTTCGTAAGCCTGTTTCTCTGACCCGGCAAATGAAGGCTTTTCCGGATCATCCCCAGCTTACAGTCAGCCGTGGATATAATCACGCCTTTCTTTTAAATAAAAACAACGAGCTTCCTCAACTGGTCTTTGCCAGCCCTGACAACGCCCAAAAGCTTTTTGTTTCTTCGGATGCTCCCGGCAATCACGGATTTCCATTTCACTATACAGAAGCTGGAAAAGAATGGACAAGATACCTTCGATATACCTTTGTTATTTAGCAGACCCTGATAAAAATACATAAACTCATAAATTTTTTAAAAAATTTCAAAAAAACATTTGACAACTACAATTCTATATGCTATCATATGTTTTGTCGATGAGGGAAACACCTCAGAAAAAAACAGAACATGCGATAGTGGCGTAGTTGGTAACGCGCGACCTTGCCAAGGTCGAGACCGCGGGTTCGAGCCCCGTCTATCGCTCTTAAGACCAGAACAGTTTTTGTTCTGGTTTTTTATATATGTATCATGGCAAAAATTTTCATTACGGAATCTGTTATCATCCCAGTGTCATAAATGCATATCTGAAAATAAACACGATGGAAATGATCCAGGTCAGAACCTTTACGTCTGATGCTTTTGCAGTAAAAAGCTTAATCAGACAATACATGATTTGAGATTTTCTCTGCCATTGCTGCATCACCCATGATCATATTTTTTGAAATCCCAAAAAAAACGTTAAAAAATCCATCCTTTTTTTCCATTACTACATAGTCCTCTCTTTCAAAAAATTTCTGCTGCCTTGTGTTTTTGAATCCTTCTGCTGTTCACAGACAGATCAATTACAAAGCCCGGCCGCGGCTTTTTCAGGGAGGCTGCTCTTTCCTTTAAATCTTTTTGATTTAAATGAGAATTTTCAGACAATAAAAAAAGAGCGACCACACAAGATTATGTAGTCAACTCTTTACGGTAGTTGGTAGAAACACTGGGCCAATCCCCAGCATATACATAATTAGCAGTGCTATATTCAGCTAAAAAATATTTTATCATAAAAAATATTTTTGGTCTATTGATGAAGTCCACAATTTTTTTGCCGCTATTTATGCACTATTACCAATTATTTTCACTCATATTCACTTTTTTATTGATTTTGTATATTTTTTTTAATGATGGAACAGTCTGATTCCCGTAAATGCCATTGCCATTCCATACTTATTACAGGTTGCGATCACATCCTCATCTCTAACAGAACCGCCTGGCTGTGCAATATATTTCACACCACTCTTATGTGCTCTTTCAATATTATCACTGAACGGGAAGAACGCATCCGATCCCAGAGTTACCTCGGTAAGCTGATCCAGCCATGCACGTTTTGCCTCTCTTGTAAACACCTCCGGCTTCTCTGTAAAAATCCGTTCCCACGCGCCGTCTGCAAGGACATCCATGTATTCCTCACCAATGTATACGTCAATAGCATTGTCTCTCTCTGCACGGCTGATTCCCTCTTTAAATGGAAGATTCAGAACCTGCGGACTCTGACGGAGGAACCAGTTGTCAGCCTTCTGTCCGGCCAGCCTGGTACAGTGTACACGAGACTGCTGTCCGGCGCCTACACCAATGGCCTGTCCGTCCTTTACAAAGCATACAGAGTTAGACTGTGTATATTTCAGAACGATCAGAGCAATCTTCATATCTCGTTTCGCTTCCTCTGAAAGCTCTTTATTTTCTGTTACCATGTTCGAGATCAGTTCGTCATTGATCTCAAGCTCCTGTCTTCCCTGCTCGAAGGTCACGCCAAATACTTCCTTATGCTCTAACGGAGCCGGAACAAAATCCGGATCGATCTGGATCACATTATAATTGCCTTTCTTTTTGGCTTTCAGGATTTCAAGAGCCTCCTCTGTATAGCCAGGCGCGATCACACCATCAGAAACCTCTCTCTTGATCAGAAGAGCGGTGTCCTTATCACATACATCTGAAAGGGAGATAAAATCTCCAAAGGAAGACATACGGTCAGCGCCTCTTGCTCTCGCATACGCACATGCGATCGGAGAAAACTCTTTCCAGTTCATATCATCTACCCAGTAGATCTTTGCAAGTGTTTCGCTGAGAGGAAGCCCTACAGAAGCACCTGCAGGAGAAACATGTTTAAAAGAAGTAGCGGCTGCAAGTCCGGTTGCTTTTTTCAGGTCTCTTACCAGCTGCCATCCGTTAAATGCATCCAGAAAATTGATATATCCCGGTCTGCCGGAAAGCACTCTAATTGGAAGCTCACTTCCGTCATTCATAAAGATCCTGGACGGCTTCTGATTTGGGTTACATCCGTATTTTAACTGTAATTCGTTCATTGCCTGCATCCTCCTTATTTGTTTTTATTTACAATTGCAGTTTCATATTCTCCGGTAGCAATATCAATGTAGCGTACAAAAAGGGAAACCTTATTTTCTTCGTTCAGGCTGTTCCACAGAAGGTCTGTAAACTCCTTCATATCGTCTGGAATACTTACCAGCTTAGGCTCTCCTTCAAAGCTCGGAAGCGGATTTCCGTCACATTTATAAGTATGGATAAAGCGTCCTTCTCCTGCTGCTGCTTTTTCATAAGCATAGGTATAACGGAGACATGCATCCGGATTTCCGTTGTTGCTTTTCAGAATCGACATTGCATAGCTGTAATTTCCATTTTCAATGTGCATGACACCGGAAATACGAGGTGTATAGTTTGGTCCGTCCGGCTCAAATTCACGGCATCTTAATGACTGTTCAAAGGTCATCTGTTTATCCATGCCTTCGTAAATGGTATCTGTCTGGTCACCGTTTGTCACAATTGTTTTATTTCCAAGGACACGAACCGGAGCATAAATGATCAGGCTTGGGTCAGTCAGCTTGGATGGGTCAAACGCCTGTGTGCGGATTCCCTCTCCTTCTGTTACAAATACGCGATTTCTGCTGTTCTCGCTTCTTCCCATGATAAAATAAGCTGCTACTGCTTTTGTTCCATCAGCGGTGCGGCCCAGGATAATTCCTCTTCCCGGATAAGAATTGTTTTTCAGTTCATTTTCCAGTGATATCATTTCCATCGTCTGATCTCCTTTTTCTTGGTAGAAATTCTCTTTTTGTAATAAACATCCCAGCTCTGAAACGCAAACAGACCGCCTGGGTAGTCTGTATCTCAGGCTGCCCAGGCGGTCGGCTAAACACTTACTGCACTCCCCACAGGTAAATCCTGCTTTCCGCCAGTCATGCAGTCGTTATTATTAATATATAATACTTCTTTTTATTTTTCAAGAGGAAAAACTCTTTTTATTCATCTACGCTGTAGTTTGGAGCCTCTTTTGTGATATGGATATCATGCGGATGAGACTCTTTTAAGGATGCAGCAGAAATCTTAACAAATTTGCCGGTAGTCTTCAGCGTTTCAATGTTATCTGCACCACAATATCCCATACCTGCACGAAGTCCGCCGATCAGCTGGTAAACGGTATCTTCTACGTGACCCTTATATGCCACACGGCCTTCTACACCTTCCGGAACAAGCTTTTTAGCATTTTCCTGGAAATAACGGTCCTTACTTCCGTTTTCCATAGCAGCAATAGAGCCCATTCCACGGTATACCTTATATTTACGTCCCTGATACAGTTCGAAAGTTCCCGGGCTCTCATCACATCCGGCAAACATACTTCCCATCATGCACACATTGGCGCCGGCTGCGATTGCTTTTGTAACATCGCCGGAATATTTGATACCACCGTCAGCAATGATCGGGATTCCATAACGGTTTGCCACCTCATAGCAGTCCATCACTGCAGTAATCTGCGGCACACCGATACCTGCTACCACACGGGTTGTACAGATGGATCCAGGTCCGATACCAACCTTTACCGCATCTACACCGGCTTCGATCAGAGCCTTGGTCGCAGCACCTGTAGCAACGTTTCCTGCAATAACCTGAAGATCCGGATACGCTTCTTTCATCTCGCGTACAGCTTTAAGGATATTCTCAGAATGTCCATGCGCAGAATCCACTACGATCACATCTACGCTGGCTTTTACCAGAGCGTCTACACGGGCAAGGACATTGGATGTGATACCAACTGCCGCACCGCAGAGAAGACGTCCCTGCTCATCCTTGGCAGCCATCGGATATTTGATCTGTTTCTCAATATCCTTGATGGTGATCAGTCCTTTTAAGTTAAAATCATCGTCTACAATGGGTAATTTTTCTTTACGTGATTTTGCAAGGATCTTCTTTGCCTCTTCCAGAGTGATACCCTCTTTTGCAGTGATCAGACCCTCAGAGGTCATACATTCTCCGATCTTTTTGGAAAAATCTGTTTCAAATTTCAGATCCCGGTTCGTAATAATACCTACCAGTTTTCTTCCTTCTGTGATCGGCACACCGGAAATACGGAATTTTGCCATCAGATCATTGGCATCTTTCAGAGTATGCTCTGCTGATAAATAAAACGGGTCTGTGATAACACCATTCTCAGAACGTTTTACCTTATCTACTTCATCTGCCTGTGCTTCGATAGACATATTTTTATGAATAATACCGATACCGCCCTGTCTTGCCATGGCGATCGCCATACGATGTTCGGTAACCGTATCCATTCCCGCACTCATAAGCGGAATGTTCAGCTTCACTTTTTTAGTCAGCCAGGTTGTTACATCTACCTGGTTCGGAATCACCTTTGAATACGCAGGAACTAACAGCACATCGTCAAATGTAATGCCTTCACCGATAATTGTACCCATTGTATTTTTTCCTCCCTTGTACGTTGTATGTATGTTTTAAAGTTTGTTTCATAGTGTAGCAAAAAAAAAATAAGGTGTCAATCCAAAAAAACTTTGCTGGGTGCTGAATTTTTTATAGCATTTGCCATAGTGTCATCCGGTTCAATGATCACTTTGCAGGCAGCTCCCTCATCACGGATGATCACTGCAAATCTCTTATGCTCCGGATTACCTGAAGAATAATCCAGGATCTTCAGCTTCTGGTTTCCATTATAATAATCCATACGATGGGAATTAAGAGGGGCAACCAGATCTGCCTCTGTAATATTCAGAGATTTCACTCTTTTTCTTTTTGATTTTGACATGATCATATCAATGTCCAGTTCTCCATTCACAAACAGATATTCATACTCCAGATCTGTTTTCGGAATGATAAAGTAGCAGGCGATGCCAAGGCCAATTGCCACCAGAAAGATAAGAGGGCTGACAAAAATTCCTGCTGCAACAGCCACTACTGTAAGAGCAATGAGTCCGTATTTGATCATGGCATCCTTAAATGTGAATTCCTTTTTTACAAGGAATTCCGAGTACAGTTCACTCATAATTCACACTCCTTACGAGACTTCGCTCGTGTTTTTTGATAATAAGGTTATTCTAACACAAAAAGGAATCAACGTCTATGACGCCGATTCCTTTTTTATAAAACATTAATTACATCATGCCCATTCCCGGATTTCCTGCCGGCATTGCAGGAGTCTCTTCCTTAATATTGGCTACAACAGACTCTGTTGTCAGTAAGGTGGATGCAACACTTGTAGCGTTCTGAAGAGCGCTTCTTGTAACCTTTGCAGGATCCAGAATTCCGGACTCTACCATGTTTACATACTCCTCGTTAAGAGCGTCAAATCCCACGCCAACCTCAGATTCTCTTACCTTATTGATGATCACAGCGCCTTCCAGTCCTGCGTTTGCAGCAATGTGGAATAACGGAGCTTCCAGAGCTTTCAGGATAATGTTTGCACCTGTCTTCTCATCACCTTCCAGACCAGCTGCAAGCTCTGCAACCTTCTTAGAAGCATGGATATAAGCAGATCCGCCACCTGCAATGATACCTTCTTCTACAGCTGCTCTTGTAGCTGCAAGGGCATCTTCCAGACGAAGTTTTGCTTCTTTCATTTCTGTCTCTGTTGCTGCACCTACACGGATAACAGCTACGCCGCCTGCCATCTTTGCAAGTCTTTCCTGTAATTTTTCTTTGTCAAACTCAGATGTTGTCTCACCGATCTGTTTGCGGATCTGAGCAACACGGTCTGCGATCGCCTGTTTGTCACCGCATCCGTCAACGATAACGGTATTTTCTTTTGCAACCTTAACAGATTTTGCACGACCAAGCTGATCCATGGTAGCTTCTTTCAGATCAAGTCCCAGCTCGTCAGAAATTACCTGACCGCCTGTAAGGATTGCGATATCCTGAAGCATTTCTTTTCTTCTGTCACCATATCCCGGAGCCTTCACAGCAGCAACCTGGAAAGTTCCTCTTAATTTGTTTACGATAAGAGTAGTCAGTGCTTCACCTTCTACATCCTCAGCGATGATAAGAAGTTTTGCGCCTGCCTGAACAATCTGCTCCAGAAGCGGAAGTACTTCCTGGATGTTGCTGATCTTTTTGTCTGTGATCAGGATGTATGGATCTTCCAGATTTGCTTCCATTTTTTCCATATCTGTAGACATGTAAGCGGAGATATATCCACGGTCGAACTGCATACCTTCTACAAGGTCAAGCTCTGTATGCATGGTCTTGGACTCTTCCACTGTGATAACACCGTCTTTGGAAACTTTTTCCATAGCGTCTGCTACCAGCTGTCCAACTTCCTCATCACTTGCAGAGATTGCAGCTACATTGGCAATCTGTTTTTTGCCGCTGATGGTCTGGCTCATTTCTTTGATTGCAGCTACTGCTGTATCTGTTGCTTTTTTCATTCCCTTACGAAGAATGATCGGGTTCGCGCCTGCTGCCAGGTTTTTCATTCCTTCATGAACCATAGCCTGTGCAAGAACAGTTGCTGTTGTAGTACCGTCACCTGCTACATCGTTTGTTTTGGAAGCAACTTCTTTGATAAGCTGTGCTCCCATGTTTTCAAAGCCATCCTCAAGCTCGATCTCTTTTGCAATAGTAACACCGTCGTTTGTAATAAGCGGAGCACCAAAGGATTTATCAAGTACTACGTTTCTTCCTTTCGGTCCGAGTGTTACTCTTACTGTATTTGCAAGCTGATTTACGCCGCTCTCTAATGCAGCTCTTGCTTCTGCGCCAAATTTAATTTCTTTTGCCATGATGAAAATTCCTCCTAAAATATTTTATCATTTACCATGCTGTCGGGAAATCTCTGTTTTATTTAACTACAGCTAAAATATCGTTCTGTTTTACAATGATATACTCTTCGCCGTCAAGTTTTACTTCTGTTCCTGCATATTTGGAATAGATAACCTGATCGCCTGCTGCAACTTCCATTTTTACTTCTTTGCCGTCTACCATTCCGCCAGGTCCTACTGCAATTACCTCAGCCTGCTGTGGTTTTTCCTGTGCCTGACCCGGAAGTACGATACCGGATTTGGTTGTCTCTTCTGCTTCTAACTGTTTTAATACAACTCTGTCACCTAATGGAACTAATTTCATGATCTATTTCCTCCTTTAAATATCAGTCCTGTCTTGTTGCTAGCACTCATTTCACTCGAGTGCTAATCACTGTCCTTATATTATTGAATTGTGGTGTTTTCTGCAACTCTTTTCACGGTTGTAAATTGTAATATATTCTTTTTATGTCTTTTATTTTCTTTTGTTTTCTCTCTTTTTCTTATCTTCTTATTTTTTTATGTCAAATTTCTGTTTGGCTGTTCTCTGCATCGCCTGTGGTGAATAAAAAGCGGACGAGTCTACTGCTTTCCTAACAAATAAAAAACAGAAGCGGTCATCCGCTCCTGTTTCATTTATATCTTATGCTTTTTTGTTTCTCTGTGCCTTGATCTCTTCCAGTTCATCAAAGATCACTTCATTCAGAACTTTAATATAAGTTCCTTTCATTCCGGAAGAACGGGACTCGATCACTCCTGCACTCTCAAACTTACGAAGCGCATTCACAATAACAGATCTGGTAATTCCGACACGGTCCGCAATCTTGCTGGCAACAAGAATTCCCTCTTCTCCATCCAGCTCGTCAAAGATATGGATGATCGCTTCCAGTTCTGAAAATGACAATGTATTAAATGCAGATTTTACCACCTGCTGTTTTCTGTCTTCTTCTGCATTCTCTTCGTGTACAGCACGCATCATTTCCAGACCTACAACTGTTGTCCCGTATTCGCTGACAATGATATCCTCAATATCATAAGGCTTGTCATCGCGGTACATAAATACTGTTCCCAGGCGTTCTCCTGCAATGTCAATCGGATTGATGATGCCCTGACAGGCACTGTTCACATGTTCAAAGCCAAGTGTCTGAAGATTCACGTTTTCCTTGGTGGATAAAACTCCCAGGAATCTTTCATTCAGAAGTGTATCTACATGGCCTCCTACCTTATCCTCGATCAGTTCTGTGATCTCTTCCACGCCCGGGCACAGGCTGACACCTAACACTTTTCCTTTTTTGCTTAACACCAGTATATTGGAACTCAGTGTTTCCATCAACACCTGACAGATATCATTGAATACCACTTTGCTGGAGCTGCTGTTATGCAAAAGCTTATTGATTTTTCTTGTTCTGTCTAATAACTGAACGCTCATACTGGCCTCCTTTTTTCTTTTTTCGTATTTATACCCACTTATCTTGCTGTTTTTATATTACACGTTTTTTTTCAAAATTACAAGACATTTTTATGTTTTTTCAATTTTGCCTGCCTATTCTGAAAATATTTTTATTTGCAAAATATTGTGAAACTTCTTAATCTTCCTTTTTGGGTTTCTGTTCCACATAACCGCAGGTTTCCTGACTGCAGACCAGTTTGTTTCCTTTTTCTACCATAAAGCTTCCGCATACCGGACATTTTTTATCAGACGGCTTCTGCCATGACATAAAATCACATTCCGGGTTGTCCTCACAGCCATAATACTTACGTCCCTTCTGTGTTTTCTTCAGGACAACATCCTTTCCACATTTCGGACAGGCAACACCAATCTTCTCATAATAAGGCTTTGTGTTACGACAGTCCGGAAATCCCGGACATGCCAGGAATCTTCCGTGAGGACCGTATTTGATCACCATATTCCTTCCGCAAAGGTCACAGACAACATCTGTCACCTCATCCTGGATATCCACTTTTTCCAGTTCTTTTTCAGCTGCATCCACATCTTTTTTCAGATCCGGATAAAAGTTTCTTACAACTGTTTTCCACTGAACCGTTCCTGCCTCCACGCAGTCCAGCAGACCTTCCATCATAGCTGTAAAATGAACATCCACAATACTTGGAAAAGCCTGCTTCATAATATTGTTCACCACTTCCCCCAGCTCTGTCATATAGAGGTTTTTCTGCTCCTTGGACACATAACGGCGGCTGATGATGGTGGTGATCGTCGGCGCATAAGTACTGGGGCGCCCGATTCCCTGCTCTTCCAGTGCCTTTACCAGAGACGCCTCCGTATAGTGTGCCGGCGGCTGTGTGAAATGCTGTTCAGGTTTCAGTTTCACGAGTTCCAGCTTCATGCCCTTCTCCAGACTCTGACTTAAAACATTGCCTTTTTTGTTGTCTTCATCCTGAACATAAACGGACATAAAACCGTCAAATACCACCTTGGATGCAGCTACTGTAAATACATACTCGCCTGCTCCGATTTTTACAGATGTCGTTTCATATCGGGCGGCAGACATTCTGCTGGCTGTAAAACGCTTCCATATAAGCTGGTATAAACGGAACTGATCCCTTGAAAGAGATTCTTTCAGCATAGCCGGTGTTCTGGAAATGTCCGTAGGACGTATCGCCTCATGGGCATCCTGGATCTTCTGATCCTTTTTTACTGTTTTTTCTCCGGCAGCCACATAGGCGTCTCCGAACTGTTCTCCAATATACTCTCTTGCAGCCTCATCCGCCTCCTGTGAGATACGGGTGGAATCTGTACGAAGATAGGTGATTACACCGACGGTTCCGCTTTCCTTGATATCCACACCCTCATATAACTGCTGCGCCAGACGCATTGTCTTTTGAGTGGAAAAATTCAGAGTCTTCGCTGCCTCCTGCTGAAGGGTACTGGTGGTAAACGGAAGAGGCGCATTTTTGATACGCTCTCCTTTTTTTACTTCGCTGATCTGATATTCTGCATTTTCCAGATGCTTAAGAATGTCCTCAACCTCTGCTTTATTATGAATAGAAAGTTTTTTATCCGTACCGTAAAACTTTGCCTGAAGATGTTTCTTCTCTCCCTGGATCTTAAATTCTCCGTCAAGACTCCAGTATTCTTCCGGAATAAAGGAATTGATCTCCTCCTCCCGGTCACAGATAATGCGTAAGGCTACTGACTGTACCCGTCCCGCACTTAAACCTCTCTTAACCTTTGCCCAGAGAAGAGGGCTGATGCTGTAGCCTACCATACGGTCCAGCATTCTTCTTGCCTGCTGGGCATCCACCAGATTCATGTCCAGCTCTCTTGGCTGCTTGATGGAGTTCTTTACAGCAGTTTTGGTGATCTCATTGAAGGTGATCCTGCGCATCTTTTTCGGATCCTCCTTCAGCGCCTGCATCAGATGCCAGGAAATCGCCTCTCCCTCACGGTCGGGGTCAGTTGCAAGAAAAATTCTGTCAGCCTTCTTTGCAGCCTTACGAAGCCCTGCCAGAAGTTCTCCTTTTCCACGGATCGTTATATATTTCGGTTCAAAATCATTCTCCACGTCAATTCCGAACTGGCTTTTTGGAAAATCTCTCACATGCCCGTTTGAGGCCTGCACATCATAATTGTTCCCCAAAAATTTCTTAATTGTTTTTACCTTTGCAGGTGACTCCACGATCACCAGATATTTTGCCATGTTACCTCTCCTACTATTTATCGCTGAATTATATCTGAGTTTTTATATAATAATGTCTGCTGATTTCTCTGACCATTCCAAGGAGTGTAAGTTCTACCAGAATACTGCCTGTTTTTTCAGGAGTAAGACCTGTTTCCTCTGCCAGAATGTCCCTGGATTTTGGTCGTAAATCGAGACAACTATACACCATATTCAAATCACTTGCAAGACCTAAGCTCTTTTTTCCTTTATATTTTATGGTATTTTCATATTTTATACCCAATTCCTCCAAAATCACTTCCGGAGTATAGGCAATGCCTGCACCATCATAGATCAGCTGATGGCAGCCCCGGCTAAGCTCCTCGTGCACAGGCCCCGGCAGGGCAAAAACAGCCTTTCCCTGCTCCAGGGCACATTGTGCGGTGATCAGCGAACCGCTTTTTTCTTTTGCTTCCACTACAAGGACCAAATCCGAAAGCCCTGCTATGATACGATTTCTTGCCGGAAAATAATAACTCCGAGGAAGTGTTCCCGAAGGATATTCACTGATGATTCCGCCTTTTTCCCTGAGAATTCTTTCATACAGTCTTCTGTTTCCCGCAGGATAGCAGATATCTGCCCCATTTCCCAAAACTGCCCAGGTAGGACTTCCGCCTTCCATAGCGCCCTTATGACCTTCTGAGTCGATTCCCGCTGCCATCCCGCTGATCACCTGTACCCCTGCCTCAGCAAGCACTCTGGCAAATCGAAATGCCTGAATCCTTCCATATGTACTACATTCCCTTGCCCCTACGACTGCCGCTGAAGGTCTGTCCGGATCCGGAAGACTTCCTTTCACAAAAATCTGCTCCGGCATCCCTTTATGGTGTTTTAATCTCTGTGGGTATTCTGGTGAACTTTTTTCAATGCAATATAAGTTTTCTGCTGACATTCCTTCCATATAAAATATCCTTCCTTTCTGTATTTTATGAACCCTTTTCCGCTCACATCCAGAATTTCTTCTCAAACGCTCTGTAGGACAGGGCCTCTGCTATATGCTGCTTTCCGATGATCTCCGAACAGTCCATATCCGCAATTGTCCTTGCCACCTTCAGGATTCTGTGATAAGCTCTGGCGCTGAATCCCATATGGTTGAATGCCTTTTCCAGAAGAGACCTTCCCTGTGTGTCTGTCTGGCAGAAATGTTCAATTTCCTTTCCGGACAGCTCTCCGTTAAATTGAATATGTTCTTTTTTATAGCGGCGACACTGAATCTCATGTGTTCTCTCTACTCTTTTGCGGACAGTCTCTGAACATTCTCCTTCTTTTTCGTTCAGGCTGGAAAAACTCACAGGTTCCGCCTCTGCACACAGATCCAGACGATCAAGCAGCGGCTGGCTCAGCCGGTTCAGGTATCTGGTCACCTCTCCGGATGAACATCTGCATTTATTCATATCCGGATAATATCCGCAGGGACACGGATTCATGGCCGCACACAGGATAAATTCTGCCGGAAAAGTATAAGTTCCGTTTACCCTGGATATTCGTATCACACGATCCTCCAGAGGCTGACGCAAAATTTCCAGGCTTCTTCTGGAAAATTCTGGCATCTCATCCAGAAACAGAACACCTCTGTGCGCCAGTGTAATCTCTCCGGGTCTGGGATTATAACCGCCTCCGGCCAGAGCCTGTGCCGAACTGGTATGATGGGGACTGCGAAAAGGCCTCTGGCGTACCAGAGGATCCGAGTCTGACAGAAGTCCTGCAATACTGTAGATCTTGGTAAGTTCCAGACTTTCCTCAAAGGTCAGAGGAGGCATGATCCCAGGTATCCTTCTTGCAACCATGGTCTTTCCGGCTCCCGGAGGTCCGATCATCAGAAGATTGTGAAAACCGCTTACTGAAATCTCTACTGCCCTTCTCAGGGATTTTTGTCCCCGGATATCACTGAAATCCGAAAAATCCTGTTCCATTGTCTCTGAAGAGGGGCTCTCTGTTCTGTGGTAAGTATCCGGTGCTTTCAGAAAACAGATCAGTTCCTGAAGATTTCTGACACCGATCACCTTCATGTCGGAAATGAGACCCGCTTCCTTCATATTTCCCTCCGGGACAATACAAAAACGACATTTTTCTTCTCTTGCCCGGATCACAATGGGCAGGATTCCCGGTATCGCATGAATTTCTCCATTAAGACTCAGTTCTCCTGCAAGCATCACTCCCTGCAGTCTTTCCGGCTCAAGGATCCCGGCAGCCGCAAGCACTGCAGCCGCCACCGGAATATCAAATCCGGCTCCCTGTTTTTTTATATCTGCCGGGGAAAAATTTACTGTGATGCGTTTGGGAGGAAGAGGGATTTTGTTGTTTTTCAGGGCAGTCCTGACGCGATCCTGCGCCTCTTTTACCTGTGCAGACGGAAATCCTACCATGGTAAAAGAAGGCAGTCCATCACTGACATCTGCCTCCACCTGAACCGGATGTACGTCCATGCCCAGTATCACAGCAGACAATACAGCTGCAAACATAATGGCTCCTTTCCAAAAAAACGCCTCCCCGAAAGGCACCTTTTTCTGAAATTTATTTAATTGATTCAGTTATGATAAATGGAAAAAATACAACAGAACTGTTGTATCAGACAGAAATGAATGTTCTCCGAATGTCTTTATTATAGACCGGGCTCTTTCAAAAAACAAGCATGGATTTCTTCCAAAAAAAGAGTTCTCATAATCTGAGAACTCTGCTGTAACTGATATTTTCTAGTTTCCTGCCGCTTCTTTCAGCATCTGCCATTCATCCAGCTTCTGAATATTGGCGATTTCGTATTCATTAAAAACGGAATCCTGCTGGGCATCAAAGGTTTCCGGATCTATTGTTCCCTGATACCAGGATTTGCTGTTAAAATAGTCTGCGATCCTTTGTGTCACAAACTGACGTCCATGACGTGCATAGATTTCATTTTTTGCAAGCTCCAGCTGCTCTGAAGAATATGCGGCCATCTCATCATCCGTCAGATAACGGCTGTTGCTGTCCGGGAAGAAATAATCTCCCGGCTGTACCGCAGACTGCTGTTCCTGTTCCGGTACTGCAGTTGGCACAGGGGTCGCTGTCGGATCCGGAACCAGCTGTATCTGCTGTCGGCTCATCACACAATCCACATTGGGATAAACACCTGAAACCGGCTGACTGGTTGTAATCTTCAGATAAAGCTGTCCATTATCAAAAATCAGATTTCCTGATGATGTATTTCCGGCTGAGTCCTGAAAACTAAATTTTGCGGCATTTCCTGCAACCTCAGCAGTTACATCGGCAGTAACTGTCTGGGTCTGATTGCGGTCTGTCTGTGAAAAGCTGAAGGATACGTTATCCAGACTGATATTATACACATTGATCGCAGCCGTCCCATCTGTGCTGTACCAGTAATCCCAGAAAGCATCCGGATCAAAGGCGGCTACTACGGCAGGAGCCGGTGTTGGTGTTGCCGTCGGTCTCGGAGTCGGAGAAGGCGTAGGAGTGGCAGCTGCTGTCGGCGCTGCTGTGGGTCTGTTTTCCAGAGCCTCCATAGCTTCCTGCTTTTTCTGTTCTTTAATAGCGCTGCGTCGAAATCCCACAAGGAGCAGCGCTGCTGCACTTACCATGATAAAAACAGCAATCAGCACACTCAGCAGTATCTTCAGTATCTCTCGTTTTCTTCTCATTCTGTTTCACCTCTGTATAATCGTACCCTTTTTATACCGCTTTTATTCTTTGCCGCTCCAGCAGTAGGTACAGAGCTTGCAGGGTTCAATATCAATAGAAGCTACAAGATCATCCAGGCGGTGATATTTCAGGGTCGTAAAATTCAGTTCTTTGCGGATATCCTCCAACATTCCTTTATAATTAGCAGAATCCGGATTTGCATAGTCTGCAAGAACCTTTGCATCTACATTGTCACCCTCCCGCTTAGCGATCACTCTTCGTGTGATCAGATCCATCTCTGATTTTGAGCGGGAAAAATTCAGATATTTACACCCATAAAGCAGCGGTGGGCATGCCGGTCGGATATGGACCTCTTTTGCGCCATTGCTGTAAAGAAAATCAGATGTCTCGCGAAGCTGGGTTCCCCTTACAATAGAATCATCGATCATAAGAAGACTTTTTCCCTTGATCAGCTTATGAACCGGGATCAGCTTCATTCTGGCAATGAGGTTTCTCTGACTCTGCTGCGTAGGCATAAAGGACCGCGGCCAGGTTGGTGTATATTTAATAAATGGACGGGCAAAGGGAACTCCGGAACGATTGGCATAGCCAATGGCATGCGCAATTCCTGAATCCGGAACGCCGGCGACAATGTCCGGCTTCACTTCCCCAAAGTCTCGTTCTGCCAGCATATCACCGCATTTATAACGCATTTCTTCTACATTGACACCTTCATAAGTAGATGTCGGGTAACCATAGTATACCCAGAGGAAAGAACAGATACGCATTTTTTCTCCGGGTTTCTGAAGAGATTCAATTCCTTCCGGTGTAACGAATACGATCTCTCCCGGTCCTAATGCTTTTTCATCTTCATATCCCAGATTAATATATGCATGGCTCTCAAAGGATACACAGCGGGCGCCATCCTTCTTTCCTATGATCAATGGGGTTCTTCCCAAACGGTCTCTTGCTGCAAAAAGTCCTTTCGGTGTCAGAATCAGCATGGTCATAGAGCCATCGATCATCTCCTGTGCATAACGGATTCCTTCTACTATCGTAGCTTTCTGGTTGATCAGGGATGCCACCATTTCTGTAGGGTTTACATTTCCGCCGCTCATTTCCAGAAAATGAGTGCTTCCATTTTTAAAGGAATGTTCTATCAGTTCTTCCATGTTATTGATCTTACCTACGGTAGTAATGGCAAAATTACCCAGGTGGGAGCGCACCAGAAGAGGCTGCGGCTCATTGTCTGAAATACAGCCGATTCCCAGATTTCCCTGAAGCTCTGATACATCCCTGTCAAACTTTGTACGGAACGGGGAATTCTCGATATTATGAATGGCTCTGTCAAATCCCTTTGCCGGATCATAAACAGCCATGCCTCCCCTTCTTGTACCCAGATGAGAATGATAATCAATTCCGAAAAACAAGTCCAGCACACAGCTGGATTTTGAAGCTACTCCAAAAATTCCGCCCATAATTCTGTTCTCTCCTTATTATGTTTTTTTCGTAAACGTGAAGCTGGTTACCAGTTTGATCTTCCGTATTCATTGCAAGCATCATTATATAAAAACAGTTAAAATAAGTAAAGACTTTATTTTGTTTCTTTTATCGTACCTTTTCGATAAGCATCCAGAAGACTGGTCAGCTCCCGGATCCTCTCTCTGAGCGCACGGCCATTATCCGTATCTCCTACCAGCCTTCTTTTGGAGCTGTAATGTACCGCCCTCTGACTGGATATGATATCATTTCCCTTGGAAACCGCCTCTTCCGCAGAAGTAAAGGGTTCGTGAGCGGCAAGAAACAGTCCATACGAATTATAGATCAGTGTATAGCCTGCAATTCCGGTCACTTTCTGATATGCGATGCAAAGGCCTCCGTCAATTACAATGATCTTTCCGCCGCATTTTACCGGGCTTTCTCCCTCGCTCTGGTGAACCGGAACATGCCCATTGATCACATGGCTTTCTGAAGGATCCAGTCCGAACTCGCGGAGCATACCGTCCACCACTGTTTCATTTTCCAGCAGGCGATAGTAAGCACCTTTTTTTTCCATGTGGGTTTCTTTATCTTCTATAAAGTATCTTTCAAAGGTAGTCATTTTATCTTTTCCGAAAAGCGGCGAATTCGGACCTGCCCAGATATACCAGAGAATATCTCTGCCTTTTTCCTGTTCCTCCTGATCCACAGCAAAAAAAGCTCTTCTTACATACCTCTCCAGAACATCATACAGCGCCCGGCTCTTGTATTTTTCTCCGTAAACCTCGACTTCTTTCAGGCTTCCATCCTCATTCAGAGGAATGCAGCCGTGGAAAAGAAGATTATTGTTGTAAATCTTATAAAGTCCGCCCCGATCCAGAAGAAAACGCATGTGATTCTGCAGTTTCTCACAGTTTCTGAATGCAGTCTCCAGACGCTCCATCACCCCCTGCTCTCCTTCTGTCAGGTCATATGGATGTTCCCAGTCAACAGTGGGAAAATTTGTATCCTTCAGAGGATACTCTTTTCCATCCGGCATAGTGATCGTACCCTTGTCCGGATTGATCCTATGGAGAAGGCAGCGGTTTTCCATCTGAAATTCCTTTCGCTTCATAAGAAGCTGGCCCTCCAGCTTAAACTGGATTATGGAAATGGCCTTATGCATCTTACGGCTCAGCTCTTTTTCCAGAACATTGTAGTCTGAGCTTCCTTTGATCTCAAAAACCTGGCAGGGATCATCCTGATAGGTTTCCAGAGCAAAAGTTGCCAAGGGGAGCAGATTAATGCCGTATCCATCCTCCAGAATATCCAGATTTCCATATCGTGTGCTGTTGCGGATCACCGTGGCTATGCAGGCTCCCTGTCCCGCTGCCGCCCCCATCCATACAACGTCATGATTTCCCCACTGAATATCCAGAGAGTGATACTCCATCAGTCGATCCATGATAAAATGCGGTCCCGGACCTCTGTCAAAAATATCTCCCAGAATATGAAGATGGTCCACAACCAGTCTCTGGATCAGTTCCGCTAATGCTATGATAAAATTCTCGGCTCTGCGGATCTCTATAATGGTATTTACAATTGAATTGTAATAAGCTTCTTTGTCCAGAACCTCTGCTTTTTCTGTGATCAGTTCCTCGATCACATAGGCGTAATCATGTGGAAGGGCTTTTCTGACCTTAGACCTTGTATATTTGGAAGCAGTGGTTTTGCAGACCTCGATCAGACGGTACAAAGTAATCTTATACCAGTTTTTCATATCGTCTTCCGTCTTTTTTACCAGTCTGATCTTTTCTCTTGGATAATAGATCAGAGTCGCCAGATCACGCTTGTCATGATTGCTGAGCGTATGGCCGAACACATCATCAATCTTTTTTCTTACAGCGCCTGAACCATTCCGGAGCACATGAGAAAAAGCCTCATATTCTCCGTGAAGATCCGACATAAAGTGTTCGGTTCCCTTTGGAAGGTTCAGAATGGACTGAAGATTGATGATCTCTGTTGATGCCTTTCCAATAGTCGGATAGAGTTCTGCCAGTCTCTGCAAATAACGAAGTTCTTCTTTTTTCATAATCTCTCCTTTCAGACCACCACATCAAACAGGGAAAACTGATTTGACTGGGGAATATCTCCAAAAAGCCCCAGGTCATCCATCAGGTCGATGACCGTCTTACTGACCTTTGTCCTGTCACGAAAATCATCCTTTGACAGAAACCGTCCTTCTTTTGCCGCCTGTACGACAGCCTCCGCAGCCTTATCTCCCATTCCGTCAATACTGTTCAGCGGTGGGAGCAGCTTCCCGTCAATGATCTGGAACCGGCTGGCATGGGATTTATAGATATCAATAGGAAGAAATTCAAATCCTCTGGCATACATTTCCTGTACGATACGCATATCACGGATAGAGTCCTGTTCTTTTTTGGATGCCTCATCTCCTTTTTTGCGAAGCTCTGCCAGGTAATATTCCAGTCGGTCACGTCCCATACACATTGTCTCATAAGAAAAAGCCGTGGCGCGGATACTGAAAAATGCTGCGTAATAAGCCAGAGGGATAAACACCTTAAACCACGCAATACGCCATGCCATCATGACATAAGCGGCCGCATGAGCCTTCGGGAACATATATTTGATCTTTTTGCAGGACCAGATATACCATTCCGGAACATTATGTTCTCTCATGGTTGCCTCCCACTCCTCACGAAGCCCTTTTCCCTTACGGACACTTTCCATAATGGTAAAGGCAAGGCTGCTCTCCACTCCCATACTGATCAGATAGATCATGATATCATCTCGCGTACAGATTGCCGTGGAAATAGTTGCCTTTCCCTCCTGAATAAGAGTCTGGGCATTTCCAAGCCATACGTCCGTACCATGGGCAAGACCTGCGATCCTGACAAGGTCGGAAAAGTATTTCGGCTGCGTATCGATCAGCATCTGCATGGCGAAGTCCGTACCAAACTCCGGAACACCCAGACATCCCAGTTTACAGCCTCCAATATCATCCGGGGAGATTCCCAGAGCTTTGGTACTTGCAAACAGGGACATTACCTCTTTGCTGTCCAGCGGTACTTCCTTGGCATCCTTGCCGGTAAGGTCCTCCAGCATACGGATCATGGTCGGATCATCGTGTCCAAGGATATCAAGCTTCAAAAGGTTTCCGTCAATGGAGTGGTAATCAAAGTGCGTTGTTATGATATCACTGTTTTCATCATTTGCCGGATGCTGAACAGGAGTGAATTTCTCAATCTCCTCTCCTTTGGGAAGAACAATGATTCCTCCGGGATGCTGACCTGTCGTCCTTCTGATCCCGGTACATCCCTGGACGATCCGGTTGATCTCACAGTAGCGTTTATGCTGTCCGTGCTCCTCAAAATAGTTCTTTACATAGCCGAAGGCCGTCTTTTCCGCCAATGTACCAATGGTTCCGGCCTTAAAGGTCTGCCCCTTTCCAAAGATAACCTCTGTATATTTATGGGCATTCGCCTGATATTCCCCGGAAAAGTTCAGGTCGATATCAGGCTCCTTGTCCCCTTTAAAGCCAAGGAAAGTCTCAAAAGGAATGTCAAATCCCTCTTTTACCATTTTTGTTCCACATTCCGGACATTTTTTATCCGGCATGTCACAGCCTGCCATACCACCGAATTTCTTTACCTCCGGTGAATCAAAATCACTGTATTTGCAGTTTGGACAGATATAATGCGGCGGAAGAGGGTTTACCTCTGTGATACCGGACATCGTCGCTGCCAGGGAGGAACCTACGGATCCACGGGATCCAACCAGATAGCCGTCATCGTTTGATTTCCATACCAGTTTCTGAGCAATGATATACATGACCGCATATCCATTGGAAATAATGGAGTTCAGCTCCTTTTCCAGTCGTTCCTCCACAATAGACGGAAGATTTTCTCCGTAGATCTCATGGGCTTTTTTAAAACAGATATCTCTGAGGTCACGGTCGGAGTTCTCGATCACAGGCGGAAATTTATCCGGATGAATAGGAGAAATTTTTTCTATCATATCAGCAATCTTATTGGTATTTGTAATCACGACCTCCTCGGCCTTTTCACTTCCCAGATAAGAAAATTCCTCCAGCATCTCTTCGGTAGTGCGAAGATAAAGAGGCGCCTGATCATCGGCATCAGAAAATCCGTTTCCCGCCATAATGATCCTTCGATAAATTTCGTCCTGAGGATCCATAAAATGCACGTCACAGGTTGCCACAACCGGTTTTTTAAACTGTTCTCCCAGCTTGACGATCTTTTTGTTGATCTCAATCAGATCCTCTTTTGAACTGACTGCATCATTTTTGTCACTGGCAATCATAAAAGCATTGTTTCCCAAAGGCTGAATTTCAAGATAATCATAAAAATCAACCAGTCTTGCAATCTCCTGATCCGGCGCATTCCTTAAAATTGCCTGATAAAGTTCTCCTGCCTCGCAGGCGCTTCCGATCAGAAGTCCTTCTCTGTACTCCAGAAATACACTTTTGGGCACACGGGGCTTTCTTCTGTAATATTTCAGGTGCGACTGGCTCACCAGCTTATAGAGGTTGATGCGTCCGGTTTCATTTCTGGCAAAAATCACTGCATGGTAGGTCGGAAGCTTTTTGATGGTATCTACGGACACATTTCCCTGCTGGTTTAAGGTATCCACATCATAAATATCACGTTCTTTCAGCATTTCCACAAATTTTACAAAAATATCTGCCGTACATGCCGCATCGTCAACCGCTCTGTGATGATGCGCCAGGGAAACCCCTACTGCCTTTGCCACAGTATCCAGCTTAAAACGGTTCAGCGCCGGCAAAAGGAACCGGGCCATGCCAACTGTATCAATATAGGTAAACTCATCGGACAATCCCTGCCTTCTGCAGTTCTCCATAATAAATCCCATGTCAAAATCTGCATTATGGGCTACCATTACCGCATCTTTGCTGAATTCCAGAAACTTTGGAAGAATTTCTTCAATTTCCGGCGCATCCATTACCATGGCATCGTTAATACTGGTAAGCTGCTCAATTCTGTAGGGAATGGGCACTTTTGGGTTCACAAAAGTGGAAAACCGGTCTGTGATCACGCCCTTTTCCACACGAACCGCGCCGATTTCTATAATTTTACAGGTCAGAGGAGAAAATCCTGTTGTCTCAATATCAAAAACCACAAAATTCCCGTCCATGGACTGCCCCTTACTGTTTGTTACGATTCCCTTCAGGTCATCCACCAGATAGGCTTCCATACCATAAAGTACCTTAAAATCAGATTCCTTCGGAACACAGCCGCCCCAGGCATCAAAGCAGTGGTTTGCCTCCGGAAATGCCTGTACCACCCCGTGATCCGTAATGGCAATGGCCTTGTGCCCCCACTCATAGGCGCGCTTGACAAGCGCCTTTGCCTCCGTCACACCATCCATATCACTCATCTTTGTATGGCAGTGAAGCTCTACTCTTTTCTGAGGACTGGTATCCATCCTGGAACTTCTGAAATCCGCAATCTTCTTGATCCCGGCAATAGAGCCAATCGTCAGTTCACTGTCAAAACGGTCAATGGTAGTAACTCCCTTCAGTTTCAGAAAAGCGCCTTTTTTAACAGACTCTGTTACTTCCGGAACCTGTTCGTTGCGGAGGAACATTTTGATCACAATGGAATCGGTAAAATCAGTAACCGGAAAGATCAGAATGGTCTTTTCATTTCGGATCTCTCTGGCCTCCACACCCATAACCTGTCCCCGGATGATCACCTCTCCCATTTCTCCTGTGATACTTTCCAGCGGAATGGTTTCTCCCTCAAAATCTCTTCCGTAGATCACATCAGGATTGCTGTCACGGCGGAAACCTGTACGGAACTCACTGCTCTGGCTTTTTTTGTCAAATGCCTTTTTATCATGGCGGCTCTTGCCTGATGTTTTTTTATCATCCCTTTTGGCTTTTTTATCTTCTGCTTCAGCCTCCTGCGGTTCCTCTTCGTTTTCCAGCTTTGCATGCTTTAATACGTTTTCTACTTCCTGCTGAATCTGAAGAACTGCATTTTTACGGTAGCGGCTTTCCGGTGCCTCCTCAAACTGAAGCTCAATCTTAAGATTCATGCCGCAGCGCTCGCAGAAAACCTTATGAAGATACTCCACAAGGATCTCGCTTTTTTCACGGGCGATCACAGAATCAGGAAGGATCAGATCCATCTCTTCTGTTCCGGAAAAAGTAATCTTTGCCCGTTTAAAAAGGTTATATTCCAGCATATTATAATTGCGAAGCTCCAGTTCCATACTGGAGCGGTACACCTCCAGAAAATTATCAGGCGTATACTGCCTGGACAGGTGAAATTTTTCGATTACGGTCACCTGTATGGAGATTCCGGGAAAGCACTGACGTTCAATCTGCTGCTGCAGCTCTATAATATATTTTTTGTGTATCCATCGTTCACTGCTGATATAGACCCACAGCCTTGTTTTGTCCGGATTACAGGAAACCTTTGTCACTGACACCATGTCAAGAAGTTCCTGAAGAGGGTCTTTTATCTTTAAATTGGGAAATACGTCAAAAAAATCTTTTTCCATAAATTCCGCTTCCTTATTCCTCCCAGTGGAGAAGCTCCTGTCTTAAGGTTTCCAGAAGCTGATCCTCCGGAACCTTTTTGACAATCTCTCCCTTTTTAATCAGAAGGCCTACTCCTACACCTCCGGCAATACCGATGTCGGCTTCCTTCGCCTCTCCCGGGCCGTTTACCACACATCCCATTACTGCCACTTTAATATCAAGAGGAATATCCTGCACCATATCTTCTACCTTGTTTGCAAGGCCGATAAGATCGATTCTTGTCCGTCCACAGGTAGGGCAGGACACGACTTCGATTCCGCCTTTACGAAGTCCAAGGGTCTTTAAGATCCGTTTTGCCGATTTAATTTCCTCCAGAGGCGCTCCGGTCAGAGACACACGAATGGTATCACCGATTCCCTGAGAAAGAATAATGCCAAGACCTGCTGCCGACTTGATATTTCCGGAATAAAGTGTTCCCGCCTCTGTAATTCCTACATGAAGAGGATAATCTGTTTTTTCAGCAATCAGCTCATGCGCCTTTGCACACATCATTACGTCAGAAGACTTGATGCTGATCACCAGATTGTCATATCCCATTTCCTCAATGATCCGCACCTTGTCAAGAGCGCTTTCCACCAGTCCCTCTGCCGTCACTCCATGATACTTTTCCACCAGTTCTTTTTCCAGGGAACCACTGTTAACACCTACCCGGATGGGAATATTTCTCTCTTTTGCCACATCCACTACAGCCTGAATCCGTTCTCTGCTTCCAATGTTTCCCGGATTGATACGGATCTTGTCCGCCCCGTTTTCCATGGCTGCTATAGCAAGACGGTAATCAAAGTGAATATCTGCCACAAGAGGAATATGGATCTGCTTTTTTATTTCAGAAAGCGCTTCTGCTGCCGCCATATCCGGTACTGCACAGCGGATGATCTCACATCCTGCTGCCTCCAGCTCCAGAACCTGCTTTACGGTTGCCTCCACATCATCTGTTTTTGTATTTGTCATGGACTGGATCAGGATCGGATTGCCTCCTCCGATCTTTTTGTTTCCGATCTGCACAACCTTTGTATGTTCCCGATACATAATCTGCCTCCTGTCAAAAAAAATATTTATCTGTGAATTTCCAGAAGCTTTGCCTTCAGGTCGTTTTCCATCCTGGCCATCTCAGCCTCTGCCGCCTGCCGTCTGGCTCTTCCTTCTTTTTGGATATGCATTACATCATCCAGTGTCTGGATCAGTTCTGCATTGGTCTGTTTCAGTGTTTCCAGATCCACGATTCCTCTTTCGGATTCCTTTGCCGTTTCCACAGAGGCCATGTGAAGCTTTTCTGCATTTTTGCGGAGAAGTTCATTTGTCACATCGGATACCTGCCTCTGTGCCCTGGCCGCTTCTGAAGAATGTGCGATGCCAAGAGCAAGAACCATCTGGCTCTTCCAGAGAGGAATGGTATTGACAATCGTAGTCTGGATTTTTTCTGCCATAACCGTATCGTTATTCTGTACAAGACGGATCTGAGGCGCAGTCTGCAGGGAAACCATTCTTGTCAGCTCCAGGTCATGGATCTTTTTCTCAAAACGGGTACATTTACTGTCGAAATCCCTGGCTGCCTGGGCATCCTCCGGAAGGCCGCTTAACCGGGCCTTCTCTTCCAGTTCCTTCAATCTTCCCTCCCGGACGTCCTTAAGATGTTTTTTGCCTGCAAGAATATACATGGAAAGTTCTCTGAAGTAAAGCAGGTTCTGCTCATACATTTTGTCCATCATGGCAGAGTCCTTCAAAAGGCGGATCTGATGCTGCTGCAGGGAATCTGTAATCTTTTCCACATTCGCTTCTGCTTTGTCATATTTGTTTTTCAGGTTCTCGATCTTATTTGCCTGCTTCTTAAAAAACCCGAAAAAACTCTTTTCTTCTTCGGCGTCAAAGTCCTTCAGTTTTCCCACTACGTCTGTAAGAAGCTCTCCGATCTCCCCCAGATCCTGAGCCCGTACGTTTTTCAGAGCTTCATCCGAAAAATCCGCCATTTTTTTCTGGGTTCCGGCTCCGTACTGAAGAATCTGCGCTGTGTTTTCTACGTTGATCTTTTCTGCAAAGGAATTTACCATTTCCTGTTCTTCCGGTGTCAGCACCATCTTTGCCATTTCCTGCTGTACCGGATCCATTCCCGGTTCCGGTTCCATCAAAGAGGTTTCCGGCTCCGGAGCAGGAATTTCCGGTTCCAGTTCCGGTTCCAGTGTAAGGGTTGGCATAACCGTATCTTTGTTTTTGATCTCTTCGCTCATATCAGTCTCCTTTGTTATTCATTCCGGGTTTTAAAGTCACTCCTGAATCCGTGAAACTGGTTGTTTTATGATGCCAATCCCAAATCGGATTGGCTT
>OAVH01000057.1_pt1 | contig 84050 bp, 73 predicted proteins | sample 1495281 | NCBI WGS metagenome assembly OAVH01 (sample SAMEA2580082, study PRJEB22360) | human gut metagenome | biome: human gut; feature: human-associated habitat; material: faeces | place: Denmark | collected 2008/2010
ACCTTCATTACTCCAACGACGAATTCTAGGCGGTGTCCCCTCCCTTTCAAGAAAGAGAAGAGGCGGGGCATGCCCCGCCTCTTACACCACATCTCTGCGCGCTACCGGTTTAGGCGCGTTCAAAATGCGGATTCGGGCGGTGTTTGCCGCCTGCCAGACACCCCAGTGGTCAAAAAACGCCGTTTGTGAGTACTGTCACAAACGGCGTTTCATTTTAGGTGTGGAAAATAATGAACACAATCTTGTTATCTGTACGTTAACGAGTAATCGCTTGACTCAAATTTGGCGACAGCTACTGCTCGGAAAGGAAATTTGGGCGCAAAAATGTCGATTTGGGTCCTGAATCGCTGCTACTAAAAAAGTAACAGTACTCATATTTGCCCTTTTTTGGCCACTGCCCTTTTGTTGCGCGGTTTTAACAAACCGCGCAACTGCTCGACGCTGCAAGCGACCCTAAGCGGCAATCTGACGTTCAATTTCAAGGGCGCGACCAGAAGGTCAGCGCCCTTTCATTTCACGTCACCTTGCTCGCTTAGGGTCGTTTTCGCTGACGTTGCCAAAAACATCGGCGTTAACCTAGTCGTTTAAGAACGTCCCCGATGACTAGCTCTATTCCACCGTTCCGTAGACGGCGCCCCAGCCGTGGGCGGCCAAGGCGGAGTTGAGCTGGTCGCAAAGTGACTGGCGGTCGTAGTAGCCGGGCGGCAAAAGGTTGACGATTTCCATGAGATCGGGCGCCAGGTCCAAGATCTCGGCCTGCACGATCAGGTCCAGGCGGTCGATGGCGTGGCGATCGTAAAACAGTCCGTCGACCAGGCGCTGCAGGTCGCCGAATTCCTCGGCCCTAAACGATCCGTACTCCATAGTGCCTCCTTGGGCGCCCCACGCCGCCATGCGCGGCGATTCGTAATTCATTGCGATGAACTTAATCTATCACGGCTTCATACCGTTGCGGCGGTGGCGGTCTATACTTAGACGAACTGCAACGTACCGCTTCGCGAAAGGTCGCACCCATGCAGACGATCTACCAGAAGATGGAAACCACCGAACTCGATGCCGCTATCGAGGCACTCAAAGCCGAGGTCGCCGAGGTCAAGGCCAAGGGCCTGGCGCTCGACATGGCCCGCGGCAAGCCGTCGCCCTCCCAGGTGGACATCTCTCGACCCATGCTCGATATCCTCAACGCCGACGCCGATTTGCACGACGGCAACGTCGACTGCTCCAACTACGGCTGCTTTGAGGGCATTCCCTCGGCACGCAAGCTAGCGGGGGAGTTCCTGGGCTGCCCCGCCGAGCAGACGCTCGTACTGGGTTCGTCGAGCCTTTTGATCGAGCACGATATCGCCGGTATGTTCTGGCGTTGCGGTTCGTGCGGCAGCGAGCCCTGGGACGCCTACGAGGCCGCGCACGACGGCAAGAAGGTCAAGTTCCTGTGCCCGGTGCCCGGCTACGATCGCCACTTTGGCATCACCGCCGACCTGGGCATCGAGAACGTCCCCGTCGCGATGACCGACAACGGCCCCGACATGGACGAGATCGAGCGCCTCGTTGCCGCCGACGACTCCATCAAGGGCATCTGGTGCGTGCCCAAGTATTCCAACCCCACGGGTATCACCTTTAGCGAGGACACTGTGCGCCGCCTGGTCGAGATGCCCACGGCCGCGCCCGATTTCCGCATCTTCTGGGACAACGCCTACTGCGTGCACGACCTGTATGACGAAACCGACGAGCTCGCCAACATCTTTGACCTCGCTCGCGCGGCGGGCACCGAGGACCGTGTGGTGGCCTTTGCCTCGACGTCCAAGATCACCTTCCCGGGCGCCGGCATCGGCTTTATCGGCGCGAGCCCCGCGGTCATCGCCGAGTTCTCCAAGCGCCTGAAGGCCGGCCTCATCAGCGCCGACAAGCTCAACCAGCTGCGTCACGTGCGCTTCCTTCCCACCATCGAGGCGGTCAGGGAGCACATGAAAAAGCATGCCGAGTTCTTGCGCCCGCGCTTTGAGGCCGTCGAGCGCAAGCTCACCGAGGGCTTGGGCGACACGGGCTGCGCCACCTGGACGCACCCCCGCGGCGGCTACTTTGTGAGCTTTGATGGTCCCGAGGGCTCGGCCCAGAAGGTTGCTGCGCTTTGCGCCGACCTGGGCGTCAAGCTCACGCCGGCCGGTGCTACCTGGCCCTATGGCAAGGACCCGCGCGACACCAACATCCGCATCGCGCCGAGCTATCCCACGGTCGAGGACCTGGAGGCCGCGCTCGATGTGCTGGTGCTGGCCGTTAAGCTCGTCGCTGCCGAGCTTGCGCGTGCCGAGCGCGCCTAACGCGCGGCTTCCCGTACTATCCGCACTTTCGATACGTAAAGGAGCGTATACATGGATTTGGGTATTTCCACCAACCCCACGCCAGAGCTCTACACCATTAAGGTAACCGGCGAGATCGATATCTCTAACGCCGATAGCCTGCGCAATGCCATCGACCTGGCGCTCGAGCAGCCCACCGAGGCCGTTGAGCTCGATTTTGCCCAGGTGAGCTACATCGACTCGACGGGCATTGGCGTGCTCGTGGGCGCCGCGCACCACGCGGTCGACCACGGTAAGCGCTTTAGCTGCACCAATGTGCAGCCCCCGGTGATGCGCGTGGTTCAGCTGTTGGGTGTCGACCAGGAGATTTCGATCACCGCTGCATAATCTTTGCCCCCAAAAGGGCGTGCCGTTTGGCATATGTTTGTGATGCGCTCGGACGTTTTGGCGTCCGGGCGCTATACTTGACCGAATGAATAGACGAGTTCCGGCCGAATGGCGCGGTGCGGGCTCGACTCACATCGAGCCTTGGAGGTATGTGTGTTTGGTATTGGAGAGGGTGAGCTCGCGATCATCGTGGTCTTCGGCTTTTTGCTGTTTGGCCCGGATAAGCTCCCACAGATGGGCCGCACGATCGGCCGTGCCATCCGTCAGTTCCGCGAGACGCAGGAAAAGATGACGGCCGTTGTTCAGTCCGAGATTATCGATCCGGTGAGCGAGGCCGCGTCGGCCCCGGTCAAGCCCAAGAAGGCTGCTGCAACCGACGACGATTCCGATGCGGATGAGGATGCCGCCGAGACGGCAGCGCCCGCCAAGAAGGAGACCTTTGCCGAGCGTCGCGCCCGTCTTGCTGCCGAGAAGGCCGCAAGCGAGGGTGCTGCTGAGGGCGAAGGTGCTGCCGATGAGGCCGAGGGCGCCGAGCCCGCCGAGGCCGAGCCTGCCGCTGCCGCCGCTGCCACCGTTGAGCCCGAACCTGCTGCAGAGCCCGAGCCCGAGCCGGCAGAGCCCACGACGGCCGACCTCTATGCCCGTCGTCCCCGCAAGCGCAAGGCCGTCGTCGACCAGCTCGCCCGCGAGCTCGAGGCCGAGGACGATGCCGCTGCCGATGCCCCGAAGGGAGGCGATGAGTAATGCCTATTGGACCTGCGCGAATGCCGCTCTTCGATCACCTGGGAGAGCTCCGTCGCCGCCTAACCATCGTGGTCGTCTCGGTGTTTGCCGCAGCCATCGTGCTGTATTTCGCCACGCCCGTGGTGCTCGACATCTTGGAAGACCCCATCCGCTCCTTTGTGCCGGACGGTAAGTTCTACATCACCACCACGCTCGGCGGCTTTGGCCTGCGCTTCTCGCTGGCCATCAAGATGGCCGTGGTCATGTGCACGCCCATGATCATCTGGCAGATTCTGGCGTTTTTCCTGCCGGCGCTTCGCCCCAACGAGCGCAAGTGGGTCGTGCCCACGGTGCTCGCCTCGACGGTGTTGTTCTTCCTGGGCGCCATTTTCTGCTATTTCATCATCATTCCTGCGGGCTTTGAGTGGCTCATCGGCGAGACCTCGGCCGTTGCCACGGCACTGCCCGATTTGGAGAACTACGTCAACATGGAGCTGCTCTTTATGATCGGCTTTGGTGTGGCGTTTGAGTTGCCGCTCATCATCTTCTACCTGTCCGTCTTCCACATCGTTTCCTACGCGGCCTTCCGCAGCGCCTGGCGTTACGTATACGTTGGCCTGCTCGTGGGTTCGGCTGTGATCACGCCCGACGGCTCGCCCGTCACCCTGGGCCTTATGTACGGCGCCCTGCTCTCGCTCTACGAGATTTCGCTTGCCATCGCCCGTGTGGTCATTACCGCGCGCGAGGGCAAGGAGGGCTTGTTTGTGAGTCGTCTGGACCTGTTCTCGGACGATGAGGACGACGAGGAGTAAATCGGTATGCACGAGGTTGGCATTGTCAACGGCATACTCGATACAGTGATTCGCGCGGCGCGTGGGGCGGGGGCCTCGCGCGCCGTTTTGGTTACGCTGCGTATCGGGGATATGACCGAGGTCGTGCGCGAGGCGCTCGACTTTGCATGGGAGACGTTTCGCGACGAGGACCCGCTCACGCGCGGCTGCGAGCTTGCCGTGGAGGAGGTCCATCCGCAAAGTGAATGCTTGGACTGCGGCGAGGTCTTCGATCACGACCGCTTTCATTGTCGCTGCCCCCAGTGTGGCGGCGCCAACGTGCGCCTGCTGCACGGTCGCGAGCTCGACATCGCAAGTATCGAAATCGAAACCCCCGACGATTAGCCCGCTAGCCATCTGGTGATGGGGTATAAAGGGGCCAAAGTAAGGAGTGCCGAGTATGGCCGAGAAAACGATTGATATCGCGTCGCCGATTCTGTCGCGCAATGAGCGCCTGGCAGATCAGCTGCGTCAGCGATTTAAAGAGACAAACACCTATGTGATTAACGTCTTGTCGAGCCCCGGTTCGGGCAAGACCACCACGATTTTGGGCACCAACGAGCGCCTGCGCGACAAGGCGGGCCTGCGTTGCGCCGTCATCGAGGGCGATATCGCCTCGGACGTCGACGCGATCACCATGAAGGAAGCCGGCATGCCCGCCATCCAGATCAACACGGGCGGCCTGTGCCACCTCGAGGGCAACATGATCATGGAGGCCGTCGACGCCTTCGACCAGGCTGTGGGCCTTCAGAATATCGACGTCATCTTTATCGAAAACGTGGGTAACCTGGTCTGCCCAGTCGACTTTGACCTGGGCGAGAACCTGTCCATCATGATCCTCTCGGTGCCCGAGGGCGACGACAAGCCCATCAAGTACCCGGGCATCTTCCAACACGCCGGCGCGCAGCTGCTCAACAAGGTCGACGTGGCCCCGGCTTTCGATTTTGACATGGATAGGTATACTAAGACGCTCGATGGCCTCAATCCGCAGGCGCCGCGGTTTGCCGTGAGCGCGCGCAAGGGCGAGGGCATGGATGCCTGGTGCGATTGGCTCATCGGGCAGATTGAGCAAGCAAGGGCGTAAGTCGGCCGCCATACGGGCGGGCGTAGCCGCAGAGATACGAGATAGGAGCCTCTTTTGAAGCTCATCATCGCCGAGAAAAACGACGCCGCGCGTCAGATCGCCGAGCGGCTGTCCACGGGTAAGCCCAAAAAGGACAAGGTGTACAACACCGCCATCTACCGTTTTGAGTGGAAGGGCGAGGAGTGCGTGACGATCGGCCTTGCCGGTCACATCCTTGCGCCCGATTTTTGCGACAGCGTGCTGTTCGATAAAAAGCTGGGCTGGTATTCGGTCACCGAGGACGGTGAGATGCTGCCGGCCGATATGCCCGATGGCCTGGCTCGTCCGCCTTACGACACCAAGCGCAAGCCGTTCCTTGCCGACGGTATCTCCATCAAGGGCTGGAAGCTCGAGAGCCTGCCGTACCTCACCTGGGCGCCCGTCATTAAGCTGCCGGCCGAGAAGGAGCTCATTCGTTCGCTCAAGAACCTCGCCAAAAAGTCCGACAGCGTCATCATTGCCACGGACTTCGACCGTGAGGGCGAGCTGATCGGCTCGGACGCCCTCAACAAGGTGCGCGAGGTGGCGCCGGATTTGCCGGTTGCCCGCGCTCAGTATTCTTCGTTTACCAAGGCCGAGATCACGCAGGCCTTCGATAACCTCGTCTCGCTCGACCAGAATCTGGCCGACGCCGGCGAGAGCCGCCAGCACATCGACCTCATTTGGGGCGCGGTGCTCACGCGCTATCTGACGCTCGCCAAGTTTGGCGGCTTTGGCAACGTGCGCTCTGCCGGCCGCGTGCAGACGCCGACGCTCGCTCTGGTGGTCGAACGCGAGCGCGAGCGCATGGCGTTTGTGCCCGAGGACTATTGGCAGATTCGTGGCATGGGCGCCGCGCAGGGCGCTGCCGAGGACGATCGCTTTAAGATCGCGCACAAGACGGCGCGCTTTACCGACAAAGATGCCGCCGAGACGGCGTACGGCCACGTCGACGGCGCCACGACGGCAACCGTCGCCGCGGTGACCAAGCGCTCGCGCAAGCAGCAGCCGCCCACGCCATTTGCGACGACCTCGCTGCAGGCTGCCGCCGCGGCCGAGGGCATCTCGCCTGCGCGTACCATGCGCATCGCCGAATCCCTCTACATGGCGGGTCTCATCAGCTACCCGCGTGTCGACAACACCGTGTACCCCGCGACGCTCGACCTGGGCGCCGTAGTGAGCGATCTGGCAAAGATTAATCCGGCGCTGGCCCCCGTGTGCAAAAAGGTGCTCGCCGGTCCCATGAAGCCCACGCGCGGCAAGGTCGAGACCACCGACCACCCGCCGATCTATCCCACGGGCGAGGGCGATCCGTCCACGCTCGACGGCGGCCAGCGCAAGCTCTACGACCTTATCGCCCGTCGCTTCCTGGCGACGCTCATGGGCCCCGCGACCATCGAGAACACCAAGCTCGAGCTCGACGTCAACGGCGAGCCGTTTGTGGCCTCGGGCGACGTGCTCGTGACCCCGGGCTTCCGCGAGGCCTACCCGTACGGCCTTAAGCGCGACGAGCAGATGCCGCCGCTGGAGCAAGGCGATACGGTCGATGTGTTCGACATTAAGCTCGAGGCCAAGCAGACCGAGCCGCCCGCGCGCTACAGCCAGGGCAAGCTCGTGCAGGAGATGGAGAAGCGCGGCCTGGGCACCAAGTCCACGCGCGCGAGCATCATCGAGCGCCTGTATGCCGTGCGCTACCTCAAAAACGATCCCGTGGAGCCGAGCCAGCTGGGCATCGCCATCATCGATGCGCTGACGCAGTTTGCCCCGCGCATCACGAGCCCCGATATGACGAGTGAGCTCGACGGCGACATGACCCGTGTGGAGCGCGGCGAGGATACCGAAGAGCATGTCGTGACGCACTCGCGCGCGCTGCTGGCCGGCGTGCTCGATGAGCTGCTCAAGCACACGCAGGAGCTGGGCGACGCCATCAGCGACGCCGTCACGGCCGACGCGCGTGTGGGCAGCTGTCCCAAGTGCGGCAAGGACCTGGTTATGAAGACGAGCGCCAAGACCCGTGGCAGCTTCATTGGCTGCATGGGTTGGCCCGACTGTGACGTGACCTATCCGGTGCCGAGCGGCGTCAAGGTGAGCCCGCTCGAGGGCGAGGCGGCCGTGTGTCCCGAGTGCGGCGCGCCGCGCATCAAGTGTCAGCCGTTCCGCCAGAAGGCCTTCGAGATTTGCGTGAACCCGACGTGCCCCACCAACTACGAGCCCGACCTTAAGGTGGGCGAGTGCAAGGTGTGTGCCGAGGCCGGACGCCATGGCGACCTGATCGCGCATAAGAGCGAAAAGAGCGGCAAGCGCTTTATCCGCTGCACCAACTACGACGATTGCGGCGTGAGCTATCCGCTACCGGCGCGCGGCAAGCTCGAGGCGACGGGCGAGACCTGCCCCGAGTGCGGTGCTCCCATCGTGGTGGTCAACACGGCACGTGGCCCGTGGCGCATCTGTGTGAACATGGACTGCCCGACCAAGGAAAAGAAGCCCGCCCGCGGCCGCAAGACCACGACCAAGGCGAGCGCGGCGAAGAAGACGACGGCCAAGAAGACGACCGCTAAGAAGACCACGACCAAGAAGTCGACTGCCAAGAAAGCAACCGCCGACAAATAGCCGAACAGCGACACGCCACAGCAACAGGGGCCGGGTGCGCGAATCCAAACGCGCACCCGGCCCCGCTCATGAGTTGCGGTGAAATAGTTCTTATTTGAGCTTGTAGGGCTCAAAAACCGGAACTATTCCACCGCAACTTCTTGTTGGTTGGGGAGTTTAGTTCACTTCGACGGGTTTGGCTCTGGGATAGCGCTCCTCAAAGTCTAGACGGTACTTATTGTCATTGGTGCCCGCCACGTTGTCGCGTGACAGCGGCGTCACGATCTCATTCTTGTGGTCCGCGGGCTTGGCGTATTTCAGGCTGATCTCCCAGGCATCGCAGATCGCGTCGATGCGGTGATCCAAGTCGTCGTACAGGGCGATGATGTCCTTCCAAGAGCTGTAGTTCTTAGAGCTCATGGGGACGTCCAGGTCCTCGACGATATCGTAGTACTGTTCGATGGTGTCTTCCGTGCGCTCGGCGACATCAGCGAGATTTTGACGGGTGGTACGGTCCTCTTCCAGATAACCGCCATTGAACGCCTCTGCGCAGGCACGGACCTGGCTATCGAGATCTTCGAGCAGGTCGTAGTATTCGCTCAGGCGACGGTAGAGGTTTTGCTCGGAGAGGGTTGCTTCGCCGTCATCATCGTCGTCGTCATCGTCGTAAAGGCTATTGAGGTCGCCGAGGGGCTTAAGGTCGTCGGAGTCGACATCATGGTGCAGCTTGGTAACCTCGGCAGTCGTCTGCGTGGCAGCGTTGTCGAACGGCTTGATCACAAAGAAAATGACCAGGGCGATGATGATTGCCACCAGCACAACGATAACGGCGACAAGCGCCCTGGTAGCACTCTTTTTTGCGGCGGGGGCCTGCGGTGAATCAGACGCGTACGCAGACGCCGGTTGCTGTTGGGGCGGGGTATCCGCGACGGGTATGCGCTGCGTCGTTTCGACCGCCGCGGGACCGGCGGCGGGGTCGGGGCGATAGGCGAGGGGGTCGTCCGGCTTAGCTTGCGGCGTATCGAGGGAGCCGGTTTGCTCAAACGCGGGTTGGCCATTGCTTGCGGTTGTCTGCTCAACGGGTGCACCGCACGAAGTGCAGAACTTGGCATCATCTGCAAGAAGCTTGCCGCACGAGGCACAATACCGAGACATTGCCACTCCTTTCGCCACATTTCAATGCAATACGACGATTATACCCAGCGTTCAAAATTCCCCATCATAAGTTGCGGTGAAATAGGACTGTTTGGCGGTCTCAGGGCTTCAATCAGTCCCTATTTCACCGCAACTTTGGAAAGGCGCCTTTAGCCATTGGGGACGCGCCGAGCACTGGGGTATCATGGCTTGGTTGCTATAACTTGCATTTTCGCGCCTTGTAGGAAGGGGCTGCGCCCATGGCTTTTGAGCCCGCTCAACATAGCTTTATCACGCTCGAGGGCGTCGACGGCGCCGGCAAGTCCACGCAGGCGCGCCTGCTGGCCCACGCGCTCGACCTCGCTGGCTATCAGGTCGTAACTCTTCGCGAGCCGGGCGGCACCGCCATCAGCGAAAAGATCCGCGCCCTGCTGCTCGACCCCGCCAATACGGCGATGGGCGACACCTGCGAGCTGCTACTCTACGAGGCCGCGCGTGCCCAGCTGGTGCACGAGGTCATTGCTCCCGCCCTCGCTGCCGGCAAGGTGGTCCTGTGCGACCGTTTCTACGATTCCACGACCTGCTATCAGGCGTTTGCCGATGGCCTCGACCGTCAGATGGTACGCGATGCCAACAACCTGGCCGTCGCGGGAGCGCACCCGGCGCTCACGCTCGTCTATCACATCACGCCCGAGCAGGCGGCGCTGCGCATGGCGGTCCGCGGTGCGGCCGATCGCATGGAGGCCAAGGGCATGGCCTTCCAGGAGCGTGTTTACCAGGGATTCTGCAGCATTGCCGCCGAGGAACCAAACCGCGTAAAGCTCATCGACGCGACCGCGACCATCGAGGAAGTCTTCGAGAAGACGGTCGAGCAGGTTCGCGCCTACGGCCTCGATATTTCCCAGGACGCCGTCACCGCCGCGCTTGCCCAGGAGGCCGAGTAACATGGCCCCCGCTCAGGCAAGCCTGCTGGCCAAGCTCGACACCCAAGAGCGCGTGCGCGACTTTTTGACCAACGCCGTCGCCAGCGGTCGCGCATCGCACGCCTACCTGTTTTTGGGCGCGCCCGGCGCGGGCAAGCTCGACGCCGCGTGGGCGCTCGCCCAAGCCTTCCTGTGCGAGCAGGATGGCTGCGGCTCATGCGATAGCTGCGTGCGCGTCGCCCGCCATACGCACCCCGACGTGCACTATTACACGCCCGAGAGCGCCACGGGCTACCTCATCGCCCAGACCCGCGAGCTGCTCGATGACGTGCCTCTGGCGCCCATCCGTGCCAAGGCCAAGGTCTACATCATCGACCGGGCCGAGCAGCTGCGCGCCAACACCGCCAACGCACTGCTCAAAACACTCGAGGAGCCGCCCGAGGGCGTTATGTTTATCTTGCTGGGCACCTCGGCAGACGTGATGCTGCCCACCATCGTGAGCCGCTGCCAGTGCGTGCCGTTTCGGCTGGTGTCGCCCGCCGTCGCCGCGCAGGCCGTGAGCCGCGCCACCGGTCAGGACCCTGCGCGTTGCCGCATGGCCGTCGCCGTAGCGGGAAGCCCCACGCGTGGCATCGAGTTCCTCAAGAGCGCCGAGCGCCAGGACGCCCGCCGTCAGATGGTTCGCGCCATCGATTCGCTTATCGCCGCCGACGAGGCCGACGTGCTCAGCCGCGCCAAGTCACTCATCGTCGCCGTTAAGGCGCCGCTCGCCGAGGTCAAGTCCACGCAGGAAAAGGTGCTCGAGCAAAACGCCGACTACCTGTCGCGTGGATCATTGAAGCAGCTTGAGGACCGCAACAAGCGCGAACTCAACGCGCGCGAGCGTTCGGGTATCATGGAAGCGCTGGCGAGCGCGCGGACGCTCATGCGCGACGTGCTGCTGACGCTTCAGGACGAGGCGGCCGACGTGGTGAACGAAGACGTGCGCGACACGATCGGTCGGCTTGCTGCCGCGACCAATGTTGCGGGTGCCACGCGGGCGCTCGAGGCAGTCGCGACCGCCGAGCGCAACATCGCCAGAAACGTTACTCCCCAGCTGGCCATCGAGGTCATGCTGTTCGATATCAGGAAGGCACTGAAATGCCGTTAGTCGTACCCGTTAAGTTTACCTACGCCTCGCGCGACCTGTGGTTCGATCCGCAGGATCTGGATATCCTCGAGGCCGATTATGCCATTTGCTCCACCGAGCGCGGAACCGAGATCGGCCTGGTCACTGCCGATCCCTTTGAGGTGCCGCAAGACGAGATCGGTCAGCCGCTCAAGCCCGTGCTGCGCGTGGCGAGCGACATCGACCTGCAGCTTGCCGACGACCTGGCCATCCAGGGCGACGAGGCCATGGTCGACTTCCGCCGCCTGGTCAAGGAGCTCGACCTCGAGATGAAGCCGGTGGGCGTCGAGTACCTGTTTGGCGGCGAGAAGGCCGTGTTCTACTTTGCGGCCGAGGAGCGCGTCGATTTTCGCCAGCTCGTCAAGGATCTGTCCTCGACGCTGCACATTCGCGTCGACATGCGCCAGATCGGCGTGCGCGACGAGACCCGCCTGGTGGGCGGCTATGCCCAGTGCGGACAGGAACTCTGCTGCACGCGCTTTGGCGGACAGTTTGAGCCCGTCTCGATTCGCATGGCAAAAGAGCAAGACCTGCCGCTCAATTCCTCCAAGATCAGCGGCGTGTGCGGTCGTCTGATGTGCTGCCTGCGCTACGAGTTCGAGGCCTACAAGGACTTTAAGAGCCGTGCGCCCAAAAAGAAGACGCTCATCGATACGCCGCTTGGCAAGGCGCGTATCCAGGAGTATGACACGCCGCGTGAGCAGCTGGTGCTGCGCCTGGAGAACGGCAAAGTCTTTAAGGTCAACCTAGCCGATATGACGTGCTCGGAGGGCTGCAAAAAGAAGGCCGCCGAGCAGGGCTGCAACTGCCGCCCCGACTGCGTGACGCGCGACGTGCTCGAGCGCATCGAGTCGCCCGAGATGCGCCTGGCGCTCATGGAGCTCGATCGCGAAAACGGCGTCGATGTGGGCGATGGCCTGTCGAGTGCCGACCGTCTGGCCGGCACGTCGATGCCCAAGCGCCGTCGTCGCGATGCTGAATCCGATGCTCGCGCCGGTCAGGGTCAGGGCGAGGGCCGTGGCCGCGGAAAAGGCCGCGGTAAGGCCGAGACACCCGAGGCCGAGGGGGCGGCCGATGGCCGTCGCCGTCGCAAGCGCGCGGGCTCGGGCGATGCTACCGAGGTTGCAGCCGCGGGCAAGAACGCCTCTCGCGAGCGCGAGGTTCAGCAGCCCCAGCAGCAGAATCGCGGCGGCGGCATGAACCCCACACGTCGCCGCCGCCGTCATCTGTCGAGCGAGGAGCGCGAGGACGCCTTCCGCGCCGCAGCTGCTCGCGAGGCCGGTGCCGCTTCCAAGGGCGCCTCGGCCTCCGATGCGCCTGTCGACAAGAGCGGCAAGTCACGTGGCGAGGAGGAGCGCGCGCCGCGTCCGCGCCGTCGCCATTCCTCGGGCGCGCAACAGAAGCCCTCAGTGCCCTCCGTGGCCGATCAGGTCTCGGATGGCGAGGTCAAGGTCACGCGCCGTCGTCCCGGGGATGGCGGGGGAGCGGCTGCCAAGGCTTCGCGTGGCGCCGCTCGCGACGAGCGCGAGCCGCGCGAGAATCGCGGTGGCGAGGGCTCGGCCGACCAGGGTCAAAAGCGCCGTCGCCGTCGTCGTTCCCGCAAGCCGCGCCAGGATGGTGGCGAGGGCTCGACCCCGTCTTCGTCCGCACCACAACCGCCCGCCGGCGAATAACGCCCGCGAGCGGATTTAACCTGCCTTGCCCCGAGCGCATCGGGGTATCATAGCGCCGAATCAACAACCCTCCCTGCGATCGAGCGTAGGGAGGGTTGTGTCTTGAAGAGCCATCTGAACATATTGAGCCGTCTGCAGAGTGCCGGTGCCCTACCGTTTGCGGACGAATTGCTACCGTTTGCCGAGCGCGCGACGTACGAGGCGCTCGAGGCATTGTCGCCAACACGATGTACCGGCTGCGAGCGCGCCGGTGCGCTTATTTGCCAAGACTGCCTGGCCGCGCTCACGCTCATCGACCCACGTCATAGCTGCACCCGATGTGGCGCCCCGTTTGGGGATTTGCTGTGCACTGAGTGTTCGGTCGAGGGCACGTCTTCGGCAATGGCGGAGGCGCTCGACCGCTGCCTGGCGTGCGCCGTCTATGCGCATCCGCTGCCGCGCATCATTAAAGCGTACAAGGATGCGGGCGAGCGACGTCTGGCTCCGTATCTGGCGGAGCTGTTCTACGACACCGCCCTGCATGCCCAGGTCGTAGCTCCCGATCGCTACGGAGGCGTGCTTTCCGGTGCGGATGCGGTGGTGTTTGTGCCTGCGACGGCGGCAGCGTTTCGGCGGCGTGGTTTTGATCATATGGAGGCTATTGCGCGCCCATTTTGCGAGCTGTCGGGTGTTCCTCTGCTCGATGCTCTCGTCAAGTACGGGCATGGCGACCAGCGCGAACTCGGTCGTGAGGAGCGCCGCGAGCGTGCCCGAGGTATGTACGAGACGGTTGAGGACGTGCACGGCCGCCGCCTGCTGCTTATCGACGACGTTATCACCACGGGTGCGACGATGGCAGCGGCTTCGGCGGAACTCAAGCGCGCCGGTGCCACGGCCGTTGATGGCCTCGCTATCGCACGCGTTTGGTAGGGGTGGTTCAGATGGCAATAAAGATCGGGCAGCGTGGCAAGCCTGCAAGCGAGCAGCTGGCTGCTTCCGTAATTCTGACGGGCGCCTCGGCGCTACGCATGATGCGCGCCGAGCGCCGACAAATGGGTTACATCAGCTGGAGGGACCTCAGTCCCGATGAAGAGTGCCGTGTGCTGCGCGCGTCGTCGCCCTCGATCGAGGACATCTATCTTCCCGACTTGGTGCGGATTGGGGCCGCAAGCGGCGAGGTGCAAGAAGATCTTTGCTTGCTGGTGGGATCTGCGGCGCAGCGCCGCCGCATGCCTGGCGTGGGCTGGTCCGTATGCTCTGGGTTGCCCGCCGGCTCGATTCTAGAGGTGGAACCAGGGGTGTACAGTCTATCTCCCGAGGCCCTTTGTGTTGCCGTCGCCCGCGAGGTCGGCTGTATCCAGGCATTTGCCCTGGCCCAGGAGCTGTGCTCTAAGATTTCGCTGAGTGACCGCGGGCAGTATCTACCTCCCTACACATCGCCTGTCGTGAACAAATTGGCAAAGGACAAAGACCAGCCGCCAGATGTCGGTTACTTTGAGGTCGAGTCCGTGCTGACACCCGATTGCCTGGTAGATTACCTCGCGGCATGCAAGGGGAATGTGGCCAAACAGCTGCTGCGCCTGTGTCCCTACCTGTCAGAAAATCTGCGCTCGCCCATGGAGTGCATCATGCTCGCTCTGTTTTCGCTTCCGTTTTCCTATGGCGGATTTGCCTGCGGTCCCTTTAAGACCGACTACAAGATCGAGTTCGATGACCGTGCGCAGGCAATCTCGGGGATGCCGCATGCAGTTTGCGATGCGTATCAGGAAGCAGCCCAGTTTGACCTGGAATACAACGGTGAGCTGGGCCATTCCTCCCGGAGGGGACGTATCCATGATGAAAAACGCAACACGGGCTTGATTACTATGGGAATCGAGGTCGCGACGGTTAACAACGAAATGCTCTGCGACATGGAAGCGATGGAAGCGCTCGCATGGCGCATCCACCAGCGCATGAGTAAGCGATATCGCAACCGTGTTGACGCTCGCAGAAAGAAACAAGAGGCGCTATTAAACAAATGTGGAATATCCTGGCATCAATCTGACGTTATAGAGCGTGAAAACAGCTTGCAGAGCCAAAAACTCCTGCTACTAAATTGGTAACAGTACTCATATTTGCTATTTTTTGGCCACGGCGCCCTAAGACGGGTGTGTTGGGGCTTTCCATAGGGGAGCGACGGGCTTAATCAGAGCGCGTGCGGCCCGTCCTGACCTGCGAAATCTGTACTCGCGATGCGAATAACGCCCCTAACCTTAAACTTTAGCTTGAACTTAGCTATAATGCGCTTCGTTCCTACCAGGCTGTGGTTGCGGACGGACGAAATGCCCGTCCTAGTCCAAGACAGACGCGGTCAAAGGGATCCACGTAAGCGACCGCGTGCGCGCGGCGCGATCATGGCGCGTCCTAGATGTAAGCCGCACCGTCCGTTCTACTTTCTTTGGGGCAATACCGCCTCGCGGGCGAGCGGGTCAGTCGTGAAGGTGGCTGCGGCCTCCCGAGCAAACACCCCGGTGCGCAAGTGTGGGGTCAAATACCAGGTCAGCTGGTGGGAACAACCTGATATTCCGCGCAACGCACGGATTGTATACGACACAGAAGGCAGGGTAGTGGACATGGTGAGGGGCAGCTTGATGCACGCGGCTCGGTTGGGTGCTGGGACCGCAGCGGTCATTGCCGTTTTGGGCCTGAGCGGATGCGCGTTCAACCCGCTGTCTACGTTCACGACTCCCACGATCGACCAGATCGAGTACGAGACCGTCACGCCGGCGGTGTCGGACGATGCCCTGGTCACTCCCGGAACCCTGACGGTCGCCCTCGATACTTCCGATGCGCCGCAGGCCATGCAGGACGCCGACGGCGAGCTCACGGGGTATGCGGTTGACGCCGCCCGCGCTCTCGCAAGCCGCATGGGCCTTAAGGTCGCCTTTGTCGATGCGTCTTCGGCAGATTCCGCGCTCGGCGACAAAAAGGCCGATATCTTTATCGGCGAGATTAACTCCACGGACGGGGACATTAGCTCGCTCGGCACCTGCCTGTACGATGCCACTTCCGTGTTCGGTAAAACTAGCGATGGTGGGTCGCTAAGCGTTTCCACCGATACCCTTAACACGTCCACCCTGGGCGTTCAGACGTCCTCGGCCTCGCAGGAGGCGCTTGCTAAGCAGAGCATCACCGCCAACCAAAAGACCTACTCCAACATCAACGAGTGCTTTGAGGCGCTCGAGTCCGGCGAGGTCGACTATGTGATCTGCGACTCCACGGCCGGCGGCTACCTTGCACGCCTGATGAGCGAGGTCTCCTATGCCGGTGCGCTCGAGGCGCCCTCGACGCTTGGTGTTGCGGGCCTCTCGTCCAATGACGAACTGTGCCGTGCCGTGAGCGATGTCCTCGACGGTATTACGGCCGACGGCACGCTCGAGGCGGTTCACTCTGTCTGGTATGGCACGATGCCCTACGACCTCACCACTAAGACGGTTTCGGGTGCTAACGTGCAGCCGGGCGACTCTGAGTCCAGTGAGACCACGTCCTCCGACAGCGAGTCCTCCGATTCCAACAATGAGACCGCATCCTCCGAGGACAAATCGTCCAGCCAGGAAGGCACCATCACCGACGACGACATTAACAAACTTAATAGCTAGTTATTGCTAGGGGTGGTGTCTCCTATACGTTGGAAAGGACACCTCTTCACGGTTTCAACACGCACTGCCGGGCTTCCCCAATAGGGGAGCCCGGCTTTTTCATCCCAATAAAACCAGCAGGTCAAAGCTAATTTTCGGGACCAAATACAAAGCCGCCGGCTCCCTCCCATAGCGCACTTTGCCACGGAAAAGTGCGAGACTTCGGTATGCGGTATCAAGCAATCGTTATTCGGGTCTTTAGGAATCCGCGTGATTAAATGCACGGCAATGGGTACATAGCCAGTACAGTAAGTCCCCGAGGCAGATTGGAGCCACGTATGGATATCAAGGTTTCTGGACGCAAGACGACGGTAACCGATGCTCTGCGTGCGCATGTGGATGAGAAGATCGGCGAGGCGCTCAAGGTTTTCGATATCGAGCCCATGACGGTCGACGTTGTACTTCGCTATGAGAAGAACCCCTCGAACCCCAACCCGGCAATCGTCGAGGTTACGGTTCGTGCCCGCGGTTCGGTGATTCGCGTTGCCGAGCACGGTGCAGATATGTACGCCGCCATCGACCTCTCCGCCGATAAGGTCACCCGCCAGCTGCGTAAGTTCAAGACCAAGGTCGTGGACAACCGCCAGGGCGGTGCCAGCGCCGCGGATGTCGCGCCGGTCGAGCGCGTCGAGGATCTGGCCGACCTGCTGCTGCCCGAGGAGGAGGACGACCTGCTCGTCCGCGAGAAGGTTATCGACGTCACCCCGATGACCGAGGAGCAGGCGCTGGTGCAGACCGATCTGCTGGGCCACGACTTCTACGTGTTCGAGAACGCGACGACCGGCCTTATCAATGTGGTGTATCACCGTAAGAATGGTGGATATGGCATCATCAAGCCCCGCATCGAAACACTTGACGAGTAAAATACGTTAACTTGCATGAGTTAACGGTTGGCGGCCATCCCATGCGGGTGGCCGCCTTTTTACGTAAGGAGTCGCTTTGATGGACAAGGCCGCATCCGCCGGTCATTCGGACCGTTGCCGCATCGTCGTCGATACCTGCTGCGACTTTAGCCCCGAGGTCGCCGCGAACCTCGATGTCGATATCCTGGGTTTCCCCTTCATTATCGATGGCGAGGAGCGCACGGATGACATCTGGTCGAGCATCAGCCCTAAGGAGTTCTACGACCGCATGCGCGCCGGTGCCCGCGTGTCCACCTCGGCCGTGTCGCTCGGTCGCTATATCGAGTTCTTTACCGAGTGCGCCAAAGAGGGCACGCCCACGGTCTACCTGTGCTTTACCTCGGCGCTGTCGTCGAGCTACAACTCCGCGTGCCAGGCGGCAGATGCCGTGCGCGCCGAGTATCCCGATTTTGAGCTCTACGTGGTCGACAACGCTCTGCCCTGTGCGACCGGCGAGCTCTTGGCGCTCGAGGCCGTCCGTCAACGCTCGGCGGGACTCACCGCCAAACAGCTGGTCGACTGGGCAAACGAGGCCAAGACCTATGTCCACGGCTACTTTACGCTCGAGAGCTTTGACGCGCTGGCTGCCGGCGGCCGCATTCCGCCTGCGGCGGCACAGCTCACGGCAAAGCTCGACGTCAAGCCCGAGCTCTCTTACGACCTTGCCGGCTCGCTGTCGCTGATCGGCGTCAACCGCGGCCGCAAGAAGGCGCTCAAGTCCATCCTCAAGTCGTTCCGCGAGAACTATGTGCCCGATCGCACCATGCCCATCGCCATCATGACGGCCGATGCCGAGAAGGATGGTGACTGGCTCGAGGCTGCCGTTCGCAAGGAGGAAGGTTGCGCCGACGTCACGATTATCCGTAGTTCCGTCGGTCCTACCATTGGCTCGCACGTGGGGCCCGGCATGGTGGCGCTTGCGTTTTGGGGCAAGAACCGCGCCGAGAAAGCCTCGCTTTCCGACCGCATCGCACGCCGTGTGCGTGGTGAGTAGACAGGCGCTACGACCACAGGCGCCCCGCAGCTCAAGCGCTGGCACTGAGTATTCAACCTGGTAATAACACCCAACCCAAAAGGAAAGGTTTCATGGCAAACAAGCTCTCCGTCGCATTTATCGGCACCGGAATTATGGGTGCCCCCATCGCCGGTCACATCCTGGATGCCGGCTATCCCGTCACGGTCAACAACCGCACCAAGTCCAAGGCTTCCGCACTTGTCGAGCGCGGTGCCGTCTGGGCCGATACGCCGGCCGAGGCCGTGGCAAACGCCGATGTCGTCTTTACCATGGTGGGCTATCCCTCTGAGGTCGAGGAGCTCTACCTGGCGGGCGACGGCCTGCTGGCCTGCACCAAGCCGGGCGCGGTGCTGATCGACCTCACCACGAGCTCGCCCGAGCTCGCGCGCGACATTGCCGAGGCCGCCCAGGTCTCCGGCCGCATGGCGTTTGACTGCCCCGTCACCGGCGGCGAGTCGGGCGCGATCGCCGGCACGCTCACGGCTATCGTGGGCGCCACCGAGAACGACATCGCCCCGGTCCGCGACATCCTTGCCACCTTCGCCGCCAACATCTGCTGCTTCGACGGCGCCGGCAAGGGTCAGGCCGCCAAGCTCGCCAACCAGGTGTCGCTGGGCGCCTGCATGGTCGGCATGGCGGACGCCATGGCATTTGCCGAGCTGAGCGGCCTCGATCTGGAGAAGACCCGTCAGATGATCCTGGGCGGCACCGGCAAGTCCGGCGCCATGGAGAGCCTGGCTCCCAAGGCGCTCGACGGCGACTACAAGCCCGGCTTTATGGTCGAGCACTTCATTAAGGACCTGCGCCTGGCGCTCGCTTACGCCGACGACCGCGAGCTCGCGCTGCCCGGCGCTGACGTGGCCTTTACGCTCTACGACATGCTCGACGCCATCGGTGGCGCCAAGCTGGGCACCCAGGCCATCACGGTGCTCTACAAGGAGGAGGCCGACGCCATCGCCGCCGGCCTGGACTGGTCGCAGTATCGTCCCGAGGAGCACGGTGCCCACGAGGACGGCTGCGGTTGCGGCGAGCATGGCGACGACCACGAGTGCGGTTGCGGCCACCACCATGGCGAGGACCACGAGTGCTGCGGCGGCCACGGCCATGACGACGGCCACGAGTGCTGCTGCGGCCACCATCACGGGGAGTAGCGCCCATGAGCTGGACGTTCGTGGTGCTTGCGCTGGTGCTCTTTCTCTTTGCGATCTACATCGGCTTTTTGTGCGGCCAGTGGGCGTGCGAAAAGCGCGTCATCACCAAGCGCGATTACTGGATCGCCAATTTTGCAGGTGCGGCGGCAGTTGTCCTGCTGACCTGGGTGTTCTCGCTGTTCCCGCTGGTGCAGTTTGCGCCGATCGGCTGGCTCGGTGGCTTTATCGCCGGCCTTAAGATGAGCTTTGGCGAGTCCGTCGGTCCGTGGCGCAAGCACGACGAGGTCTTTAACGTCAACAAGGCTCACCGCGCCGCCGCCGACGCGGGCGATGCCGAGGAGCGTCGCCGCGCACGCCGCAATGGTGCGGCCGACCGACAGCTTATCTCGGTCACCGATGACAGCAAGGGTGCTGGCAAGCACGCTAAGAAATAGTAAGAAGAGGTAACTATGGCAGAAAATAAAGACGAACAGCTCACCGACGAGGAGCTGGCACAGCTTCAGCTGGCAGAGGAGAACGAGAACGCCGTCGACCGTCTGGTCAAGGAGCTCGGCTGCCCCACGCGCCGCATCCGTCAGTTTGCCGCCCGCGTGCTGCACCTGCTTGCCGAGCGCGATCCGCAGCGCGTCGTGCCCTGCGTGCCCGCGCTGATCGAGGCACTCGACCGCCCCGAGGCTCAGACCCGCTGGGAGGCCCTCGATGCCCTGGCGGCGCTTGCCACCACCTGCCCCGAGCAGCTGGGCGATGCCTTTGAGGGCGCCGAGACCGCGCTGTTCGACGAGATTTCCTCCACGCTGCGCTATGCCGCCTTCCGCCTGCTGTGCGTGTGGGGCGCCACGAGCGTCGAGCGTTCGCGCGAGGCTTGGCCCATCCTGGACGAGGCTATCCAGTGCTACCACGGCGACCTTGAGTATCGCGACATGCTCGGTTGCCTGTACGAGTTTGGCCAGGGCGAGATTGACGCCGAGGTCGCCGAGAAGCTTGCGCTGCGCCTTAAGTTCGATGCCGAGAACGGCAAGGGCAGCTATCTCAAGGCCCGTTCGAGCGAGATTTGCGAAATGCTTGTTAAACGTTTTGGCCTGGATCTCTCCAAAAAGAAGAAGCGTGCTAGCGTTAAAAAATCTGACGACGCCGAAGACGAGGAGTAACAGATTATGGCGCACGATGTAGTCCTGATTCCCGGTGACGGTATCGGTCCCGAGATTACGCAGGCCATGCGCCGCGTGGTCGAGGCCACCGGTGTCCAGATCAACTGGAACGTCCAGGAGGCCGGTGCCGGCGTCATGGATGAGTTTGGCACGCCGCTGCCCCAGCACGTGCTCGATGCGGTCGCCGAGACCAAGGTTGCCATCAAGGGCCCCATCACCACGCCGGTCGGTACGGGTTTCCGCAGCGTCAACGTGGCCCTGCGCAAGCATTTTGACCTGTATGCCTGCGTGCGCCCCTGCCTGTCGCAGCCGGGCGACGGCTCGCGCTTCCGCGATGTCGACCTGGTTATCGTGCGCGAGAACACCGAGGACCTCTACGCCGGCATCGAGTTCGATGAGGGCGCTGCCGAGGTCGAGGAGCTCTCGCAGCTCGTCGAGCGCTCGGGCCAGAAGACTTTCGCCGCGGATTCCGCCATCTCAATTAAGCCGATTTCCATCGCCAAGAGCCGCCGCATTGTGGAGTACGCCTTTGAGTACGCCCGCCGCTGCGGCCGCAAAAAGGTGACGGCCGTGCACAAGGCCAACATCATGAAGGCGACCGACGGCCTGTTCCTGCGCGTGGCGCGCGAGGTGGCCGCCAACTATCCCGATATCGAGTTCAACGACAAGATTGTCGACGCTACCTGCATGGGCCTGGTCCAGAACCCCAACGACTTCGATGTCCTGGTGCTCCCCAACCTGTACGGTGACATCGTGAGCGACCTGTGCGCAGGTCTGGTGGGCGGCCTGGGTATGGCTCCGGGTTCCAACATCGGTGCCGACTGCGCCATCTTCGAGGCAACGCACGGCTCCGCGCCCGATATCGCTGGCCAGGATATCGCTAACCCCACGGCCGAGATTCTGTCTGCGGCTATGATGCTCGATCACCTGGGCGAGAACGACGCGGCCAATCGCATTCGCGCCGCCGTTTCTGCTACGCTCGACGAGGGTGAGCAGGTTACCGGCGACGTTCGTCGTGCCCAGACCGGCTCCGTTGAGGGCGCTGTGGGCACGCAGGCCTTTGCCGATGCCGTTATCGCGCACCTGGCCCAAGGCATGCAGACTGCAAACGCCTAAATAGTACTTAAGTGTTTGCGTATAACCTAAGAATCAATACGCCCGGCGCTCTGTCGGGCGTATTCTATTGCGGACTATGTTTCCTAACAAGGAGTAACTGATATGGGTCTGATTCAAAAGAAGGACGAGAAGGACGAGATCGACGGCATCCAGATCATCGAGCGCGGCGAAGGCCCCGACGGTGACGAGGACGAGAAGATCGATCTGGTCGCCGGTACGTCTGCCGAGCACATTGCCGCCGGCACGACGGCCGAGGAGGAGGACGCTCGCCTGGAGGCAAAGATCGCCGCGGACGCCGCCGACGAGAACCTCATGCCCGAGGAACAGGACGAGGACGACGACTCCGACGCGGACGACCATGCATCCAAGCACAAGAAGACGATGATTGCCGCCTTTGTTGTCGCTATCGTGATCGCTGCTGTGGTCGGCTTCTTTATCGGCAACGGTGGTTTTGGCGGCAAGGGCGTCGGCTCGGCGACCCTCACCGAGGACCAGCTCGATTCGACCGTGGCAAGCTACAGCTACAACGGCAAGAAGAGCGACATCACCGCGCGCGAGGCCATCGAGAGCCAGTACAGCCTCGACACCGTCAAGGATGGCGATGGCAACTACACCGCTCCGTCTGCCGACGTCATCCTGTCCTACGTGCGCAACAAGATTCTGCTCGATGCTGCCGAGGACGAGGGCATTACCGTTTCTTCCAAGGAAATGAAGAAGTACGCTGAGGATTCCATCGGCACCTCCGACTACAAGACCATGGCCACGCAGTACGGCGTGTCCAAGGACCAGGCCAAGCAGATCGTCCGTCAGTCCGCTACGCTGCAGAAGCTCTACAAGAAGAAGGTGGGCGACAGCTCCGCAAGCATGCCGACTGCTCCGACCGAGCCTTCTGACGGCAACGAGGAGACCGCGAGCAAGGACTACGCCGACTACATCATCAACCTTGCCGGCGATGAGTGGGATAGCTCAAAGGGCACCTGGAAGGATGCCGACAGCACCTATGCCAAGGCCTTTGCCGATGATGCCTTTACGACCGATAGCGCCACCTACAAGCAGGCCATGACCGCCTACTACACTGCTTATCAGCAGTATTCCTCGCAGGCTTCGAGCGCCAGCTCCAAGTGGACCGAGTATGCTAACGGCCTCTATGCCAAGGCCAACATCAGCATCTACGGCCTGTTTGCGTAAGGTTTGCCTGCACTACTGCGCGCTAACCGATCTACCTGATTGAGCCCGCTAGAACGGATAACGTTCTAGCGGGCTTTTTGCGTTGAGGGCGTGATTGGCGGCTTAATTATGGCTATTCATCTTTAAGTCCAAAAAGGCTATCGGCTTCATCGTCGGATACATATTCCAGTACATCGCCCGGTTGGCAGTCGAGTGCCCGGCATATCGCGTCAAGAGTTGAAAAACGTATGGCAGAAACCTTGCCCGTCTTAATGCGTGACATATTGACCTGGGAGATGCCCACACGTTCCGCAAGCTCTTTGGATGAAATCTTGCGTTCGGCGAGCATGCGGTCAAGCCGCAGAATAATCATGGATTCCCCCTAGAGCAACTCGTCATCTTGCTTTTGCAGGATATACCCGTAGCGGAAGATGCTGGCAATCAGGCAAATAATCAGGCCTGCAAAGAGCATGGAGGGCTCGAATAACTGGCCGACGAACGCATCCGTAAAGCTGCCGCCAAATCCTGAGAGTATCATTCCCGTGATTACGGCACCAAGAAGCCTCACGGCAACGCCGCCGATAAGGAATAAATGTCCTACTCGACGAAGTGTCTGGTTACATTCAAGGTCAAAGGGCCTGCCTTCCTTTTCAATGTTGAAGAAAAGCCTGCGCACGCTTATCGCGATGGTAAGCGCGAGACATGTCATCAAGAGGCTCCCTATGGCAGTGTGACCATCGTGTGCGACGAGCATAAGTGGGGCCTGCGCATCGGTACCGACGATAGCAAGGCATGGCCCCTCGCCGGCTTGAAGTTCTACGGATTGGAGACACGACCCTTGGGAGAGGCCAGGCAATATGAGCAGAAGGTCAATCGCAATGACTGCGAGGAGTCCCAGAGCGAGCGCGGTGGTAATACAGATCGTGGCCCATTTGCAGATGCGAGCGAGCTTCCTCAGTTCGACTATTGTCTGTTCGCGGCTGATGGTTTCATTCGATATAGATGCGTTTCGATGGACCATAACCCCTCCAATCGGCGTTTGGGATGATACTTGTATCATATCAGAATTAACGATAAACGATAAATAATTACGGATACTGAGTATGTAATGATTGAAAACGATTAGCGTGAGCTATTAGCTCATTTTGGATGCCGGAGTTTGGCGCGTGGGGGATAAGGACAAATGCCAAAATTACCTGTGATCGCGCAGGTGCTTCATCGGGTCTCCCCAATTCATCTGGGAAAACGGCTGAAAACGATTGCAAATAACCGGTGAACGGTCGAAAACTACCGTTCACCGATAATCTCAAAACTGGTTCTAACTGGTATTAAGTCAAAAAGACCAATTCACATATCTTCACAATGACCTGCAATTTTTCTACACGCTATTTTTAGCCGCCCTGCGTTGTTTAGACACAGGAAAAGTTTCGATCTTTTGCCAAAGCATTTCGAAACGGTTTCAAAACCGCAGGTAGAAGTGTTAACGAGCGGTAAACGGTCGAAATATCACCGTGAGCGGTGCAAAAACGTTTTACCGTATAAATCAACGAAAGCGGCCTCTTCTGGGGTGATATAGTGACAACAACACGTCACGTGGTTACTACCAGTTTAGAAACCACTGGTCTTCAAAGAACGCTTTCCAAGAAGCTTTAAGGGCGAGCGCCCGCTGGCTTCCGAAAATCATCGGACTCAGATCGTACACACCTTCGGAAGGGAAATTTGAATGGTTGGCTTTATTCTTACCGGTCATGGACAGTTCGCACCCGGCCTTGCAAGCGCTATCGCTATGGTTGCCGGCGACCAGCCTGCTTTTACCGTCGTTCCTTTTGAGGGCGACCAGGCCGCATCCTACGGTGAGGATCTCCGCGCCGCTATTACCGCCATGCGCGAGGAGTGCGATGGCGTGCTCGTCTTTACCGACCTGCTTGGCGGCACCCCGTTCAACCAGTCGATGATGATTGCCCAGGATGTCGACAACGTCGAGGTTCTGACTGGCACCAACCTTCCCATGGTTATTGAGCTTCTGTTCCTCCGCGGCAATGCCACGCTCGCCGAGCTTGGTGAGCAGGCAGTGACCGTTGGCCAGACGGGCATTACCGCCCAGACGGTCGCTTCTGTTGCTGGAGCCGAGGAAGAGGATGTCTTCGGCGAAGAGGATGGCATCTAATGGCCGATTTCGGAGCCAGCGTCTTGAGCTCCTCGGTCGCTCTTTTGGGCCTGCTTGTCATCATGGGCTTGATTTACACCATCTGGTCGCAAATCAACATGAAGAAGAAGCAGAAGTACTTCAAGGAGCTGCACACCGAGCTCAAGCCGGGTCAGGAGGTTCTTTTCGCCGGCGGTATCTACGGAACCGTCAAGGGCATCGAAGGCGAAAAGGTCCAGATCAAAGTCCGATCCGGTGCCGTCGTAGATGTTTCGCGTTACGCGATTCAGGAGATCAAGTAACTGTCGTCAGCAAATAACGAAAGGAAGCTGATCAACATGGCAGAACCCAACATTCTTCTTACCCGCATCGATAACCGACTGGTTCATGGTCAGGTTGCCACCCAGTGGAACTCCACCCTGGGCTCCAACCTCATCCTCGTCGCCAACGACGACGTGTCGACCAACACCATGCGCCAGAACCTCATGAAGATGGCCGCTCCCACCGGCGTCGCTACGCGTTTCTTCTCCCTGCAGAAGACCATCGACGTCATCGGCAAGGCGAGCCCGCGCCAGAAGATCTTCATCGTGGCCGAAACACCGGAAGACGTGCTTACGCTCGTCAAGGGCGGTGTGCCTATAAAGAAGGTAAACATCGGCAACATGCACATGTCGGAAGGAAAGCGCCAAGTCGCAACCTCCGTCGCAGTTAACGACGAGGATGTCGCTGCGTTTAAAGAGCTGCAGGAATTGGGGGTGGAGTTGGAGATCAGGCGCGTTCCGAGCACGCCTGTTGAGGACACGAGCAAGCTCTTCTCGTAATCCTCATGATCCACGTTGTCAGGAATGAAAACCTGACATTCTGTACGTGAAATCCAAAGTGCGTACATACATTTTGAAAGGAGGAGCAAGATGGAATACTCGATCATCCAGGTCGCTCTGGTCTTCATCGTCACGTTCGTCGCGGCAATCGACCAGTTCAACTTCCTCGAGTCTCTCTATCAGCCCATCGTCACCGGCGCCGTCATCGGTCTTATCCTTGGCGACCTCAACACCGGTCTTCTCGTGGGTGGTACTTATCAGCTCATGACGATCGGCAACATGCCGATCGGAGGCGCTCAGCCGCCTAACGCCGTCATCGGCGGCATCATGGCAGCCATTCTCGCTATCGCTACGGGCCTCGAGCCCAACGCGGCAGTCGGCCTTGCCATTCCGTTCGCTCTGCTTGGTCAGCTCGGCGTTACCCTGGTCTTCACGCTTATGTCGCCGCTCATGTCCTCCGCGGACAACATGGCTCACAACGCTGACACCAAGGGTATCGAGCGTCTGAACTACTTCGCCATGGCTCTGCTCGGCCTGATCTTCGCTGTCGTCGTCACCCTGTTCTTCATCGCTGGCGCTACCATCGGTCAGACCATCGCTTCCGCCATCCCGACTTGGCTGCAGACCGGTCTCTCCGCTGCAGGCGGCATGATGCGCTTCGTCGGCTTCGCCGTCCTGCTCAAGGTAATGATGAACCGCGATATGTGGGGCTTCTTCCTCATGGGCTTTGGCCTCGCGCTCATCACCGTTGCCAACGATTCGCTGGCAACCCCTGCTCTGCTCATCCTCGCTCTCATCGGCTTCGGTATCGCTTTCTGGGACTTCCAGCAGCAGACCGAGCTGAAGGGTGCAGCTGTTTCTGACGGAGGTGACTTCGAAGATGGCATCTAATGAGTATGTGATCCCGGAGCACTACGAGGATCTCACTCCTGCTCCGCAGCTCGACCAGAAGACCCTCAACAAGATGGCTTGGCGCTCCTGCTTCCTGCAGGCCTCGTTCAACTACGAGCGTATGCAGGCCGCCGGCTGGCTCTACTCCATCATCCCCGGTCTGGAGAAGATCCACACCAACAAGAACGACCTCGCGGCTTCCATGAGCCACAACCTGGAGTTCTTCAACACTCACCCGTTCCTCGTCACCTTTGTTATGGGCATCGTGCTTTCGCTCGAGCAGAACAAGGTTGACATCCCCACGATCCGCGCCGTCCGCGTCGCCGCAATGGGCCCGCTCGGTGGTATCGGTGACGCCCTGTTCTGGCTGACGCTCGTGCCTATCACGGCCGGCATCACCTCCAACATGGCCATCAACGGCAACGCCGCTGCACCGATCATCTTCCTGGTGATCTTCAACGTCGTCCAGTTCGCTCTGCGCTTCTGGCTCATGAACTGGTCCTACAAGCTTGGCACCAGCGCTATTGACGCTCTGACTGCTAACATGCAGGCCTTCACGCGTGCCGCTTCCATCATGGGCGTCTTCGTCGTCGGTTGCCTGGTCGTCACCATGGGTGGCACCCAGATCAACCTCCAGATCCCCAACGGCACCACCCGTGGCCTCTCCGCTACTACCGTGATCGTCTCCGAGAAGGAGGCCGAGAACTTCACCGGTATGGAGGGCATCGATACCGAGACCGCTGAGGCCGGTACCATCGCCATGACCGATGAGGACGGCAACGCCCTCACCGCCTCCGATGCCGACGGCAACGCTGTCGAGTGCGGCGTCACCGATCTGGGCAACGGCATGGAGTCCGTTACCTACGGCACCGTTACCGAGGATCCGGTCAACTTCTCTGTTGCCGACACCCTCAACACCATCGTCCCGAAGCTCGTCCCGCTTATGCTTACGCTGCTGCTTTACTACATGTTCGCTAAGCACAGCTGGACCCCGACCAAGGGCATTCTGCTGCTCTTCGTCCTCGGCATCCTGGGCGCTGGCCCGCTTGGTCTCTGGCCGAGCATCTGGTAAGGCTCTAGCTTGAGGGGTGTGTCCCTACGCGGCTCACACCCCGACCCCTTAAGCCATGTGTATGTTAAAAGCCGCGTGCTCGAAAGAGCGCGCGGCTTTTGTTTTCTTGTTGATTTGGGTGTGGCAGACAGATAATGCTAAACACCCAAGGTAGTAGCCGAGTTTGAGAAAATGGGAGGATAGGATGGCGATCGGAGCGCGTAAGCAACCGCTGTACGATCAGCTGGTCGATATTCTGACCGAAAAGATCGACCATGAATATCGCGCCGGTGACATGATTCCTTCCGAGCGCGAACTTTCGGAGCGCTATGGTCTCTCGCGCACCACGGTGCGCCTGGCTCTGCAGGAACTGGAGCGTTTAGGACTGGTGGTTCGGCAGCACGGTCGCGGTACCTTTGTGACCGACCGTTCGGCAAAAGCAACCAATCTTATGCAGTCCTACAGCTTTACCGAGCAGATGCGCGCGATGGGTCGCGACCCCGAGACCACGATTCTCGATTTTTGCGAGATGGAGGCCGATAAGAATCTGGCCGAGCATATGGGATTGCGTATCGGCGATCGCATTTTTAAGCTCAAGCGCCTTCGTTCTGCCGACAACATGCCCATGATGGTCGAACGCAGCTATCTACCGGTTCGTCAATTTCTGTCCCTAAAGCGACCGCTACTGGAGCGTAAGCCGCTTTACGATGTGATTGAGCAAGACTTTCAGCAAAAGATACGCGTGGCCGAGGAGGAGTTCTATGCGAGCATAGCCCGTCCCACCGACGCCCACCTTTTGGGAATTGTCGAGGGCTCGCCTGTGCTCGATTTGGTCAGGACTACGTATAACGAGTCAAACGAGGTTGTGGAGTATACACTCTCGGTTGCTCGTGCCGATCAGTTTAAATACAAGGTTTACCACCAGCGTAGCGACTAGTGTTCGCATCGTATCCATATGATGATTCTTTGCATTTAACTGGTTACTACCAGATAACCAACTGAAGTGTATAATTGCACGTCAGAGGATTACTTCTAGAGAGAGGTATTAAAAATGTTCGAGAAGAGTGTCGAGGAGCTCACCGAGCTCGGCGCCCAGATCACCACGGCCGAGATTGCTCAGCAGCCCGAGCTTTGGCGTGATACGCTCAACATCTACCGCGAGAACAAGGAGGCCATCGAGGCCTTCCTGGCCGAGGCTCGCGCCATGGGCGAGGGCCGTCTGTCTGTTGTCTTCACTGGTGCCGGTACTTCTGACTACGTGGGCGATACCTGCGCTCCGTACCTACGTCACGCCGGCAACACTGATCTCTACGACTTTAAGCCCATCGCCACGACCGACATCGTGAGCGCTCCGCGTGATTTCCTGCGCGCCGAGGATCCCACGCTTGTGGTTTCCTTCGCCCGTTCCGGCAACAGCCCCGAGAGCCTTGCCGCTGTCGCCGTTGCCAAGGAGCTCGTCCACAACGTCAAGTTCCTCAACATCACCTGCGCTCCCGAGGGCAAGCTTGCCGTCGAGTCCGCCGATGATCCCAACGCGCTGACGCTGCTCATTCCGCGCGCCAACGACAAGGGCTTCGCCATGACCGGTTCTTATTCCTGCATGACCCTGCTCTCCACCCTTATTTTCGACACTGCCTCTGACGAGCAGAAGGCCGAGTGGGTCGAGACGATTGCCAAGATGGGCGAGGAGGTCATCTCCCGTGAGCCCGAGATCGCCGATTACCTGGCTGGCGACTTCAACCGCGTGACCTACTTGGGTTCTGGCTCCTTCGGTGGCCTTGCCCAGGAGAGCCAGCTCAAGATCCTTGAGCTCGCTCACGGTCTGGTCGCTACTTCCTACGACACCTCCATGGGCTATCGTCACGGACCTAAGTCCTTCGTCGACGATAAGACGCTCGTCTTCGTGTTCGTCAATAACGACGCCTACACCCGTCAGTACGACATCGACATCCTCAACGAGATCGGTGGCGACGAGATCGCTCAGCACACCATCGCCGTTCAGCAGGAAGGTGCCACCGTCTATGAGGGTGAGTCCTTCACCTTTAAGGGCTACGAGGCACTTCCCGAGGGCTACCTTGCTCTGCCGTTCGTGATGTTTGCCCAGGCTATCAGCCTGCTCAACTCCGTGCGCGTGGGCAACACGCCCGATACGCCGAGCCCCACCGGCACGGTCAACCGCGTGGTTAAGGGCGTGACGATTCACCCCTTCACCGCTTAATCGCGTCCCCCTGTAAGGGCGCCCGTCCGCTCATAACGGCGGGCGGGCGCTTTTTGTTTTACGTGAGCTGGGTATAAGCATCACTACAGTCAACTGCTTTAGAAGCAAGGAGTGCATATGAGCACGTACGCAATTAAGGCTGACAAGTTCTTCTTGCCGGCAGGCCCGCAACTGGGCGGCTATCTTATGGTCGAGGATGGCGTCTTTGGCGCCTGGCAGGCCGACGAGCCCTCTTGCGAGATTAAGGACTACACGGGATCGTGGATCGCACCGGGTATGGTCGATACTCACATCCATGGCTTCTACAACCACTCAACTACCGATAACGATCCCGAGGGCATCGATATCAGCTCGACCGAGCTCGCCCGTCGCGGCACCACCAGCTGGCTGCCCACGACGTTCACCGATGGCGTCGAGCAGATCAAGGACGCCTGCGCCGCCATCGCTCAGGCGGACGAGGGCCGCGGCCCCGACTTCTGCGGCGCCCGCATCCAGGGCATCTACCTTGAGGGTCCCTTCTTTACGATGAAGCACGTGGGCGCACAGAACCCCGCTTATCTGATCGACCCCTCCGAGGAGGTCTTCGACCAGTGGCAGGAGGCTGCCGGTGGGCGTATCGTCAAGAGCGCTATGGCCGCTGAGCGCGACGGCGCCGCTGCCTACGCTGCTGCCCTGAACGCCAAAGGTGTCGTGACCAGCATTGGCCACTCCGATGCCACCTACGATGAGTGCGTCGCTGCGATCAACGCCGGTGCCAGCTGCTTTACGCACACCTACAACGGCCAGCGCGGTCTGCATCACCGCGAGCCCGGTGTCGTGGGTGCAGCCATGTCCACCCCCGAGACCTACGCCGAGATCATCTGCGACGGCAAGCACGTGAACCCTGCCGCCATCAAGGCGCTGCTGCAGGCCAAGGGCTGGCAGCATACGGTGCTTATCACCGACTGCCTGGGCTGCGGTGGCATGCCCGAGGGCAGCTACACCAGCGGTGGCATGGACGTCATCATGAAGGACAACCTGTGCTGGCTCGCCGACGGCAAGAGCATTGCCGGCTCGGTGCTCACGCTTGCCCAGGGCGTCAAGAACATCGTGGACTGGGGTATCGCCAGCGCCGATATCGCCATTCGCATGGCAACCGAGGTGCCGGCTCGCTCCGCGCACATCGAGGATAAGTGCGGCAGCATCATGCCGGGTCGCGACGCCGACTTTGTCGTGTTCGACCACGAGCTTACTCTCGTCGAGACGTATGTTGGCGGCCAGAGCGTCGGCAACGCATTTACTGAGTAACGACAGAAAAAGACGGCGGGCCCGAATTTGCTCGGACCCGCCGTATGGGTTAACGCTCAAAAGCACCTTAACAGTTACAGCTTGTTAGCGATCTTCTTTGCCGTGCGCTTGACGCCGGCCACCAGGCCTCCCGCAGGATGCTCTTTTTCGTATGCCAGGCGCTTCTCGCGTTTGGCATACTCTTCGACGATGATGTCGCCGTACTCATCTTCGATCTTATCGAAGAAATCGACAGCGCCCTTAATTTCCTCAGCGGTCGGGTGTCCCTTCTGGACGCCGCCGGTGAGCTTGAACGGCCCCCACGTGTCAAAGCCGGGGCAGCCGTAGACGCCCATAAAGATGGCCTGCCTCATGCGGCAGATGCCATCGATATCTTTGCCGTACCACTTGTTTTTACCGCCGTAGGTCATAAGGCCAAACACCTTGTCCTGTGGCTGCAGCACGTTGGTGAGCACGCGTGCCATGTCCTTGTCGATCTCGGAATAATAAATGCCCGTGGCCACACCAATCAAATGGTACTCGTGCAGGTCGGGGTACTCGTTTTTACCGAGTGACTTCACATCGAGGGTATCGATCTCGGGGTGCGCCTCGACGATGGCGTCCACGAGCTTTTTCGTATTGCCGTGATGGCGCGAGGCGTAGAGGATGATGGTTCGCATAAGAAGGCCTTTCAGCTGTAATTGCATCAATGTCTGTATGGTACCCCGTTGCATGGCTGGGATACCGGACGCATCGATGAACGTGCGGGTTTGTCCTTTGATTAGGGCCGAGACGGGTACTTGCGAGCAAAAAGCAGTTGTTCGAAAGGATGGGCAATGGAATACGCTCTCTCCAACGATTCGATTTCTATTAAGGTGTCCACGGCTGGTGGTTCGTTTACCTCGATTGAGGCTGGCGGTCGCGAGTACTTGTGGCAGGGCGATCCCGCCGTGTGGTCTGGCCAGGCACCGATTTGCTTCCCGATTTGCGGAGGCTTGCGCGACAACAGCGCCATGACGTTTGCCGGGCATCATGTAAAGCTCGCTCGCCATGGGTTTGCGCGCAAACAGGAGTGGAAGCTGCTGAGCCAGAGCGAGAACGAGCTGGCGATGTGCCTGGCTTCGGAGGATAACGCCGCGCTGCTGAGCGATTATCCGTACCCGTTTAAGCTTGTCGCTCGTTATACGCTCGAGGACGCTGCTGTACGCGTCTCCTATGAGGTGACCAACGAGGGAACCGAGGACATGCCGTTCTTTATCGGCGGTCATCCCGGCTTTAGGTGTCCGCTCGATGAGGGCGAGGCCTATACGGACTACGAGCTGCGCTTTGAGAAAGACGAGGCTGCGGAGCTTTGCACCGCCGTGCCCTCGACCGGATTGATTGACGTGGCAAACCGTTCCAAGAACCCCATGGTGGGAAAGACGCTGCCCCTGTCGCACGAGCTCTTCGATTTTGCGGAGACCATCTTTGACGTGCTCGAGAGCCGCCAGGTCACGCTTTCTAAGAAGGGGGAGGACAAGGGCGTTCGCCTGAGCTTCGAGGGCTTCCCGTATCTCATTGTGTGGAGTAAGCCCGAGGGCGATTTTGTGGCAGTTGAGCCTTGGGGCGGCCTCTCGACCTGCTCCGATGAGGACGACGTACTTGAGCATAAGCGCGGCTGCCTTGTCGCCAAGCCCAAGGAGACCATCGTCCGCTCGTTCACGATTGAGATTCTGTAATTCCGTTTTGTCGACTCGTATCGCGAGGCATAAGGAGCCTGCGAGATAAGGAGCTAAAAATGATCCTCACCGTTACGATGAACCCGTCTGTCGATACGCGCTATCAGCTCGATGAGCTCATTATCGACGACGTCAACCGCGTGACGCCCGAAAAGACCGCCGGCGGCAAGGGCCTCAACGTGGCCCGTGTGCTGGGTCAGCTGGGCGACGACGTTGTGGCAACCGGTCTACTCGGCGGCCACATGGGCGCCTACATGGCTGAGCTCATGGACGCCAACGGTATTAACAACGACTTTGTGCCCATCAAGGGCGAGACTCGAATTTGCCTCAACATTCTCCACGCCGGCAACCAGACCGAGCTGCTCGAGAGCGGCCCGACAATTGCCCCCGAGGAGCTCGATGCCTTTACCGCCAAATTTACTGAGCTTGCGGGCAAGGCCGACGTTGTCACCATTTCGGGTTCTCTGCCCCGCGGTGTCGAGGCAGACTACTATGCCAAGATCACGGGCATTGCCGAGAACGCCGGCGCCAAGGTGCTGCTCGATACCTCGGGCGCTTCGCTCGAGGCCGCCCTTAAGTCCGAAATTAAGCCCGAGCTGGTCAAGCCTAACCTGACCGAGATCAACGGCCTTCTGGGCACGAGCTTTACCACCGACGATGTGGACGAGCTCCGTGCCGCGCTCGCCTCTGACGCCCGTTTCTCCGATATCCCCTGGGTCGTCGTATCCATGGGCGCTGCCGGCTCCGTTGGCTTCCACAATGGCCGTGCGTTCCGCGCAAAGACGCCCGATATCCCTGCCGTTAACGCCACGGGCTCTGGTGACTCCACTATCGCAGGCTTCGCACATGCCATCGCTGCTGGCGCAGACGACGAGACGGTGCTGCGTACCGCCAACACCTGCGGCAAGCTCAACGCCATGGATCCCATGACCGGCCATCTGGTCATGGACCGTTGGGACGAGGTCTACAACGGCGTTGTCGTGACTGAGCTGTAAGAGTTTGGGCGACGGCTCCGGCATCGCTTGCTAGCTCATGTTGACGACAAGTGCGGTAGCATTATGCCGGGGCGCGACGCCGACTTTGTCGTGTTCAATCCCGACCTTACCCTGGTCGAGACGTATGTGGGTGGCAACAGCGTCGGTAACGCGTTTATCGAGTAGCCGCCAAAGGAACGATCCGAGAGGGGATTTAGATGATTTACGGTGCACTGGGCGATATCGAGGAGTACCGCGGAATGCTCAAGGGCCTCGACGTGCTGATTGATTGGCTCGAGGAGAACGATCCGGCGGAGCTCGAGGTCGGCAGCCATCCGATTCTGGGCGACAAGGTCTTTGCGAACGTCATGGCTCCCACGACTCGTCCCGAGGCCGAGGCCCACTACGAGACGCATCAGCGCTATCACGACTTTCAGATTGACGTCGAGGGTCGTGAGGCCTTTAAGGTTGCCACGGGCAGTCTGACGCTGGTCCAGGAGTTTGACGAGAAGGACGACTACGATCTGGTTGATTCCGACGCTTCGATCGCCGGCGATCTTGCTGACGACAAGTTTGCGCTGTTTGTTGCCGGCGAGCCTCATATGCCCACGCTCGAGTTCTCGGGCGATGGCGCGCAGCCGGTCAAGAAGATCTGCTTTAAGCTGCTTGCAGATGCTTACTGGGAGGAGTAGCACGCTGCTCGGCTGAGCTGTTCGTGTTGCGAGCGTTATCCTTTGGAGGAGCGCGCTTAGGCCCCGCTGATCGCGGTTCCTTAGGGGATTGCGGCTGGCGGGGCTTTTTTGTTGAGTAGGGGAGTTGCCGGCGGCGTTTTGCTTGGATTTATTTGCGAAGAACATCGGCTAGCCGCAGGATTGAAATCATCGACCGATAAGTGAGTTCCACTTTTTCGCCCGCAAGCAGTCGTTTCGAGCCAATCTCATCTAGCCCCACAAGCCGAGAAAACAGCGGGCCGCTCATCGTGCCATCGTCAATTGATTCCCTTATGGTCTTCAAAACGTCCGTATCATGAAGCGATGCCGAGCTGTAGGGGGCAACACGAGCGGAACTCTCAATTAACGACGAGACAAAAGGATGGAGATGCTTTGGACATAGTCCATCAAACACCACATCCCCATTGTCGTTCGAGCCGACCAGGCGCCAAGTATAATGATCGACCCAGTCATCTCCGTCATATATGGCGTCCATGAGCAACTTCCCGTCTAGAGAGAGAAACCTATTTGGACATCGGGGCGCAAGACCGCAATCCATATCGGGCCTGCAGCAGCTCCAACCCAACGCACCACATAGGTTCCCTTTCGTACATGTGTATCAATCTGCCCCGAAATGCCGGTGAATGCAATTCCAGACCCGTTTGTCGGATAGCAATCGACGTATTTTTGTTTTCCGCTCACAACCTTGTATAGATATATCGTTCCAGCAAAAGAGAAGGTATCGTGACTATTTTAGATCTATATGGCCAATTCGAGCCCTCGCCATGGCAATTGTTGCAGCTGGGTTTCTTTTCATTAAAATTTCACTTTGGTAAATCCCCGCCCCTAAGCATTAAACCCGAAGTCCACCGAGTGGGCGAATTCCGGCGGATGTGCGCCTGAAATCGGCAACAAAAAAGCCGCCCGAAGGCGGCTATCTTGTGCAATGGAGCCAGCGACCGGGCTCGAACCGGTGACCCCCGCTTTACGAGAGCGGTGCTCTACCAACTGAGCTACGCTGGCGGCCATGTGGTGACGCAACTGAGGCGTCAACGGCTGTCTATGATACGGGACATCGCACATCCGTGCAAGTGTTCTGACGGCTTTTCTCACTTTAAATGCACTAATATTGGAGACGTGATGTCTCGCTCTTACGAGTCTCAAACAGAATGGGACTGCCATGGCTCAACCCAAGATCCTTCTCACGCGTATCGATGACCGGTTTATTTACGGGCAAGACGTCGAGCTGTGGAACGAGGCTATGGGTTCCAACCTCGTCCTAATCGTCAACGACGAGATTGCGGCGGATTCGCGCAAGTGGGCGCCTATGAGGGTCGCGGCGCCCGAGGGCGTGTGGACGCGGTTTTTCTCGGTGCAAAGGACCATCGACATCATTCATACCGCAACGCCGCGCCAATGGATTCTCATCATGGTGGCGTCGCCCGCGGATGCGCTCGCGCTGGTCAAGGGCGGTGTGCCGATCACCAAGATCAGCATTGGGCATATGCAGACAGGGGAGGGCAAGCACCCCATAACGCCCGCAGTCGCCGTAGACGGCGAAGATGTCGCCACCTTCAAAGAGCTGCAAAAGCTCGGCATAGAACTAGAAATCCGCTATCTCCCCAGCTCCAATCCCGACCCCATCGGCAATCTGTTCAACTGATCCCTTGGGGACGGAGAAAAACGAATCATTTTGCCCTTGCGAGGGACGCGTGCGATGCTGCCTGTCAAAAACAATGCCCATTTACTACGTTTGATCGGCTATCGCCGAGCATGTCGAATTTGAGAAAAACAAAACCGCAGGTAGGCGGCTCGCGAATTTAGCAAAAACCGGTGCATGGTCGAGCATCCCGGGCTAAACGTAGTAAATGGGCATAGTTTTGATATGTCACTCATACAGTCACAGCGAAATTGAGCCCAAAAGATGAAAAAACGCCCGTCGGCGGTGGTGCCGGCGGGCGTTGCTGTGCAATATGTCGCGTTGTGGGCCTAGTGCCTCATAAAGTGGTATTCGATCACATTGCTGTATGGGTGACCCGGGCCCACAATGCCCTGCGGGAACAACGGCTGGTGCGGCGTGTCGGGGTACATCTCGGCCTCGAGGGCAAAGCCGGCGCCCCAGCCATAGTTAGCATCGTCCTTGGCGTGCTCGTCGCCCAGCCAGTTGCCGGTGTAGAGCTGCACGCCCGGGGCGGTGGTGTAGTAGTCCAGCTCACGACCGGTCCACATCTCCTCGACGTGCAGGGCGCGGCGCAGATTGCGGCCGTACTGATAGCCATCGATGCACAGACAGTGATCGTAGCCACGGGCCTGCTTAATCTGCGGATCGTCGGTCTCCATGCCAGGAGCGACAGGGCGCAGCTCGCGGAAGTCAAACGGCGTGCCCTCGACCGGAGCAATCTCGCCGGTGGGGATGTTCTGCTCGTTGATGGGCAGGTAGTGGGCAGCGTTGGCAACAAAGAAGTGCTCACAGTCCATGCCGGCGTTATGACCGGCAAGGTTAAAGTACGTGTGGTTGGTCATGGACACGTAGGTGGCGCGGTCGCTCTCGCAGCTGTACTCGATGCGGAAACGGCCTGTCGGCGTCACGGTAAACACGGCCGTAAACGTGCGGTTGCCGGGAAGTCCCAGCTCGCCATCCTCGAGTGAGGTAGTCATACGCACGGCATTGTGGGCCTCATCGAGCTCAACGTCCCACACGCGCTTGTGCAGGCCGTGCTCAAGGTCGCTGTGCAGGTTGTTGGCGCCTTCGTTGGCCGGCATGTGCCAGTCCGTGCCATCGATGGTGATCGTGGCGCCTGCGGTGCGGTTGGCCACGGGGCCGATGGTCGCGCCAAAGCAGGCGGGGTTGTCAAAGTAATCCTCGAGCTTATCGAAACCCAGCACCACATCGCGCACGTTGCCGGGAATGTCGGGCACGTCGATGCCCAGTACGGTGGCGCCGTAGTCCATAATGCGAACGCAGATCTCGGGCCCGTTGAGGGTGTAGCGATGAACGGGGGTACCGCACGGCGCGGTGCCGAAAAGCTCGGAAGTGATCATTTGGTTCCTAACATCGAGATATTTCGGACAAACTGTAGCGCGAACAGGCGAGATTATCACTACACCTCACTAAAGCAGGGGGTATTTTTCTCAAAAAAGTAATGAAAGCGCAGTTGAAGCGTTCATTTTTGGTCCGCGCGAATCTGATACAATTTGTTCGTTACTGTTTGAATTGATGTACGCGTGGAACAGCGAGGACTCATCGTGATTAAGGCAGAGCGACAGGATAGGGTTCGTCAGCTGCTCGAGGAGCAGGGAACGGTCTCGGTCAAGGAGATCTCGGACGCGCTGGGCGTCTCGGACATGACGATTCGCCGCGACCTTGAGGAGCTCGCGAGCCTGGGCGAGATTGAGCGTGTGCACGGCGGTGCCCGCAGCGCGCAGGGTCGCCCCCATGCGATGCTCCGCCACGAGTACTCTCATAGCGAAAAGCGGTCCAAGCACGCTGAGGAAAAGCTGCAGATCGCGCGCCGTGCCGTGGAGCTCATCGAGGAAGGCTCGACTATCTTTTTGGGTACGGGCACCACGGTGGAGCAGATGGCCTCGATACTGCCGGCGTGCCGTTTGCGCATCGTGACCAACTCGCTTTCGGTCTTTAATCTGCTCGAGGCGCGTGAGGACTGTGACCTGTGCCTGGTGGGCGGCATGTACCGCCGTCGCACCGCCGCCTTTGTGGGCCCCACGGCCGAGGACACCCTGCGCGCTCTGGGAATCGACGCAGCTTTCATCGGCGCGAACGGCATCCTGGACGGCGACGTGTCCACGTCTAACATGGACGAGGGTCGCATCCAGCAGCTCGCCTTTAGCAAGGCCGATTCGCGCTATCTCATCGCTGACTCCAGCAAGATCGGCAAGCGCGACTTCTACACCTTCTGCCGTCTGGACAGCCTGGACGCCGAAGTGTGCGAGCCGAGCATTTCGGCCGAGGACCGTGCCGCCATCGAGGAACACACACAGGTCATTTGCTAGCTAGCGAAGCAGGCGATACTTCTGCCCCCTGCCGGTGCCTTCAACTGTCGCCAGGCCTGTCTCAACGAGTTTTTTGAGGATGCGATTGAGCTTCGAGCGGCTGAAGCTAACTTTGGCTGCAAGCTCACCTGTCGATTGAGGATGTGCGCTACTCAACAGTTCGAATACGATAAGTTCGTCGCCTTTGAGCCCCGGGTTATCCATGAGCAGGGGAAGTGTGACCACAATGGCGTTATCCGAAACTTGAAACCGGGGCTTTCTGACGCTGTCCTTATAGGTGTCGCGAATTCGCATGATGCCCGTTCCAAAGGCTTCGATAAGACCCAGGCGCAAAAAGACTTCGGCAAGAATACGATTGCGTCTAACGGATAGCATGTCGGACAGGTATTCATCGACAGTCATGCTTGCTGGCAAGCCGCCGGGCGAGGCGACTTCCACGCGGTCGTCGAACATCGAGATGCGAATGTGCGCGGGTACATCCCAAGTCCTGTGAACGATTGCATTGGTAATGGCCTCGCGGAATGCTTCGAGCGGAATGAGCTCCTTGCGGACCCGCTCCATTCCCTTGATCTCTTCGTAACAGTACTGAGTTTCAAATAGTTCAAGAGCGCCGTCAATCTCCGTTAAAACCGATGCATGTTCGAGAGTTTTGCGCTGCTTAATGAGATTGATGGTGTCGCCAAACACCGCCATGTCGATACCTGGGAAATCGTTCTCGTCCGCGAGCAGTTCTGCCGCGTTGTTGTAGGTTCCGGTCTCATCGAGCAGGCCGAGGGTTTTGAGAGTATCGGTTGTGAATGACTGAAGTGAGAGCTTTGCTTTTAGGCGATTCTCTAAAACGGTGAAAGATAGATCTTGCTTGCTTGCCGGGAGCTGTTCAAAGGAGAGGTTTTGACCCTCGAGTACAAGACGCGAAAGCCCTAGGGTGTCAACTGGTATGGTCGCGGTGTCATTGCGCTTGTATGCCTTCGAGCGGTATAGGTAAGGCTTCGATCTGCCGGGAAAGACCGTAAGCTCTACGGTTGCATCGGACTCGTTGATTTTTAGGGAGTAATCGGGCTGGGGGATGATCGAATCGTTAATCTTGTTTTCGATATCCAGACAGGTCTGCTTGAGGTCATCGAGGCCAACGGCTTCTCCGTCGTCGTTAATTCCAAATAGCACGCGTCCTCCCGTGCCATTTGCATAAGCGGAGACGGTTTTAAGGAACGAATTGGTGACGCATTCCTTGAATTCAAGATCTTTGGATTCTTGCATCGTGTTGCTCCGTTTCGCCTCAATTTGACGTGAGAAATGACACGTAAAATTTTACACGCCATTTTACGCGTCAAAATTATGACACGTAAAAATTTGCGTGTCATTTTACACGTCAAAGTGACGTGAAATGACGCGCAAATGCGCATACGTTGGCATTTTGAAAACTCACGGAGTTTGTAAGACCCTGACTTAATTGAGCTAGCTCACAATACTGTTCACATTCCCGAACATGCTTTCGGTATCATCCTGACACTAAATGATAGCGAAAGCATGTTCGTGATACCGAAAACAAGGATTAGAAGTGCACCTTATAACTGCCCTGGAAGATCGAATTCTATCCTCGAATTGTCTCAATCTGTAACAGTTGGGGTCGAAAAGCTCGGCTAGCTGTTGTGGATTGAGATTTTTCGGAGCGGTCCTCAGAAATGTGAAGCCGCAACTGCACACATGGCATCTTTTGAGTATCACAACGTTATAGGTCATATTTGTCTCGTATCGAAGCCGCGAAGGATTCATAGTCGCTGTAGTCGCCTTGCGATATTTCATCTTCCGCCAACATCGTTCGAGACAGCAGCTTGGCCCTGGCGATTTCGTCTTGAATGACGCGATACTGGTCGCTGCTGATGCAATGCATGACCACGCGGCCGTTATTAGTGACGGTGACGTTGCGTTCGGAATCAACAAGCGCGGCGAATGTGGCAGTGTCCTTCATGTCTCGGACGGGTACGCAAATGGGCATCGGTTTCCCTTCGCGATGGGGCAGAATTGTTTCACAATTCAGCATAGCGTCTGTTATCGACAAAGGTCGGTATTTTTGTAAATCTGCAGGTAGATTGCAGTGTGTGGAAACTCGCGTCGTGTATGCCGAAAAGACCGGGTTCCGCCATCTAATTGTCTCGATCTGTAACAACTGGGATCGAAAATTCGGCTAGATGTTACAGATTGAGATTGAGCGGATTGGCCAGTGCGTTGGCGAGCAGGCCCGAGGTGCCGCCGCCCTGGCAGAGCACGAGCACGCGCTTGCCGTTAAGGTCGCTGGTAGCCGTGGCTTCGGCAGCGGGGGCTGCAGCGGGAGCGGCGTTGGTCTTTACGGCCTCGGCAGCGGCGCCGTCGGCAACGCTCTTGGCATCGGCCTTGCCCTGGAAGGCGTCGTTGAGCTTGGCGGCCTTCTCGGCGTTCTTGGCGGCGAGCTCCTCCTGGGAGATCTCGGCCTCCTCGGCGCACTTCTGGGCGTCATAGGCACGGAAGAACGGATAGTACAGAAGGAAGTCGACGACCAGGATGACGGCGAGCATCACAAAAGCGAGCGGCTGGAAGCCCAGGCCCATGATGGTGCCGATGGGGCCGGGGACGGTCCAAGGCAGGGTGTACATAAAGCCGTTCATGCCCAAGAAGTCGATAAAGACCTTGAGGATCCAGATGTTGGCGATCGGGGCAAAAACAAACGGGACAAAGAAGACGGGGTTGAGCACGATGGGTGCGGCGAACAGCAGCGGCTCGTTGACGGCAAAGCAGACGGGGACGATGGCAGCCTTACCGACGGCGCGCATCTCCTGAGACTTGGCCAGGAAGCAGAACATAAAGACCAGGACGAGCGTGGCGCCGGTGCCGCCCATGCAGACGACGAAGTACTGGGCACCCTGGGTCAGGACAGCGGAAGCGTGCTGGCCAGCCTGGAACGCAGCCAGGTTGTCGGTCATGTTGGCAACGAGGGCGGCGGCGATGGCGGGCTCGACGATCGAGGGGCCGTGGACGCCCACGAACCAGAACAGGCTCATGGCGCCGTAGATCACAGCGAGGCCGATGTAGCCGTCGGCAGCGGTGAACAGGGGCTGGAACACCTGGATGACGCCCTGGGCAAAGCAGAAGCCAAAGGCAGCACGGAAGACGATGTCAAAGACCCAAAAGACGGTGATGCAGACGGAGAAGGGGATGATATCCTTAAAGGTCTGCGAGATGTTGGGCGGAACCTGCTCGGGCATCTTGACGGTGATGTTGCGCTTAATGAAGAACTTGTAGATGATGCCGGTCACAAACGCAGCGATGAAGGCGGTCAGCAGACCCTTGGAACCAAGGTAGGTGGTGTTGAAGCCGCTGGCGGCGTCCGTGGAGATCGTGTCGCTCGAGAGCAGCAGGAAGCCGATGATGGCCGCGCACATGCAGGAGATGAAGTTGATCTGGTTGTTCTTGGGCAGATCACGGTTCTGAGCGTCGGCGAAGTGCTTGGCGGTGGTGGCGGCGCAGGCGATGGCCAGGATGCCCATGGAGTAGTTGTAGCACTTCCACAGGGCGTTGTTGATGTCATCGGGCCAGTAGAAACCCCAGATGTTGGGGACCGAGGCCACCAAGCAGAAGATGGACGAGAAGATGATGATGGGGATGACGGAGATAAAGCCGTCGCGGATCGCCTTGAGGTACTTGTTGCGGGCGATCGCGTTGAAAAGGGGCTGGCCCTTTTCGATGGTGGCGATGAGTTGCTCCATGCAAAGCTCCTAAGAGTCGGTGGGTTAGCAACGATGGTAGCTTTTGACGTTCGGTTGCCAAAATGTTGACGTTGCCATTTTGCGACACAAAAAAAGACGCGAACCGGTGGTTCCTGTGCCTGCGAACCGTCGATTCCTTATGCGTAAACGTTTGAGCCGCCCGGTGGCTCTGTGTTTGCGCAATGGCAACGTTAACATTTGGGCGCAAAAAGCCGTTTGGGGAAGCAAAAATGTCGGTGAACGGTAGGTTTTGGGTGGTGAGCGTATAGTGGGCGAGGCATTAGATATACTTGAAGACGTTTCATTTGACTGCGTAGGGTGCCACCAATGGCATCGTTGACATAGAAAGATCGACCTATGGCCGCTGTTAAAAAATCGGTATCCGTCAAAGACGTGGCGCGCCTCGCGGGCGTCTCGGAGCAGACGGTCTCGCGCACCGTGCACGATTCGCCCAGTGTGCGCCCCGAGACCAAGGAACGCGTGCGTGCCGCCATGCGCGAGCTGGGGTATCGCCCCAATTTCGCCGGTCGATCGCTGCGCCGTGGCAAGTTTAAGACCGTCGGCGTCGCCATGTTCAACATTACCGGTACCGGCAACCTCGACCGTATGGAGGGCTTTGCCGCCGCGGCCGACAAACATGGCTATGCCATCACCCTCACTAAAGTAGATGGACATCCCTATACCCTCGAGAGCGCATCGTCGCGTATGAGCGCGCTGCCGGTAGACGGCATGGTCGTGATCATGAATCGCATGCCGGCGGACTTTGGCACCTTCGAGCCGCTACCTGGCATGCAGACGGTGCTCGTTACCATGCTGGAGCACCCACTGTGCTCGACGGTCGATAACGATCAGCTCGATTGCTCACGCCAGGTTGTCGAGTACTTGCTGGGGCAGGGACACAAGACCGTGCACTTTATCTCGTGTCCCGAGCGCTCGCTTTCGGGCATGCGGCGCGAGGAAGGCTGGCGCGAGACATTGCGCGCGCATGGCATTGAGCCACCGCGACTCGTTCGTGGCGATTGGACGGCACAGAGCGGGTATGCTGCCGGTCAGGCTCTGGCGGACGATCCGACCTGTACGGCCATTTATGCTTCCAACGACGCCATGGCCTACGGCTGCATTCGCGGACTCGAGTCGCGCGGAAAGCACGTGCCCGAGGACGTGAGCGTGGTGGGTGTTGATGACAGTCTGGGCGACATCGTGCCCGATCGTCGCCTGGCCACCGTGCGCTTTGACAACAAGCGTGTCGGCATGTGGGCAGTCGATAAGATCGCCGGTGCCGAGGGCGTTGAACCCGGTGTGGAGCACATGCTGTTTCCGGGCGTACTCGTCGAGGGCGATACGGTGCGCGATTGGCGCTAGGGCACGGGCCTGTTTGGGTTTCCGCTAATTGTGTTCGATATTGTTCAGATTGGTTTAAAAACCGTTCACGGGCGAAAAGTGACCGTTCATAGCTTGAAATTACGTTTTGCGCTGTTCTTTTTTGTTTGAATGTTAATGTTTCTGCCATACAGAACGCAGCGCGTATGCCCGGACGCGATGCTCTCCATTGGTTCATATGTGAAAGGAACGCAATATGGCAACCAAAGAAGAAATCTCGATGGTTGGATTCGAGATTGTCGCATACGCAGGTGACGCCCAGACCGATCTGCTTGCAGCGCTCGATGCTGCTCGCGAGGGTGACTTTGAGAAGGCCGAGCAGCTGCACAAGGATGCCAGCGATGCGCTCATCGGTGCCCACGACACGCAGACCAAGCTGCTTTCGCAGGAGGCCGGCGGTGGCGAGATGGAGATGACCTTCATCATGGCTCACGCTCAGGACACCCTCATGACCACTATGATCCTGGAGAAGCAGGCCCGCTTTACCATCGATGCCTACAAGCGCATCGCCGAGCTCGAGGCCAAGCTCGCCTAACGAGCCCTCACAACCAAGTCCCCTTCCAAAAGCTCTGCCGCAAACCCGCGGCAGGGCTTTTTCTGTTCTCCTTCAAGTTGCGGTGAAATAGGGACTGAATAGGGGCCGGCGGGCACAAAACAATCCCTATTCCACCGCAACTCATCCGGAGATAGTCATTGGGGACGTTCTTAAACGACTAGTCATTGGGGACAGTCTTGGTGCGCTCTGTTCGTCTTCCCGTTCGTTTTTTGCTCGGTGGGTATACTTCCTTTCGCATTAAACGCCGGACTGAGGAGGTATCCAAATGCCGGACAACGGATCGATTCAAAAGAAAGACGCGCACGAGATGACTCATGGGCGTCCTGTCCAGATAACCGAGCATACGACGGTAACCGAGCTGCAGCCCAGCCTGTCCGATGTCGTGTGCGCAAACAAAAAGCTGCAGATTGGCTTTATCGTTGCGCTCGTGGTACTGGCGCTGTTGTCGGGCTTTGTAGCTCGTCCGCATTTTGCCGATACCAAGACCTGGGACTCCACCATCGAGGTCATCGATCAAAAGAAGGGCAATGTTTTGGCGCTCACGACCTCGTGCGTCGCCCTATCTGCGGGTATCACCGCGCTGCCGGGCGATACGGGAACGCCGGTTGCCGAGCAGCTCGCGCAGCTTTCGGGAAACTTGGGTATCGTGCTTGCCGTGCTCTATCTTGAGAAATATCTGCTGACCATTTTGTGGTCGGTTGGCCTGGGCATCCTAATTCCGTTTGCGTTGGTGCTCTTTGCGGTGTCGCTCGGCATTCACGGGCGCTGGAGCACGAGCACTGTCCTGCGCCGTGTGGCGACACGCGTACTGGTGGTTGCCGTAATCGGCATGGCGCTCGTGCCCGCGAGCGTATGGGTGTCGCAAAAGGTCGATGAAACGTATCGCGTAAGTATTGAGCAAGCTGAGCAAAAGGCTGCGGACGCAGCCGACACCACGGACAAGTCAGCCGAGACCAGCTCAAAATCGAACAAGAAAAAATCCGAGGCCACGGAGTCCAAAAACGTGCTCGAGCAGTTGACCGATGGGGCATCGAGCCTTGTTACGTCGGTAACCAGTGGTGCCAAGCAGATGACCGACGAGATCGTGCAGCAGGTGACCGATCTCATCGAAGGCGTCATCGTGATGATCGTGACCTCGTGCGTGATTCCATTGCTGGTGCTCGCGGCGTTTTTGTGGCTGGGACACACGCTGTTGGGGATTGATATTTCCGGGCCAGCGAACTATTTGACGGGCCGCTTTTTGAGCGCTCCGTCCAAGCATGTCAAGAAGGGTGGGCAGCCTGAGTAGGCGGCAAATCGATCTTTGGAAGATCAACCGTAAGAAGGGCGGCCGAGACGCGTTCTCGGCCGCCCTTTTGTTTGTTGAACACATGGTCGCTACGTCCGCGCCCGGCTCAAACGGTCAGCAATCATCCGTGAACGATATTTGTTCAAAAAAGAACAAAGATAAACAAATAGTTGTTGCAGTTACTGTTCGAATGTGTTCAAATAAACATGAACAGTGAAGAACCGCACATTCAGATGCCCGGACCTGAACGCGATTCAACACTTCCAAACAGAAACTACGCACCTGCGTATCTCTCAAGGAGGATGTCATGAGGGTTGTAATCGCTTCCGATGCCGACGGTATGTCGATGAAGGAGTCCATCAAGGAGATGCTCATCGCCGACGGTCACGAGGTCGTCGACTATTCCGAGACCCCTGCCGCGGACTTTGTCGATTCCGCGACCGCCGTTGCCAAGGACCTGCTGGAGCACAAGGATTCCCAGGGCTTTGCATTCGATAAGTACGGCGTCGGCTCCTATATGGCCGCCGTCAAGATTAAGGGCATGGTCGTCGCCAACATTTCCGACGAGCGTTCCGCTTACATGACCCGCGAGCACAACGGCTCGCGCATGGTCACCATGGGCCCGGGCGTTGTGGGCACCGAGGTCGCCAAGAAGATCGCCCGCGAGTTCCTGCGCGCCCAGTACGCCGGCGGCCGTCACCAGATCCGTGTCGACATGCTCAACAAGATGGCCTAACGAGAGCCACCGAGAACTCGAACTTCTACCTCAACTTGTGAATTCAGACGAAAGGACGTTCTGATGAAGAAGACCATCGCAATCGGTTGCGACCATATCGTTACGGACGAGAAGATCTATCTGGCCGACCGCCTGGAGCAGGCTGGCTACAAGGTGCTCGACTGCGGCACCTACAGCCACACCCGTACGCACTATCCCATCTACGGCAAGGCCGTGGGCGAGGCTGTTGCCAGCGGCAAGGCCGACTTTGGCGTGGCCCTGTGCGGCACCGGCATCGGCATCACCAACGCCGTCAACAAGGTTCCCGGCGCCCGCTGCGCCCTGGTCCGCGACATGACCTCTGCCCTGTATGCCCGTCGCGAGCTCAACGCCAACATCGTGGGCTTTGGCGGCAAGATCACCGGCGAGTTCCTGATGGCCGATATCATGCTTGCCTTCCTGGAGGAGCCCTACGAGAAGACCCCCGAGCACGACGCCCTGATTGCCAAGATCGATGCCTGCAACAAGGCCGACGCCGAGGCTCAGGCTGACCCGCACTTCTTTGACGAGTTCCTCGAGAAGTGGGACCGCGGCGAGTACCACGATTAGCGGGTATCCGGCGTAATTAACTAGTCCGTTGACGGCTCGCGTTTCTGTGGGGGGCGCGGGCCGGTTTTCTATCAGCCCTATTCACTCGGCGGGCTGGCGTAAGAAAGGGAAGGCTCCTATGGAGTTTGTTCTTGATAACGGTTCTGTTCGCGTGGCACTGAGCACGGCTGGCGGATCGTTCACTTCGATTAAAGCCAACGGTCGCGAGTACCTGTGGCAGGGCGATCCGGCGGTCTGGTCGGGCCAGGCACCCATTTGCTTTCCGATTTGCGGCGGCCTTCGTGACGGCCGCGCGATGACCATGGGCGGCCGCGAGGTCAAGCTTGCCCGCCACGGCTTTGCCCGCAAGCAGGAGTGGAAGCTTGAGGAGCAGGGCGACAGCATGGTCGCGCTGAGCCTAAGCTCTACCGACCATGCCGAGCTGCTCGAGCAGTACCCGTATCCGTTTAAGATCGTTGCTCGTTACACGATCGATTCGGAAAAGGTGGCCGTGTCGTACGAGGTGACCAATGAGGGCACTGAGGACATGCCGTTCTTTGTGGGCGGTCACCCCGGCTTTAAGTGCCCGCTCGACGAGGGCGAGTCCTATGACGACTACGAGCTCCGTTTTGAGCAGCGTGAGGCCACCGAGCTCTGTACTGCCGTTCCCTCGACGGGCCTGATTGATGTTGAGCATCGCAGCAAGAACCCGATGGTTGGCCATGACCTGCCGCTGACCCACGAACTCTTCGACTTCGCGGAGACCATCTTTGACGTGCTCGAGAGCCGCGTGGTTACGCTGACCAAGAAAACCGAGGACAAGGGCGTGCGCCTGACGTTCCCCGATATGCCATACCTGATTGTGTGGAGCAAGCCCGAGGGCGACTTTGTGGCTGTGGAACCGTGGGGCGACCTGTCCACCTGCTCCGACGAGGACGATATTCTGGAGCACAAGCGTGGCTGCCTGGTTGCCAAGCCGGGGGAGACCGTCACCCGCGGCTTTGAGATCGAGATCCTTTAACGAGCTATCGTATGTTTGGGGCCGCGCGTGCCGTGCCCCGGAAACAGGAGTTCAATATGATTCTGACCGTTACCATGAACCCGTCGATTGATACCCGTTACCAGCTCGACAAACTGGTCATCGACGATGTTAACCGCGTAACGCCCGAAAAGACCGCCGGCGGTAAGGGCCTCAACGTGAGCCGCGTGCTTCTGCAGCTGGGCGACGACGTGCTCGCGACCGGTCTGCTGGGTGGCCACATGGGTGCCTATATGGCCGAGCTTATGGATGCCGATGGCGTCAAAAACGACTTTGTGCCCATCGCCGGCGAGACGCGCATTTGTCTGAATATCCTGCACGAGGGCAATCAGACCGAGCTGCTGGAGAGCGGCCCGCAGATCGCCCCGGCCGAGCTCGAGGCCTTTACGGCCAAGTTCGCCGAGCTCGCAGCGAAGGCGGACGTCGTGACGCTTTCGGGCTCGCTGCCGCGCGGCGTCGATGCCGGCTACTATGCCGAGCTCGTCAAGATCGCCGAGGGGGCGGGCGCCAAGGTGCTGCTCGACACCTCGGGCGCATCGCTGGAGGCCGCACTGGAGTCCGACGCTAAGCCTGAGCTCGTAAAGCCCAACCTGACCGAGATTAACGGCCTGCTGGGTACGTCCTTTACGACCGATGATGTCGATGCCCTGCGCGAGGCGCTTGCCGCCGATGACCGTTTTGCCGGTATCCCCTGGGTTGTCGTTTCGATGGGCGCTGCCGGTTCGGTGGGCTTCCATGAGGGCCGCGCGTTCCGCGCCAAGACGCCCGCGATTGCGGCTGTGAACGCAACGGGTTCCGGTGACTCGACCATCGCCGGCTTTGCGCATGCCATTGCAGCTGGCGCCGACGACGTCACGGTGCTCAAGACCACCAATACCTGCGGCAAGCTCAACGCCATGGATCCCAAGACCGGCCACCTGGTCATGGACCGCTGGGATGAGATCTTCAACAACGTTGAAGTAACGGAGCTTTAGAGTTACGCGGTTTTACCAAACCGCGTAACGGCTCGACGCTGCGCGGGCCGCATTTGGACAATCTGACGTTCAACTTCAAGGGCGCGACCAGAAGGTCAGCGCCCTTTCGTTTCACGTCACCTTGTCTCAAATGCGGCCCGCTCGCTGCCGTTGCCAAAACATCGGCGTTGCCTTGCTTCGGGAATGCGGCAGATAGAGACGTTCCTTTTTTGCCGGCAGTTTGGGACACTCCTTACGGGACACCCCCTCCACAGCGCCTATGCCAGCTTGTCGATTTGCCCAATCTCCCAGAGCGGAATGTTGACGAGCGTGCTCTCGTCTCTATATGCCGCTAACGATGTTCTCACGCAGCGCTCGAGCTTGAACTTCTCGCAGGCAATCCTCAGGCTCTTTGCTTTGAGATTCTCTGCTGCCTTGACCTCGAGCGGAAGCACGGTCCCCGCATGGTCGATGGCAAAGTCAGTCTCTGCATTGCCGGAGGAGGATGACCAATACGCGGGAGTTTTGCCTTGGAGCAAAAGCTCCTGTGCGACGTATTGCTCGGTCAGCGAGCCTTTGAACTCCGTAAAAACAGCGGGCCCGTTCAGAACAATGGCTGGCGTGAGGCCGGAGAGTGCTCCGAGGATGCCGGTGTCGATGCAGAACAGCTTGAAGCCCGAGAGATCCTCGTAGCTTGTGAGCGGTGCTCTTAGGGCGGAAACACGTGGTACCTTATGAACGATTCCATAGTCCATGAGCCACTGGAGGCTTTCCTCAAAATCGCGTGCGCGCGCCCCGGGACGAAGCGCGCCGTAGACGAACTTCTTGTTTTCCTTTGCGAGCTGGCCGGGAAGGGATTTCCAAACCAGCCTCATGCGCTCGACGATGCGGGCTGGCGCATGCTTGCCAAAATCGGATTCATAAGCTTCGATGATTTGCTGCTGAAGCCTGCGGGCCTCGATGAAATCGTGGGAGGCGGCGAAAGCGGAGACAACTTCTGGCATGCCACCGACAACGAGGTATTCCTTGAGCAGGCGCTCGAGCTTTTCGGAAACGTTTGTCAGCAGGTCCATGTCTGCGGCAAGGATGGCATCTGCGAGCGGATCGCCATCGACGGCACGAACGAACTCGACAAACCCCATGGGGCGCATGGTGAGCTGGTCGATCTTGCCGACGGGGAACGACTCGTTTTCGCGTCGGAGCGCGAGCCCCATATAGGAGCCGGCTGCCACGATATGGTATTCCGGCGCCAGCTCGTTGAAGTATTTGAGCGAGGTGATGCCACGCGGTGCCTCTTGGATTTCGTCGAAGATGATGAGCGTGTCTGTCGGCGTTATGGTCTGGCCGCGCAGGAGCTCTATCTGGGAGATGATGCGTTTGGGGTCAAGGCTTCCGTCGAACAGCGAACGTGCGCCCGGTTCGAGCATAAAGTCAAAGCGGATGACGTTTTGATACTGCTGGCCTGCGAATTCGTTAAGAAGCCAGGTTTTTCCCGTCTGGCGGGCCCCCTTAAGCAGGAGGGGCTTGCGGTTTGCCCTAGATTTCCAAGCGATGAGTTCGTCCATTAGCTGTCGCTGCATACTGCCTCCTAACGATCATGGTTAGTATAAGACCGTTTCGGTCTTTCCATCGAAAAATGTGGGAGGTAACCACGTTTTTCCATCGAATAATGTGGGAGGTAACCACGTTTTTCCATCGAATAATGTGGGGTTTAGGTCGGCACCTGGGGCGCTCCTTCTCTGCCGGCAGTTTGGAACACTCCTTGTTTTGGTGCAAATTAGCTACCCTTGCATCAGAAAACGGCGCCCGTCGGCGATGTTGCCGGCGGGCGCCGTGGTCGTGTAGGCGCTATTTGTTAAGTGCGTGCGTTCGAGCTCGCGTGCTACAGCGAGTCGATAAAGCGCTGCTGGGCGGCGCGTCCTGCCTCGTCCCATTTAAAGACGCCGGCGTTGTCGAGCACGTGGCCAAACACCACGCCCACCTCCTCGTGCAGGATATCGATGGCGTTGTCGGTCGTAAGTTCATCGGCGCGGCGTGCAAAGACATCCTCGGCCCATGCGGCGTGGCTGCGGCAAAGGTCGTCGCCCTCGAGTGCGGCGCCAAGGTCGTAGCTTGCGTCGACCTTGGCGGCCAGCAGGTGCTCGCGGACGGCGCCGAGCTCGGGAACCAGGCGTGGCGGCAAAATGGCCAGGCCCATGACCTCGATCAGGCCGATGTTCTCCTTCTTAATGTGGTGGTACTCGGCATGCGGGTGGAATACGCCCAGCGGATGCTCGTCAGTCGTGATGTTGCAGCGAAGCGCCAGGTAGGCCTCGTAGATTTCGCCGCCGGCATTGCCGCGGGAGTCGACGCGGCGGATGACGGGCGTCACGGTGTTGTGCGCCACGCCATCGGCTGTGTACGCGATGACGCCCACAGACTCATCGGTCCACTCGCGCCAGGCGAGGATAATCTTCTCGGCAGCGTCGAGCAGCTGGGCGCGGTCATGCGAGCGCAGGCGCAGCACCGAGAGCGGCCACTGCAGCACGGTACCGCTAACCTGATCAAATCCGGGCACGCTAAACTGCGAGATCTCGGCGGCGTGCATCATGGGGAACTCGTGCGCGCCGCCCTGGAAGTGGTCGTGCGACAAGATCGAGCCGCCCACGATAGGCAGGTCGGCGTTGGAGCCAATAAAGTAGTGCGGGAACAGGTCCACAAAATCGAGCAGGCACGTCAGGCCCTTGCGGTCAACGTGCATAGGGCGATGCTCGGAGCTCATGGCAATGCAGTGCTCGTTAAAGTACGCGTACGGGCTGTATTGGAAGCCCCAGCGCTCGCCGTCGAGCTTAATGGGGATAACGCGCAGATTCTGGCGGGCGGGATGGGCGCCGCCGTCGGCTGCAGCGGAGCGTCCGGGATAGCCTTCGTTTTCGATGCAGAGCTGGCAGGCGGGATACTTCTCGCCCGTGTTTTTGGCGGCGCCGGCCGCGGCAATATCGCGCGGGTCCTTTTCGGGCTTTGACAGGTTGATGGTAATCTCGAGGTCGCCCCAGTTGGTGGGGGTGCTCCATTTGATATTGCGCGCGATGGCGGCGCGGCGCACGTAGCCGGCGTCGCAGCACAGACCGTAGAACCAGTCGGTCGCGGCGCGGGGCTCGTTGACGCCCATGCGGCCGTTGAACTCCTCGTTTACAACCGAAGGCCTCGGCATGAGTGCGCCCATGATGCGCATGGCGATGCGGTCGCGGCCCGATGCCGTATCCTCGGCAGCGCCGTTGGCAACGGCGGCCTCGGAAAGCGCGGCAAGCGTGCCTTCAAGGTCAAAGTCGGGCAGGGTATCGGGGTGCAAGGGCGAGAGTTTCTCGACCTGGAGCGCCCAGGCCATGTCGAGCGCCGGGCCCGTAGCACCGATGCACTCGAGAATGGTGTTATACGCCCAGATGCGATCGTCCTGGCCGATCATCGATCGGTGGATAGCGTATTCGATCAGGTTCTGCGCGGCCTCGCGCACGTCGGTCATTACAGCCATGCCGCGTAAGCCCCCTTGTCAGAAATTGCGTAGTGGCGGGCAGAGCCCTCGCCCAGCCAGCCGTTCATCTTGGCGATGAAGGTGTCGACCAGGAAGAGCGGCACGAAGGCCTGGATGGTGCCACCAAAGCCGCCACCGTGGATACGAACGGCGCCGCGGCCGTCGAGCACGTGCTCGGCCAGTGCCAGGGCATACATCGAGGGCTGCTCGGCACCCAGTTTGGCAACAACATTCTGCAGGTACATGGCGGAGCTGGCGCCGGACTCGCGCGTCAGGACCAGGAACTGATCGATGTCGCCGGCGTTCAGGGCAGCCCAGCGCTTGTCGACCAGGCCGTTTTCGTACCAGTAGTGAACGGCGCGCAGGCAGGCACGGTCGCCCAGCTTGGCGCGCAGCTCGGGGAGTTTGGCGTCAAAGTCGGCAACGTCGACCTCGCACAGTCGTGCCTTGCCAAACTCGGCGGCGACGTCCTGCATCTCGCGCGGAACGGCGGCGTAGTCGTCGGTGGCTGCCACGTGATCGGCACCGACCTTAACGAGCACGAGCGCATAGCCGTGATCCTCAAAGTTGAGCTCGAGCTTCTGGGTTTTAGGCTGAGCCTGGTCCTCAAAGTCCATGTAGGCAAGGCCGCCCAGGCACACAGCGGCCTGGTCCATCAGACCGCAGGGCTTGCCATAGTAGTTGTTCTCGGTGCGCTGGCTCATCTGGGCGAGCGCGACGGGCTCGATGGCGGGTGCGCCCCAGAGGGTTTCCATGGCACGACCGTACGCGGCCTCGACGGCGGCAGAGCTGGAAAGGCCGCCACCCGAGGGGACGGAGCAGGTGAAGGCGAAGTCGAAGCCCCGGGGCTCAACGCCCAGAGCAGCGATTTCGTGTGCCATGCCGCGGACGAGGCTCGCGGACGTGCCCTTCTCGGACTCCTGAACGTTTAGCGTGTCGAGCGCGATCTCAAACGTAGGATAGCCCTCGTCGGCAACGCGGACCTTGTTGGTGTCGGTTGCCACGGCGATGCCGTCGACAGCGACATCGAGCGAGCCGGCGATGACGTGGCCGCCCTCGTGGTCGGTGTGGTTGCCACTGATTTCGGAACGGCCGGGCGCGTGCACGTAGAGCACCTGGCGGTCGCCGATGGGGCCAAACTCCTCCTCAAATAGCTTGGTGAGCGTGGCGAGTGTCTTTTCGTCGGGAGTGGTCATGGGAGTCCTTTCCTTGGCGCGCCCGGGTGGGTTTTGCGTCGTTATGAGTACGTTAACAACTTGAAGCGGCATGAACCAAGTGTTCACGATATCGCACGTCACGGGCTATGTTAACGTACTCATAACACAACGCTTGTCACTTTTTGAGAATCTGGTAATCGGTAGAAATACAGCCGTGAACGGTACTGCCGTATGGACTTATAAAGCAGAAGAGATGCAGATAGAAAAAGTAGAGTACGTTAACATGCGTCCGACGATAGCGGGCCTCGGCGCGGGGTGTATTTCTGCCCGGGCCGGTATTCACGCTATTCAGATCTCGCAAGGGTGAAGGTGATCCTGTGGCAAGGCGCCCGTCCAACGATACCAGTTCGCGTCCGGTCTCCATGGCTGACGTTGCCCGCGCTGCTGGCGTTTCGCAGCAGACGGTTTCGCGCGTCGCCAACGGCTTGCCCAACGTCAACGAGCAGACGCGCCAGCGCGTGCAGGCCGCTATGCAAGAGCTCGGCTTTCGTCCGAGTTATGCCGGTCGCTCGCTGCGCGACGGCCGTTACCATTCGGTCGGCCTGTGCATCAACGATGTCACCAAATTTGGCAACCTCTCAATGATCGACGGCATCGCCAGTGCTGCTCGCGAGCATAATTGCGCCATCACGCTGGTCGAGATGTCCAAGACCGAGGAGTTTTCGCTTGCCGAGGCCACGCGTCGTATGGCCGCGCTGCCCGTGGACGGCATCATTATCGGCATGAGTCGCATGGCGCCCGATTTTGAGACGTTTGATCCACTGCCGGGCATTGGCACGGTCATCGTTACCATGTACGCGCATCCGCGCGTGACCACGGTCGATTCCGACCATTACGGCTGCTCGCTGTTGCTCATGGACCACCTGTTTGAGCTGGGGCATGAGCAAATTCGCTATATCGGCGGCCCGTCGTTCTCGGTCGACGAGCAATTTCGTCGCGCCGGCTGGCAGGATGCGCTCGAGCGTAAGCACATTAAGCCACAGGCGCCGCTCGAGGGCGACTGGTCTGCCAACAGCGGTTACGAGGCCGGCAGATATCTGGCCGAGCACGACCGCACCATGACGGCGATTTACGCGGCAAACGACCAGATGGCGAATGGCGCAATTGCAGCGCTGCGCGACAGCGGATTGCGCGTGCCCGAGGACGTGAGCGTGGTGGGCGTCGATGACTCGCTTGACGACTTTGTCGCGCATAACGAGCTCACGACCGTTCGATTCGATTTGCATCAGCGTGGACGCGAGGTGTTCGAGCATGCGGTTCCCGAGGCGGGTATGGTGGGCAAAACCGTTGCCATTCGTATTCCCGGCCAGCTCATCATTCGACATAGCACGGCGATACCGCGCGCATAGTTTGTGCTGGTAAACGGCGATTTATCGCATTTCAATAACAATCGGTAAGGATGCCGGCAGATAGCTGTTGGGATGCAGCCGAGTGCTATGATAGACGGGCTCTTTTGTCTATCTAGGAGGCTTTGCCTGATGGAGATCACCAAGGATATCCGCTACGTTGGCGTCGACGATCACGACATTGACCTGTTCGAGGGCCAGTACGATGTGTCCGAGAACGGTATGGCATACAACAGCTACGTTATCTTGGGCGAGAAGATCGCTGTCGCCGATTCAGTCGACGGCGGTTTTGTCGACGAGTGGCTCGGTAACATCGAAGCCGTGCTCGATGGTCGCACGCCCGATTACCTGGTCGTTCACCATATGGAGCCCGATCACTCCGCTGGCATCGCCGCCTTTATGGAGCGCTATCCCCAGGCGCAGATTGTGGCCAGCATGGGCGCCTTCCGCATGATGGTCAACTACTTTGGCACCGATTATCCCGAGCGCAAGATGGTCGTCAAAGAGGGCGACGTGCTCGACTTGGGCGGCCACAGCCTGACGTTTGTCGGCGCTCCCAACGTTCACTGGCCCGAGGTGCTGTTCTCTTACGAGGCCACCGACAAGGTGCTCTTTAGTGCCGATGGCTTTGGCAAGTTTGGTGCCAATGACATCGAAGATCCGGAAGGGTGGGCCTGCGAGGCACGCCGTTACTACTTTGGCATCGTGGGAAAGTTCGGCAAGTTCGTGCAGGCCGTGCTCAAGAAGGCCGCCGATTTGGACATTCAGGTTATCTGTCCGCTCCATGGCCCCGTGCTAACTGAGAACCTGGGCTACTACCTCGACACCTACAACACCTGGTCGAGCTATCAACCCGAGGACGAGGGAATCACCATTGCCTACGCGAGCGTGTATGGCCATCTGAAGGCTGCCGTTGAGGGGCTTGCATCTGCGCTCGAGGCCCGCGGCCAGAAGGTCTCCGTTTTTGACTTGGCTCGCGACGACATGGCCGAGGCCGTTGAGGATGCGTTCCGCTATGACCGTCTGGTGCTCGCTTCCATCACCTATCAGGGCGAGATCTTCCCGTTCATGAGCACCTTTATCCATACGCTTGCCGAGCACGCCTATCAGAACCGTACGGTGGCGCTCGTCGAGGCCGGTTCCTGGGCGCCCGCAGCTGCCAAGGTTATGACCAAGGAGCTCGAGGGCATGAAGGACATCACCCTGGTGCAGAACAAGGTGACCGTGCTGGGCTCGCTCAACGACGCCTCGCGCGCTCAGATTGAGGCCCTCGCCGACGAGCTTTCCAAGTAGCGATACTTTCACGTTTGACGCTCAAACCACCACAAAGGGGACAGGCACCTTTGTGGTGGTTTTTGTTCAAAGAACTCAAGAATGCTCAAGAAACTCAAAGGTGCTCAAAAAACTCAAAGATGCTCAAAGAAATCAAGAGCTGTGGGGCATAATGGAATTACGTGAGTTCAAGGGAGGCTTTATGGCGGCGGCGACAGCGTACAGGCAAGCAAATCCGTTCACGCCGATGTTCGGACGTGTACCGGCATACATGGCCGGCCGTGAGCAAATCATTGATGATATGGTGCTGGCGTTTGAAAGCGCCGATTCCGACCCCAACCTATGCTCGATTTTCTACGGAGCGCGCGGGACGGGCAAAACGGCCCTTTTGGCATATCTGTCATACCGCGCCCAGCAAGAAGGCTGGATTACGGCGAATGTGACGGCTTCGGACGGGATGCTCGAAGACATTCTGCAGCGCCTCAACGAATCGGCTGCCCATCTGATCGAAAAGCCCGCTTCTAGGCGTGTGAACAGTGTTGGGATTGCCCCCATAGGTAGTATGAGCTGGGAAAACGTTGATATTGAATTTGAGGGCGCCAACTGGCGTACTAAGATGAACGCTCTGTTTGCTCAGCTTGAAGCGACTGGCACCGGGGTGCTTATCGCCGTTGACGAAGTTGATGCATCGTTTGCTCAAATGACCGAGCTCGTTACCACCTACCAACATTTTGTGAGCGAGAACAAAAAAGTAGCTTTGCTTATGGCGGGGCTGCCGTTTCGCGTGCTGGCGTTGTTGACGGGAAAATCGACATCGTTTCTTCGTCGTGCTGCCCAGCATTCGCTGGGATCTATTTCGCCGACTGAGGTAAAAGAAGCGTTTCGGCTGACGATTGAAGACGGTGGCAAAACGATTTCCGATGAGGCGGTCGACCGTGCTGCCGAGGCAATCGATGGTTTTCCGTTTATGTTCCAGTTGGTGGGATATCGGGCGTGGAACGCTTCGCGCCAGGCGGCTGATGTTTCCCTTGAAGACGTCGAACGTGGCGCGAAGCTTGCGCAAGAGGAGCTCGAATCGCGCGTTTTTGCCTCGACTGCAGCGGAACTTTCACAGGGGGACTTGGATTTTCTTCGTGCAATGAATCCGGAGGGGACGACGACCAGGCAAGAATTGGCTGCGCGGCTTAAGAAAAGTTCCGGTTCGATCTCGACGTATAAAAAACGTCTAATTGAGGCAGGGGTGATTGAAGAACCCTTACAGGGACGTTTCGAGTTTGCGCTGCCGGGCTTCGGTCGATATGTAGCGTCTCTTTGCTAGAGGGCCACTTCTGCCAAGACCGTTTCGCGTCCAACTGTCTCAATCTGTAACATCTGGGCGGCTAAATCGACTCTATCTGTTACAGGTTTAGATTAAGGGCGGGGGTCGAGCGGAATTATCTCGATCTGTAACAGTTAACTGACTTTTAGGGGTCTAGTTGTTACAGATTGAGATAAACTGGCGGAGCGAACCGCCGTGCCGTTCAAACCACCACAAAGGGGACTCAGGCACCTTTGTGGTGGTTTTTGGTTTTAGGCGGTGGCGATGATGAGGGTTGGGGCGCCGGCGTCGGTGGCCTCGGCGATTGAGGTGGCGACGGCGCCGTCGGGGTCACGGTCCATCACGATGGTGTCGACATCGGTAAGTTCGGCGAAGCGGTACATGCCGCGTCCGTTGACCTTGCTCGCGTCCATGAGGGCGACGCCTCGACGCGCGGCGGCGATCATGGCCGTTTTGGTCTCGGCCATCTGCGGAAAGTCGGTAGTAAAGCCACAGCCGGGAACAAAGGCGCCGGGGCACATGATGGCGAGGTCGGCGTGAACCATCTGCAGCGCCTGCATGGTGAGCGGACCGTACAGATAGCGGTGTCCTTTGCGCAGTGCGCCGCCCAGCATGACGACGTCGACCGAGGGCATGCTCTCGTCGATGTAATCGGCGATCGTAATGTCTGCCGTGATGACGGTGATGCCGTCGCGCTGGTCGAGGAGCCGGACAAATTCGAGCGCGGTGGTGCCCGAGTCGACGAGCAGGGTGTCGCCGTCGCTGACGAGTTCAATGGCACTTTGCGCGATGGCCTGCTTGGCGGCCACGTTGACGTTAATGCGCCGATCCTGCGTGGAGACGGTCAGGCGCTTGTGGAGCGACACAGCGCCACCATGCGTGCGGCGCAGTTTGCCGGACTCGGCGAGGGCGTCCAAATCAGCGCGAGCGGTGACAGAGGACACGCCAAAGGTCTGGGCGATTTCTGCCACCTGCACCGAGGCATTATGCTCGAGCATTTCCATGATGGCGGCACGGCGTTCGTCGGCGAAGGCGCGGTTTGTAGCTTGGGCCATTGCTGCTCCATTCTCTGCCGATATTTGCAGGAATTATGTTGAAACCATTTTCGTTCATTTTCTTTTTGAGTAAGAAAACGCCTTTCGATTACTTATCTTTTCTATAAAAGAAAGCCACTCGACGCTCAAAACTCAATATCGAACACGTGCGCTCGGCACAAAACCCTTCCGTTTGCTTTTCAAAAATGAAGGCTCGACCTCGCGCAACGACAATATCTCGTGCATTTATGCCCGCCGAATTTCATACAATGGGCGCAGCAAAACGCAAGGTAAAACGCCTTGCGGACACGTACGCCCGATGTCCAGATGCGGGCGAGGGAGAGGAGCAAACGCTCATGGCACTTGTTACCACCGAAAAGATGCTCAAGGACGCTCGGGCCGGCCACTACGCCGTTGGCGCGTTCAACGTCGAGAACCTCGAGTTTGTTATGGCTGTTCTGGCCGCTGCCGAGGAGACCAAGTCCCCCGTCATCATGCAGACCACCCCGGGCACCATCAAGACCGCTGGCCTGGATTACTTCTACGGTATGGTCAAGGCTGCCGCCGAGCGCGCTTCCGTGCCCGTCGCTCTGCACCTCGATCACGGCGATGGCTATGACCGCTGCATGCAGGCCTTCCGCACTGGCTACACCTCCGTCATGATCGACGGTTCGCACGAGTCCTTCGAGGACAACATCGCTCTGACCAAGTCCGTCGCCGACGCTGGCCGCGCCATGGGCGTGCCCGTCGAGGCCGAGCTTGGCAAGGTTGGCGGCAAGGAGGATGACGGTCCCGCGGTTGAGGGCGAGAGCCCCTACACCGATCCGGCCGAGGCCAAGGAGTTCGTCGAGCGCACCGGCTGCACCTCGCTGGCCATTGGCGTTGGCACCAGCCATGGCGTGTACACGAGCGATCCGCACATCGAGCAGTCCGTGGTCAAGGCCATCCGCGACGCCGTCGACGTGCCGCTGGTCCTGCACGGCACCTCCGGTGTGCCCGATGAGCAGGTCGCCGAGGCTGTGAAGAACGGCATCTGCAAGGTCAACTACGCTACCGAGCTGCGTCAGGCCTACACCAAGGGCTTCATGGCCTACATGGCCGAGAATCCTGCCTGCTTCGACCCCAAGAAGCCGGCCAAGGAGGGTATGCGTGAGATCACCGAGCTGGTTAAGATCCGCATGACCAACCTCAACTCTGTGGGCAAAGCAGAGTAACAGCAAGGGTACTCCGACTCGCTACATATCCCGGGGAGGGATGAGGGCTTAGTTCCCCAATCGTCCTCGGGCATGCAAAAAGCCTCGCTGCGCACTTCGTGCGGCGAGGCTTTTTGCCCCCTGCGGAAAGATTGGGGAACTAAGCCCTCGTCCCTCCCAAGTTGACCTTCTCGAGGTCGTCGCCCTTGTGGCGTTAGGGCTGCGAATTTGGGATGGGAGGGTTACTTGGTTGTTAGGGTTAGCAGGTCGTTGGGGGTTTTGAGGTTGTAGGTGGCGTTTGGGATGTCTTGGTGTGATCCCCATGCTGCTCGGGCAAAACTGACCCCTGCTGAAGTTGCGCATTGTTCGTCGTAGACGGTGTCGCCAACGTAGATGACGCTGTTGGGGTTTGCGCCCGTACGTCGGAGATATTCGAGCATGGGTGCGGGTGCGGGTTTGTGTTCGGTTGTGTCTTCGACAAGGATGATGTGCTCAAAATACGTATCGAAGCCAAGAGGTGCTATTTCTTCTGCGTATTCGTCGCGCGCGCGTGAGGAGACAATGCCAAGATTGCAACCGCTATCGGCGAGTTTTGCGATGACTTCAAGCAAACCTGGAAACACGCTGATGGTGCTTTTAAAGCTGGCGGCAACTTGGCACCAGCGATCCAACGTTGCTTGCGAGTAGATTCCAAGTTTCTCAAGGGCATTCTTGCCGGGTATGCCGAGGGCAAATTCAAGCTCGTTTCGTGGGAGCGTTTTGCCGGTCTTTTCTTGGACAATCTGGGCAAGCGATGACAGAACGCTTTCTTCTGTATCTGCCAATGTTCCATCAACATCAAACACGATATGGTCAAAGTGCTTCATATGGTTGCTCCTATCTGTTGTTTGCCTGCAAGTTTGATGCAGTGACAGAAGAAGGGCTAGCGGGATTTCTGCCTGGTGCTATCGAGATTCTGCCTCGCTGCTCGATAGCTCGAAGGAGTGCACCCCATTTGTTCTTTAAATACCTGGCCAAGATGGCTTGCTGTCGCAAAGCCGCATTGGCGCGCGACTGTCTGGACCGTTCGCGTGGTGTGTGCCAAAAGTTCGCAAGCACGGTTTACGCGGTATGCGCGCAGATATGCCGCCGGGGTCGTTCCTGCGCAAGCTTCGATAATGCGGTAACACTCTCTTTCGCTTACGCCGGCTGCAGATGCTATCTGGGGCACATCTACAGCGGCTGCATAGTTTGCGCGGATAAAGTCCAGGATTGCCTTGAACTGTACGTCGCGGCTGGTCATCCAAGAGGCGTTGTCGGAGGAAAAGAGCGGTTCGGCCTTGGCGTAAATCTGAATCCAGAGCTCTGACAAGCTATTCCGAAGCGCCATCTCGTTCTGCGGCCGTTGAAGGTCGTGGTTAAAGGAACTCTTTAGCAAATCGATAAAGGGCATATCGTCGGGGTTGGTGGGCGACCATTTGAGCACATCGACGCCTCGACATTGCAGCAAAGGATTGATATAGCGCTTTTGAAGGCGTCCCGCGGGATCGCCGAGCATCGACGGCTGAAAGATATGCAGCATTTGAATGGCTGGCGCCGAATTGGGTGATTGCAGGGTGCTGTGCAAAACGCCGCCGTTGATAAAGCCGACGGACCCTTCCTCAAAGCGCATGTGCTCATGAGCCGCACGCGTGCGATAGTCAATTGTTCCCTGCTCCATGTAGAAAAGCTCGACTTCGGAATGCCAATGCAAGGGGACGGAATTGCCCGGATAGCGAGCGAATTCTGCGCGTTCGGCAATATAGGGCCAGTCTTCGGCGGTCTCGGGAAAGGCTTCCTCGCGTCCTCCGCGGTGCAATTCTATGTGATCCATGTTTCGCATGGCATCAGTATAAAGCGCGATGGGCTTAGATTGCTCTTGCCTGTTCGGGGAACGCCTTGTCTAGAGATGCTTGGAGCTTTTCGAATGATGCTCGCAAGTTGAGGCTCTGATTGGTTGACCGGTTGGTTTTTGTGGTGGGGGAGTCGAGGAGGCCGTTTCTCTGTGTCGGGGGGAAGGAGAAAAGGTTTGCATGTTTTAGGGATGGCTGCTGTGCTGCGTCATTGGAAGAATGCATGCTTATGCGGCCTCCTCGATGTCCACCAAAAGGTTGCGCACGGGGTGTGCTGCTAGGTCCCGTGCGTTGGCAGTATTATGCCGCGGTCGTTGCAAAGAAGCGCTAAAGAAAGGCTTAATGAGGTTTGCAATTACGATGAAACCGCAGGTCAGAGGTACTGAGTAACACTCTTGTAAGGTTTTGAGCTTAAGGGCTTTCTAAGGTTTGTGATGCGGATGTGGCGCGGGTGTGCGGGGCCTGTGAACGACTCGTTTTAGCGCTGCGGGGTCGCGGCACGAACTTGCTCGATGACCTTTTCCATCGTGGCGTCGATGCAGTCTTTTTTGAGCTCGCATTCCCAGATGGTTATGGGCGTCCAGCCCATTTCGGTAAGCGCTGCCACGGCGGCGCGGTCGCGCTCGACGTTGCGGCGGAACTTTGCCTCCCAAAACTCAACGTTGCGCTTGGGCTGGCTGGGCTTGCACTTGGGGCAGCGGTGCCAAAAGCAGCCGTTGACGAAGATGGCGATCTTGCGGCCGGGGAAGGCGATGTCGGGCTTGCCGGGAACCTTCCATTCCAAGCGATAACCCGTAAGGCCCGCTGCGCGCAGGTGCTGTCGTACGAGCAGCTCGGGCTTGGTGTTGGCGCGCTTGTTGCCCTTCATGGACTTTTTGATGGCGGCGCGACGGCGGACCAGTTCGCGCTCGTCAGCGGAGAGGTCCGAGGTGTCGATACCGTCCAACAGACCTGGTTTGGGGTGTTTTTTGCTGCGGCGTTTGGTTTTGCGCTTGGGTTTGGCGGCAGGCTCGTCAGCCGTTGCGGTCTCGGCGTCGTTGGTGCTGCCGTTGGCCTCAAGCCGGTCTTCCTTCAGCTCAATCAGGGCATCAATGAGCCCCTTGTCGGCGGGCATCCACTCAACGGTGGCAAGTGAGGTGCGCGGAATCCAGCGGATATCGAGTTGACGGTCATGCTTTTGCGGCTCGCCAGACTCTTTGGCGAGCGAGCAGTAGTAGCACTCCATGGAGAGATGAAAATCGGGGTAGTCGTACTCGACGGTATAGAAATCGCGCAGGTTGGTGACTTTTACCTGCAGCTCTTCCATAAGCTCGCGGCGCACGGCGTCCTCGGGCGTTTCGCCTCGCATGAGCTTGCCGCCGGGAAACTCCCAAAGTCCCTGCATGTCGCCGTAGCCGCGCTGCACGGCAAGCAGCTCGTCGGATCCTTCCTTGCGAATGATCCCAGCGGCAACATGAACGGTCTTCAACAGGAGTCCTCTCTCAACATCAACACGTGGCAGGGTAGCTAATTTGGGACGGGGCTATTTTGACTACCCCCATACGGCAGCTGATATTTGTCCCGACCTCAAATTAGTCGCTGGCAGTCAAAGGGTAGTCAAAATAGCCCCGTCCCAAATTAGCTACCCGTACCTTACACAACGGTAAGGCAAGCGTAAGCCATATCGATGGTAGCCGATTCGTCTTCTTGCGACTATAGATGCCGTAGACTAATCGCAAGAAAGGACTCGGTATGCAAACCACGCAAGCAGCGACCCCGGTACTGGAGGTCGCGCATCTCGAAAAGGTATACGGTGCGCTGGGCAATGTGACCCGCGCGCTCAACGACGTCAACTTTACCGTCAATCGCGGCGAGTTCGTAGGCATCATGGGCGCCTCGGGCTCGGGTAAGTCGACGCTACTCAACTGCGTGTCGACCATCGACAGCGCCACGAGCGGCATCATTCGCATCAACGGCCAGGATGTGACGCGCATGAAGCAGGCCAAGCTCTCACAGTTCCGCCGCGATGAGTTGGGCTTCATCTTCCAGGACTCCAACCTGCTCGATACGCTCACGGCACGCGAGAACATCGCCCTGCCGCTCACCATCGCCCGCGCAAACTCGGCAGAGATCTCGACCCGCGTGCAGGATGTGGCAGCGCGCCTGTCCATCAGTCAGGTGCTCGACAAGTATCCCTACCAGATGTCCGGCGGTCAGCAGCAGCGCGTTGCCGCGGCTCGCGCGCTCGTCACCGACCCCACCATGATCATGGCCGACGAGCCCACCGGCGCCCTCGACTCCAAAAGCGCCCGTCTGCTGCTCGAGAGCCTGGAGGCCCTGAATCGCCGCCTGCGCGCCACGGTGCTCATGGTCACGCACGACAGCTTTGCCGCCAGCTACACGAGCCGTGTGCTGTTTATTCGTGACGGCAAGATCTTCACCGAGCTGCGCCGCGGCGACACCGACCGCCGAGAGTTCTTCGACCGCATTATGGAGGTCGTTGCCATGATGGGCGGTGAGGGCTCCGATGCTCTGTAAACTCGCTTGGGGCAACGTCCGCCGCGCCGGCCGCGACTACCTCGTTTACTTGTTGACGCTCACCCTGGGCGTTACGGTCTTCTATGCCTTTAACACCGTCTCGATGCAGGTCGACATCGCCGGCATCGATGAAGAGGGCTTGGCGCAGGTTGTGGGCAGCATGCTCGGCTACCTGACGTACTTTTTGGCTGGTGTCATGGCCTTTTTGATGGTGTATGCCAATAACTTCATCATGAAACGCCGCAAGAAGGAGTTTGGCCTGTACCAGGTACTCGGCATGGGGCGCGGGCGCGTCGCCACGATCATGGCGCTCGAGACCGTGATAGTATCGGTCGTGGCCTTTGTCGCCGGCATTGTGCTGGGCGTGGGACTCTCCCAGCTCATGACGTTCTTTACGGCCTCGCTCTTTAAGACGCAGATCGCCAATTTCCACTTCTTCTTCTCGGTGCATGCGTTCAACCTGACCCTTGCCTGCATGCTCGTGATGTTTGTGCTCACGCTACTGCTGAACCTTCGCGCCGTGCGCCGCACCAAGCTTATCGAGCTCATGGGTGCCGAGCGTCGCAACGAGAGCATCAAGACACGCAACCCCTGGATCGCGATTGCCATCTTTGCCGTGGGCGTGGTGCTTGTGGGCGTGGCCTATTACCGTCTGCTACGTGATGGGTTCCCGCTAACCGCGACGGACAGCAAGCTGCAAGAGGCCATGAGCCAGTTTGGCATTACGACCGCTATGGTTACAGTGGGTACCTTTGCGCTGTTCTGGGGACTCTCGGGCATGCTTATCAAGCTGCTGCAGAGCCTGCGCAGCGTGTATTGGCGCGGCCTCAATATGTTTACCGTGCGTCAGCTTTCGGCCAAGGTCAATACGGTGTGCTTTTCGATGGGTGTCATCGCGATGATTCTGTTCCTCGCCATTACTTCGGTGACGTGCGGTATGTCGATCGCCAACGTGATGAACGAAAACCTGGAGCGCTATAACCCTGTTGACGTGTCTCAGACGTATGTCTATTACACGCCCGAAACGCTCGACTACTACAAGGAGTATGTCAATCCGTCTGAGGCCGATCGCATGGTGCTGGCCGATGCAACGGTCGATTTATACGCTGCATGGCATGGCGAGCGCAAGTCGGCGGACAACAACGACGAGACCGGCAAGAAGGTCAATATCGCCGATGTTGCCGGTGAGCATGTGCAGATCGATTCGTATCTGAGTTACCCGCTTGGCGGCTCGGATCCTTCGGTGACTCCAAGTGAAATGTGCAAGGCCATGGGCGAAAAGCTTCCCAAGGCGCTCCAGGGGAGCAACGGCGATGCGACGGGTCTGTTTGTGACGCCGGCGAGCCAGTACAACAAACTGCGCCAGATGATGGGCGAGGAGCCGGTGAGCATTGGCCGCGACCAGTATCTGCTCACGTGTGATATGGGCGGTGAGCTGGGCGACCTGTACACCAAGTATATGGCTGGCGGCCATGCCCTTACCTTGGGCGGGCATACGCTCAAGCCCGCAACCGATAAGTCGGACGAGGACACGGCGGCCATCGCCAACTCGGCGATGGGCAGCAATCCCGGTACCGTGGTCGTAGCCGACGAGCTGTTGTCCCAACTTAATCTGCAGCCGTATTCCAGTAGCCTGCTCGTTAATTACAAACAGGGGATGGATACGACCGAGGCAGACGAGAGCATTAAATACACTTTGCTCGACAATCTGCTCGTTGACGGCAAGGAGCCGGGGTCATGGGGGATCTTCATCACACGCTCCGAGATGTACACGCAAGCAGCGCAAATGAACGGCATGATTAGCTATCTGGCCATCTACATTGGCTTTGTACTGGTCGTTGCGTGCGCGGCGATACTGTCGATCCAGCAGCTCTCCAATGTGGCCGACGGCAGCCGCAGCTATCGTGTGCTGGCACAGATCGGCTGTGACGACCGCCAGATTCGCCATTCGGTGATGGCGCAGCAAGCGGTATTCTTCCTGTTCCCGCTGGCAGTGGGTCTGGCGCACTCCTTTGTGGCGCTCAAGGTGATTATCGAGCTGGTGAGCATATTCGGAGATATGAGCATCGGCGGCACGGTTGGTCTCACCTGCGCGATCTTCCTGGCAGCCTACGGCGGCTACTTCCTAGTGACCTACCTCATGAGCACCGGCATGGTACAAGCTGCCATCGCTACCCGCTACAGCGAATAACAAGCGGGCAAAACGGTCGCAAAACCAGAGGCGTGTGACCGCCGCGAAGGGGCTGGGGACCTCTTGCGGCGGTTATTTTTGCCTATCTGGTGCGTTTCGGATGCAAGTGAGTAGACTATTTTGAACTTGCCGAGCACATCGCGACAAATGATCTATAAAACTGCAGGTCAGAGCTGTGGCGTTTTGGGGCATGCTTGGCCTCCTGCAAAAAGCCTACTCACTTGGTTTTACTGCTAGAAAACCGCCGCGAGGGAAAGTAGCTCCCTCGCGGCGGTTTTTGGTGTTTGCCCAGATAAAACCTGCCAAAATAAACCTGTCCCTTTTTGGCAGGTTATCGCTTCCAAAAGTGGAGGATGAGCGTCGTGCGGTTTTGCTGCTCGGTTTTGACCAGGATGTTGTGGATGTGGGTTTTGACGGTGCCCACGGCAAGGAATAGCTCGTCAGCGATCTCTTGGTTCGACTTGCCCAGCACAACCAGACGCATGACCTCGGTCTCGCGGTTGGAGAGCTTGTAGGCGTTGCGATAGAAGGGCATCTGCTCTTCGATGTGTCGATCAAGATCGCTGACGTTCTTTTCCTCGGGCGCCTCCTGCATGCGAATCGAGAGCACGTGATAGGCGTAGATGATGAGCAGAATCGCAAAGTAGCAAGCGAAGACGTTCTCGCTAAAGTTGCGCTCGGACAGGTACAACTGCAGCCAAGAGGGCGCCAGGCTCATGGGAACCACCAAGATGTTGTAGAAGTCCTCGGCAACGATGCAGCCAACCAGAATGGCGCCGATAATCAGGTGTTTCTTTTGGTTGTTAACACGCGCCTTCAGCTCAACCTTCGTACTCTTGCGAGCTGTCCAAAAGATATACAGTCCCACAAAGACAAGGAACACCTGGCGCATGGTGTAGTAAAGCCACTGGCGCATGGGACCATAGGGGACGGCGACGATAATCAGCAGCTCGCTCAGCAGGAACGTTACGACGGGGATGACAAACTGCTTCTTAGAATGCTTGTCGAGCAGATCCATGGCGATCAGCCAAATAAAAGCCTGCGAAGCGGTCGCCACAAGGGTCCGCAGCACAGGCATGGTAATTGAGTAATAGTCGCTTGCCGGGAAGCTCTGGTTTTGCAACGTGTATTCAAAAAAGAAGATCTCGGTCATCTCGATGGCGTAGCAAATAAAAACGCCACTGCCATAGATAAAGAAGCGTCGACGAGACGAGGCGTAGGCGGCAAGCGAAAGTACCGCTGTCACAATACAGATAACCAGTATTGCCAAGGTATAGAAGAACATGAGCGTGTTCATCTGTCACCGTCCTGTCTCATTTGATCTTTGGATAAGCTCCGTAAACCCTACGGATATACCGCCCTCAACCGTATGTCCCGTTGCGGATTAGAGGACGTGATACAGGATACCCGTATACCGTTCGCGGTTCTAGATAGTAAACCCCCTGTAAACTCTCTACCTGCGGGTTTATATTGGTTTAGAGGGGGTGTAACTCCGTGAACGGTCTTTAATCCCGAATAAACTAGGTAAAAATTGCATACGGGTGAATGATGGTGTTGTCAACACGAGGCGTGATGTACGAGCGCCTCTCAGTAATAGTCGGCAAGACCGGCGGAAAGGAAATCGACATGGCACTGCCTAAGGATTTCATCGACACCAACGACTTCACCAAAGAGCAGATCCTGGCTATCGAGGATCTTGGCCTGGCAATGAAGAAGGCCATCAAGGTTGACGGTTATTATCCGCACCTGCTCCGCAACAAGAGCCTTGGCATGATCTTCCAGCAGGTTTCCACCCGCACCCGTCTTTCCTTCGAGACCGCTATGACCGACCTCGGCGGTCACGCTCAGTTCTATGGCCCTGGCACCATCCAGCTCGGTGGCCATGAGTCCCTGGGCGACACCGCTCGCGTCATGGGTTCGCTGCTCGACATCATGATGGCTCGCGTTGACCGTCACAAGGACGTCGTCGGCCTCGCCGAGGGCTCCGCTGTGCCCGTCATCAACGGCATGTCCGAGTTCAACCATCCCACGCAGGAGATGGGCGACCTCATGACCATGCTCGAGAACCTCCCCGAGGGCAAGAAGATCGAGGACTGCACCCTGGCCTTCATCGGCGACGCCACCCAGGTCTGCGTCTCCCTCATGTTCATCGCCTCCAAGGTCGGCATGAAGTTTGTCCAGTTTGGACCTAAGGGCCACCAGATCCCCGACGGCGGCCTGCACGTTGGCACCGTTGAGGAGCGCGCCGAGTTCGGCAAGCAGATGATGGCCATCGCCGAGGAGAACTGCAAGGTCTCCGGCGGCTCCATCGTCATCTCCGACGACATCGAGTGCATCAAGGGTGCCGACTTCATCTACACCGACGTGTGGTATGGCCTGTACGACGAGGAAGTCTCGGGCGAGAACTACATGGACGTGTTCTATCCCAAGTATCAGGTCACCATGGACATGATGAACTTCGCCGGCGCAGACTCTAAGTTCATGCACTGTCTGCCGGCCACCCGCAACGAGGAGGTCGTCGACGAGGTCATGGACGACCCCGAGCGCTCCCTGTGCTGGGTCGAGGCCGAGAACCGCAAGCACTCCATCCGTGCTCTCCTTGCCGCTCTGGGCAAGCGCACCCCGCTCAACGACGAGGGTGTCGAGTACTCCGCCAAGGCCGAGCTCCACGCCGCTCTCGAGGCTCTCGAGCAGCTCTAAGCCCCAAGGCTTTTAAAAGCACGTTTGCGGGCGGCGGATGCTCGTCTCCTGTCGCCCGCTCACCGAGGCCCAAGCGATTGCCTTAGTGCCTTGGGCCTCGGATCTGTCCAAGACTGAGCAAAGGAGCTCATCATGAGCGACGGAAAGAAAAAGCTTTCCTTCTTGACGGTCATTTCGACCATCATCTGCGTCGTCTTCGTCTGCGAGGCCGCCGCGCCTGCTGCTGCCATTGGCAACCAGCAGTTCTTCTGGTGGATCTTCCTGATCCTGACCTTCCTGCTCCCGTATGGCATGGTTGTCGCCGAGCTCGGCACCACCTATGACGGCGAGGGCGGCATTTACGACTGGGTACGCGATGGCCTGGGCGACAAGTGGGGCGCCCGCATTTCGTACTACTACTGGGTTAACTACCCGCTGTGGATTGCCTCGCTGGCTACCATGTTCCCCGACATTCTGGGCATGGTCTTTGGCGTTGAGTTCAATCTGATCGCCAAGATGGGTATCGATCTTGCCTTTGTGTGGATCGTCTACCTCATGGGCCGCTCCAAGGCGGCTGACTCCGAGTGGGTCCTCAACGGTGGCGCCATCATCAAGGTCGCTGTTGCCGTTGTCGTCGGCGCTCTGGGCATTTGGTACGCCATGGAGAACGGTTTTGCGAACGATATGTCCGCTACCACCTTCCTGCCCGAGCTCACCAACACCAACGCCCTCGGTTACCTGTCGATCATCATCTTTAACTTCATGGGCTTCGAGGTCATCTGCACCATGACCGACGACATGGCCGATCCTGCTCGCGATATCCCCAAGGCAATCATCGTCGGTGGCCTGTCCATTGCCGTGATCTACCTGTTCGCCGGCTTTGGCATCGGTGCCGCCGTGCCGGCCGATTCTATCGACCCCGACTACGGCATGATCTTTGCCGTCCAGACCATGGTGGGCGACTCCATGATCTTCAAGGTCATCTGCATCGCCTTCCTGATCACCCTGTTCGCCAACATGGCTGCTTGGTCCTTCGGCGTCAACTCCGTTGCTCGCTATGCTGCCGAGCACGGCAACATGCCCAAGATCTTTGCTTCGATGATCTCGGATGACGACATGCCTAACGGCGCCAACCTGGTCAACGCCATCGTTGCCTCCCTGGTGCTGTGCCTGCAGCTGGTTCCCATCGACGCCATCTCCAACGGTGTCTTCTGGATGCTCTTCGGCACCTCCGTCGTCTTCCTGCTGCTCACCTACATCCCGATGTTCCCGGCGTTCCTCAACCTTCGTAAGAACGACCCCAACCGTGAGCGCATCTTCACGTTCCCGTTTAAGGGCACCATGATGAAGGTCATGCTGGCCATTCCTTGCATCGAGCTGGTCCTGGCCATCGTCGCGACCTTGATTCCGTTCTCCGCCGCTGAGATTGGCGACAAGGTTCCGATGATCGTTATCTTCATCGTGCTCGTGCTTATCGGCGAGGTCGTCCGCGTCGTGAGCGCTAAGGGCCGCGAGACCGAGTACAAGGGTCTCACTCCCGAGCTGGCTGCTCAGCGTCTCGCTGAGGAAGCCGAGGAGGACTAGAGCACCCGGATTCGGGGCTCCAACCCTCATCACCGTTTAACCACTCCCTGGGGTGGGTGTGAGCGATAGCTCCGGTAACCACCGCCCGCCCCAATCTCTCTTCCGTATCCTTCGTGTGTCTTGTCTCCGCGCACTGGGTTACGTCGTCGCTTGCCGGTGCGACTCCGTGAAAACCGGCGCCGGGCGCCCCGACCTTTGCCGGGGAACGGGCGCCTACCATCTCTTGGTTTTAGGCCGCGGGTAACCCGCCCGCGGCAAGCGATCGTTCGATTTGGAGGAAATCTTATGCGTACGATCACCGAGTCCGAGTCCACCCCCAAGGCCGACGGCTTCTTTATGCCCGCTGAGTTTGCCCCGCAGGATCGCGTGTGGATGGGTTGGCCCCACCGCACCGACACCTGGGCCCACGGCGCCAAGCCGGCTCAGAAGCAGTATGCCGCCATCGCTCGCGCCATCGCCGAGTTCACCCCGGTCACCATGTGCGCCAACCAGGCCGACTACGCTAACTGCAAGGCCGTCTTCGAGGAAGACGAGAACGTCACCGTTATCGAGATGACCACCGACGACGCCTGGTTCCGCGACACCGCTGCCACCTACGTCATCAACGGCAAGGGCGAGAAGCGCGCCAACCACTGGCACTTCAACGCCTACGGCGGTCTGGTCGACGGCCTGTACTTCCCGTGGGACAAGGACGAGCAGATCGCCCTTAAGATGGCTGAGCTCTCCGGCTGCCGTCGCTATCGTCCCGATGACATGATCCTCGAGGGCGGCTCCATCACCGTCGACGGCGAGGGCACCCTTGTCGTGACCGACCAGTGCCTGCTTTCCCCGGGCCGCACCTGCTCTGCGGTTCTGGAGGAGGAAGAGGATCCCGAGTCCATCTGGCCCAAGTTCAAGAAGAAGTTCGAGCCCTGGAGCGAGGAGCTTCGCGCCTATATGGACGAGCACCTCAAGGATTACCTGGGTGTCGAGAAGGTCATCTGGGTCAAGGAAGGCATCGACCCCGAGGAGACCAACGGCCACATCGATGACGTCGCTACGTTCATCGCCCCGGGCGTCATGGCCTGCATCTGGACCGACGATCCCGAGTATCCGTTCTACGAGCAGTGCCACGCTGCCTACGAGACTCTCTCCAACGCCGTTGACGCCAAGGGCCGCAAGATGAAGGTCTACAAGCTCTGCATGCCCGTGAACCCGCTGTTCATGGACCAGGCTTCCTGCGACACCATCGACGCCGACGAGAACGCCGAGCCGCGCGTCCCCGACGAGCCGCTGATCGCCTCTTACATGAACTACCTGGTCACCAACCACGGCGTTATCGTCCCGCAGTACGGCGACGAGAACGACCAGCTGGCCGTTGACACGCTCCAGAAGATCTACGACGAGGTCTGGGGCGAGGGCGTCTACAAGTGCGTCGGCGTTCAGTCCGAGCAGGTCGTCTTTGGCGGCGGCAACATCCACTGCATTACGCAGCAGGAGCCGTCCGCGTAATTGTCTGGCTTCCTGAGGCACGGCACCTTCCCGTTCATTCGTCGCTTGCGTACCACAAAGTACGCGGCGCTCCTCTTTCACGGGAATCTGCCGCACCTCAGAAACCCAGCCGATCAATCGGACAGTCGGTGAATCGCACCGTGACCATCTCGGGGCATTGATGGTCTGGTCACTTGATGTCTTGGTCGGCTGGGTTTTTCTTTGGGCACTCCGTTGCCTCCACTTCGGAGTGCCCGCCTCTTTGATTGAGTACGCGTCTGATCTGGGATTTATTGCGGGTTAGGCCAATTGTTCGCTTGAATTTCCCAGGTCAGACGCGTATTCAATTGCTGATAGTTTCCGGTTGCGAGCGCGACCGTTTTGATCGGAGTATCTATGTACCAGCGTATCGTTATCTACACGCGCCTGTTCCGCGAGCGTTGGTCCAACAATTGCATCCTCTCTTCTCTTTGGGATGGCACCTGCACCGGTGACGCGGCCTGCAACCCTACCTTGGGCTGCGCCTTCGGTACAGATGCCATCCTTTTTGCTGTAGGGGGAGCGTGTCGTGGCAGGTAAAAAGTTCTCCCTGTTCGAGGTCATCCTCTCGGTTATCTGCGTTGTCTTTACCATCGAGGCGGCTGCTCCGGCATCTGCCATGGGTAACGTTCAGTTCTTCTGGTGGATCTTCCTCATCATTACGTTTTTGCTTCCCTATGGCCTGGTGGTGGCCGAGCTCGGTACGGCGTTCGATTCCGAGGGCGGCCTGTACGATTGGGTTCGCCTGGGCTTGGGCGACCGTTGGGGCGCGCGCTGCTCCTGGTGCTATTGGGTCAACTTTCCACTGTGGGTGGCAAGTATCGCCTGCATGTCCCCCAGTGTCATCAATGCGGTATGGGGCATCGAATTTTCGCTTGGGGTCCGAATTGCCATCGAGCTTGCCTTTGTGTGGGGCGTCACGGTCATGGCAATGCAGCCGGTGGCCGAGGCCGATTGGGTCATGGATGGCGGCGCCGTCATTAAGGTGCTCATTACCGCCGTGGTGGGAATCGTCGGCATCTGGTTTGCCTGCAATAACGGCTTTGCCAACGATATGTCGTTTAAGACCTTTGTCCCCGATCTGGGAGACACTAACTCACTGACGTATCTTTCAATCATCCTATTCAACTTTATGGGCTTTGAGGTGGTCGCGACCTTTGCCAGCACGATGAAGAACCCATCGCGCGATATCCCCAAGGCGGTTATCGCCGGTGGCGTTGCCATCGCGGCGATCTACATTATCTGTGGCATCGGTATTGGAGCCGCGGTTCCCACCGAGCAGCTTTCACTCGATTCGGGCATTGTGGACGCGGTTGCCGCCATGGTGGGGCGCGCTCACCCGCTGACGATGGTCGTGGGCGTGGCCTTTTTGGTGACGCTGTTCGCCAACATGATCTGCTGGAGTTTTGGCGTCAACAACGTGGCGAGCTATGCCGCGCGCCACGGCAACATGCCGCGCCCCTTTGTGCTGGTGTCCAAGAAGACCGGCATGCCCAACGGCTCAGCACTCATTAACGGTTGTTTTGCCAGCTTGGTGCTGCTACTTCAGATTCCGCTGGGCGAAGGTTCCGACGTCTTTTGGGTCTTCTTCTCGATGAACGTCGTCTTTCTGCTCATGAGCTATATCCCGATGTTCCCGGCGTTTTGGCGCCTGCGTAAATACGACAACCGCCCACGTGTGTTCCGCGCGCCCTTCGAGGGCAAGGTGCTTGCGGTAGCGCTTGCGGTGCCGGTGGTAGAGCTCGTGCTTTCGATTGTTGCGACAATCGTGCCGCTTAACAGCTCGCCCGCCGAGATGTCAAAGTTGCCGATCCTCATGGGTGTGGTGATCGGCGTGTTGCTGGGCGAGGTTTCGCGCCTCATATCGCGCCGCGGCCGCAGCATCGACAATCCCGGCGTTGGCGCAAGGGGGACAGGTCGCTTTGCGCCAAAACAGTAGCGCCGCGAGTTGTGCGGTGCTAGTTGCATCTTGGATTACTGCTCACGCTGCTCGGGATCAGATGCGAGCTTGGGTGCAAAGTAGGGGACGTGGCCCAGGTAGGGGCAGCTGTCCGAACGCGCCTCAACGGCGCAGGGGACATCGTCGTAGGTCATGGAAGAACCGAGTCGGGTGATGGCCTTGGCGGCGGGCGCGACGAGCATCTTGAGCGGAGCGATCGGTGTCATGGCATCTCCTTTCATCGGTGAGACACAGCTTGTTTATCTAAACGATACAGTACGTTTAATCGGTGAGTCTAATCTTGCGGCAAAGAATCTGTCAACATCCTCACAGCATCTAGACAGGGGAGGCGGACATGAGTTTCGCGTTCTATATCTACACCACGATTATCATGGGTGTGGCTCTGGTGACCAGTGCCGTGGCATTGGTGGTTTGGCTCATGACGCGCCGTCGCGACAGCCTGGTGGCCGCGGCGGGCTTTTTGCTCTACATGCTCGATATGTCAGTCATCTTTTTTGACGAGTACAATCGGCTCAAATAAGACTACGCTGTTACCTTTAGCGAGCCGTTGCAGCACCCCTTGCTGCGCTGCGTGCTCGGTATTGCCATCTATGCCTGCGTGGTACTGTGGATGTTTGCGCGCTTGCGCAAAAGGCCGACGTCGCGCATGCTCGTACTCGCTATCGTGCCGTTTTCAATCTTGCAATTGCTGCTGGTGCCTCGCAGCGGCGCTGCCGGAGAGATGCAGCAGTATCTCTTTTGGCTCACGCGTGACCTGGGCAATGTAGGATGTCTTGCCTATGCCGCCTGGCATTACCGGTACAGAGCCACGCGTGTTGAGAAACTCGACCTCGACCGCTCAAAGCTCTTTTGGAAGGTGGCCCTCGTTCTTGCGTTTTGCGTAATCGCCGAGGACACCTACATGATTTTGCTCTGCCGCCCGACTCTCAAAACCCCGTCATCAGCCTCTTTTTGTGGTATCTGTCCGAGCGCAATATCTCCGAAAACGTGCTGCTCGTGGTATGCGCGGTCCAACTCTTTTGCCAGTTTAGCCATATCCTGCGCGTGTATGCCCGTCATCCGCGTGCCGATGAGGACGTGGCGGCCCAGAGCGCAAGCTCTGAGGACGACCTCGCATCGCGTGTGGTGATCTATGCCGATGCCCATAAGCTGTCGCGGCGCGAGCAGGAGGTGCTCACGCTGCTGCTGAAGGGCAACGACGCCCAAAACATCGCCAGCGAGTTGGTCATCAGCCCTGGCACGGTCAAGGCGCACTTGCATCGCATCTACGTTAAAAGCGGTGTCTCCAACCGAGATGACCTCATAGATACCTTTTGGCGTTCCTAGCCCCATTCTTCCTCGCATGCGGGTCTTGCCGTGTGGGCGGCCATACCGTTGGGCGTAATGAAGCGGTAATAATCTCAGACAATAAACCTGCAGGTAAAGCGTGTAAACCTGCTTAAACTGACCGTTTGCGGTCCCTGGCCTTGGCACGGATTTGCCCCTGTGTATCAATGGGTGTAGCGCGAAGCCGCGGACGCGGGACAGACGTCCGAGCACGGCTTGTAGGCACGCGCCGATGCGGGAGCGCTACGCTCCCAACCGAGTGCCCACGCGGGCGGTGCGTCCGCGTTGCAACCAAAGATGCCTGAGGAGGCTCACATGGACAAGGCTGATGTAGTTATCAAGAGCAACGCCGTCTTTACCGGCGATGGGCTCGAGCCGTTTAAGGGCGGCGTTGCCGTGCGGGGCGATAAAATCGTTGCCTGCGGTGACGATGCCCACCTGGCACCGTTTATCGGCCCCGATACCGAGGTGCGCGACTTTGGCGACCAGCTCGTCATGCCCGGCCTGATCGACTCGCACACGCATTTTGCCCAGGGCGCGTTCATGACCGACCCCGATTTTGCTGTCAACCTCATCGACTGCACCAGTTTTGAGATGGCGATGGAACGTGTCGTGGCGTTTGCGGCCGACCATCCCGATAACGAGTGGATTCTGGGCTGCCAGATTATCCAGTTCCAGTGGGATGTCCCCGAGATGCCCACAGCCGCGATGATCGATGAGTACATCTCTGACCGCCCGGTTTTTCTGCAGCAGGTTGACCTGCATACCTTTAGTGCCAATACCTGCGCCATCAACAAGGTGGGAGTAACTTCGCAGACGCCCGATCCCGCAGGCGGCAAGATCCTTAAGGATGCCGAGGGCAATCTGACGGGCGTGTTTTCCAACAACGCCGGCGCCTTCTTTATGGACGAGGTCTACGACCCAGCGCCCGAGGTTGTTGACGCGTCGTTTGCAAAAACCGCCCGGCGCGCCAATGCCCTGGGAATCACTACGGTCGGCATGGTCAATCCTACGTTTGTGAGCATGGAAAACCCGTATGCGGTGTTGGCAGGTCTTAATGCCAAGGGCGACTTGCCTTTGCGTGTGTTCCTGTACACCGATCTGTTCGAAAACGAGTCCTTAACGCTCGAGCAGATCAAGGAGAAATACGCCTTCCCGGGTACGCAGGTGGAGTGGCACGGCTTTAAGCAGTTTCTTGATGGCGTGTGCTCCGACCACACCGCGTGGATGCTTGAACCCTATAGCAATGCGCCCGATACCTGCGGTGAGCCCGCGGAGGAGCCAGAGCGCATCCGTGCTGCCATCCTCAGGGCGCAGGAATGGGGCGTTGACACGCGCATCCATACGATTGGTGATCGCTCGGTGCGTTTTGTGCTCGATTGTTTTGAGGAGGGCGAGCACTTGCATGGCAAGCGGGATTGTCGCCACTCCATGGAGCACAACGAGACGGTTCAGCCCGAGGATCTGCCGCGCTATGCCGAGCTGGGTATATGCCCTGGCATGCAGCCGTGGCACATGCTGCTCGATATGGCTGACCTTGCCAAGGACGATGCCGTGGGCCCCGAGCGTGCTGCGCTTTCGTGGCCCCTGCATAGCCTGCTTGCCAGCGGTGCCGTGGTGCACCTGGGCAGTGACTTCCCCGTTGTGGGCTTGGAGCCCATGGAGGAGGTGTACGGCGCGGTCTTCCGCATGCTCGAGGACGGCTCCAACCCCGAGGGCTGGTTCCCCCAGGAGCGCATTACCATGGCCGAGGCTCTGCGCGCCTACACCTATGGCAGCGCCTACGCCATGCATGCCGAGGACCGCATCGGCACGCTCGCGTGCGGCAAACAGGCAGATATCTGCGTGCTCGACCGCAATCTCTTTGATTGCGAGCCGGCCGAGGTGCTCGAGGCTACCGCAGCCCTCACGATGATCGCCGGCAAGGTGGTCTTTGAGGCATAGCGCCATCGTTTGATTGGGCGGTTTGGTGCCAGTTGTCAGCCGCCTGACATCCATTCAGCACTACTCTCTCAAGGAAAGGGGAGAACAATGGCAGAAGAAGTAACCGCTGCTGTGGAGGAGGAGCGCGAGCTCGCCTCCCAACCGATTCCCGGCCTGGTGCGTAAGTACACCATCGTCACCGGCCAGGGCATGCTCGCCCAGATCATCATGGTGGTCCTCGAAGGACTCGTGATGGGTTGGGGGCTGGGTGCCCACGGCCTGGCCTGCGTCTCGATCATCATGTCGGTCGAGTACATCAACCTGGCCTTTGGCAACCTGTTTGGCACCGGCGTGCCCGCCGTGGTGGGCAACCTTTTGGGTGCCGGCGACATCAAGGGCGCAAGCAAGGCTTTTAGCCAGGGCTTTTGGCTCACCACGATCGTGAGTGTGCTGCTTGCTGTGGTGATGGCCGTGTTTACCGAGCCCATCTGCGCATTCTTTGGCGCCACGCCCGACATCATGGCCGATACCGTTGCCGGCGTGCGCACCTTCGCCGTGCTGCTGCCGCTCACGGTCATTGGCCAGATGATCACCGCTGTGATGCGTGTGGATGAGAAGGTCCAGATCCAGGCCAACCTCATGACCGTCTCGGCTATCGTCGCCATCTGCTGGCTCGCGCTTTCCACGTTTGTACTCAAGTTTGGCGTTATGGGCGCCGGCGTGTACTACGGGCTTTCCATCGGCATCTGGGCCATCGGTATCTTCTGGTTCATCGGGGGCAAAAAGTCCCAGCTCCAGATTAACCCTGCCGACCTTAAGCTCGACCTCGCCATCTGCGGCCAGATCTTCAAGATCGGCTTCCCGTTCTTCCTGGTCCAGGGCGCGACCTTTATCTTTAATACCGTTGCCAACTCGCTTTTGGGTTCGCTCGGCGGCGACATGGGCTCGCTCTACATCGCAGCCTTTGGCGTGATCAACGGCTACATCCTCTACATTACCATGATGGTTGCCCAGTGCTTCTCCTACGGTCTGCAGCCCATCGCTGCCTTCAACGCCGGCGCAAAGGCTTGGGCACGCCTTAAGGAGACGCTCTCCTGCACGCTTAAGTACCAGGTTGTGACGCTGGCGCTGGTCACCGTCGCGCTCTGGCTTGCCGCCACCCCGGTGTGCGCCTTCTTTGCCGGCAGCGATCCTGCGCTCGTTGAGGTTGCCGCCAACGCCACGCGTACTGTCATCCTGGCTGTTGCCCTGGGCTATCTTGCCATGACCATGTCGATGTATTTCCAGGCGGTCGAGAAGGTGGGTGTCGCCACATTTACGGGCCTGCTTCGCTATGTGATCTGCTCGGTGCCGCTTATGTACCTCCTCGGCAACATGATGGGTGTCGAGGGCGTGTGGATCGCCCTGGTGGTGGCCGATGCCATTACCGGCATCATCTCCATTGCGCTCGCCGCGCACGAGTCCAAGCGCCTGAGCGGGCTTCCCGCGTAGCCAACGCGCGCTTGCGACACATGACAGCGACTGTTTAATGCAAGCCGCCGCAGATGCCCCCAAGGCGTCTGCGGTGGTTCTTTGCAGCGAGGTTCAAATAGGCAATCTGCCAGCGCTACTTTCAAATTAGAGGCCGGCTTATGATTGTTCTCGAACCAATGCCATGAGGCCCAGGCGGTTTTTGACGCCGAGCTTGTGATAGAGGGCGTTGACATGCTTTTTTACGGTCGACTCCGAGATATAGAGCTCCACGGCCATTTCGCGGTTGGTCTTGCCGGCAAGCATCATCTTGAGCACCTCTGCCTCGCGGGGGAGGACTTCGAGCTCGCTGATGAGCGCCTCTAAGGGGTTCTCGCAAGCTTGCTGTGCGGTGCTCTGCGCAAGGATCCCGTACAGGCGCAGGCTCAGGTGCCGCGCGAGCTGGCGCAGGGCTTCGAGCTCTTCGTCCGAAAAATCCCCCGCTTTTCGTGCGCGAAACAGCGTGAGCGACCCCAGGGATGTGCCCCCGTGCGCGAGCGTGGCAGTGCAGCCATAGTAGATGCCGAGCGGCTTCATCCACTCCTGATAGATGGGCGTTGCGTTGCGGCGCTCGACATCCACGAGGTCCAGGTCGCGATAAACATGCACGTTGTGAACGTCAAAGCTCCAAAGGGTGTAGTCAAAGGCGGCATAGCGTTCGTAGTAGCTCTCGAGCTGGTCTTCTGCCATGCCACGGGCAACGGGGCTTACGAATTCTGTCTGTCCGTGTGTGCCGGCGCGTGCGATATCAAACATCGAGGCCCGGTGCGATATCACCTGATTAACTCTATCAAGAAGCCCGGCTTGAAGCGTGGCGAAGTCGTCGCAGCCATGAATCCATAAGGCGCATTCGTTGAGGGCGGACCAGCGGCTCCCGTGGATCTCATCGGGGTTAAAGCGGGTATGCATGGTATTGGTCATGGATGTCCTTTCATGCGGCTTTGTCAGTATGACACGTCTCGCGCGCCACTAGAACTTTAGGTCAGTGAACGGTGTCCTTTTGGGTGGCGAAAGGGTCCCCTAGGCCCATTGAGAGTGGGCTTCCGGAGCCGCACAATGGGGCCGTCATCACAAAGGGTCGTCCATATCGTTAGGAGCCAACATGAAGACCATTTACGAGAGCGAGTCTACGCCAAAGAAGGACGGATTCTACATGCCCGGCGAGTACGAGGAGCAGGAGCGCACCTGGATTTTGTGGCCGCATCGTTCGGATGTGTGGCGCTGCGGTGCCAAGCCGGCGCAAAAGGTCTTTACCGAGATTATTAAGACCGTTGCGCGCTTCCAACCCATCACCGTTGGTGTCAATGCCGAGGATTTCCCTGCGGTGTGCGAGATTTTCGATGGCGTTGAGAACGTGCGCGTTATCCACATGGAGTACAACGACAGCTGGATTCGCGACCCCGGCCCGGCGTTCCTTGTTAATGACAATGGTGAGGTTGCTCTTTCGCACTTCCACTTTAATGCTTACGGCGGTTTCATTGACGGCCTGTATTTCCCGTGGGACAAGGACGCTTCCATTGGCCTGCAGGTGGCACAGCTCGAGCAGGTTAACCGCTATCGTCCCGAGGATTACATCCTCGAGGGCGGCTCGTTTAACTGCGACGGCCAGGGCGCCGTGGTGACCACCGAGATGTGCCTGCTCAATGAGGATCGTAACCCCCAGTACACCAAGGAGCAGATCGAGGAGAAGCTTGCCGAGTACCTGGGCATCGAGAAGGTCATTTGGATCAAGGATGGCATCGACCCGTTTGAGACCAACGGGCACGTGGACGACGTCGCATGCTTTTGTGCGCCCGGCGAGGTCTGCTGCATGTGGACCGATGATCCCAACCATAAGTTCTACAAGGAGTGCCAAGAGGCGTATAAGACGCTTTCCGAGACGACGGATGCCCGTGGCCGCAAGCTCAAGATCCACAAGGTGATTATGCCTGCGACCTCGGTATATATGACCGAAGAGGAGGCCAGCACGATTGACCCCGTCGAGGGCGTGCTGCCGCGTACCCCCGAGGATGCTTTCGAGCCGAGTTACCTCAACTTCCTGCCCATCAACGGCGCAGTGCTTGTACCGCAGTTCGGCGATCCCAATGACGCCCAGGCGCTCAAGGATATCCAGGCTGCTTATCCGGACCGTGAAGTCATCGGTATCATGACTCGCGAGGTTATCTACGGCGGCGGCAACATCCACTGCATCACCCAGCAGCAGCCCAAGGCGCGCTGCAAGTAGAGGCGGTTGCAGGCACACGGGGTAGTGTCGATATGACCTGGGGCCCGCTGGCGCACACGCTGGCGGGCCCTTTTGCGTGCGGCGGGCAGCGTTGCACGCGGGCACTCGGGTCTAAGCGAGGGTACCAGGGGCCTTGCTTATCGTCGATAGTTGGTCTAGAATCGTCGATAGTCGATGATAGGGGGTAGCATGCAGCTTGTTGAAAGTGAGACCGTGGAGTTCAAGTGCACATTTACCCCTAAGCTGCTCAAAGCTGTGGTGGCGTTTGCCAATTCGAATGGTGGTACCTTGTATATCGGAATCGACGATTTTGGCAGCATCGTCGGAGTGGACGATATCGATGCCACCATGCTTCAATGCTCTAATGCAATAACCGATGGCGTGTATCCCGACGTTTCTGAAATCACGACGGTCTCCGCATTGGACATCGATGGCGTAGCGTTGGTGAAAATCGAGGTGGAAGCGGGTCCTCACAAGCCGTACTGCCTGTGCTCGAAGGGATTTGTTCCCGCCGGGGTATATCGGCGCCTAGGTCCTGCAAACGTGCCCATCGAGATGGCCCAGATCCGCTCGATGATCAAGCGCACCGACGGCGATTATTTTGAGACCGCGCGCTCTCATGAACAGAGCTTGACGTTTTTTGAAGCCGAGCGGGTCTTTAGGCGCGCGGAGATTACGTTTGACCAAACCTCTCAAAAGAATCTCGGCCTTATCGATGAGCTGGGCTTTTACACCAATTTGGCACTGCTGGTCTCTGACCAAAACCCCTTTGCAGTCCGCGCTGGCCTCTTCAACGACGATGCGTATACCGAGTTTATCGACCGTCAGGATGGCGAGGGCTCGATCTTCAGGCAGATAGAGGATATCGAACGGTTCCTCAATATATCGAACGCAACGCGTATGTACTTTGTGCCGGGAAGGCTCGATCGCATAGATAAGGACGACTATCCCCGCGAGGCTGTTCGAGAGGGAATTCTGAACCTGTTTATCCATCGCGACTACGAATCTTCGGTGGCGTCTCTTATCAAGATGAGCCGTACGGCGCTTGAATTTACCAATGCGGGAGGGCCGCAGCACATCAGCGTCGAGGAGGCGCTTGCGGGCGGCTCGGACGCTCGGAATCCAAAGCTGCAACTGCTCTTTTTGCGTCTGGGGATGGTTGAGGCGTTTGGAACGGGCCTCAAGGGGATCCGTGCGCTCTATGAGGCAGAAGGGTTGGAACCCGAGGTCTGCGCCTACCCTGCAATGTTTAGGTTGTCGCTGCCCAACGTCAACGCCGTGCGCAATTCCTATCTGACGCCTCGTGGCAATAGCGGTCCCAACTTGCGTGGGGATTACAGCGATTATGAGCAGCTCGAGCGGGAAGGGGCGCTGCCGCCCGATGTTTCGCAGGCGTTTGCATCCGTGCGAGCGCAGCGAGAGGGGCACGTGTCGATGAATGGCGACTGCGGCCACGAGGTGCGTGCCAAGCTCGTGGAGGAGCTTGGCTTTGATGTTGCGTGCAAGGCGTCCGCGATGCTACAGGATGTCTCGGACGAGCGACGTGGCGGATACGCTCGCACCTTGATTCGCTTTGCCCTTGAGCGGCCCCGCGGTTTTACGCGCCAGGATGCTTCGGACGCTCTGGGAACTGGGCGCGACGTGACGCTGCGGGTTATCAACGGTTTACTTGAGGAAGGCGCACTCGTTAAAGAGGGGCGTGCTCGAGCGACGAGATATCGCGCTGTCGGACAGGTTTAGGGACGGGCGGTCCGGCCCCCTGGGTTATTCCTGGGCAGAGGCCAAGGGCCGGGTGCCCGGCTCGCCTTGATTGAAGGGGTACTTAGAGCGTGCCGCCGTACATGTAGACGATAAAGCCGTCACCGGTGTCCTGGCTGTGGTCCTCCAGGATGCGCTTCATGTTGAGGTGCTCGTAGAACTGCCAATCGGAGTTGCAGTCGCTCATCAGGAAGAATTTGGTGCACCCGGCTTTGGCGAGTTCGGCGCGCGCAAGGTCGATGAGCGCACGGCCGAGCCCCTTGCCCTGCCACTCGGGCACGATGATGATCAGGTTGAGCTGGCCCTGGGCATATTCGTTGCCCGTGGCGGCAAAGCGGTCGGCTGTTGCCTTCTCGCGGCTATCGCCAAAGAGCGAGCCTTCGAGCTTGGCATCGGCGGTCTTTGCCATCTCGGTTGCCTGGGCGAACATCTCGTTGTAGCAGGGCTCCCACGTGGGATTGGTGCGTGGTTTGCCGTCTTCGAAGATGCCGATGCAGCAAGCGGCGATGATGCGGCCTTCAGCTTCGGCAACGAGCGCGATGGGGGAGCGCTGCAGCTGCATGGCGATGTTAAAGCGCGCACAGAAATCGGCGGCTTCGACGTCGCCTCGGTTGCGCAGCGTGTTGCACCACAGCTGGTTGTAGATGGCGGCGATGCCGGCCAGGTCATCGAGCGTGGCGGCACGCAGAGTTACGTTGTCAAGGCTCATGGGGGCTCCTTCCAAGTTGGGTCAGGCCACTTCTGAGTGTGACATGGCCGCAGGGCGCCCGCATCAATCATTCGGTAGACGACCCCCGATCCCACGGGGGCGGAGGGCTCCAAGAGGGAATGAGAGTGGATTATCGAACACCCGCTCGACGAGAGTGGATAATCTTCCACTTTCGCCCGAAAAGCAGGCCAAAAACGGGAGATTATCCACCCTCATTCTGGGTAGTCGTTGGGGATGTTCTTAAACGACCAGTCATTAAAGAACGTCCCCAATGACTGCCCCAAGGAATATCCCAGACTGCCGGCAGAGACGATATGAGCAGGACATAAAAACATTGAGAGCCCCTGCTGCAT